>Ga0209702_10006525_pt1 | contig 14921 bp, 19 predicted proteins | sample FRY01_FD_187210 | JGI IMG/M metagenome (GOLD analysis project Ga0209702, IMG submission 187210) | Freshwater microbial communities from Lake Fryxell liftoff mats and glacier meltwater in Antarctica - FRY-01 (SPAdes) (version 2) | ecosystem: Environmental > Aquatic > Freshwater > Ice > Glacier... | reverse complement strand
TTTTTAGCACGGGTTATGCTTACCCGATAACCTCGCCATCCGAAGTTTAAAGGAAAGCGGTTTTACTGTACGAGCATCGCTTTTGAGAACAGGTCGTTTTGAGACAAAATGTCTATCCCTTGTCCGTACATCATCGGCATCGCTTAGAGCAACGCTTTTTTCAGAACCAAAATCAGATCGGGATGAACTTAGAAAACCGGATTCGCTATCGTTTGAAAGTGCTTTTTCCTTTAAATACTACTTATCCCCTTTTATCATCTGACTTTGTAGCCATGAATAATGAGTTTCTTATGAATTCAGGAAGAACTGTGTCTGGATAGTGTTTCGATTGAAATCGTTTACACATGGGCAACGGTTATCAAGGGAGTCCGGAATTCAATCTGCAACTTGGCTACCTCAAGCCAATGGCTAATATTTCTCATGTGTTGGTACCCGAAGTGCATCGCCTCTTGCATATGAATCTATCCTTTAAAATGGGCCAGGAACCAAGCTTTAAAAAGCAAAAGACAGTAGGTTTAATTTAGCCAAGGCATGCCTTCGCCAGAGCTACGCTTTTTGCGTAAATTTTATCAAACGATCCTCTTGATTGCGCAACTAAAACACTGCATTGGTGTTCGGAATGGCTGCAAAAGCCGTTTAAATCACATGTAGCAGCAAGCCTTTCAGATATTCGCCTTCGGGGTGGTAGATGTTAATGGGGTGGTCGTCGGCCTGCGACAGCAGCCGAAGGATGCGCACTTCGCGACCGGCGTCGACCGCGGCGCCGAACACAATTTTGCGGAATAAATCGGCGGTAATGTGCTGCGAACAGCTGTAAGTGAACAGCAGGCCATTGGGCGCTATCTTTTTCATGGCTACCATGTTGAGTTCTTTGTAGCCGCGGGCGGCGTTGTTCACGGCCTTGGCGCTTTTGGCAAAAGCTGGAGGATCGAGCACGATGAGATCGTATTTTTCCTCGGTTTGTCTCAGGTAGTCGAAACAATCGGCAGCGATGCCTTGGTGATTAGCTTGCGGGAAGTTCAAGTTAGCCAGCTCCTCAGCACGGGCAACGGCATCTTTAGAAATATCCACGGAATGCACCTCGCTTGCGCCACCGGCCAGGGCGTACAAACTAAAACCACCTGTATAGCTAAAGGCATTGAGTACTTTTTTACCCTGGCTATGTTGCTGGATGAGTGCGCGGTTATCACGCTGATCGATGAAAAAGCCGGTTTTTTGTCCGTTTTCTACATCTACCAAAAACTGTATGCCGTTCTCAAGTACTTGAATGGGCTGCGAAGCAGCATCGGTACGCCAGCCTTTAAGCAAGGAAACACCTTCTTGGAAGGAAGGATTGTCTTTTTGCTTTAAATACATGTGCGTAAAGCCCATTGACAAAATGCTTTTCTCTAACGTTTCAAAAATGCATTCGATGCCTTTAATAAGCACCTGTACCACTACGGTATCGCCATATACATCGGCGATGATGCCTGGCAAGAAATCACCTTCGGCATGCAACAACCGGTAGCAGGTGGTGGTATTTGGATTGATAATTTGCTGACGAAGCTGATAGGCATTCTCCACCTTTGCGTGCCAATACGCGGCGTCAAAAGAAGGGAGATCGCTTTTTTGGAAGTCGAAGATTCTACAGCTGATTTGGCTCTCGGGAGAGTAAAAACCATGTCCCAATACTTGTCCTTTTTGGTCACAAACAGCCACAATTTCTCCGTTTTCAGCCTTTGGGGCGGTTTGAATAGCACCGCTAAATACCCATGGATGACGGTTGAGGATAGAGCGATCGCGCCCGCTTTTGAGGAGGAGTTTTGCGTACATGCTGCGAAATTACAAAAAGGTACAAACCACAGCATTAAAAAATTGTTGAAGAGATATGGCTGATATACTTTCCGACCGCGATACCGACCGCATCATTGAAATGGCGTGGGAAGATCGCACCTCCTTTGATGCCATTTTCAGGCAATTTGGTCTGCGTGAGCAGGAGGTGATTGCCTTGATGCGCCGTGAACTCAAGCCTTCAAGCTGGAGATTGTGGCGCGAAAGAGCCAAAAAGGTATCGATGAAGCACGAGGCAAGACGACCAGCGGGCATGGATCGTTTTAAATGTAATCAACAGCGCAGTATTACTTTTAACAAAATATCGAAACGATAATTGATCATTTGCAGGTGCGATGACCCATCGAAATATTTTTCTACTATTTTTGAGTCATGCTGCGGGTCTTTTTTCTTTTTTTGACGGGTTTTAGCATTCAGCTAGCAGCACAAGATAGCCTGTCAGTTGGTGTGGCCACCAATATCCGAGCTTTGGCGGTTGTTGATTCACTGCATTGGTGGTTTGGCGGAAGTGGTGGCTATTTAGGCCACACAACCGATGGTGGTAAATCTTGGAAATTGCGACAACCCGCTGGCAACCAAGTTGATTTCAGGAGTTTACATGCCTTTAATAACCAGGAAGCTGTGGCTGCAATTGCCGGCCAACCCGCGCAAATTTTCCGTACAAAGGACGGTGGTACCCATTGGGAAATGGTACATCAGCTTAACGATACCACTGCTTTTATGGATGCTATTGGGTTCTGGAATGCGCAGGATGGTTTGATTTTTGGAGATCCGCTGCCCGATGGTAGGCTGTTGCTTTTGGTAACCAAGGATAGCGGCCACTCTTGGACGCCGATGGCTGACAGCAGTAGGCCGCTTTTGGCGAAAGGTGAAGCGGCTTTTGCAGCAAGTGGCACGGCGATGCAGTGTTTGGACGATAGCACGGTGGTAATTGTAACGGGTGGACTGCGAACACGTTTGCTCTTGAGTATCAATCGTGGTCGGACTTGGGAGGTATTGCCGGCTGATCGCTGGCAACCAAAAACCGATCTTTTGCCCTATGAACAGCAGCCAGAACGCCTCGTGATGGCCCATGGCAGTGCCAGTAAAGGGGCGTTTTCGGTAGCTCGGACACCTGACAGCATTTGGGTTTTAGCAGGTGGTGATTACCTCATCGACAGTTCACGGGAGCACAATATGCTGGTGCGTGCTGGGGACAATTGGTGGTCTCCACGCCATGGACCGCGCGGATATCGGGAATGCATTTTGGTGCTTAGTGAAACATTGTGGGTGGTAACTGGTCCAACTGGCTCTGATATCAGTTGGAATGGCGGACTAGATTGGTATCCCTTGAACGATTTGCGGGGTATGCATGTGGTGAAGCCTTTAGGTCAAGGGGTGTTGTTGGCTGGTAGGGGAGGACGACTTTGGCGGTATCAACAGTTACCTGCTGCCTCAGTACTTTCATCGAATGGGGTGGCAGAAAGCGCTGCTAATTTGGAAAAGCAAATCAAAAAAACAGTCCGCAAGCATCGCAAATAACGACTTGCAGCATCTAGGGGCGGTTTTAAATCGTTTCAACTGGTTTATTCAGCTTTAGAAAAGGCATGGATTGCTTTACCCGGCTTTATGCAACTTCACAACTTGGAGATTTGTCACCTTTATCTAAGTTGCGGGATTGCACTAGAGAGAAATTCTACCATAATTATACGCCTACCCACTAACGATGTAGACTAATTGTGAATTTGTTAGAAGTTGATAAATGACCAAGGCTTTTGAGGCTAGCTTTTCTGGCGATTGTAACTTCGAAATCGGCTGGTGCTTGAAGCGCTTGACGGGAGCCCGCTTGTAGAAAGCTGGAGCCACAGGAATTGTAAAATAAAAAAGCAACAGGATTGTTCTTAGAATAAATCCAGCAGCAGAAAGCAATGGAAAATTCATGTATTTTTGAGGATGCCTGAAGAACTCTCTTTAGAACAACTAGCAGCTTTTGATAATTTGGAATTTTTGGCCAGTCAGGTGGTCGAAGGCTTCATCACAGGCTTGCACAAAAGTCCGTACCACGGCTTTTCAGTGGAGTTTAGCGAGCACCGCATGTACAATACGGGTGAGTCTACTCGCAACATCGATTGGAAGCTATACGCCCGTACCGACAAGTTTTTCGTAAAACGCTACGAGGAAGAAACGAACCTCCGGTGCCTATTGGTTATTGATACGTCTGGTTCAATGTATTTTCCCGAGGAGAAGGCCAGCAAATTGCGCTTTTCGGTGTATGCCGCTGCTGCCTTGATGCAGCTGTTTAAAAGGCAGCGGGATGCGGTTGGTCTCACTACATTTAGCGAACAAGTGGACCTCAGTTTAAAAGCGCGCAGCAATCCAGCACACCATAAATTAGTACTCGCTGAACTAGAAAAGTTACTCAATAGCAGTCCCAATCAGCGCAGTACACATGCCATCACCGCCTTGCACGAAATAGCTGAAACAACCCACAACCGTTCATTGGTGATTATTTTTAGCGATATGTTTGAACCAGGCGCCCATTCAGATGCTCTTTTTGCAGCCTTGCAGCACTTGCGCTACAACAAACACGAGGTTTTGCTCTTTCATGTGTTGGATGCCCCGCACGAATTGGCTTTTGAATACGACAACCGACCGCATGTTTTTATTGACATGGAAAGCGGGGAGGAGCTCAAGCTCAATCCTGCGGCCGTGCAGCAGGCCTACCGCGAAAAATCGGCCGCTTATAAGCAAGAATTATTGCTAAAATGTGGGCAGTTCAAAATCGATTTTATAGAAGCAGACATCAGCAAAGGACTCCACCAAGTGCTCCTGCCTTACCTATTGAAGCGCAGTAAAATGTATTAAATCTGGTGAATTTTGCGAGTTTCTAGCTCCTCAGATTCCGATTCTTCTTCTGGTTCGTCCGTTTGCAAACATTTTTTCCAGCGGTTTTTGATGTTGATACCCTGTATGCCTAATTCACGGGTGTGGGCCTTTAGTTTTACAGTAAGCTGCTTGAGTGCTCGGGTTTCAAACTGCATCCTACTGCCATCATTGCCAATAATTTCGCCTTGAAGGATGCGCAATTGTCCGTTGCAGTAGCCTGTTTCTGTAAAAATGAGTTGTACCCCGCGCTTGTTCAGCTTTTGAATGAGGGCATTGAGCTCTTCAGGACTGAAAAATGAATTGATTTGAAACTCTATGATCTCTTCCTTTGGAGGACTACTTTGCTGTGCCAACGCAAACATGGGTAAACTGAGCAGACAGAAAAGCATCAAACGATTCATAGTACGGATTTAATTAAATGGCTAACAAGCTGGCAAGCACTTCTGTTTTTAATTTTGCGAGTGCTTCGGCGGGAATTTCATGTCCTCCCGAAAAGGCTAAATAATGCAACCCAGCATGCATAGTACGATAACGCTGTAAAGTACCCTCCCATTGTTCCCCCGATAGAAAAGGATCTGCATCTCCATAAGCTAAGCAAACGGGCATGCTAGCCACCGGCAATTCGGCGGTTAAATCAGGCGGGAAGATGGCAGACCACATGACCAAAGCCGCTATTTTATCGGGATGCTTCAAAGCAAAACGGGTGGCAGTAGCACCTCCCTGAGAAAAACCGAGTAAAATGATGCGAGATTGAGGCGTTTCTAACCTGATTTTGGCTACTACTTGCTCCAGATAAGTGAGATAATCCTCAATTTCATGTTGCCGATTGTCTTTGGTCATCCAACTGGCGCCCACCCGACCCGTATTGCCTTCGAGGTAGAAGCGTGACAATCCTTCGGGGGCCATCACCATGGTATTTTCATCTACCAAAAGTGCAAATTTGCGCACCCAGAAGGCGGGGTGTTGCCCATAGCCGTGCAATACCAGCCAAACAAACTGGGTGTGTACCGAGGCCTCCCCCAATTGGTAGAGGTGGGCGGTGCGTTTTACCTCAAGGCTGAGCAGCGAAGGTTCCAATTTTTTCGGCTTTTTTACGATAATAATGTTTAAAAACGGCATTGGCGAAAAGGGTGCCAAGAATCACAGCCGTACCCACGTAAAACTGCCCAGTCATTTTCTCACTCTCCCCAAAAATGAAATAGGCGAGAATGATGCCGTAAATAGGCTCCATGTTCACCGATAAAACAAAGGTGTAGGGAGTAATTTTGCGCATCAAACGGATGCTGGCGATGAAAGGATAGGCCGTGCAGACAATGGCTAAAATGCTCAGATAGGTGAGGTCGCTGCCGCTCACAACATAGGAGCCGCTGGCATAGCCTGTGCCTAGTAGCATGAGCACCGAAAGTCCGAGTACACCGCCCGCCATTTCATATACCGAGACAACGGAGGCATTGTATTTTTGGGCATATTGACCGTTTATAACTGCAAAAAGCGCCGATAAAGCCGCTGAAAAAATGGCAGTGAGCATGCCCGCGAGGTAAGCCGATTCGAAGCTAAATATGAGGTAAAGTCCAACAATGGCCACCACCCCCAGCAGCAGTTCGTACCAAATCACCCTGCGTTTGTACAGCAGCGGCTCAAAAATGGAGGCAAAAAAGGCACCTGAAGAAAAACAAGCCAACGTAACAGACACGTTAGAGATTTTAATAGCATGATAAAAAGTTACCCAGTGCGCTGCGATGATGAGCCCCGTACCTGCCAATTGCCACTGCGTTTTGCCAGGCAAAGCGAGCACTGCTTTGCTGTAACGCGCAAAAATGTACACTCCCACCAAGGCCAAAATCATGCGGTACCATACCAGTTGAAGGGCTTCCAAGCTAATGAGTTTGCCTAAAATGGCAGTAAATCCCCAAATAAAGACAACGAAATGCAGCTCTATGAGAGCCGACTGGTTATTTTGGCGCAACACGGTAGAGGTAGAGGGCTAGAAGTCCAAATATAAAATTGGGTGTCCACGAAGCCAAAAGCGGCGGCAGATTCCCCTTAATAGCAAATGTAAGTGAAAACCGGATCATCATGATGTAGATGAAGCAAAGCCCTACCCCAATCCCTAGCTGCAATCCAATGCCCCCGCGTACTTTACGAGAAGAAAGGCTAACGCCCATCAAAGTAAGGATGAAGGCTGCAAAGGGAATAGAAATGCGGTTGTGTTTTTCGATTAGATAAGGCTCGATACCTGCGTTGCCTTTGAGCTCTTCCCGGGCAATGAGCTCGTCTAATTCGCGGTTGTTAAGCAAGGCCGCGTCTTCTACCAGCGGGCGACTAAAATCCTGCGGCGTAAAGCCCATTGCGGAGTCTAAATTGGGTAGATAGGTGATGGTTTCATCCTGATCGGAGGGCAACGTGCGGAGCATACAGCCTTCCATGTGCCACTTTTGGGTAGCACTGCGCCAAACAATGCGGTCGCACATGAGTTTGGAAGCAAGGCGACCTGTGCGCAAATCCTCGAGCGTGAAACGAAAACCAGCGCTGTCGGGTGAAGAATAGGTTTCAAGGTAAGCCAATTCCCCTGGCCGAATTTGAAAGTGGATGTTGCGCTTGTTGTAGTAATACGTGTCTCTAATATACTTGTTTTCGAATTCGATTCGGGTTTTGTTAGCCGGTGGAAGCACCCAGCTCGCTAAAAACCAATTGGTTAGCCCAATAAAGCCAGCGGCTACCATATAAGGCAGTAAAATCCTCTTAAATTCAACTCCACTGCTTAAAATGGCAACAAACTCACTTTTTGCCGCCAATTTGGAAGTGAAGAAAATAACGGTTATAAAAGTGAAAAGTGGACTAAAAAGGTTCGAAAAGTAAGGGATGAAATTGAGGTAATAGTCGAAAACGATTTCTTTCAACGGTGCTTGCCGACTGAGCATGCCATCGATTTTTTCGGTGAGGTCGAACACCACCGCAATAGCAATAAAAATACCGATGGCGAAGATGTAACTGCCGATGAATTTTTTAATGATGTACCAATCAAGTATCTTCATGCTCGGGCAAAGATAAGGGTCTATAGCGGTTGAATAACTTTTTACTCGCAAAGGCTCCAAGAATTGCCTGAGAAGAAAATTAAGATGAAAAAAACAGCTTTTGTTGGAGTATTGGCTTTGGTTTTAGGAGGGATGGTGCCGGCAGTGGTGTTGGCACAACTTACATTTATTATCAACCAAGTACCCGCTTACACGCCCGCCAGCGCAAATATTTACATGGCAGGCACTATGAATGGTTGGAATCCTGCTGCTGCTGCACACCAATTAAGTAGGTTACCCGATAGCAGCTGGGCCATTACCATACCAACCCCCACGAGCGCACTGCAGTTTAAGTTTACCCGCGGCAGCTGGGCCAGCGTTGAAGGCACATCGACTGGTGGTCCGCGCCCCAATCGCAGCTACGCCCTAGGTGGCGCTGATACGGTTTACATCAGCATTTTAAGCTGGGAGGATTTATTTGGCGGAGGTGGGGGCGGACAAAGCACGGCGAATGCACAGGTACAAGTGCTTACAGACAGCTTTTTTATGCCGCAACTCAATCGCTATCGCCGAATTTGGGCATATCTACCACCGGATTATGATAGCCTTACAAGTAAGCGCTACCCTGTTATTTACATGCATGACGCGCAAAACCTCTTCGACAACCTCACGGCTTTTGCTGGGGAGTGGCAAGTGGATGAAAGCATGAACAGCCTGTTTCAGCAGGGCGATCCGGGGGCCATTGTGATTGGCATTAATAACGGAGGAAGCCAACGTATCAACGAGTATAGTCCTTGGGTGAATGCGCAATATGGAGGCGGACAAGGTGCTGATTATGTTGATTTTATTGTGCAAGTACTCAAACCTTACATTGATCAGCAGTTTCGTACAGATAGTACCCGAACAGGTACAGCGATTTGGGGCAGCAGCATGGGCGGCTTGATTTCACAATATGCAGCCGTGCAATACCAATCGGTTTTCAGTAAGGTGGGCGTTTTTTCACCAAGCTTGTGGTTCAGCAACCAAATTTACAGCCAAGTAGGCAGCATAGGTAAGCAGCACCCCATGAAGTTTTACATTTTGGCAGGTGCCCAAGAAAGCACGACTTTGGTGGCGCAGGTCACCCAATTGAAAAACGATTTACTTTCAAATGGATTTACAGCAGCCGAGGTGGAGTTGGTGATAAAGGCCGATGGCCAGCACAGCGAGTGGTTTTGGAGACGCGAGTTTAAGCCAGCTTATCAATGGCTGTTTAGTACTGCCAGCTCGCAATTCGAACAACGATTGCAGCAGTTAAATATGTATCCGAATCCTGCCACTGATCGGGTGTATGTGGCGCTTGGGGATGAAAAATCGGCAATTTACCAACTATTGGATGTCCAAGGAAGGGTGGTGCTCTATGGCACCTTACAGGCTGGCGACAGCATTTCGTTGGCTGGCGTGAGTGCTGGACCCTATCAACTGCGGCTGAGCAATGGGAGTCAGCTTTATCACGGCAAATTGCTGGTGCATTAAGGTTGGGGATATGAGTCTTTCGGTATTTTGTACATCATGCTCTGAATGCGGGCAGCCCGTGCCGCCACATAGCCGGAGGGTCGTGCTGGATTTCGGCGACGTGGATCGGGCAAGCAAGCGGCAATTCTGGCAGATTCTAAAGCACTTAGCTTAGCAGCTGGCTTGCCAAACCAAGCTTGGGCGGCTGCTTCGGCACCGTAAATGCCTGGACCCATTTCAATCACGTTTAAATAAACTTCTAGAATTCGTTTTTTACTCCAAAGGGCCTCAATCAGCACCGTAAAATAAGCTTCGAAAGCTTTGCGAACGAGGGTACGACCTTGCCATAAATAAACATTTTTGGCTGTCTGCATGCTGATGGTGCTCCCACCCAATTTGCGCTTTTTGCCCTTTTTATTGCGTTTGTAGGCTTTTTCGAGGGCTTCAAGATCAAAGCCCCAATGTGTCATGAATTTTTGATCTTCACTGGCAATCACCGCCTTGCCAAGTTGGGGTGAAATTTGCTCAAACGGCACCCAGTCCTTGTATAAACGGTGCTTTTGCCCAGGCTTGGTCTCCTGAAACAACCTTATCAGCATCAGTGGCGTACCTGGCACTGGCACAAAACGGTAAAAAAGGGTTAAGCCAATTGTAATACCGAACCACCACAACAATAATTTACCAATAAACCTGAACACCGCTTTCATGCCTCAAAAATGCACATCAAACCTTTAATAAATAAGCTTCTCACGAACTTTTAAGACAGATAATGGTTTTAAAGAGATGTATCGCTTAACTTTTCTTTTATTCATTTTCACTAGTACGTTGGGATGCAGCGCCCAAAGCACTTCTAATCCCGAAAAAAGCATGTTGAACAAGCCCGATTTTTATAGTCTCAAAGCCCAAACATTAGAAGGCAAAGAGATAGATTTCAGTGAATTTAAAGGCAAAAAAGTATTGGTGGTGAACACCGCAACCGAATGTGGGTTAACCCCTCAACTCGAAGGTCTCCAAAAGTTACACGAAGAGTTTAAGGGGCAGTTGGTTATTGTGGGAATTCCTACGAATGACTTTCAAGGTCAAGAACCACGAAATAACGCTGAAATTGGTACATTTTGCCAACGGAATTATGGGGTAGAGTTCATTATGCTAGAAAAAGGCACCACCAAGGGTAGCGATAAACATCCTGTCTTTAAGTGGTTGACCGAAAAGGAGTACAACGGTAAATCGTCTTCGCGCATTTGGTGGAATTTCCAGAAGTATTTGGTAGATGAGCAGGGGGATTTTGTAGATTACTTTTTACCGATTACCAAGCCTGAGAGTAAACGCATTACGTCGAAGCTCAAGTAAGTCAATACAGATAAACATATTTCATCGCGGTTACGAACAAATTCTATGCAAGTCTGTTACATGTAGTAGTTTTGAGCATGCACACCAATAAAGTACTTTCTTACTCCTACATTCAGGCGCAAATTGCCTCTGGAAAAGGTGTAATTATAGCTGTCGCGTTGCTTTTGACGTGGGGTGGGCTGCTCACTTTTAACCTGCGGTTCGAGGTACAGGGGTTAAGCCCCATTTTGATAGTCCTCATCTTGTTACAAACACACTTATTTACTGGGCTTTTTATAACTGCACACGATGCCATGCACGGTACGGTATCTGCCAACAAAGCTGTCAATAAATTTATCGGAAGTCTTTGTTTGTTCCTTTTTGCCCTCAACAGTTGGAAACGCATGTTGCCCAAGCACCATGAACACCACCGGTATGCTGGCACCAACGAAGATCCGGATTATGGTCCACCGCCGTTTTGGCTTTGGTTTTTTAAATTTGTAAAAACCTATGTGCGTTGGTACCAAATTGTAGGAATGGCTATTTTGCATAACATTGCTAAAATTTGGATTCCAGAAATGAATTTGGTTTTGTTTTACATCCTGCCATCTATCCTCAGCATGCTCCAGCTGTTTTATTTTGGGACTTACCTGCCTCACAGGGGCACACATGCAATAGAAAATAAATACAAAGCCCGTTCTCAGCCTAAAAATCACCTTTGGGCCTTTATAAGTTGTTACTTTTTTGGATATCACTATGAACACCACGACGCACCTGGCACCCCTTGGTGGCTCCTGTACGCACGCAAGTAAGTTTTTATGGGTGCTACTGCTTTTTCCTTTTTTTGCTGTGGCTCAAACAGGGGAGATTCGGGGTATTGTAAAAAATAAAAACTCTAACGAAAGTATTCCTTTCGCCAATGTGGTCATACAAAATACAACCATTGGTACCACTACCGACATCGATGGAAAATACAGCATCGGCAAGCTTAAGCCGGGCTTTTACAACCTTCAAGTAAGTTATCTCGGTTTTAAAACAGAAACTATTTTTGAGATTCAGGTGGTGAATTCCCGTCCTGCCATTGTGAATGTGCAAATAGAAGAAGACGCGCGCAGCCTAGAAGCGGTCGAGATCCAAGCGTCGCCCTTCACCCGTACTGCAGAAAGTCCAGTCTCGCTGCGTACCATCGGCGCGGCTGAAATTCAACGGAATCCGGGTGGCAACCGGGATATTTCGCGGGCCATACAAAGCTTTCCAGGCGTTTCAAGTGGGGCGAGTTTCCGCAACGATATTATTATTCGCGGTGGCGCACCCAACGAAAACCGCTTTTATTTAGATGGGGTAGAGGTACCAATAATTAATCACTTTGCTACCCAAGGAAGCTCGGGTGGACCAGTGGGCATCATTAACGTGGATATGATTAGGGAGGTAGACTTTTACTCAGGTGCTTTTCCTTCGAACCGCGGCAATACCCTGAGTTCCGTTTTTGAGTTTAAGCAAAAAGATCCACGTACGGACAAAGCCGCTTTCAGAGGAATTGTTGGGGCTAGCGACATTGGTTTAATTGCTGAAGGCCCAATAAATGAGAAGATTTCTTACATCGTATCAGCGCGTCGCAGTTATCTCCAATTCCTATTCAATGCCATCGGATTGCCTTTTTTACCCACTTTTAATGGCTTTCAAGGCAAGGTGAAATACAAAATCGACGACCAGAACGAGATTTATTTCGTTGGCTTGGGTGCCATCGACCAATTTGCCCTCAATACCGGCCTCAACTTAAGCTTCGACCCAGCTGTGAATCCAGGAGTGGACAGTCAGCAGGTGAAAGAACAACGGTATATTCTTGGCAATTTACCCGTGAATACGCAGTGGAATTATACCAATGGTTTGGTGTACAAGCGGTATAGGAAGAATGGTTACCACACCTTCGTGTTAAGCCGGAACATGCTTAACAATGTAAGTTATAAGTACCAGGATAACAACGAGGATAGCTTGAAGCTCCAAGATTTTAAGAGTCAGGAAAGCGAAAACCACTTCCGCTACGAAAACAACATTCGCACCCCAGAAGGCTGGAAAATAAATTATGGTGTAAATATCGACCGGGCGCGCTATTTTATCGAAAACAACACAAATGATTTGGTAGGCACTGCTATCGTGAATCGCAATTTTAGCAACGAAATTTTTCTCACACGCTATGGCTTCTTTGGTCAGGTATCCAAGGGCTTATTTGGTGAGATTTTGGTGTTAAGCGCTGGTTTACGTTTAGACGGTAATAATTTTGCTGAAAGCATGCAAAACCCGTTGGAACAGTTTTCGCCGCGATTCTCGCTTTCATACAACTTCGCACCTAAGTGGAGCTTCAATATGAATATTGGTCGCTATTATCAGCTGCCAGCTTACACCGTGCTGGGTTTCCGCGATAACGCTGGGAACTTGGTAAACCGCGACAATGGCGTTAAATACATTGGTGTAGACCACTACGTAGCTGGTTTTGAGTATTTTGGTAAGAAGAGCTTCCGCAGTACCATCGAGGGTTTCTACAAAAACTATTTCCAGTATCCATTTTTGATCGACCAAGGGGTGAGTTTGGCCAACGTGGGAAGCGATTTTGGGGTAATTGGCAATGCACCGGTGACCAGCACAAACAACGGCCGCTCTTACGGCTTGGAGTATCTTGCTCAACAAAAATTGAATAAAGGCTTCTACGGTATTTTCTCCTACACCTGGGTGCGCTCAGAGTTTCAAGACGCTGCAGGTGTATTTATTCCTTCTGCATGGGACAACCGACACATCTTTACCCTTACTGGCGGAAAAATATTTAAGAAAAACTGGGAGTTAGGCGTTCGCTACCGGTACGTGGGCGGCGCGCCAATCACGCCTTTTGACGCCGACTTAACCTTACGCAGAGATGTTTGGGACGTTAACCAGCGCCCTGTGCTTGACTTTGCTAACCTCAATACCCTTCGAGGTGGTCCAACCCAGCAACTCGACATCCGCATAGACAAAAAGTGGAATTTCGAGAAGTGGGCTTTTAACTTTTATATTGATGTACAGAATTTGCTCAATCAGCAAACCGTCTTGCCGTCCTTTTTGGTAGCTAAAATTGATCCAACAAGCGGACAAGCGATAGTTGACCCGAACGATCCAACCCGCTATCAAGCCGACCGAATTGGCAATACCGCTGGTACCAGGCTACCTACCATAGGCATCATCGTCGACTTTTAGGAAGTATTGAGCACGGTGTGAAAACATAAAGCCAGCATTCAATAGAGATGCTGGCTTTTTTTATGCGCGCAGTTTGGCAATTTCCTCTTCTATTTGCGCGGCCTCGGCTGTTTTTTGGTCCGATGCCTTGCGATTGACCTTGCTCAACTCAAAGGCTTCTTTCAGCAATTTGGCGTGCTGTTCTTGCAGCTGCTCTTGCTTAGATTTTTTCTTGAATAGTCCGAACATGAGCTTATAACAGCGCGAGCATAGAAAAGTTTGATATACATGCGTCTTTAAAGGTTCAAGAATGGTAACCAACTTGGTATAAAACTGAGTATTAAACAAAGTGTTAGCCAAGGGGAATCGTTTTTTGTTTATTCTTGGCGGAATTTGCGAGTTCGAACTATTTCAGAAAGAAATAAGCATGACAACAAATCACCTCATCAGTACCCAAAAGCAATTAGTATAGCACAAAATCTTAGGCGATAAGTCACTAGCAGAGCTTAGTGCCGAGTAACTGTTCGCGCTAATCAATGCTGAAAGTAATAGCATGGCCATCCCCGTGGAGTATTCATGAGAAAATGGATTTTCAGCTAATTATTTCATTTAAGTAGGAACAAAACAATCAAAATAAACCCTATTAGAGCTTTTTCCTGCAGATCTGAAAAGCTGAAATATTCTTTTTCACCCACTTGAGTGTCCATTATCAAATGTTTTGCTCATTGCAGGTAATCAGGCTGGTCGCGTATCGGTTTTCACTAGTCTAAAATCCACACGAGAGCAGAATCTCGAATGAATCCAGATTATTTAGCTGTCCAAAAGAATTTTCACCGCGAAGTTTGAATGAATCAGCTACTACCACTGCAAAGTACTTTTTCAGTAAGGTTTCTTTATCAGCAAGACACGTAATGTTATTCACTTTTTTGATACGTGAGGCACAATTTAATGTATGAGCTTGGTATGAAAGCAAATCGTTTCCGTAAATGATAACGCCCGTTACTCCGAGAAAACAAGCACTATTTTTGATCTCCCCTACATTGATCAATGTTTCTTTCATTTAGGATGGCTTCACGCAGGCATCCACTCGCATTATTCTCAACGTACTTTTAATAAGCCGCCCCATCAGTCCTCGGTTTCTTCCTTGGTCCAAGGCACAAAGTTGGAGATATCGTTTAGAGCCTC
>Ga0209702_10006524_pt1 | contig 14923 bp, 26 predicted proteins | sample FRY01_FD_187210 | JGI IMG/M metagenome (GOLD analysis project Ga0209702, IMG submission 187210) | Freshwater microbial communities from Lake Fryxell liftoff mats and glacier meltwater in Antarctica - FRY-01 (SPAdes) (version 2) | ecosystem: Environmental > Aquatic > Freshwater > Ice > Glacier... | reverse complement strand
TTTATGTGTTGATTCTTCTTTTACAGAAGATAATGTATGGGAAATTCTAAAAGAGCAATGTAGATTAGCATCTAACGACAAAAATTACATATATAAGTTGTACTTAGAAAAATAATAGTTATGGGAAATTTTAGCACCACAGTAATACGTGAAGGAATAATGTTTGAACTTGAGATCGAAGTCACAGAAGCAGAGCCTGAAGTTGGTTATCTAGGAGGTTTTGATATAGAATCCATTAAATTTCAAGGTGAAGAATTCCGTGATATTTTGAAGGAAGACGTGGTGGAAGAGATAAGTATTTTAGCAGGAGTGGCATTTAATGATAGAGAATTATGAGAAATAAAATTAAATCAATTCAGTATCTACTAATAACTAATGTTAGTTCAGAAGGTACTTACAAGAAATTTTTAGAATTTTTATCGGAAAATCCTTCTTGTATTATAAAAAATAGAGAATTTTGTGTTGAAAATGATAGTATTATTATCCCACAAATCTATTCAAACTACGAAGAATTATCCTTAGCTTTAGATGAATTAGCTATTGCTTTTGGTAGTATGTATTTGGTTGGAGAAAATTCTGTTATTAAATATTATGTAAATGAATAGAGACGTAGCTGGAACATTGATGCTGGAATTAAAAATCCAGTGCATCAAGAGAAAGATTAAAATTTCTGAGTCTGTACTTGAGGAATTAAAAGAGGAAAACAGAAATAATAAAAAATCATTGACTGCTATAAGGTTAGGCGTAAGATTAGGGTCAGAAGTTTCTTGTTTTTTAAGATATACGACAGAAGAGGGTGTTTTCTTTAAGCAAAAAACATTTTATGTTGCTCGAATTTTAGAAAATGATTGCTTAGGTTTATCACAACACAAAGATTTGTCTTCACCTATTTTCCCAGAATTTAAAGAATTAACTGTTTTAAACTATTGATAATGAAAGAAAAAATGAAAGAGTTAGCTGTGGAATTAGCTGGCCAACAAATTGCAAAAGAATTTGAAACTGCTAGTTGGTCTCATGAAGTTCAGCAAGATGAAGAAGGAAATATTTATTACACTGGTCAAGCAGCTGTAGTATTTAAAGAGTATTGCACGGAGTATTTAACATTAATAGAAAATTTTTTAAAATGAAAAGAACAAGATTTACAAGAAAAGATTCAAAGAGAGTATGGACAAATTTAAAAGTTACACCACAAACTCCTTATAGTGCCTCAGAAGAGGTTATGCTTACAATACACCAAATCAGAGAAGATAGAGCAAAAAACAATTTGTTATTTTCTATGAAAAATAATTTAGTGAAGAAAGGAGAATCAGTTTGGTCTTAATAATCTCACTAATCGTTATTCTGGTAACATTACTCTTAATTTTAAATTCTATTTACAGTCCGCATATTAAGAATATTGATATATCTGGTAAAAGTAGTTACGGTTACATATTAGGTCGTAAGGGTAAAAACTATAATTCATTTGAAGCTGTAGTTTCTCACATAACAGATTACACCCTTATAAATATCTTAACTTATGATAAAGGTGTGCGTAGTAATTTAACATTGAGTTTTCCTTATGTTGATGGCCCTATTATGATGTCAGTTTTGCAAGAATCAAGTTTTTATCAAGTAAACATTGAAGATAGATTTGTAGTAATACAAAAAAGCGACCCTAAGATTTACAGGTATAACAAATTGATAAATAATGAAGTTGAGTGTTAAATCGATTTCTTTACCTACTGCTTTTGAAATTTTCAAACGTGAAGTCATAATAGATTGCCCTAATAATATACCAATTGTTATGTCATATGTCAATTTAGACAATCATAATATTACTGATGAAGATCTTATACAAGAGCTTGAAGGTAAAGGTATATTATATGGGCACACTAAAATGAAAGTAGGTGATAATGCCAACAAAGTAGTAGTTCAACTTGTGAATCATCCTGTAGAAGGTGAAAAAAAGTGGGAAAATATTTACATGGCAGTTTACGACCACCCTCAAGGTTTAATCACAGTTCCAGGGTCTAAATCTAAAATAAAAAAAGAATGTATTGATATTGCTAGACTTGCTAGTGAAAATGAAAAAAGACATACATTTGTTATTATAGGTAAAAGCCCTAAGGAATTTGATCGTTTGGAGACAGAAATAATTTATAAACCCTCACCTAATATGAAGTTAGGTGAATATGTATTTTTATGGTAATGAATAGACAAGAAGACTTAACTTCTAGAACAAAGAAAATGTTGGAAGGAATAAAGGCTGATTCAGCTGCATATCCACATAATATAAAGTCACTTTCGCATTACTGTAGATTATTTGAGTTAAACAATTCTTACGGTACATGTTTGGTAAAGTGCGCAATTTTACTTAAAACCGCAAATGGCAAGTATTATTGGAATCCTGAAACAACTGAATCTATTAAAGATTTATCAATTAAATTAGTGCGTTCAGTAGATCTGTACAAGAGAGGTAATTTTGAAGAGCAAAAAGTTGTACTATTAGAAGTAATTTCTATAGAAAAACCATTAATTATTAAATTAAAAAAATCAAGTCTATGGAACAAAGTAAAGAAGAAATTTCAAAAAAGTTAATAAAAGCACTCAATGTAACTACCAGTTGTTTTTTAATTTTAGCTGCAATTTCTATTTTAGTACGAACCCCAACTCCTAAAACAATTATAGTTTATAAGGTAAAAGTCAAACATCAGCTAAAAGTGATAAACCATTATGACACAGTGGTTTCTTACTTAAAAGAAGTAGAAAAATTTAACCCTAAATGGTATATTTGTCCTAGTGGTAATAAAACGATAGGCTACGGTACTACTTTAAAGTGTTACCCCGAACTAAAGACGTTATCTATTATGAGTGAAAGTTCAGCTTTAAAATATCTAAAGCTAGAATTTAATAAATGTTTAGATATTGCAATTAATGACGGGATAGAAGGAACACAGGCTTTAGCTATAGCTTCATTTATATACAATGTCGGTGTACCTAAATACATGAAATCTACCCTAAGGGAAAAGGCTAAAAATAAAAAAGCTGTAGATAAAGAGTTTTATAGGTGGGTACATAGTAAAGGCATAGTTATGCCAGGTCTGGTTAAAAGGAGAGGAAAAGAAGTAGAAATTTACCATAAAGATAAAGCATTATGAGAGTTTTAGTAGTATTTGAAGTAGACGAAGACCAAGTTTTAGATAATTATGAACAGGGTACAAGTCTAGAAGAAGCGTTAGAGGGTGAATTAGGTTGGGTACATTCTTCAGGCTTAGAAGTAAGGCAAATAATATGTCCTGATAGTTTAGAATCTAATGACCAAAACTTAGGGTCACAAATTAGAAAATTAATAAATGAGTAATATGGAAAAAGAACGTCTTATAATCACAATTGATTTTGATAATACCATTGCGTTTACGCAGTATCCGGTTATACACAGTGCTAAACCAAAAGCAGCGGAAGTAATGAGAAAATGGTACGACCAAGGTATATTTTTAATAATAAATTCTTGTCGTAGTGGAGAAGCTGAATGGGAAATGAAAACTTTTCTCTTTGATAACAAAATCCCTTACCATGAAGTAAATGAACATGCATCATTCACAAAGCAAAAATATTTTAATCCCCATCATCCTATCAGTAGAAAAATACTTTCACATATAGATATCGATGATACGGCTTTAGATTTTATGCTAGCACCAGACATGAACTGGGTAAAGATTGATGAACAAGTTCAAGTAATTATCAGCAGCGTGGATAGATGGAATGTAAAACCAAATTTAAAAGAAGTATGAAATTAGATGTAATTATACATGCAACGATCACAATTGATGATGCTAGTTGTGATAGTTTAGAAACTTTACAAGATGCATTTAATGAAGGAGGTGAAGCTCTTTTGTCTTTAGAGTCGGAATTTGGGGGTATGGAAATAGACTTTTCCAATGTCTCTGTAGAAGAAAGTAATTAATGAATTGTGTTAAATGCCAAGACAGTGGTGTAGTTTCTTGTGAGAGTTGCACCACTGAAACACAATTTGATTGTTTAGAATGTGAAGGTACTGGTTTTATAACTTGTCAAGAATGTTGCGGTGGTTCTAGTGTAGAAGATTTTGATGCTCTAAATCCCAACCAGATAGATTTTGATGATGACTTAGGACCAGACGAGTTTGAATTTAATTGGGAATAATGGGAGAAAGCGAAAAAAAGAAAAAATCAACTTTAGCTATAATTGACGCGGATTCAATTATATTTTTTGCGGGTTATGGTCTAAGAGATCAGTTGACTAACATGGGTAAAATAGCCATACGTAAAAAAGTAGATGATATCATAACTGCGATTTTGACAAAGTGTAATGCAGATTATTATATAGGATTTTACGGTATAAGTGGTGGAACATTTCGTCATCGTTTTGCAACAGAAAAACCTTATAAAGGTGGTAGACCCGGTGAGCCTTGGCAAGAATTTTTCAAGCCAGTTGTAAGAGCTCATTTCAGTGAAAAATGGGGATTTTATAGTACTAAAGACTTAGAAGCAGACGATTCTGTAATTATCGCTCTAAGACAATACCAAGAAGACTACAATATTATTATGGTCGGTGAAGATAAAGATATGTTGCAAATTGGTAAATTTACTCGTTATAATCCTAGACATCACGATTTAGAATATTTTACGCAAGAAGAAGGTCGTAAGAAATTTTGGCAGCAAATGCTACATGGTGAACAATCGCCATTACCTATCTAATTCGGTGAAGGCTAAGGGGAAACCTATGCTAATACCGAGCCAAGCAAACTGTAAAAAGTTGGGCGGTGTAGAGACTATCTCCTGTTGTGGGAGAGTACATGTAATTGATCAATTACGTGGAAACGGTAGGAATTTTTATATTATATAAAAGTTAAGATATAGTCCGATCCATTGGGGAAACCCTTTGATGGCAAGAGGTTAACGTTTGATCTGTTAATCGTCGATTTTGCCTAAGTAAAGGATAGTTCCGATTTTATCGGTGGTATAAAAGGAGTAGGAGAAAAAGCACAAATTGTAAAAGATTTAGCTGATTTAGATAATCCTACTGAGGAAGAAATGTTCAATCTAGTAAGAGATAAGTACATAGCAATTTACAGTGAAGAATATCTTTTTCACATGATAGAAAACTATGTGTTATTGAAAATGATAGAAGTTCCTTCATTTGATTACCCCAAAGATGTAGAACCTAAACAATTCAAAAAGTTTAAAAGTGTGCTTAAAAATTTAAATTTATGACCTGGGGTTTATCTGATACCAAAACAGGGAAATTACTTAAAGATGCTGAAAGTAAAATAATCGAATTTTCACATTACCCAGCACCTATTAGTGGTAGTAGTTTTACTGCAATTAAAATACCCTCTGAGGAAGAGCAAGAAGCAAAATATAATTTAAATTTAGATGAAGAATCTTTAAAAAATATAAATGATGGATTATAAAATAGATATTATAGAATTGGCTACGTTTAATAACATGGTCGATGAAATTATCACTGATATTGAATCTGGCAAGATTAAAGCAAATCCTTTGAAAAGAGAATTTACTGCTGCAGGAGATATCATAGTTGGTAGTACTGCCGTTGAAGAAGGTGAAGATACTATTGTTACTTTACTGGTAGAAGAGTGTGAGTTTGACTTGTCGGGGTTAGATCACAATGTAGGAATTATCTTGAAAAACAAAGCTACAAATGTGATTGTTGCAGTATACAAAACAGCAGCAGACGCAGCTAGAGGCCAAGGAGTTCACCAAACAACTGCTAGAGAAAGATCTAAAAAAGACTTTCTAGATACTAGTGGTTTAATTTGGTCTTACTACAAAGACCTAAATGTTGAATCTAATACTACTATATAATGACGGTACAACCACAATTATTATACCAAATTTACAACTCAAACGGTAAAATTGTATATAGGTTTGAATCTTACGATGCAATCTTATTATTTAATCTTAAAGAACACGGTTTCAATTTGACTAACGAAGATTTGCAATTTTTATTTTCTAAGCGTTATTTGTTTTTCACTTATAAAGGCCAAGATTTCAAAGCTTACCATGAAGAACAATGTATAGAACGTAGTGATCTGATTATTGACCAATTGGCTTTTAATGGAATTAAAGTTCCACAAAATTTAAAGGCTAATTTTATTAACTATGGTTATCAATACACTAACGCATTGATCAATGTCATTAAACCCCCAGAAAAATTAAGATTAAAACCAAATTACCCGACATTTGAGCCTACCGAAAGTGTAAAAACTGGTTTAGGTAGTTCAGATGGTGGCTTGTATGATGATAAAGGTAATTCTGATCATTACCAAAAATCTTTTATGGAGTTTATACGTAAGCAAGAAAGAGCCTATGGTACTATTGTTGCTTATATAGTTTGTGTTGCTATGGTAGATAAGTATGCCGAGCGTGCAGGTGAAAAAGTGGGAGTAGATTTTAATAAAGATTTTATTAAAAAAACTTGGTACTCTAAAACAGCAAATCACTTTAAGAAAAAAATATTAGGGGCTAAGGATCTTAATCTAAATGTTGATGGTAGAAATAATTATGTTTTTCTCACAGAAGAAGTCGTAGATGTACTAAAAACAGAAATTAAAGAAATCAAAGCTATCGACTATGTCACTTTATCAGTAGCAATAGAAAAGTAGTATGGTATTAGATATGTTAGATTTAAGCTCGTACTCCACTAATGCTGAAGTATCATCCGCTATAAAAGAAAGGGTGCAGTCTATATCCATATCTGAATTAATAACTGAACTAGCCAAAGAGTTTGTACAACATGAAGAAGCAACAAGACATTTATATGCAGCGTTAGCAACTAATAACAATTGTATACTCTACGGGCCAGGTGGTTACGGTAAATCTGTGCTTATAAAAGCAGTGTGTAAGATTTTAGGTGTTCCTTTGATTTACAAAGTGGGTTACGAAAATATGACCCCCGAAGAATTATTAGGAGTTCCAAATATGAAGTCTATGCTGGAAGACAGTATATATGAAACTGCTTTTGAAAATAGTGTATTCGCTTTTAGGGGTATATTATGTATAGAAGAAGGTTTAGATATGTCAAATTCTTGTGCTGCCTCTTTAAAAGATATTCTCACAGAAAAAGGTTTTCGAGAAGGTAACACAAAAAAAGAGAGTCTTATATCTACTGTTATCTTGACAGGAAATAAAGACCCCAACGTGGAAAGTACAAGTGATAGTATAAAAGCAATGTACTTAGAAAGATTCCCGTATCGCTATAAAGTACAATGGAAGTCTTACACAGAAGTAGATTACATGAAATTATTTTCAGTGCTGTATAATAATGTTTGCTACCAAAAAGATTTTAAAAAATTAACTTTGGTTTCTAGGATCTGCTCTTCAGCGCAAGAAGCAATTTCACCTAGAGTAGCTGGTCAAGCTGCAGACGTGGTAATTAATTTAGGTGTAGGATTTCTAGATACAATTTCGTCTCTAGATACTTCCCTAGTAAAAAGTATGAAGTATCAAATAAATATGGAAGCGTTGGTTTTATCCGAAAAAGAAACTCTGGAAAAAATTAAAACTTTCCTAGATGATTTAATTTTAAACATCGAGAATACAAATGTACTTAAAGATCTAGAATCTAAAAAATGTTCACTTATGGCTCTTGCTGATGGATTAAATCTTAAAACTTTTTCAGATTCTTCGTTTACCTATGTTGAAGAGATATGGAGTACTATAAACAAAAACGTAGAATACTTAGAAGACAAGATAAAGAATCAAAGCTTTTCTTCTACTGTTAAATCAGAAATATCTAATTTGTTCTTATGATAGAAAAACCAGTTAACTACATATATCCATGTGATACTAGAATATCTATTGTATCCGAATTTTTAGGTTATAATTTTTACTTGCCTGAGAAATTGCTGAAAGATATCTGTTATTTAGCTGTTTATCATATGAGCAATTCCCCAGCTGTGTACAAAACAATTTACAATAAAAGCTCGTTTCAAGTTAAATATTGTGATTTATTGGAAAGTATAAATTTCAAGTCTTATACTGGAAATACTCCATTAGAATTAGCTATTTCAGTTTTACTGAAACTACAAGAAAGCTATTCTTTTAGGTCTATAGATGAAGAAAATGAAAATTTTCGGGGTAATGATTTAAATTATAAAGAAAATGTTTCTCAGGAAGATGTGGAATACATTCAGATGTTGTCTAGTACAAAAGAATCAAGGGAAATTAGTGAAATATTAAATATGTCAGTAATCACTAGAACTATATTTGGTTCTGGTAAAGAAAACGATATAGTGCAATGTGATACTAACATAGCAAATTTAAAAGATTTACTTAAGTTAAGAAAATCAGAATTAGTAAAACCTTTATTTAAAAAGAAACTCTTGATGAAAGAGTTTACTGTAATTAAAGATACAATTCAGCCTTTAGACAAAAATGTTTTAGTTTATCTAGAAGATGCCTCATATTCTATGTCGCATAATAAAGAAATAATTGCAAGTGTTAAATTTGCGCTTACTAAATTAAATAAAGTTGTACATTATATAAGGTTTACTGATAAAATACTAAGTTCAGAAGTTCTTACTAGTGTTGAGGAAAAGGTTGCAGCCTTCACTCAACCTAGTCTTAATAAGTTTTATAAAGTTAGTTGTAATTATTACGAACTGTTCGAAAATTTATCAAAGTATCATGAAAGTGGTGATATTTTATTGGTCACAGACACTGAAAATCAAATACCTATAGAAATAAATAAAAAATTTAAACTAAATTGCGTTACAAACAAGAACAATGTGTTCATGAAAAATTTAGTTAAAACTACAAACGGTAAATACATTTTACTATGATTATATTAAATGAAGAACAAACTATTGGTGTTGAAGCAATAAAAAAATTTATCTTAGACCCAGACCCCAATAATAATGTCCTTACAGTCCAAGGTATCGGTGGTGCTGGTAAAACTACTTCAGTAATTTTTGCAGTTCAAGATTTTGCCGCGGATAAAATTATAATAGGCGGCACAATTTCACACTCTGCAAAATCAGTTTTAAGCAAAAGTTTAGAGTCTGCAAATATAAAATGCTATACAGTTGCTCAATTACTTAATCTTAAACAAAATGTAAATGAGGAAACCGGCGCTATAACTTTTATACCATCGAAAAATTCCAACAATGATAGTCCTTTGAAGGATGCCGAAATTATTATTATTGATGAGTGCAGTATGATAGGCGAAGATTTACATGCCCAAATTTATTCAAGAAAAAAATTAGGGGCAAAAATCATATACTTGGGTGATGAATACCAGCTCCCAGCCATAAATGACGAAAATGAAGACTCCATAACATTTGATTACACACAAGTAACATTAAATACTGCAATGAGGTATTCAGGCCCCATCGCTGACCTTGGTGAACGTATACGTAAAGAAATCAGTAATTTTAACGAAGGTGAAGCTTGTTCTCAATATGTATTTAACGAATGGCAAACTAATGAATTAAAGAATTCTTGTAGAACTAGTGTTGTAGATGAAAAAGGCAATGGTTATATTTTTATAAATGACTTAGATGTTGTTATGGATATAGCCGTTAAAGCATTCAAAGAGGATAATTCACCTACCGCAATGCGTCTCATAGCATTTAGAAATTCAACAATCATAAAGTTAAATGATTACGTGAGATCTTTACTGTATCAGACTGATGATCTTGAGTCATTACCTCAATTTATGCCTGGCGAACTAGTTATTTGTGATGGTGGTTATGCAACAAGGGTTCAGGGAAGAAACATAGACCGCCCTTGTATATACAACAACTCTATATTTAGGGTAGACGGAACAGTTGAAGTTAATAGAGGGCCTCATGGTATAGCATCGCTTATGCCTATACTAAATCCTCCTGTAGATTTGCAAGAAGGTGAACGTATATTTGTTTTAGACAAAACAAGGGGCAGTTATGATTTTAATTCTAGGTTGGATAAACTTAAAAGTTACGCGCTTGAAGATGGTCGTCAATGGAAAAACTTCTATCATTTCAAAGATAGTTGGGCATGGTTCAATTACAATTACTCATGCAACTCACACCGTGCTCAGGGCATGACCTTCAAGGATGTCATAGTATTTGAAAAAGACATTTTGGAAGTAAGTAAAATTAATACAAAAGTAAAATTGCAATCTTTATATGTTGCTTGTACAAGAGCACAAAGAAGAGTATATATTTACAATAGTAAATATAAAGTAGATAACACAAAGTTACCTAAAGCTTTACAATTAGAATTAGGCTTATGAATTATCTGTTAAAAAAGAAAAACCTTAGTTCTTATGAAGTTGTACCTGGACCGGGAACTCATATTGTTAAGGTTGCAAGTACTGTAAAAGAAAAAAATTTATACAGTGAAGATAAATATCCTAGATATATAGTAAACCTAAAATGCTCTACACAAGAAAATTTCAAACTTTGCCTAAAAAGAATGGGTTCTAAAGAAGAAATTCCCTACATGGACGTTAAAGAATATTTTTTGTCAGGTGCTATATGGGAAAATGAAATTACAAATACTTTACTACTACCAACAAAAGGTGAAGAAGTTATCGCAACTTTTAACTATGTAGATGAAGTACTTAGGTGTGTGTCAATAACTTTAATACCTCGTAGGGTATTGGAGAATTTTGATTTAAATGCAGTGTGTAAATCAAGATCACTGTTAAAAAATTTATTAGAAAACGATGAACTATATTAAAGAAAAAGAAAGGATAGATGAATATTTTGATAGCATAACTGTAGGCGTTTACCCGTTTATATCTAAAAAAGATGTTACAGTTTTAAAAAGTGGTTTTTACAAAAAACATAACGCAAAATACTGTGGTCTTACTATGATGTATGATAAATTATTAGAATGTAAAAGAGCCTGTTTAATTGGTTATTTCTATGTAAACGATAATTTTGTAATACTACCAGAAAAAACAGAATTAACTGATGAAATAAAACAAATTTTAAACTCTTACACTAGAAAGGGGTATAAATTAGTTGGTACAGCACCTTCTTTAAAATCTTATGATTTTTCTGAAGATACGTCAGAGTACCATATAGCTGAATATTTATACAATTTACACAGAGAAAAATGATAAAGCTAATAACGGGAAGACCTCAACATTATAATTTTCTAAAGCATACTTCAGATGTAGAGCTATCCTCTTGTGTAGAATTTAATAAATGGTTTTGCAATTACAGAGATTATATTCAATTAGACACTGAGACAAATATTGTTACAGGTATGTATGGCTGGAAAGGCCATCTTAAAGGTATTAACAAAACTTTTGTGGAAGACCTAGATGAGAATGGTAACAGAGTTCCTTGTAAAAGAGAGTGTTATTTAGTGCAAGTTGGCGATGAAAATGCAGAAAACCAGTGGTTATTTGACATACCAGAAGCTGATGAAGCAATGCTATCTACACTAAACACAGTTTTTGTATCTGAAAATACTAAAATAATTCACAACGGATTATTTGATTACACTGTTATTAAATGGTGTTTTGGTGTTGATATTAAAAATATCAGAGATACTATGTTGATGTCACAAATTCTGACTACAGGTTTGACTGTTGGTAATAGAGAAGAAGATGATTTACCAAAAGGTTATCACAGTTTTGCTGGTTGTTGCTCTAGGTTGCTAGGTATAGATATTTCTAAAACAGAGCAAACCGGGTTTACTGGTGCACCACTTACTTTGGAGCAAATGGAATACGCTGCGATAGATGTAACTCTTTTAAGTAAAATTGAGCAAAAGCTTAATAAAGACATTGACGAGTGGAATCTAGAAAATGTTGTATCTCTAGAATGTGCTCTACTAAGACCCTATGGTGATAGTATGTGTGAAAATCTGTACTTAGATCGTTCAATGTGGACAGAAACTATGCTGAACCAAAAAGCAGAAGTAAAAAGAATAACAGCTGAGTTTCACACTCTACTTTTAGAATACTTACCAGGTTTTATCGCAGAACACAGAATATTTTTAGAAGAAAGCGTTCTCGTTGGGGATGAAGAAACTAAAGCCGTAAAACATTTACAAGGTATAACTACTCTTGTACAAGCTCAAGAGGCTTACAACTTTAGATGGAATTCTGGTAAGTTGAAAAACTTTATTCTTAGAGAAGTTTATCCAGATTTACCTGAAAATGCAACCACAGTTGTAGCTTATAAGAAGTATTTAGATCTTAAACGTGAAGATGAAGAATATGAGGGTAATCCCCTTAGGTATATGAAGTACGTTTTAGACAAAAACTTCGAGCCTTTAGAGTTTTATTTAATCAAAAATCATGCAGACTTCTTACTAGAAAATGGTATACATGTACCTGCTGGTGTAGTTCTTATGAATTTAAATTCTAATGTTCAAAAATTAGACTTGTTTAGATGTATAAACTATGAGTTAGAAAACACCAACAAAGAATCCCTTAGTAAAATAGTACATCCTTTAGCTTCTAAGTTAAAAGAGTACAACAAAGCTACAAAATTAGCAACAAGTTATGGTCAAAATTTTCTAGATGCAATAAATCCCGATGGGATGTTTAGAATTAGCGGGTATCGTCAAATTTTGTCAACGGGTCGTAGTAGTATGGACAAAATGCAATTACTACCAAGCCAAAATTTGTTCAGAAATCCGTTTAAACCTAATAGTTTAGAAACCGGTACAAGAGAAGATGGTAATAAATGGGTTGTGGTAGGAGCAGATTTTTGTTCGCAGGAGGCAATAGTTGCCGCTACTTTCTGTGATGAGAAACTTTTATTAGATGCTACCGAGTTGGGTTGTGATTTTCATAGTACTTGTGCTTCTTTAATGTTTCCTAAAGAGTGGGGAGAGTTAGGTGGAGACCCAGAACCAATGGGTAAACCTAAAGACAAGATTCTACTGAAGCTCAGATCGGATAGCAAAGCGGTCAGTTTCGGTGACATGAAAAAAGTAACGTTTAGTCTGTTGATTTGAAAATTTTTTATTATATTGCACTATGAAAATAGCACGATAAATATTAGAAGATCTTATTGATCAAAATTTAAACAAGAAAGAAATCGCTGAATATCTAAAAGTTGGTCCCGGTACAATCCGAAGAACAATGAAATTCTACGGTATAGAAACCAAAAGGGGTAGTGGTGGTGCAAATCGTATCGTAAATCATAACCCGTTTGAAAATCTTAATGATATAAACACACAGTATTGGTTAGGATTTTTAGCCGCAGATGGTTATATAAGTGCTAGTAAATACTATTTTGTTCTACATCAGGCAGGCCAAGATAGATTTATACTAGAGAATTTTAGATCATTTATATCTGAAGATGTTAATATTCAGGTATATAATAATTCTGCTGGTAGCGAAGTGTGGCAGGTAATGGTTGGGAATCGAGAAATTCATTCTTTCCTCATTAATCTTGGATTAGTTCCAAATAAAAGCTTAACATTCCGTTATTTGGGAGCTTTAACACCTAGCTTTTTACGTGGAGTATTCGATGGAGATGGATCTTGTTCAACAAATAAAATACCAAAAATAACTACTAGTAGTCCGTTTTTCAGGGATCAACTTGTAGAATATTTTACAGAAAATGGTATATTATGTAATTGGAGAGAGAAAGGAGACAAAAACGCAATTAATGAGTGTTATGACGTCCAGATATTGAAGGCAGGTAGAAAGCCGTTTTATGATTTATTATATTCAGATTTCAATTATTGTTTAGAAAGAAAAAGATTAAGTGTTCAAGCCATATTGTAGGCCGAATTAAAATCCCGGAATTAAGCGGGAACGCCCAGCAGTGGGTAACCCGAACCGAAGTCTAGAATATAAAAGGTTTAGACAGGGGCAACGCATAGGAGTGAGGAAACAATAATCTCCCAAGAGGCCGGGACACTATACACAGTCCGTGTGTAGTGAAAAGATATGCTGAACTGTATACATAACAAAATAAAATACAGAAGTACATGATAAAAAACTTGTACGATAACAAAAATGTTATTTTATGGCAAAACAGCTGTGGGTCTAGGCGATAGTTTAAATATTCCTGCAACCACAGCTGAACTAATAGAAAAAAACTTAGAACTTTTTGAAAACTACCTAATAGAAAAGTCAGAAGATTATAAAGTTTATATCAGTACTTACAATAGCGGTAAAGATACAAAGAAGTCAAGACATGAATTCATTAAGTCAGAGCATAAATCTGGTAGATTCCTACCTGAAATAACCACTGCCGATGACTTAATAGATAGATTCTACACTACTTTCCCAAATATAAATTCGTATTTATTGGGTTGTGCCGATACAGCTGTTATTCAAAATTTTATAAGAACCCCTGACCCTATAGGTAGAGTTAGAAAATTCACCAGACCAAACACAAATGGTGAAGAAAATGCAATTCGTAGAGCTGCAATGAATATGCCTATACAAGGTGCAAGTGGTAATATGACTAAGTATGCGATATGTCTAATCAAGAAGTATACAGAAGATAATAACCTAGATGATAGATTGAAGTTTGTTTTACCAATCCATGATGAGCTCAGGTATATTTGCCGTGAAGATTTTGCAGAAGAGGGTTTACAAATTGTTATATCTAAAATGGAACAGGCTGCTGAGTTTATTTTAGGGAACTCCCTACTAAAGGCAGAAGGCGAGATAACTGAATTTTGGCAAAAATAAATCATGAAAAACACAATAGAAAAAATATTACTTACTTCCTCACATATGAGCTTAACTCAAGCTGTATATTTGTGGGCAGTGCGCTTTGAATGCACTTTACCTAATATTTCACCGTTAGAGCTGAAAGAACTAGTTGAAATGAATTACATCAAAGGTCAAAAAGTAACTAATGAATGCTTACGTTTTCTCGATTCTTTAGAAAATACTTTAAACACTTACGTTGATGAATCTTACCCTATCTTAACAAAAAGTAGCGGTGATGGAGTGAAAAGGTTGGCAGTAC
>Ga0209702_10006522_pt1 | contig 14925 bp, 8 predicted proteins | sample FRY01_FD_187210 | JGI IMG/M metagenome (GOLD analysis project Ga0209702, IMG submission 187210) | Freshwater microbial communities from Lake Fryxell liftoff mats and glacier meltwater in Antarctica - FRY-01 (SPAdes) (version 2) | ecosystem: Environmental > Aquatic > Freshwater > Ice > Glacier... | reverse complement strand
ACTGTATCGAGCCAGGTTTTCAAAGGTCGCCCGGCCCTGGTGGCCCAGCAAAACGCTGAAAAGTTCGGCCATGAATTTGCGCTGGGGCTTGCCAACGTCAGAAAGTTTGGCCAATATTGGCCCGAGTGTCTTTTCGATGCTCATGGGTCGTAGGGGGTGAAATGCGGATTTCAACCTCACGACCCTTTTTGATCTTTACCAAATCAATGCCCGAAAACTGCTCAGACTATTAGAATCAAGAGAACCGGAAAACAAGTATCCCGGAATCTGATTACTACTAGTATCGGCCACTCCCGGAAAGGATATATTGTAATCCAAAAACTAATAAAGGTCCTGATTCACTATATTTGTTCTATGAACTTCAAAGACATCCACTACTTACTCACCGGGAACTTTGGTGAAGATGCCGTTACGGAGGCAGTCGAAAATGTGCCTCAGCCTTTTTTGGTGATCCCTGCTGAACGTTTGTACGAGATTGCGGACTTCCTGTTTCGGGATGAACGGCTGTATTTTGACTATCTGGCCAACCTTACCGCCATTGATAATGGTCCCACCAACGGAACGATGGAAGTAATCTATCACCTTAACTCCATTCCCTACGGTCACTCGGTTATCCTGAAAGTAGTACTGCTGCGTAATAAGGAAGCAGAACCCCTGCCTACCCTACCTACCCTGAGTACGATCTGGCGTACCGCTAACTGGCACGAACGGGAAGCATTCGATCTGATGGGTATCTATTTCCAGAATCATCCGGATCTTCGGCGAATTCTGTTGCCTACCGACTGGGAGGGGCATCCACTACGCAAAGATTATCAGCAACAAGAATTGTATCATGGTATCAAAGTAAAGTACGAGGATCGCACTATTCCTGAGTAATCAAAACTCTTAGTAAAGTCCTCCAAAGAATTAATCACCTAGCCTTGAAGAGATTACCTTATGAAAAAAAGTACCGTTTTTATACTGATATCCTGCCTTTCTCTGGCCACTTTCGGTACCTCCAACGCCCAGTCTGATTCCGTCATCATCAACGGGCGAATCTTAAACCTCACCCCAGCCCTGTACCGACAGGCCCCGGTTATCACCTTCACCCGAAACAATATACTACAGCCCCAATCGGAACTTGCCCGTCAGGCTCCCTTGCAGGCCGACGGTAGTTTTCGGGTAGCGATTCCCCTGATCTATGCTCTGGAAGAGGTATACCTGGATTACGCTGGAAAAGTTTATTCTACCTTCCTGGCCGCTCCGGGCACGGTGCAGGTTTCTTTCGACGCCGACTCTATGTTTGTGGCCAAGAAACTATTCTACTTTGCGGGCGTCAATGCCGATGCCAATAATCAGTACAACCAATACCTGGCCGAAGAAGCCCGCCTCTTGAAAGACAACAAGAAACTGGGGGAATCCTTTTTTGGTTACTTCTGGCAACTCAATCCGTCGGAGGCCCGCAAGACCTTGGAGCGCCGCACTAATTTGAGGGCTTCCGCTCTTTTACCCTTGGCCCAACGGGGCGGCGTGGACCCTGTGTTGCGCACGTGGGTGAAAGCTGTATTACAAGAAGAGCAGCTAACGCTCCTCTACGAATACGCCCTCATGAATGACATTTCCGTTGAAAGAGATGCCGTTGATAGCCTGAAAAGAATTATCAAAGCCCCGATGACCTTTCAAAAGGTCCAACTACTTACCCGCCTCGGCGACTATTCCGACCGGGTAGCCGAGCGCAAAGCGTACTTTGCACCCACCCAGTCGAAATCAATGCAGGTAAGTAAAATGGCCACGTTGATTAAGGAGTACGTGAATCCTTTGTCCGTCGAGGAAAACCAACAATTGGCCGCTGTTATCAACGAAGGTGCCGCCAGTACGCGCGAGCTGGACTTCCTCAACTCCCTCTACCGGCGCAACCGCCGCACGATGGATCTGTTGACGATGATTGAAAATCGCGAACGTACCTACACCGAAGAGTTTGATAAAACAATCGCCGACCTCCTGAACGCCCGATACCTGGTCCAACACTTCTACGAATTAGAGCTTGATGAACAAAAGCTGCTCTACAACTACGTACGCCCAAAAATAGACCAACCTGTGTACGGCCGGTCATTGGACGAACTATACCAGCTGGAAGTAAAAGACAGTACCTACATAAGGCTAATCAACGGAAATAAAGACTTGAGTGCCAGTCCGACGGAAGTATTGAGTGGGATTTGGCTTTCACAATCCAACGGGAACGGCAAAGATTGGTTCAAGAAAATTCAGGAGCTGTATAAGGGAAAGACTCTTTACGTGATTAAGTGGAATCTTCTGGACCCCGCTAGCCGCAACGAACTATTATACGCCCCGGCTCTGAGAGCGCAGCTACCCACCGACGTAGAGTTTTTGTACGTGCATATCCCAAACATGGAGATGACCAATAAGCCAACTCTTTGGAAACAATACATTGTCAGGAATAAGATCAAAGGAGTGCATATGTTTCTGGACGAAACCCAGGCAGTACAGCTACTTTTCAAGCTAAACCCGATGGTTATTCCCTCGTTTGGTATTACAAAACCAAACGGGAGGTACTTTACCCGGAGCGCTCCGGCACCAAGCAACGGGCAAGATGCGGCTCAGGCCATACTAAGAGCCCGTCAAATGCGCTAAACAAAAAGCCCGACAGATTTGAGTCTGCCGGGCTTTTTTAAGTTGTAAAGGGCACTTAGGCGATACTCAATTCCAGAATCTCGCCTACCAGTTCGGGGGTGACGTCGGCATTTTCGCCAAACAACATACCACGCTTCTCAAAACGTTTTACGACCTTTTCAATCGTCTCTTTACCGATACCGTATGCACTGGCTTTGGTTGGTATACCCAAAGACTCATAGAATTCAATCGTTTTTTGAATTGCTCCTTCCACCAGCTCATCATCACTGCCGGTCAGGTTCCAAACCTGCTGTGCGTATTGAATTAACTTGGCCCGTTTCGCATCCCGGCGAATGCTCCAAAGATATGGCATCACCACCGCTAAGGTACGCGCGTGGTCAATGTCGTGCAGAGCCGTGAGTTCGTGACCGATTTGGTGCGTGGCCCAGTCGGTTGGTACGCCGGCACTCAACAGCCCATTGAGCGCCATGGTTGCTGCCCACATAAGGTTAGCCCGTGAATCATAGTCTTCTGGGTTAGCCAGCGTGGTCGGTCCTTCGTGAATCAATGTCCTCAGTACCGATTCGGCCATTTGATCTTGCAGGAAAGCATTGACCGGGTAGGTCATGTATTGTTCCATCACGTGGGTAAAGGCATCGGCTACTCCATTGGCAATCTGCCGCTGCGGCAAGGTATACGTCGTTTCCGGGTCAAGGATAGAAAACTTTGGGTAAACCAACGGACTGCCCATTCCTTTTTTCTCCTTGGTATCCTTACGGCTTATGACGGCGTAGTAGTTCATTTCCGAACCCGTAGCCGGTAGCGTCAACACCGCTCCGATGGGTACCGCGGTAGTATATTTTTCTTTTCCAGTTACTATATTCCATTCATCTTCTCCTTCAAAGGGAATAGCGGCCGCAATGAATTTGGTACCGTCCAGCACCGAGCCACCACCAACAGCCAGTAAGTAATCTATTTTTTCGGCGCGACCCACCTCTACCGCTTTCATCAGCGTTTCGTAGGTTGGGTTGGGTTCAATACCGCCAAATTCTACCACGGTATGGTCGGTCAGAGCTGCTTTTACCTGATCGTAGACTCCGTTTTTGAATATACTCCCCCCCCCGTAGGTAAGCAGTATGCGGGCATTCGCCGGGATTTGTTTGGACAGCTGGGCAATTTGTCCTTTCCCGAAAATGATCTTTACGGGGTTATAAAATGTGAAGTTATTCATGGTAAGTACTAATGCATAATTAGTTTGTATTATTAATTTAGTCAAATTACTGGCTAATGTTCTATATATCAAATATTTACAAAAAGGTAACAGCTACAAGCTAATAGCTATCAGCTACTTATGACTAGTGAATTTGATTGACTAAATTGTCCATCGTAAACAATGGCTACCGCCGAAACGTTCTTTCGATATTCAATCCCACAAAAATATATGCTACGTCTTCTTTCCTTTCTGAGCCCTTTGCTACTGACAATACTCTTGTCGGTTACGCATGGCTGTGGACCCACCGAAGTAGGCACGGAAAGGAAAGTATGCGACGAAAAGCTAATAACCCAGTTGGATACCTTTCGAGATACCCTCACCTACTCATTGGCCTATCGGGATAATATCAGCGTCTCCTTGGCCGACACCCGCAAATCAGCCGTCATAACCTTTGAATCCATCAGTCTATCCTGTCTACCCAAAAATGCCTGCGGCACCTGCCCGGGCAACATGGTACCCATACGATTATCGATCCAATACGACGATATTTGCCAGCCTTTCTACCTGAGGCCCACTTTTTCCTGCACCAGGGCAAATGCAAGGGGATACATCGGAGAACAAGTACAGGTAGGTAACCTCCTGATCTCCTGCGTCAACAGTTCCCCACTACCCGAAACCTACCAGGATATACTCAACGACCAAACCGCCTTTCTACGTTCCTTTCAGCTGAGGCTACACGTTATTCGTAAGGAACGGGGGTAACTCTTTCCTGATTTCCGCCTTTTTTACGATTTATTTACCCTTTTCGCATTCTGTGCATTAACTTCGTGGAATTTTTGGGCGTACCCCTCGTCGTTTTCTTAAATTTATGATTTGGGGATATCGATGCAAAAGCCCGGGAAGTAAGGAAACAAGTCTATTTTATCTTTTAAAAATTTCTCTACTACTGTGCCAAAGAATCCGAATATCAAATCCATTCTTATTATTGGTTCAGGTCCTATTGTCATTGGGCAGGCCTGTGAGTTCGATTATGCCGGCTCGCAAGCGGCCCGGTCGCTACGAGAAGAAGGAATTGAGGTATGCCTCATCAATTCCAACCCGGCGACCATCATGACGGACCCCATCAATGCCGATTTCGTTTATCTCCTTCCGCTCGAAAAGAAGTACATCATCGAAATCCTGGAAAAGCACAAAGCCGCAGGAAAACCAATCGACGCCGTTTTGCCTACTATGGGAGGTCAGACGGCGTTAAATTTAGCTGTTGACTGTGACAAGGCAGGTATTTGGAAAAAGTATAACGTTGATATCATTGGTGTAGATATCAAGGCTATCGAAACTACCGAGGATCGGGAGAAGTTCCGGCTGAAAATGATTGAACTGGAAGCCAACGTATGCAAGGGACGTACGGCTCGCTCCTTTTTGGAAGGAAAAGAAATTGCTCAGGAAATCGGCTTCCCACTGGTAATTCGTCCCTCGTATACCCTGGGAGGAACCGGCGGTGGTTTTGTTAACAAAGCCGAAGACTTTGATCGGGCCCTTACCAACGGACTCCATGCCTCCCCCGTGCACGAAGTACTCGTGGAGCAAAGCGTGATGGGTTGGAAAGAATACGAATTAGAACTTCTCCGCGACGGGAACGGTAACTTTATCATTATCTGTTCCATCGAAAACTTCGATCCGATGGGAGTACACACCGGCGATAGTATCACGGTAGCGCCCGCCATGACGCTTCCTGACACTCTCTACCAGAAAATGCGTGACCTAGCCATTAAGTGCATGGCCGGTATCGGTTCTTTCGCGGGTGGGTGTAATATTCAGTTTTCGGTAAACCCCGAAACAGATGACATCATCGTCATCGAGATCAACCCACGGGTATCGCGCTCCTCCGCCTTGGCGTCCAAGGCTACGGGATACCCCATTGCCAAAATTGCCGCTAAAATGGCCATTGGCTACAACCTCGATGAATTGATTAACCCGATCACGGGTACTACCTCGGCATTCTTTGAGCCGAGTATTGACTACGTGATCGTGAAAGTGCCGCGCTGGAACTTTGATAAGTTTCCTGGCTCCGATCGCTCACTGGGACTGCAAATGAAGTCAGTGGGTGAAGCCATGGGTATCGGCCGTAATTTTCAGGAAGCGTTACAAAAAGCGTGTCAGTCGCTCGAAATTCGCCGCAATGGCCTGGGGGCGGACGGCCGTGAGGTACGCGATCAGGAAAAAATCAAGTACAGCCTGGCGCATCCCAGCTGGGATCGGCTGTTCCATATTTACGATGCCTTCAAAATCGGACTTTCCTTCAAGTCTATCCAGAATCTGACGAAAATAGACCCCTGGTTCTTGCGTCAGATCGAAGAACTGATTGAACTGGAACATCGGATTGATAAATTCGATTTAGAAACCTTGCCCAAGGAGCTTCTTCTGGAAGCCAAACAAAAAGGATACGCCGATCGTCAGATTGCGCATCTTTTGAGTGTCAAAGAAAGTAAAGTATACGAGCGCCGGAAAGAGCTGGGCATAAAGCGCATATTCAAATGCGTGGATACCTGCGCCGCGGAGTTTGAAGCCAAGACTCCCTACTACTACTCTACTTTCAACACCTCAATCGAAAATCCGGATAATGAATCGGTTGTGAGTGATAAGAAAAAAGTGGTTGTGCTGGGTTCTGGCCCTAACCGCATCGGGCAGGGAATTGAATTTGATTACTCCTGTGTCCACGGGGTACTCGCCGCCAAGGAAGCTGGTTACGAAACAATCATGATTAACTGTAACCCGGAAACGGTATCAACGGACCCGGACATTTCGGACAAGCTATATTTTGAGCCCGTTTTCTGGGAGCACGTTTTTGACATCATTGAACACGAAAAGCCAGAAGGTGTCATCGTGCAGCTGGGAGGACAAACCGCCCTCAAAATGGCGGAAAAGTTAGAAAAATACGGTATCAAGATCATTGGTACCAGCTATCAATCCCTTGACTTGGCCGAAGACCGCGGACGATTCTCCACCCTATTACACGAGCTAAATATTCCCTACCCTAGGTTTGGTACCGTCAGAACATCGGACGCAGCCGTGGAGTTGTCCCGCACCCTGGGCTTCCCGTTACTAGTGCGCCCCAGCTACGTACTGGGCGGTCAGAGCATGAAGATTGTGATCAACGAGCAGGAGTTGGAACAACACGTGGTGAAGATTCTGCACGATATTCCGGATAATAATATCTTGCTTGATCACTTCCTCGAAGGAGCGGTTGAAGCCGAAGCCGATGCCATCAGCGACGGAGAAGATGCTTACATCATTGGAGTCATGGAGCACATCGAACCGGCTGGTATCCACTCGGGCGACTCCCACGCGACGCTCCCCCCGTTCGATTTAACAGAAGAAACCATTGCGACCATTGAGGAATATTCAAAGCGCATTGCGTTGGCCATGGGTGTAAAAGGATTGCTTAACGTGCAGTTTGCCATCAAAGATGGCATCGTGTACGTGATTGAAGCAAACCCCCGGGCCTCCCGGACGGTACCTTTCATTTGTAAGGCCTACCAGGAACCCTACGTGAACTACGCTACCAAACTGATGTTGGGCGACAAGAAGCTTTCTGACCTGACTTTTAACCCAACCAAAAAGGGGTACGCCATCAAGATTCCGGTGTTCTCTTTCAACAAGTTCCCGAATGTAAACAAAGAACTCGGCCCCGAGATGAAATCAACGGGTGAGGGTATCTATTTCATCGATGACTTGCAGGATGATTTCTTCCTGAAAATATACGGCGAACGGAACATGTATATGAGCCGCTAGTCCTTAGCCGCTAAGGATGAGCCGGTAGTAGCAGTTACATTTTAGCTTTTTCAAGCGGGTAGTTCTTCGGAACTGCCCGCTTTTCTGTTGGTGTCTGCTTATTTTTTGCAGAATAAATCACTGATTTATAGGGATGTAGATCATCAACTATTTCGTGTATCCCACTACTAGACTTCTGTTTAATAAAATTATTATTAGCTCTTTTAGTATCCTTATATTACTAATGGACACAGTAACCGATACGAAGGATGAATCTGAACCATCCCAAACGGAAGTCTTCCCCTCTGGTCAGCCGAAAATAATTTTTTCTGGACGCTGGGTAGCGCTCCTCGCGGGTCTGATCATTGGAATGATTGCCCTAATTCTAAGACCTACTACGAAGACAATGAAGGGCAAGTCGATGGCCATTCTACCCTTTCGGGTTGGGAACAATGCCGAAACCGCCCGGATTGCGGAAGTCCTTTTTGACCAGGTGCACGCCGAGCTTGCCTCAGCGCAGAGCCTGGTGGTGGTTTCCAAAACCTCGTCGAGCCGTTTTCAAAACTCCACCAAATCTATTTCTACTATTGCCTCTGATCTACGTGTCAGCCACGTTATGGCAGGCTCAGTCACTCGCGAACACGACAACCTACACCCGTCTGGAACTTATCAGAGCCGAGAATAATCAAACCGTCTGGGCAAGAAATTTTGATGGTAGTCTTACCGAGGAAACTCCCTTTCTCAACCTGATAACCCGGCAGATTATCCCAGAATTGAACGAAAAGCTAGGCACCGAGGAGTCGCGGCAAAGCAACGAGCCCGTGCAACTCGCGCCCATCGATACCAGCCGCTCACTACGTGGGAGCGGTTATTAACCGATGGGGTTGCGCTCAAACAGCCCCGACGATGCCCTGACGTACGTCTTTCGTGTACGGCTACCCGCTAATCTTTTAGTCCCTCAAACGCCAGGATCACCAGGATGCTCTAAAAAAAACTTACGAAATACAACCCACGGAATCACGGCCATACTATGGTCATTATTCCGTCTTTACTGCCCCGTGCGGTTGGCCGAACCAACCCCTGCCAAGGTCAGATTATGACCACTTGGTGTACAAGGCCGCTAGATAGCGCGACGCCGATCATTGTTTGCACTACCTCGAAACAGCGACATCAATAGGCGTGACTACCTCAAAATATTCTTCGTACAACTTCCTACCGAGCCCCCCCCCCGCTTTGGGTAAGTGCTGCGCCAACTGGGCCTGATCTGATGAAGACCCCGCCAAAGTTTGGGGTCTATTTCTCTAAGTTTTACGTAAATAATCAAAGGCAATTAGGTTCTTTACTTGTTAATCATTGACTTTACCGGTTATATTTTTGATTACTCCACCCGAAAAGCTGTGTCGACTGTCACCCGCCTTTGTTTCTTCCTTCTCATTGGGGTAGGTGCCCGTAAGGCTACGGAACCAGATCGACCGCTTGCCCAGCTTTGATACCCGACCAAACAGTGCCTTGTGAACCCATCGCACATTGACGCACACAGGTTTTTACATACCCCAAATTACTCATCTTAACTTTGCTTTTTATGCCATTCCTTTTACACCATACTTTGTTGTGTATGCTCAGAAAAGCAGCAGTACGCATGGCACGGGTTGCCACTTGGGTTCTGTTGGTTTTTTGTCTGTTACCCCGGAAGGGTATAGCCAATGCACCGCTATCGTCACCGGCGCCCCTTCCTTTTGTACGGGCGGCACCACCACCCTCCAAACGCCCTCGTTGCCCAATGCCAACTACTGTTGGCGAAACCAAGCCACCGCTTCCACTTGGCAAAATGTCGGCGCCGCAGGATTCTCCGCTGGAGCGGCTACTTACCCAAGTTTAGTCTTCGACGGCCGCACCCCGTACGTGGCGTATGCAGATGGTACTAACGGCTACAAAGCCACGGTCATGAAATTTAACGGCACCAGCTGGGTTAGTGTCGGCACCGCAGGCTTCACCGCTGGATTACCTAATTATATAAGGTTTGCGTTCGGCGGCAGTACCCCATACGTGGCATATAAAGATTTCAGTGCAGGCTCCAAAACTACGGTGATGAAATTTAATGGCGCCAGCTGGGTCAATGTCGGCACCACAGGATTCTCCGCTGGAGTGGCTAGTTTCCTAAGTTTGGCCTTCGGCGGCAGCACCCCGTACGTGGCGTATCAAGATGCCACTAACAGCTCCAAAACTACGGTGATGAAATTTGACAGCACCAGCTGGGTCAATGTCGGCACCATAGGATTCTCCGCTGGAGGGGCTGGTTTCCAAAGTTTGGCCTTCTGCGGCGGCACCCTTTACGTGGCGTATCAAGATGTTGCTAACAGCTCCAAAACTACGGTGATGAAATTTGATATACCTTGCCTAAGCAGCAGCAACGCACTCACCGTGAGCACCGCAGGTACGTATACCCTCACCATAACCAATCAAAGTGGCCGCGTAGCTACTAGTGCACCCGTGGTGGTGAGCGAGAATCCCGGTAGCGTGGCCGGTAACACCACCGTTGTCGCCGGTGTCAATAGCACCAACCTAGCGTTGAGCGGACAGACGGGCAGCGTCGTGAAGTGGCAGTCGTATTTGAGTACTGATTTTTCTAGTCCCGTCGATGTTGCCGATACAACCACCAACCTTACCGCGACCGCTCTGACCCAAACAACCTACTTCCGGGCCGTGGTCCAGAGCGCAGTGTGTACTCCGGCCTTCTCGACATCAGCGACCATCACGGTAACGCCCGCCAGCGTGGGAGGAAGCGTGGCGGGAAGCACTACGGTTTGCGCCGGAACAAACAGCACCAATCTGACTTTGAGCGGTCAAACGGGCTCGGTCGTCAGGTGCCAGTCATCATTGAATGCTGGTTTTTCCAGCCCGACCAACATTAGTAATACGACCACCGGTCTAACGCCAGGTAACCTGACCCAGACTACTTATTACCGGGCCGTGGTGCAAAGTGGAGCCGACGCACCCACCTTTTCAACTACGGCTACCGTAACCGTCGATCCCGCTAGCGTGGGTGGTAGCGTGGCCGGTAGCACCACTGTCATTGCCGGTGGCAACAGCACCAACCTGACGTTGAGTGGACAAACGGGCAGCGTCGTGAAGTGGCAGTCCTCGTTGACTGCTGGCTTTTCTAGTCCGACTGATATTGTTAATACTACGGCTAACCTTACCGCGACCGCTCTGACCCAAACAACCTACTTCCGGGCCGTGGTCCAGAGCGCAGTGTGTACTCCGGCCTTCTCGACATCAGCGACCATCACGGTAACGCCCGCCAGCGTGGGAGGAAGCGTGGCGGGAAGCACTACGGTTTGCGCCGGAACAAACAGCACCAATCTGACTTTGAGCGGTCAAACGGGCTCGGTCGTCAGGTGCCAGTCATCATTGAATGCTGGTTTTTCCAGCCCGACCAACATTAGTAATACGACCACCGGTCTAACGCCAGGTAACCTGACCCAGACTACTTATTACCGGGCCGTGGTGCAAAGTGGAGCCGACGCACCCACCTTTTCAACTACGGCTACCGTAACCGTCGATCCCGCTAGCGTGGGTGGTAGCGTGGCCGGTAGCACCACTGTCATTGCCGGTGGCAACAGCACCAACCTGACGTTGAGTGGACAAACGGGCAGCGTCGTGAAGTGGCAGTCCTCGTTGACTGCTGGCTTTTCTAGTCCGACTGATATTGTTAATACTACGGCTAACCTTACCGCGACCACTCTGACCCAAACCACCTACTTCCGGGCCGTGGTCCAAAGTGGAGTGTGTGCTCCGGCCTTCTCGGCATCAGCGAGTATCACCGTAACTCCCGCTAGTGCGGGGGGAAGCGTGGCGGGAAGCACTATGGTTTGCGCCGGAACAAACAGCACCAATCTGACTTTGAACGGTCAAACTGGCTCGGTCGTCAGGTGGCAGTCGTCATTGAATGCTGGTTTTTACAGCCCGACCGACATTAGTAATACGACCACTAGCCTGACCGCGACTAACCTGACCCAAACGACTTATTACCGAGCCGTGGTGCAAAGTGGAGCCGACGCGCCCACCTTTTCAACTACGGCTACCGTAACCGTCGATCCCGCCAGCGTGGGTGGTAGCGTGGCCGGTAGCACTACCGTTGTTGCCGGTGGCAACAACACAAATCTGGCGTTGAGTGGACAAACGGGCAGCGTCGTGAAGTGGCAGTACTCGTTGAATATTGATTTTTCTAGTCCCGTCGATATTGTTAATACTACGGCTAACCTAGCCGCGACCAATCTGACCCAAACTACCTACTTCCGGGCCGTGGTACAGAGTGGAGTATGTGCTCCAGCTTTCTCGGCATCAGCGACCATCACGGTAACGCCCGTTAGTGCGGGGGGAAGCGTGGCGGGAAGCGCTACGGTCTGCGCCGGAACTAACAGCACCAATCTGACTTTGAGCGGTCAAACTGGCTCGGTCATTAAATGGCAGTCGTCGCTGAATACTGGTTTTTTCAGCCCGATCGACATTAGTAATACGACCACTAGCCTGACCGCGACTAACCTGGCCCAAACGACTTACTTCAGAGCCGTGGTGCAAAGTGGAGCCGACGCGCCCACCTTTTCAACTACGGCTACCCTCACGGTTACGCCCACTCCAACGGCACCCATTTTATCCCCCAGCCCCGCCGCCACTACCGTAGGGCAGCCCATCACCGTCACCGCCAGCGGCTGCGCCGGAACTGTCGTGTGAAACGCCACCACCAGCCTCACCGAACTTGGTACGGACAACGGAAACGGTACCTATACGTTCGCCCAAATCGGGGAGTATACCATCTCGGCCACTTGCACCATCGCCGGCTGCACCGGACCCGCCTCCTCCACGCTTAGTCTTTCGGTCAGGCCCGGCGGCTTTGCCATTACATCCGTCGGTGGGCTGGTATGCGCCCAGGCCAATCCTCCCTTAGGACCCTTCCAGGTCAGCTTCACGCCCGACTACCAGGGTACCGATGGCAGCCCCATTTCTTTCCAGGCTATCGGTGAATCACTGCCCACGACCAACCCCGGACCATACATCATTCGGCTTTACCCCGACAACCCAACCATTACCCTCGAAGCTACCCAAGCGACGGGTGCCGTGGCCACCTACCGGTTTGCCTGGCTCGAAGGATGTAAAAGCGCAGGTGGGCAAACCCCTAACCGAGCCCCCACCAGTACCACGATTCCCACTCAGAGCATTCCCCAGGGACAGCCCTACCAGCTCAACCTGAGCGCCTATTTCACCGATCCTGACGGACAGCCCCTGACCTTTTCGGCCACCGGACTACCCGCCGGACTGAGCGTGAACGGTACCACCATCAGCGGAACACCTTCCGCCCAGGGTACCACCAGCGTATCGGTTACGGCCCGCGACCCCGGTAATCTTAAAACTGTCCAGGCTTTCGCGCTAACCGTCACGCCCTTGCTACCAACCGGGGGTAATTTATTCATTGCTTCGGTGACCACCGTCGAATGTCGCGAGATCACACCCACTTCCCGCCAACTCACGTTTACACCCGTGTATTCGGGGGGAAATGGTAGTGCCATCACCTTCCAGGTTCAATACGAGTCGTTGCCCACCACCGAAGGCGGACCATATAGTCTGCGGCTGTACACCGATAACCCGACCATCACGCTGCTGGCCTCTCAGGCCGGTAACCCGCAGGTAAGCCTCGCCTACAACTGGCTGGCAGTATGTGGTACCCCCGGACCAACCAGCTCTAACCCAGCCCCCACCAGTACCACGATTCCCACTCAGAGCATTCCCCAGGGACAGCCCTACCAGCTCAACCTGAGCGCCTACTTCACCGATCCCGAAGGACAGCCCCTGACCTTTTCGGCCACCGGACTACCCACCGGGCTCAGTGTAAATGGTACCACCATCAGCGGAACACCTTCCGCCCAGGGTACCACCAGCGTGTCGATCACGGCCCGCGATCCGGGCAATCTCGAAGCAGTCCAGACTTTTACGCTCACCGTTACGCCTACGCTACCAACGGGAGGTAATTTGTCCATTGCTTCGGTGACCACCGTCGAATGTCGCCAGCTCACGCTCAATTCCCGCCAGCTGACATTTACACCCGTGTATTCGGGGGGCAATGGTGGTGCTATCACCTTCCTGGTTCAAAATGAGTCCTTGCCCACCACCGACGGAGGACCGTATAGTCTGCCGCTGTACACCGATAACCCGACCATCACCCTCCTGGCATCTCAGGCGGGAAGTCCGCAGGTAAGTTTTGCCTACAACTGGCGGGCGGTATGTGGCACTCTCGCGGCCCGGCAAGGCACAGTGGAATCCACAGAAGTACCGCTAAAACTTTCCCTGAAAGTGTATCCCAACCCCGTGCAGGATGCCGTGACCGTCGAGGTCATGAGCCGAGTGGCGGGAACCGCCACTTTCGAGGTTCTCGATATGCAGGGCCGGACCCGACAAACCCGCCAGGAGAACTTGGTGGAAGGATTGAATGAGGTAGAGTTCAGGCTGGGTAGTTTGCCCACTGGAATGTACCTGATCAAGGTAAGCCGAGGAGACGGAATGGACGCACTGGGTCAGCAAGGCGTCCTGCGGATCAGTAAGGAATAAGTATTCATTAGCGGGACGGGGACCCCGTCCCGCTATCTTTATAAAAATCAAACTATACTTTACGCATGAATAGCGCTCCTAGAAAGAAACTCGGTCCTGAAATGAAATCAACGAGGGAGGGCAGTTGCTTTATCGTACTACTTGCAAGATGATTTCTTCCTAAAAGTATCGGGCGAGCGGAATAAATACATGAGCCGCTAGGGGTTAGCCGCTAAAAATGAATCGGTAGTAGCTGTTACGTTTCAACTTTTTCAAGCGGGTAGCTCTTCGGAACTGCCCACTTTTTTGTTGGTGCTTAGGCACTTATCATTCAGAATAAGTACCTATCACATCGCAGCCCATGTTATCTTCCAGTTTGTGAATAGTGCTCCCGCTATTCAGCCTTAGTTACCTTCAGTTCTTGATTTTTAAACCATAAATTTACCCGATGCAAAAACTCTACGGATAATTGGTGCCTTAAATAGAAAAGGGGTGTATTTCAGTTTTGGTTATTTGTGAAAAAAGGTGAGCTTTATGGTTTATTGACCCTACAATATCCTTTATCATGACCGAATCAGAGTTTCTATCCTTAGCTTTATCGAAATATGAATCCATCAAGTCCTTAAATGGTTCTGCCACTTTTTATGAACACGAAAAGGACTTTGATGATATTTGGACCACTCTAGGCAAGGATGTATTAGCGGCAAGTGTTTCGGACAAGGAAGGGCCAAAGCGTAAAAAAAAGTCTG
>Ga0209702_10006519_pt1 | contig 14928 bp, 29 predicted proteins | sample FRY01_FD_187210 | JGI IMG/M metagenome (GOLD analysis project Ga0209702, IMG submission 187210) | Freshwater microbial communities from Lake Fryxell liftoff mats and glacier meltwater in Antarctica - FRY-01 (SPAdes) (version 2) | ecosystem: Environmental > Aquatic > Freshwater > Ice > Glacier... | reverse complement strand
AGGGGTGGTTTACCGCCCGCAGTGCTGGTTTCACAGTATCTGGACATACCAATGCACGCCTTAAAGGTAAGTCTTAGAGACCATGTAGGATCAGATAATTTACTAGATATGAAGACAGTATTAGGTGTTGGCTTTGGTAAGCGAATATTAGTTATAGATGATATCAATGATACTGGTGCTACTATAAATGCTATTAAAGAGAGTTGGGGTGACACATATGTTGACTATGCAGTATTAATTAATAACGAAGCTAGTGAAGCAACTGTAGATTATTCAGCTGTTGATATCAACAAACATGAGAACAATGCCTGGATTGTATTTCCGTGGGAAGATTGGTGGCAATGAGTATAGACCTAAAAAAACTATGTAACACAATTATGTCTCCTACCAAACGTGTTAGTGTATTAGTTCCTACACGAGCTAGACCAGAGATGATGTTTGATGCGTTAAAAAGTTGTTGGAAAAACGAAAGTGGTAAAGGTGGTGTTGAGTATCTTATGGCATTGGATGAAGATGATCAAGTATCACAAGACTATTTTGAAAAAACGATTATTCCCTATATGGACAAACACAGTGTTGATTATGAAGTACATGTAGTGCCTAAATGGGGGTATACTAGATTAAATGAATATTTAAATTATCTAGCACAAAGAGCTAGTGGTGACTGGTTCTTATTCTTTAATGATGATGCCAGAATGATGACCAAAGATTGGGATTCAGTGATTCATAGACACACAGGTGAATTTAAAATATTTAGATGTAAAGACAATCACGAGCACCCTTACGCAATATTTCCTATTATACCACACGAGTATTTTGTGTTAACTGGATCAATTAGTCCACAACAAATGACAGATGCTTGGGTAAGTCAAATTGCTTACCTATGTGACATTATGGAAAATGAATTTGATTTAGAAATATGGCATGATAGGCATGACATTACAGGCAATGATGCCACTAACGATGAAGTTTATAAAGCTCGAGTTCAACTAGAAGGTGATCCTACAAACCCAATGGATCTTAATAGTCCAGAAATGAATGCTACAAGATACACAACATGTGCTAAAATTATGTGGTATCTAAAACAAAAAGGCAAGTACAATGATCACTTTGAAAAGGTAATCAATGGCAAAGGGGAAGCCTGGGACAAACTAGAAGCAAATGATCCTCATGGGTTAACTATGAGAGTAGATCCAAAGAAAAAATACAAGCCAGGTCAATCTACATCAAAAGAAGAAAAGGCAAGAAATGAAAACAAATAAACTAGTAAGTGAGATTAAAACTTATTGGGATAATCAACCTTGCGGTATTAAAAAAGGCCAGGGAGAAATTGGCACATTAGAATACTTCCAAACAGGTAGCCAACGACGTTACAGTGTAGAACCTCACCTTAGAGACTTTGCTGAGTTTCATTATTGGAGAGGGAAACGTGTATTAGAAATTGGGTGTGGTATGGGGTGGGATGCTGTTGAGTTTGCTAAACACGGTGCTCACTATGTTGGTATAGATATATCGCAAGAGTCAGTTGACCTAGCTAAACAACAATTTAAAGTATACGATCTCGATGGAGAGTTTCATGTCATTGACTCCGCAGATAGTGAAGCCCTAAAGCAGTTAGGTGAATTTGATTTAGTATATTCTATGGGAGTAATACATCACTATCCAGACATACAAGGTATAATCAATAACATATATCACAATGTTGCTACAGATGGCGAGTTCCGCTTTATGGTATACGCTAAGAACTCCTGGAAATATGCTATGATACAGAAAGGGTTAGATCAATTTGAAGCACAATCAAACTGTCCTTACGCAGAAGCATTTACTAAAGATGAAATAGCAATGCTATTAAAAGGCCGTTTTGATATAGTCACGCTTGCTCAGACTCACTGTTTCATGTATAATGTAAACAAGTACAAGCAAGGTGAGAATGAATTAGAACCCTGGTTTGCCGCAATGCCAGCAGAAGTACGTGAAGCAGTTCAAGAGTATTTAGGGTGGCATTTATTAATTAAAGCAAGGAAAATATAATGGAACTTTATATTGTTTTAGTAGTAGTTGTTGGAGTATTTGCCCTAGCAGTTTGGTCATTGATTAGTAGTCGGAATGATGTTAAGGGTAAACATACTAAAGAATATTACAACAAAGACAGGAATAGATAATGGAAAAACTTAAGGTAGCTGAAATATTTTACAGTTTGCAAGGCGAAGGCAAATGGGCAGGTGTTCCGAGTGTATTCTTAAGAACATTCGGGTGCAACTTCCAGTGTAGAGGATTTGGTATGCCGTTTGGCGAGGCACCCCTTAACAACGAACCTGAAGAAATTGCTAAACGAATAGCTGAGTTTAAAACATATGAAGAACTACCTTTAGTAAGTAAAGGGTGTGATAGCTATGCGTCATGGCATCCTAAATTTAAACATCTCAGTCCTGTACTAACAACAGATGCAGTACGTAAACGTGCAGAAGAACTTATACCTAACAATATCTGGACACAGGATAATTATGAAGATATACATCTTATTATTACAGGTGGCGAACCGTTACTAGGGTGGCAACGTGCATATCCTGAACTAATTGAGTCGTGTATGGATAATGGATTACAAAACATTACATTTGAAACAAACGGTACCCAACCGTTAAGCGAAGATTTTAAAACATGGTTAAAACATGTGTGGCAAGAAGAACGCGGTTATCACAAGATGACATTCTCAGTTAGTGCTAAACTTCCTGTGTCAGGTGAAAAGTGGAGTGAAGCTATACTGCCAGAAGTAGTTACTGAATATGAAAAATACGGATACACATATCTTAAGTTTGTAGTAGCAAGTCCTGAAGATGTTGAAGATGTTGATCGTGCAGTAAAAATATATAGAGAAGCAGGTTATACAGGACCTGTATATCTAATGCCAGTTGGGGGTTTACCAGAAGACTATCATCTTAATACAGCACAGATAGCAGAGCTAGCAATGAAGAAAGGTTATAGGTACTCACCTAGACTACAAGTAGACATATGGAGTAACGCCTGGGGGACATAAATGGACAATTATATTTTTACAAGTGAATCAGTGAGTGACGGACATCCTGACAAAGTAGCAGATCAAATATCAGATGCGTTAGTTGATGCTGGTTTAGAAAATGGTGATCGCACAACAAGAGTAGCTATTGAAACGTTAGTAACAACCGATCAAGTCACCATAGCAGGTGAAGTTAAAAACTTTAATGTTGTAGACATTAACCAAATAGTGAGAGATAAAGTTAAAGATATCGGATACGAACAAAAAGGGTTTCATTGGAATACATTAGAAATAGACAATAGGATACACAGTCAATCAGCTGATATTGCTCTAGGTACAGATAGTTTCGGAGCAGGCGATCAAGGTATTATGTTTGGGTATGCTAATAGAGACAACGATGCGTACTTACCGGCCCCTATCTATTACAGTCACGAAATACTTAAACGATTGAAAGACATACGGCAGGATAATAGTATACTGTTACCGGATGCTAAGAGTCAAGTGTCAGTTGAATATTTAGGCGATCGAGTACAACGTATTGATCAGGTTGTTATTAGTACTCAACATGAACAGGGCTTTTGTAACGAAGCAAGAGGATTAAGCAAGAAAGCCGCAATGGATGTGTTAGGTAATCTAGTAGACAACAACACCGTATGGCATCTTAACCCTACAGGTAACTTTGTAGTAGGTGGACCAAATGGTGATACAGGACTAACAGGTCGTAAGATTATTGTAGACACATATGGTGGTTGGGCTCCACATGGTGGGGGAGCATTTTCAGGCAAAGATCCTACCAAAGTAGATCGTTCAGCGGCATACATGGCTCGTTGGTTAGCAAAGAATGTTGTAGCAGACGAGTTAGCTGATTGGTGCCAGATACAGTTAAGTTATGCCATTGGTATTAAAGAACCTACATCAATTTACGTAGAATCAAATGGACACAATCGTAGTATAGAAAAATTTATTAGAGATAATATTGACCTAACACCATTAGGAATCATTGACAGGTTTGATTTATTCAAGTATACTAACTATAGTAAGAATTGTACATATGGACACTTTGGTAATAAAAATGTTCCTTGGGAGAAAATAGGATGGGATTAATAGATAGCATTAAGAAAGTAGTAGGTATTAAAAAAGAAATTAAAACAACTAGTAAGAAGTTGTCGGCAAAAGCATTGGCAGATAAAAATAAAGAGCCGTATATTAATATTTTAAGTATGGACATTGATCCAGAAAATCTTAATGAAGGAAGTTTTGACCTAGATTGGAATGACATCTTTATTGCTAGATTAATGAAAGCAGGCTATCAAGGTAAAACAGACCAAGATTTAGTAGACCAATGGTTTCAGAATATCTGCAGAAATGTAGTAATGGAAACATATCAACAAAAACAAGCTATAAATCCTGGCATGCGTACTACTAAACGTGACATAGGTAATGGTAAATCGGAGATATCATAATGAAACTAGAAGACACTCCTTGGTTTGAATCAAGACCGTTAGTAGAGCATCCTTTATACTATGTATTTGAAGACAAATACGCTGTTACTAAAGGGCACTTACTATTTGTCCCAAAAGAAGATATAGACAGAAATATCAAAGAATGTTACATAGCCGCATATGAATGGGGTATGGATCTATTTCAAAAAGAGATATGTGATGGATTTAATGTAGGTCAAAACGTAGGTATTGTAGCAGGGCAAACAGTAATGTGGCCTCATATACATATGATTCCACGCACAGAGGGCGATTGTGTTGACCCTAGAGGTGGTGTACGTGGTGTTATTCCTGAAAAACAACAATACTAAATGATCTTACTTGTTAATGGAGATAGCCATACAGCAGGAGCTGAGGCAGTTAATCAACACGGATTTGCTTATGATGATCCTTTATATATACACATGGGGAGAAGTCCACACCCAGATAATCTAAAAGCCAGTTGGGGACTAAAATTAAGTAAGATGTTAAACGCCACTCCTCTTGTACTAGCAGAGTCAGCAAGTTCAAATGATCGTATTATAAGAACAACTAACAAATGGTTATTAAAAAATCCTGGTAAAGATGTTTTTGTAATCATACAATGGTCAACATGGGAACGTCAAGAATGGAACATAGATAATGAATGGTTTCAGGTTAACGCTAGTGGCATAGACGATATTCCGGTCAGTCATAAACAGAAATATAAACAATTTGTTGCTAATATAGATTGGAATAAATGCACTAACAATTGGTTTACACGAATTAAAGCATATCACATCTATCTAGAATCACAAGGAATTAAACATATATTCTTTAATGGTAATACAGACTTTAGTATGATAAAAGATCGTTATAATTTTGGTACAGCATACATAGATCCATATACACCTGAGGGAACATATCACGGGTGGCTACAAGAAAACGGACACAAGACTGTACACAAAAATAGTTACCATTATGATAATCAAGCACATAGTGACTGGAGTAAATTTATGGTACGATATATAGTTGACAACAACCTTGTTTGATCATATAATACTAGCATGAGATACTTATTAGTAGACACAGCAAATACATATTTCCGTGCTAGACATTCAGCATTTAGGGGGAGTTCTAGCGAGGAAAAAGTAGCGTTTGCAGTCCATGTTACATTATCAAGTATTAACAAGGCCTATAGAGATCAAAGTGCTAATCATGTTATATTTTGTTTAGAAGGTCGGTCATGGCGTAAAGACTTCTATGCTCCCTATAAAGCAAATAGAGCTGTTGCACGTCAGGCATTAACCGAAAAAGAAGCAGAGGAAGATAAGTTGTTTTGGGATGCCTTTGATGATCTTAAAGACTTTGTTAAAGATAAAACTAACTGTACTGTATTACAACACAGTAGATTAGAAGCTGATGATTTGATTGCAGGATGGATACAAAGTCACCCTGAAGATGAACACGTTATTGTGTCTAGTGATACTGACTTTTATCAGCTGTTAGCAGAAAATGTTAAACAGTATAACGGTATCAGTGACGAATTACACACATTAGATGGTATCATTGACAAGAAAGGACAACGTGTTCTAGATAAGAAAACTAAAGAGCCTAAGGTAATACCTAATCCTAAATGGATATTGTTCGAAAAATGTATGCGTGGTGATGCTACTGATAATGTCTTTAGTGCTTACCCAGGTGTTCGTAAAAAAGGTACTAAGAATAAAGTCGGACTGCTAGAAGCATTTGAAGATAAAAAGAAAAAAGGCTATAGTTGGAATAACATGATGCTACAGCGTTGGGTAGATCATAATGATGAAGAACATAGGGTATTAGATGATTATGAACGTAATTGTATTCTAGTAGACCTTTCTCGACAACCAGATGATGTTAAACAAATTATAGTAGACACAATTATAGAAGGAAGTACACCTAAGCAAAGACCAATGATTGGTGCACAGTTCTTAAAGTTCTGTGGTAAGTATGATTTAAAACGATTAAGCGATAATGCAACAACAATAGCTGACTTTCTTTCAGCAAGCTATCCAGCAAAAGGAGCATGACATGGCAGTAACAGCAAAAGGAATTGTTAAAAATAAATTTTGGGTATTAATTGAAAACAAAAGACGTATAGGTGAGATATCAGCTAACGGCGTCGGACGAGGTTATTCAATTACATTTCACGGGTCAAAGGCAACTGTTGACAACGTAGATGAACTTAAAATTGGTCGTAAAAAAATTACGTTTGTAGATGCGCCAACACCTAATTTAGTAGAAAGAGATCAGGTCCATGGTTATCCTACAGATGCAGAACCGTTTAACGGAGTATGGGACTTATCACACAAAGCACCTATCTTTACTAAAGAAGATAACAGTAAGAGTTGGATTTGTGCAGGTTGGTTTCTAGTTAAAAAAGGCCGTTCCTGGAAACAAGAGTTTTGTCCAAAACTAATTACCATTGAACGATATGATCATCGTGGTCCTTATGTAACTCCCGAAGAACTACTTAAGGTTAAAGCATGACACATATAAAGCGTTTTATAGATCGATTGAACGACTTACAATCAACAAACGCCAAAGACTTCACTATGAGTATGCACGAGGCTAGAATGTTGCACACAGACATTACAAAATTGCTTATAGATACTAAAGACATTAGTACATCAACAAACGAAGTAATTAATATTGAAGTAAAAGGCGAAGACTTCTAGAAGTAATAAACTACGCAGTTATTTGGATAAATAATGGTACTATATTATAACAGTATTATTAATTATGAAACAAACTTATCTAAGAACAGAATACAAACATTCTCCAGAAACTAAGGCTAAAATAAGAGCCGCAATATTAAAGATGAACAGGAACAAGATCAATGTCTAGGCCAAAGCCAGAAGTACTTGTTGAAATTACCAACAAGGAAACATATAAAACAGAACAGGTGTTAGCCAGTAATGGTATATGGGCAGTGTATTTTGAAAATCGTCCTATTAACCTAAAAACCTCAAATCATCTAGTTGAATACCCTGGGCCTAAATATAAGAAAGTATCATTTAGTAATCCTGGACATGCTATTAATCTAGCGAAGAAACTTAACGAACAATTTCAAACTAACCAGTTCTCTGTTGTATTACTAGACAAAGGCAAAGTCGTCTACCCAGAGAATGGGAAGAAAACAAAGTCTAACTAAGCAAATACTTAACCAAATCAAGAGTCCTCCGACGACTGACGTAGCCTTAATGACCTGGTGGACCAATATACGTGAGTCCGGAGGTATGGGATTAACTGAAGAAGGTTTCCGTATCTTTACTAAAGAGTTAGATTTAGAACATTACGATTGGGAATTTCCAGATAAAAACTATTTGGGCAACAGGGTCATACTAGCACTTGACAGAAAGATGGAATTCCCTTATTATATAAAGAGAGGAAGAGGTAAATCTTATCCTGGGCAGATATTCTTATTTGGAGAGAAGGATGCAGTTATGATTAATTTATGTGGCGATCTTACTCGTTTTGTTGAGAACATACTAAGCTAATGAAAAAACTTATTGAAATGTATAATCAAAGATCAAACTATGAGATCAATGACTTTATACAACAACTACCTTTAGAAATTAATATTGATCGTTTAAGAAAAGAAATTTTTAATATTATAATTAATAACGACTATGGAACTAATATCGTAAGTCTAAAACTTCCTGAAGGTAACACTGACTGGTTGGATCAAAAAGAAAAATTAGAAGCCGGTAGTGTTAATCCATTCTCCTTAGCAGAACACTCTACCTACCCTGAAAATGTCATACCAGATGAAAACTATGTTAACTGGCACCCAGATGCTGGTACTTATTTGAAAGCAATTACTGACACACTAGAAAAAACCACAGGACTTAAAATCGGAAGGGTTAGGCTAGCTTGGTTAGCTTCTGGGAAGGGGTATCCTATACATGCTGATACTGATCCAATGCGATTACACATACCAATATTCACAAACGATCTCTCATATATTTTGCATGACGATAAACTATTTAATTTTAAATATGGTAACGCCTACCATCTTATCACACCAAGTATACACACAGCTTATAACTTTGGAAATCTTCCTCGATTACATCTAATATTTTCAACAAACGGCGATCAAGAGATAACTACTATAATAAACGAAACATCTAGATTGTCTCGAACCAATGAGAACATTAAACATAATCTTAAAGATAGTGGCATTGACAGTTATAGTATGGCACAGCTTTGTAAGATTACAGGGGCCGCACCAGGTAGTGAAGAGTTCGGATTTATTAAAAGAATAAACGATATAGTTAAAGGAACATAATAATGGCACAAATAGGAAGAGTTCATCCAGGTAAACGTAAAGCAAATCCAGAAGCAACATGTAACGGTAAGCCAAGAATTAAAGGCTGGACCAAAGTACGATTAGAAGAAGCAATTGAAAAGGCACAGCGTAACAAAGAAAAAGCAAGATATCGTACTGAACTGGCTAGACGATTTTCGGTGGTATAAATTGTTTAATCAAAAAATATTGTGTATAGGTAATAACGATCGAGACACTGACAATCGTGCTATTCTACTTGCAGAACTAGATGACACTGTTAATCACGGTCTAGTAACGACACAAGATATAGATATCAATCTCGGATATTATCACACATCAGTACTTGATATGAGTAGTGGTGATATTATCAAGTTATCCAATAGATTTACAAAAATAATATTATTTGATCAACCTAGAGAACAATGGACACATTGGAAACCATTATTATCAAGTTATAAAATAATGTTAGAACTTGAAAAAGCAGGACATCACGTTGAGTATCTCAATAACGCTAACATTAAACCATTTAAAACATTTTATAAATTAGTACATGAAGATAATCCTAGTTTTTGTATATATCCATTTGTGTTATTAACAGAAGATCGTGGACATGTGCATCTATGTGCTAGGTCCAGCCGGAAAAAAGTTGTAAATTCAATCAAAGAAGTTGGCAATTTTAAAACAAATAAGGCATTTAATAAAATTAGAACCAAAATGATCAACGGAGAGAAGTTAGTTAACCATTGTAGTACTTGTTATGAGTACGAAGCTAAAGGCATTGAGAGTTCTCGACAGTTTGAAACAATGGATTGGGTTAGTAAACTTAATCTAGAGTCTCTAGATGATTTGGAAAAATTAGAACACCCGCACTATTACGAAATACGATTATCAAATAAATGTAATATCATGTGTCGTTCGTGTAGGCCGGAGCACAGCCATTTAATAGAAAAAGAATATAAAATACACAATATTCAACATCCTGAGCCTAAGCTATATAATTACACTAACTTTGATCATGTTCATATGGAGAGTCTAGGTAAGAATACCAGAATATATCTAACAGGTGGAGAACCTAGTGTTATGCCAGAGTTTTATGACTTTATGGAGAAATGTATTGATCTTAAAAAAACAGATTTTGATTTTACTATAGGAACTAATGCAGTTAGTTATACTCCGAAGTTTTTAAGATTAATAGATCATTTTTCAAACATGAACTTTTCAGTATCAGTAGATGGTTATGGAAAATTGAACGACTATCAACGATGGGGTAGTGATTTCTATGTTATGATGGAAAATGCAAAACTATTACAAAGTAAAGGTCACAATGTTACATTCTTAGTAGTTCCTGGAATTTTTAATGTGACCAGCTTACACTTATTATATGAATACTTTGATCGTGAATGGCCATCTCCAGGATTATATGTGCAAATAAATCATAATGTATTACAATCAGCCTATAATCATCCAGATGCTGAGGCTGTAGTAAAATCAATGCTACGTTGTCAGAAGACAAAAACATACTTCTCAGATGGTCGTTCGTGCAAGTCCACTGTAGATAGTTTATTGGATCATTACAGTAATACACCAACAGTTGATTTAGATCTGTTACAGAAATTCTTTGAATACAATGATCAATTAGATAAAGCCAGGAATGTAAAATTGGTAGATTACTTTCCTGAGTTAGAAGCAGGAAGACATCTTTTAGGTTGACTTTAATCTCATAATGCCGTATAATTACTCAGTAATAAAGAAGTTGCCCTCTTAGCTCAGTTGGTAGAGCAACGCACTTGTAATGCGTAGGTCGTCAGTTCGAATCCGACAGAGGGCACCATTTATGCACCCTTCGTCTATCGGTTAGGACACCGGGTTTTCATCCCGGCAAGAGGAGTTCGATTCTCCTAGGGTGTACCAAATTTGAGGAGAGATACATGGCTTACAACGCAAAAGAAAGTTTCATAGTTACTAACGACACCGCAAGTAAGTTCCCAGGTGGTAAATACGCAATGGTAATAACTGCTGGAATAAGAGCTCATGATTTACAGCGAGGTGCTAAGCCGTTAATTCCAGGATTAGAAACACATAAACCTACAGTAGTAGCATTAATGGAGATTGAAGAAGGTCTAATTACTGCTGGCTATCCGCATGATCATGTTGAACCATCAACTGACGAGAAAAAAGAAGAAACATATGAATAACGACAAAGACGATTTTAGCTATAGTAACGAAGCTGAAGAGGAAATGGCCCAGCTTCATGCTATCCATTTACACATGAATGCTGTTAGCGAGGTACAACGTAAGCTAGCAAAACAGGCAGAGACGCCTAGTGCGTATGAATGCGAAGAATGTGGTGAACCAGTTCCAGAAGCTCGACGATTAGCAATGCCAGGTGTTCAACACTGTACTCCTTGTCAAGACTACCTAGAAAGAAAAGGGGTATTATGATCGGAAGAACCACAGTTGTTGGTGAACCGCGAGATATAATCGATAAAGGATTATTTGATTCTGGAGTTAATTTCTTATACGGAGATATTGCAGAAAAGAACACAGCAGAAATTTTGTCATGGATTACATATGAAAATATTGAGTCATCAAAAAAGAATCTTACTTTATATATTAATTCGATCGGTGGAAGTTTGTATGATACGTTTGCAATTGTTGACGCTATGAAGGCTAGCCATATACCCATACACACAGTAGCTATGGGATCAGCTATGAGTGCGGCCTTTTTGATACTTGTAAGTGGACACAAGTCACACAGGTTTATATCACCTAACACCGGGTTAATGTGTCATCAATTTAGTGATGAGGTATTAGGTAAACATCACGATATCAAAGCCGGAGTAGTTGAAGTAGATCTGTGCCATGACCGAATGGTTAATATCTTAGTTGACGCTAGTGGTCAAGATGTAAAATGGGTTAAGAAAAATCTATTAGCATCAAGTGATCAGTACTTTACAGCTCAACAAATGATCGAAATGGGATTAGCAGATAGCCTTTTTCAAAAGATATAACAAGGCCGCTAGTTAATAAGTCTGCACTCTTTGGAGTGCTTTTTTGTGATTATCCTACCTAAAACCACAACATATAGTATTTTTACTTGACACTTAATACAAGATGTGCTATAATTACACTGTAATTTAAATAAGATCAAGGAGAAACACATGGCTAGAGTAAAAGCAGACAACTTCGGAACCGGAATCCGGACACACCAAGAATATGAAAAAGTTATTAATAAATTAGATAAATTAGAAACTTTGTTTATTACAACGGCAGTTATGATCAATACTGGTGTATTCGCAATCTTATACGTAGTAGGTGCATTTAATTAATAATCAGGAGAAAGAAATGGAAAAAACAACAATTAATGAAATACAAAAAGCATACGAAAAAGTTAGTTATAAAATAGATCGCATTGACGGAATAGTAACAACAGCGGCCTATGTTGTTGCGTTCTTTTGTGGATTTATGGTGGTTGATCTTATTATAATAAATCTATTTTAATTGGGTATTTTGGTTGACCAGAAAATCCAAAACTGCTATACTTACTTGTAAGTTAATTAATTAGGGGTAATTAAATGACAACAGTTAAACATACATTTCAAGTAGGCGATCAAGTTAGTTACGGTTATAACGGTGATTGGTATCCAGCAGGTGCAGTTGCTAAAATTACTAAAAAATATCTAACTACAGCTGACGGTCGAAAGTTTTATCTTAAAGAGAATACAACAAGCCAATATGATGTTAACACAAAACAACACAGTGATGTTACAAAAGAATACTTTGTTAGTGTAGGCGACGGCTTTTGGAGATTAACTAAAGGTGTTGTTGAAGAACGAAATCCTCACTTTTAATTTGGTATTTTTGGTTGACTATTAATTCGTTTATTGCTATAATGTATTTAAGAAGTTAGGAAAGTAATTTAATTTTTAGGGGTAAAAATTATGAACAACAAACAATTTGACAACTTGGAAACAGGCACTAAAGTTTTAATGAAAGCCTGGGATCATGAAAACAATAAGATTGTAGAAACAGTTGCAACTTACTTAGGTTGGTGTGATCATCCTGAATATGGTACAGCAGTAACAGTTAGTTACGAAAACAAAGACTGTCATTTAAATCATTCAGATTGGGCTGAGGAAACAGAAACTGATATAGCTATTAACAGCTTCACTAAAAATGTTATCAAAGTTATGGAGGTAGCGTAATGGATATTTCAAAAATGAAACAAAAGTTAGTTCAAGGACCAGAAGACGGTTCAATCTTTGCATTAATTAAAGATAAGATTGCTTATCTGGTTACAGCACACGGTATGGAAGAAGCAAAACACCGATTAGCAATGATGAATGTTGCACGTGCTGATAGATGGTTACCAAGTAATAACAAAGCCGTTCTTATTCCAGGTATTTGGGAATATGAAATGGTAACATATCAGGAGACAGTATAATGGGATTAGATATGATGGCGTATGCAGTAGATCCAACAGTGAAAACAAAAGAAGCAGTGAGTGAAAACATTGCTGAATGGAGAAAGCATCCTAACTTACACGGTTGGATGGAACGTCTTTGGAGAGACCGAACTGGCAGTAAAGATGATTTTAACTGTCAAGAAGTAGAGTTAACGGTTGAAGACTTGTCAACACTTGAGCTAGATGTCAGAATGAGTATACTACCTGATACTACTGGTTTCTTTTACGGCAGTGATTCAGATGATTATTACAAAGGTACAGATCTAGCGTTTGTTAAGGACGCTAAGGCTAAGATTGAAGAAGGCAAGAAAGTCTTTTACAATAGTTGGTGGTAAAACATTTTTAATAAATATAGGAGAATAACTAATGAGTGATTTTTTTATTGGTATGTTAGTAGGTGTGGTAATTATGGACTTACTATGGGCTTGGAAGATTGGGCTCGTGGACAAGGTAATACAGGCTGTCAAGATGAAATGGAAACTTATTAAAGCCAGGACGCTATAATGGAACAACCATATACCAACTTTGGTACTACTAATGATAGTGAATTTAGAAGTTGGATTATGAATCAATGGTTTGAGTACAAAGAAGAAGTATTTGTGTGGGAAAAGAGAGTAGTTACAGGGAACCCACAAGAATACTTCCAAAAGTACAAATGGTTTTTAAAACAAAAGTATAAACAGGAAAAAAGTTATGAATGAAGCAATGATAGTATTAATGTTAGTAACAGCTAATGGCATACATACTGGTCCAAATTTTCAAACGTTTGAAGAATGCGAAGCAGTTAGTGCAAATATTAGAACACACGAATCGTTCTGTTATGTTAAAGAACCGGTGAATGTAAATTTAGCCATTGACCAATTAGGTGATATGATAAACCAATTAAAGAATAAGATGAATGAAACCCATAACTAAAAAACGAACCCCTCGCAAACTAATAGTTAAAGAGGTAAGTCTAACCGAAAGTGAGTTTCAGAATATTAAATTGTCTATATATATAATTATTATTACTGCTATCTTAGTATCTGGATACGTTGAATATCAGAATTGGTTAAATCCATTAGGTCTTAATAATGAACAACACCCTAAGCAACACAACGGAGCTCTAAAGTTTGCTCCACCATCTCAGTTTGAATCTGCAATTACACTCCCAAACGGTAGACCAATTATCACTAGTGAAGATGAGAGAATATCACCTGAACTATCAGATGAGGCGCTAGAAGTATTTGAAGAGCTGAGGCAGATGGATGAACTATCTGAGGAATTATTCCTGGAGAAATTACAATGAGAATTGCAATAATAATGTTATTGTTATACTTTGGTCTAATAGGATATCTAATTAGTTTACAAATAGGTTGACCTATAATTCAACTTGTCATATAATGTAGTTAAGTTAAACAACACGGGGGTGTATAAGATGTCAGAATCAAGAACAATTAATTCGCAAGAAGCAAGAGCAGGACTTATAAAATGTTTCGATAAGAAACGTCCTGTATTCCTTTGGGGTCCTCCAGGTATAGGCAAGTCAGAGCTAGTTGAAGACATTGCAAAAGAAATGAAAGGTTATATGATTGATCTACGCTTAGGTCAAATGGATCCAACAGATATTCGTGGTATTCCTTTCTATAACAAAGACAATGGATTAATGGATTGGGCTCCTCCAATT
>Ga0209702_10006513_pt1 | contig 14936 bp, 17 predicted proteins | sample FRY01_FD_187210 | JGI IMG/M metagenome (GOLD analysis project Ga0209702, IMG submission 187210) | Freshwater microbial communities from Lake Fryxell liftoff mats and glacier meltwater in Antarctica - FRY-01 (SPAdes) (version 2) | ecosystem: Environmental > Aquatic > Freshwater > Ice > Glacier... | reverse complement strand
ATTGAATCAGGTGCATCTTGGCAAAACGCATACATCAAATCATTCAACAGCAGCTTCCGAGATGAGGTTCTTAACGTTGAACTATTCGATTCGCTACTCGAAGCACGAGTTGTTACTAAAGATTGGCGAACCGTCTACAACACAATCCGCGCCCACGGCATCCTTGGAGGCTTAACGCCGACAGAGTTTGCACTAACATGCAAAGATAGAGAAAAGAAAACCGTGACTCTCTAAGAAAGTGGACTCACAAACAGGGTCCAGTCACCAGTCCGAATCAATGCTAGGTGCTCGCACAATTGCGAATAGGAAAGGCAAGGTAACGTGAATACGGAAAAATCGAGACTGGGTGACGCGGAGAACCTGAGATTTCGTTGGTGCCTTGAAACTGGCATTTTAGACGTTGCAACTTTGGATATGTGCAGGAATTACTTGGAAAAGTACTTGGAGAGTCGTCTGGGCCAATTTCACGGGCTTAACGGGGTTGAAATTGCTGGCGAATTTGATGAACGACTCAATTCAATTGATCGTGATAGAATATCTCTTGAAGATCTAACTTTTATGAGGGGTCAGTTTCCCTTGGAAGTTCGCTTGTCTCAGGAAGTTCTGACTGTGGCACGCAGAATATATCACTCGGGTCTCTTAAATGGATTTGGATTTGGCCGTGCAAATTGTTTTCTACACATGCCACCTATGGTTAGATACGTGCTACCCAAGGGTACGGGGGCTGGGGTGCCTGCTCACGTCGATCGTGATTACAACGCGCACATGCGACAATTTGTGACAACTTGGGTTCCTTTGGTTGAGATTGATTCAAGTTGTGGAGGTGTCAGAGTTTTTGAAAGTACGACTGCCTATCGAGACTCTTTTGAGGATAGCAAAGCGCAACCAACGACTGGCGCAGCCGCAGATTGGCATGTTGGTCACTCAACGCACGGGTTGAAAAGCATCGATTGCTCACCCATGAGTCCGGGGGATGTACTACTATTTGGAGACTCGGTCTTACACGAATCGATGTCAAATACTTCCCTGGGGTGTCGATTATCCATTGATCTCAGGTGGTTCATGAACCGAACGGACACCTTGAAAACTGGCTATGATTTTTCAACTGAAGCTCTATTTTCGAATGCCTAATTCAACGCACACTCAAATGGAATAATGATCAATGTTGGGACATAGCGTGGCTACAAACTTCAATGAAAAGACAGGCTTCAAAGAATATAGTCATGATTCGATCGTGGATCAGATGCTAGTGGATCACATGAAAACACATGGCATCAGTCCAATTGACGCAGTCAAGCATTTTCCTGTTCTTGCGCGACGACAATCACTTAAGAGGTTCTTGGCTCACGTAGAATTGTTCAAAAAGACCCTGGATGTTCCAGGCGACATCTTGGAACTAGGCGTTTTTAGAGGCTTAGGTTTGATGACATGGGCAAACTTACTAGAGGCATTTGCGGTCGGAGATAGAACCAAAACTGTGATTGGCATGGATAACTGGTCAGGGTTTGAAGAGATTGGTCCGCAGGATGGAGAGTTAAACAACTCCACAGGGAAGGTCCTCGGGGGATTTGATGCCGGAGGGTACTACCAAGAGTTGGAAAGCGCAATCAACATATTTGACTTTGATCGCTTTATACCCTGGAAGCCGCGCATTGAACTCGTTCGCGGATCCATCGAACAAACTCTCCCCCATTTACTTGACACACGTCCAGGATTGCGATTTTCTCTCGTGCACTTCGACGTAGATCTCTATTATCCTACGAAAGTGGCTCTTGAGGCAATCTGGGACCACATCCCTAAGGGTGGAGTGATAGTTTTTGACGAATATGGCATTGTGGACTGGCCTGGTGAAAGTCAAGCGGTCGATGAGTTTTTAGCGATGCACCCAAACGCTCGCCTTAAGACGTTTAACTGGACGAACACGCCCGGGGCATACTTAGTCAAATAGAGTGAGTGGTTGTTAACTTGATTCGGCTTGGGTATCCCGGAGACTCTGGTATACACCGTGTTTCGTGTAGTCGGATTAATTGATTTTACTACTGTCACCTAACAAGGAGGACAGTATGGGAAGACGAGAGCACGATCCGGTGCTTCGCCAACGAGCAATCGATTTGCTTGAGAGCGGAAAGCCCGTTTGAGAAGTGGCCGAGGAACTCGGGGTGGGTGGCAAGTCGATCTACACCTGGCGACGTCAATATCGCATTGACAGTGGTCAAGAGCCTGGACTGACAACAACCGAAGTGAATGAGCTCAACGCTGCACGTCGCCGGATTAAGCACCTCGAAGCTGAACTGGCGATTCATGAGCTGGCCACAGAGTTATTGCAGGGAACCACCAAACCAAAAGCCGGCGGGCGGCCATCGCAGTGATGGTCGCCCGAGGGCATTCAATTCAACGGTGCTGTCGAATACTCGACGTGCCGAAAGCAGTTTTTTACTCGGAGCGCTGGCGAGTCCCGTCGGCGCGCATTGTGCTTCACGCGTGGCTCACTGACGTGATTCGCCAAGTGCACACTGATGCTCGTGGCGTTTACGGAGAGATGAGGTCGCTGCATGGGCACATTAATGCCAGCATCTCGTTCGCAAAGATACGGTTCTGTGTTTGCGGCAAAGTGACCGATGCGCGGACTTGGCCATTCGCTCCATCGCACCAGCAACCAGGGTCTGATCAGGTGGATCACCAGCACCACCGGGACAGCAAGGATAAATAGGAGCAACTCGTGAGGAATGCACAAGACCCGCTTTATCTTTCTGAAGAGTACGGCACACCCACCGCGTCTAATCTGGGCAATATGCCACTCAATAAAACTTGACGCACTCACAATGCTCAATTAGCGGTAAAACTCTCGAATAATTGAAATGGTATATTCGATCTGTTCTTCGGTGATGTGCTGGTGAGCGGGCAGCGTGACGACCTCTTGCGCCTGACGCTCGCATACTGGGAAGTCGCCGCGTTTGTAACCCAGGTTACGCGCCGCATTCTGCAAGTGAATCGGAATCGGATAATGTACTTTGGCCTCGACCCCACGACCAATCAGAAATTTGACAAGCTCGTCGCGGCGGGAAGCGGTAACTAGATAGAGTTGGTATACCTCGCGATAGCCGGAGGGCCGATGGGGCGGGCGAATATGAGGCTCAAGCCCTTTTAAACCTTCATCGAGAAATCGGGCATTCCGGATTCGCGCCTCAACCAAGCCTTCGACCGTATCTAGCACCCGGCTCCCGACAACCGCCTGAAAAGGCTGCAGCCGGTCGTTAACCCCCCATATTTCGACATGGTCGCGATCCAAAAGTCCGTGGTTGCGGTACAGGCGGAGAAACTCGGCGGCTTTGTCGTCATCGGTAACGATGATCCCGCCATCGCCCCAGACGTTGAGTGGTTTTAATGGATGCATGCTGAAGGCATTTACCTTTCCAAAAGTGCCGGCAAACCGCCCGTTTATTTTTGCCCCTACAGCCGGACAGGCGTCCTCTACTACGGGAATACCGTGGCGATCGGCAATTTCGAGAATCTTGTCCATCTCGGGCGGACAACCAGCCCAGTGGACTGGGAGTATCGCCGCCGTTCTGGGCGAGATTGCGGCCTCGATCTTGTTGACATCAATCTGATAACGCTCGTCGCAATCAACAAATACCGGGCGTGCGCCTGATGCAATTATTGCGCCCACCGTCGCGATGAAGGTATTGGCTACTGTTATCACTTCGCTACCCTGCCCGACGCCAACGGCCTTGAGGGAAAGAATGAGCGCCCCGGTTCCGGTATTGGTGCCGATTGCATGCTTGACGCCAATGTAGGCCGCGAATTTATTTTCGAAGGCTTCGACAAACGGCCCGAGCGTAAACTCGCCGCTGGAGACAAGCTTGCGTAAATCATCGAAGTACGCTTCCACTTCCGCGAACTGCTGATCGAGATAGGAGTATTTAACTTGCATAGTTTTTATGTTTCAAAATTCAATTTTTATGATAAAAAGAATCAACAAGCTCGACAACACGGTCCTGCTGCGCGTGCGTCAGCGTCGGGTATAAAGGAAGACTCAAAATTTGTCCGACATGTCGCATTGTCACAGGGAAATCTGCGGCCGAGTAGCCCAAGTCCTTCGCCGCAGGCTGCAAATGAATCGGCGTTGCATAGTGTATTAGTGCCTCCACCCCGTGCTCGTTCAGATATTGCTTGAGATCGTCGCGCCTCTCTGCCTTCACGACATATGTTTGAAAAACGCAACGCTCCCCCGGTCCTTCGTCGGGGACTTCCACGTAGGGGCGCAGCAGATCGTTGTAACGGAAAGCCAAGCTGCGTCGCGTCTCCGTCCAGGCATCTAGATACCGCAACTGCACACGCAGCATCGCTGCCTGGATCTCGTCCAAACGGCAATTAAAACTCCAGAAATCGCACTGCTCACGGTTTACTAGCCCATGATTGCGCGACTTTGCCAGCTGGGCGAGAAGGTCGGGATCCTGCGTGGTAACCATCCCGCCATCCCCAAAGGCATGTAAATTCTTGAGCGGATGCAAGCTGAAGCAGGCCGCATGACCCCAGCTTCCGACACGCTTGCCGTTCAGAGATGCGCCGACAGCTTGCGCTGCATCTTCCAGCACGAAAAGATCGCGCCGCCGTGCAATTTCAAGGATGTCTTTCATATTCGCAGGACGGCCGGTCAAATGTACGGGGACGATGGCGCGCGTGCGATCTGAAATTGCATCTTCCAGTTTTTGCGGATCCATATTCCCGTCGTCGCATATATCTACAAAAACCGGCTTGGCTCCGGCCAGCGCAACAGACGATGCCGATGCAACAAATGAGTTTGGAACGGTGATTACCTCGTCACCCTCGTCAAGACCGATGCCACGGAGGACCAGATTCAGCGCACAGGTGCCATTCGAGATCCCAGCAGCGAACTTTGTCTGGCAGTATTCGGCGAACTCGCGCTCGAACTCCGCGACCTCTGGCCCGAGTATGTAATGACCACTGTCAAGCACATTCTCTACCGCCAGCATGAGCTCGGTTTTCACCTGGGAGGCTTCCGCGGCCAGAGCGGAGTAAGGCACATCGTATCTAGGCATGGTCAGGAGTTTTCTTCCCTAGCTGCGCCCTCAACCGCGAGGGCGGCATCCCAGACGTTGATGAGATAGGCCGGAATCTGATAGTTGATCACGGTACTGCGCTCGACGAATCCCAACGCTTGGCCTTCGTGGCACGCAACGCGCTGGATTCCGTCATACCAACACCAAAAAAACGTTAAGTGATATGTGGGCCAGCCTTCGACGGTATCGTCAAAAGATAGCAGGAATCGCAGGTCCGTCGCATCATATTCTGCTTCCTCGCGCAGTTCGCGACGGGCGCAGTCGATCATTGATTCGCCGGGTTCGGCATGGCCGCCTGGCGGCACCCACATACCGGCATTCCGCAGACCTGGTTTATCGTCCCGATGCTGCAATAACGCCGCTCCGTCACGGCGCAGAAGCAGCACTGCGGCAACCCTGTCAGCCAACACTCAGTCCAGATATCTGGCAATACGCTGCACGAACATTGATCCTTGAAGAATAGGCAGGAGGCCCAAAAATCAAAACGGGCCTTTGAATAAGGGATCGGGCACGTCGATCGGCAATCCCTTTCGCTGCGCGATCAACTCCCTAACGGCATCTTCGATCCTGTCTTCTGCGATTTCCAGCATCCCGCCAATATTGCGAAGCATCGACATCGAATCCGGGTAGTAGCCAGTAACAAATCCACGCGAACTCGGCGTGGGATGATCGGGCAGCCCCATCCTGCGTGGCGCAGTCTTCAGCTCAGAAAAGCAGTTGGCTACGACCTGGGAGACGATCTCGGCACCGATACCAAACTTGCTGAAGCCTGTGTCCACGGTCAACAAGCGTCCGGTCTGCTGCACCGATTCGAAGATCCTGTCCAGCATCAGTGGACGCAGCACGCGCAGATCGAAGACCGTTGCTGAGTAGCCCAACTTTTCCAGGGCTTCAGCGGCGCGCACTGCTTCCAGCGTCATATACGACGTGGCTACAATAGTAATGTCCTTGCCATGGTGTACCGCCCGCGGGCCATCCATCGGTTCGGTGTAATAGCCTTCCGGAACATGACCCATCGCATAATGGCACCAGCGGTGTTCAATCATAATTACTGGATTATCGTCTTCCACGGCCGCAATCACTAATCCCTTGCCATCACGTGGATAGGTCGGCATCACTACCTTGAGGCCGGGGAAATGGGAAAACACTGCCTCCATGCTCTGCGAGTGCTCCGGCCCCTGACCCCAACCGCGGCCAACTATCATGCGTATGACCATCGGAACTTTGTGCCGACCGTTGCTTATGTAATGGGCTTTTGCCGCATTATTGACGATTTGTTCTATTGCCAGCAAGGCGAACTCCACCCGATGAAGGTTAATCACGGGACGCTTGCCCATCAGCGCCGCTCCGACAGCGACGCCACACAGGCCGTTCTCCGACACTGGCATCTCAATGATGCGCTTGGGATCGATGTATTTTCCTATGCCAGACGTGGTGCCATATACAGAGGACGGATCGGCAATGCCTTCAGCCATAAGTAGGACGGACGAATCGCGCACAGCGATTTCGGTAAGACCTTCCCTGATGGCGTCACCAAGGCTGAGCATTCTTTTTTGTTCGGTCATATTGGTTTACGCATAAACGTGGTCAGCAGCCTGCGAAGCCTCCGGCAGTGGTGCGGCCTTGGCGAACTCAAATGCCGCATCGATTTCCAGCTTGCAGGCTGACACCATGGTCTCTTCATCGGCGGGACTTAGCAATTCCTGCCCCTGAAGCCTTGCCCTGTTGGACTCGATCGGGCAGCGAGAACGCCATGTTGCATATTCCGCCTCGGTTCGGTATCCGACGTGATTGTCAAATCCAGGGCCGCAATGTTCGCGCCAGCGATATGTATCGAACAGCAGGAAAGTCGGACCACCGCCCTGCCGCGCTCGCTCGACCGCTTCCTGTGTCACCTTGAAAACTGCAACGACATCGTTGCCATCGGCGGTGGCAAAGTTCATGCCGTGAGCGCGGGCAACCTCCGTGATGTGGCGCGGCGGCTGTCGATCTTTAAGCGGCGTGTAGACTGAATACAGATTGTTCTCACAGATAAACAACACTGGCAGTTTGCGCAAACTTGCAAAATTGGCACTTTCGTGAAAGACACCCTCTTCCACGGAAGCATCCCCGAAAAACGCAACGCTCACGCTCTTCTTGCCATCAATCTGATCTGCGAGCGCCGCGCCGACCGCGAGAGGGATCGAGCTCGCGACAATGGGCACGCTGGCGATCAATCCCTTCGCTGGATCGCTTAGATGCATAGAGCCGCCACGTCCTCCTATACAGCCAGCTGCCTTACCATAGATTTCTGCCAGCATTGCCTTGAGATCACCATCCATTGCAAGATAATGAGCATGGCAGCGATGAGTACTGAACACTCGATCCGTGTGCTGCAATGCATGGCACGCTCCAACGGCAGTTGCCTCCTGACCGATGGAAAGATGGACCGGGCATCGCATTTCTTGCTCTGCGTAGCGCTCCGCGATGGCCTCCTCGACCATACGGATTCTGAGCATGTCGTAATGCATGCGCAGCAATTGCCCATCTTGAATTTTGGCAGAATTACTCAAAGCTGACCCCCTTTAATTTATATGTGACAACTACCTACGTGCGCGCCGCTAGAGAGCTAAGTTCTTGATCAGGCGATCCTCGGCTGGGGAAATTCGTCGTGTCTCATCATTCGTAAAATTGCCGTCATGCTTAAGTATAGGTCAGAAACTGTTGTGAGCAATTATCAACGATACCGCGACAAAGCGCTTTGTAATATCCCGGGTTGGTTTCGGTTCGCGTATAAGCGTTACGGAGCCGAACATCAATACTAAGCCGCGTTTCATCTGATTGATTTTGCGCGCGATGAACCATACATCCAAAGAAAACCACACCATGGCCCCACGGAGGGGCAATTAATTTTATTTGCCTCGGATCCTTATTCGATATTGCATCGTCGGTTTTAGGCGAGTACGCATAGCCGAGTTTGTTGACTACCGAGCCCTTTTCAATAGTTTTTCGAAACTCGTTGTCGTCACTCACTACACGGATATTTCTTGAAGGTACGACATGGCTTCCTTCAACAAGCATCAATCCTGCCCCAGGCCGAAGGGGGTAAACCGGGAACCATAAATTCAATTCATGGGGTAAATTTCCATAAAAGCTGTCTCGGTGCCAGTCGACAAAATCGCTTTCATGAGAGGGGCGGGAAATCCTCAGAAGCGGAATCGATTGAATATCGATATCCGGCCCGAGCAATGGCAGTAAAGCGTTCAATTCGCCATCAACGAGCGTTGTAACCAGATCTGTGCGGGCTAATTCATCTTGAGCTTTTTTGACCAGAGCAATATGGTCATCCTGGCAGGCTCTCTGAGTGTGCCACTCTGTCGGCCAACATGGAAAGACACTCTCGATGGACCGTTGAATATCATTTAGCCGAGACTTTTGGCTAAATTCTATTTCAAAGTATCCGTTTCTTCTAAAGGCTTCAAAGTCCATGAATTCCCACTGTATCAATCGGGAAAGGGCAGAATGGGATTGTGAACCAGAGAGAAAAGCGGAATCTGATTGGGCCTGAGAGTCTTGGAGGCGCTGGTATGCACCGTGTTTTGTGTAGGCAGATTTCTTGAATCACGCCATTGTCAATTGCTTGAATTGTAACTCGAGCTCGAGCTCGACTGGTGACAGCATGTCTAGCGCTGAGTGTCGTCGTTGGTGGTGCGACGACGTTCGATAGCCATCGTCAAAGCGTTGATGACGTGAGCAGTATTGGCACTGGAGTCGATCGCCCAGCCCATTACCCACTTCGAACAGGCGTCGAGCACGAGACAGCGATAGGCCTTACCCTCTCGAGATTGGATTCCAGTGGTCGTCGCAACACCTGACCCAAGGAGGTTGGCTGTTGTGTGCTCGACACCTTCAGTCAAAGAATCGTCACCCCGAGCCGGGCGGTGTGGTTCACGCCGATTGCGGAGCCCAGTTCACCTCATGGGCCTTCACCGATCGAGTTCGCAAGCCGGTCTCGTGCCGAGCTTCGGCTCAGTCGGTGATGATCTCGATAACGCCATGATGGAATCCTTCTGGTTGAGCATGCAAATCGAACTGCTTAACCGCAAGAAATCGAGAACACTAATTGAGTTAGCCAACGCAATGTTCGACTACATCGAGATGTTCCATAACCGCCAGCGTCGTCACTCGCAGTTAAATTATCGCACCCCAATAGAGTTCGAGATAGCCTATGATAAGGAATTAATCAACGCCTGATATCCACTATTGCGGGTAACCAAACCGGGGGCAGGCACTATTGAGACCTGAGTTTGGTTGTGAGCAGCGCTGCGCAAATGGTTGATATCGGAGTAGAGAGAGGAAAGGTTATTAAATTTCTAACGCAACAATTTACAGACATTCGCGCCGGCGGTTGGCAGGCTTTTAAGAGCAAATTGCCCCTTATCCCCGTCCTTCTGACGAGTCAGTTTAACAAGGCGTTACTCGCTCTCATCTCGCCGTTCCGTATGTGGCTTGTTGAGAAACTGAGTCAACGCTCCGGTGGACGACTCCATGATTACTTAGCCATCGTGGTGGCGCGTACTATCTATTTGGCTGATGTTTGGCCGGCATGCGAGAAGTACGCTGATTGGGATGATTCGGAAGTTCAGCGGGTGACGAATCTGCTTCGCAAAGTCGAGTGTCTGCTTCAAACAGTCCACGGCGGTTTCCGAACGCGTATCGATAAACTCCAACTACTAGAGTGTGGAGCACGTATCTTAAGTGATACTGAGGCATGGACAAAGTACGCGTGTGATCGTTTTGAGGCTCTTGAGGAGTGGCGCGAACAGTCCTATGGGCCGATTGCAGGACGCTATATTGATTTCTCAAGCCTTCATAATTTTGGGTTTTTTGTCACTGGGTTGGTCTTTTAAAGGCTTGCCAGCTTGGACTGATACCGGATGAGACGATCTTCGTCAACGTCGGCGAACTGACGCCTGTGGCAAATAGGCATCTCTTCGACGAGTATATTTCCCCTCATGTGAAGAGGGGTGCTTTAGCAAGGTCACGACTAAGAGGTGAGTACCTGCCTGATCCTATGCGTCTTGGCAATGATTTGTATCCCAATAATCATGGTGCGCTCGCAGTGATCGAGGACAAATGGGAGCGAGAAGGTCGCCACCCATTGTTCGCTCTCAGCCCGGCAGATCGCGCTTTTGGGTTGAGCGTGCTGTACGATTTAGGGGTGCCCGATGGGGCATGGTTCGTGTCCCTCCACGTCCGCTCTTCGAGTTATAAGAACAGCGAGGGTTTTCGGGACGCCGAAATCGAAGAATACCTCGATGCGATCGATCTAATCGTTGCATGCGGTGGGTGGGTCGTTCGGGTTGGCGACCCAGGGGCACCTCCGCTTCCTCCAATGAATTGTGTCATCGATTGCGCTCATAGCCTGGGAAGATCCAAACGTATGGACATCTTCTTGTTGGCTGCCTGCGACCTCTTTGTGGGGGGTTCGTCGGGACCCGCAACCGTCGCTGCAGGCTTCGGCGTCCCGTGCGCGTTGTTGGATTACTTGCCACCAGCAGGCCTCTACCAATCGCGGAGAGCGATCTACCTGCCGAGACTGCTGCGGTGCAGACACAGTGGTAGGACTCTGAGTTTTGCAGAACTTTACTCGCCAAAATATAGTCTGGCAGCCATAGACGCGACATTCCGCATCCTTGGCGTGGAGTCTATTGCTAATACCAGAGACGAGATCACAGACCTCGTGCGACAACTCCTTGAAGAGTTAGGTTTTCTTCCAGAGCATTTCCTGGATCCTGCCATATCGGATGCCGAGGGGGTGGAGCTGGTGGTTTCGTAACTCGAGCTCAAACTCGACTGGTGACAGCATTCCTAGCGCTGAGTGCCGTCGTTGACGATTGTGGAACACCTCGCTGTAATCGAACATGGCTATTGAGAGTTAAAGTCGAGTCTTCCAGGACTGACGATCCAGAAGCTCGACTTGGACACGACTCGAGAATGACTCGATAACGGCATTATCGAAACGATCACCGATGGTTCCCATCGAGGGAATAAGTCCATAGTTGACGGCGCGCTCGCTAAAACCCCGTGATGTGAATTGCTTGGGTTCAAGGGGTCATCGCAACACCTGACCTTAGGAGGTTGGCGGTTGAGATATTAGGGAACCAGACGCAAACCTCGTCGCGACACTGCTCGTCAAACAACAAGATTCGTTGACCCCATGGTCTCTATAGGCCTTCGACCATCCGAAGCCGATGGTCGAACTGTCCCCCGGCATTGGGAAAGCGATTTGATAGTCGGCAACTTGAACAAGTCCGCGATTGGCACCCTCGTGGAACGAGCAAGCCGATACGTCATGCTCGTTCACTTAGATAAAGATCGCACCGCGGAGGCAGTGCGCGACGGACTCGTCCACACGATGCGGGATCTGCCCGCACCGTTGCGAAGAACGCTGACCTGGGATCAAGGTGCTGAGATGTCCGAGCACAAATCATTCAGCACTGCGACCAACATTGATGTGTATTTCCGTGACCCGGCGAGCCCCTGACAGCGGCGCAGCAACGAAAACACGAATGGTTTACTCAGACAGTACTTTCCAAAGGGCGCAAACCTCTCACGTCACAGCGTCGATGTCCTGAAGTTCGTCGCCGACGAACTCAATACTCGACCGAGAAAAGGACTCAATTGAGACACGCCAGCGGAGCGCCTAGAGTCACTTCTGCAGTTACAATAGATCAAATTGTTGCGACAACCACTGGATTGCAAAGAGTTGGGCGCTCGGTGATGTCGGTGACCCAGAGCTGGTTAGGCAGATCTCGAGAGAACTGTCGATGCTCCGTAAACTCCACGAGCAGCAGTGTGCACTTGGAGAATGACATCAGTGAGCCACGCGTGACGCACACTACGCGCCGACGGGACTCGGGGGCGCTCCGAGTAGCTACTGCTTTCGGGCACATCGAGTATTCGACAGCACCGTTGAATCGAATGCCGGCGGGCGACCATCACTGCGACGGCCTCCCGAGGGCTTTCGGGTTGGTGGTTCCCTTCAACAACTCTGTGGCCAGCTCATGAACCGCCAGATCGGCTTCGAGGTGCTTGATCTGGCGACGTGCGGCGTTGAGCTCGTTCGCTTCGGTTGTTGTCCGTCTAGGCTCTCGACCACTGTCAACGCGATATTGACGTCGCCAGGTGTAGATCGACTGGCCACTCACCCCGAGTCCCTCGGCCACTTCTCGAACGGACTTTCCGCGCTCGAGCAAATCGATTGCTCGTCGACGAAGCACCGGATCGTGCTCTCGTCTTGCCATACTGTGCTCCTTGGTAGGTGACAGTAGCGAAATCAATTAATCCGACTATACAAAACACGGTGTATACCAGAGCCTCCAAGATTCCCAGTCCGAATCAAGAAGTGACCCGAGCGATGCCAATTGCCGCTGGTTTCGGAACGCGTTTGAAGCCGCTATCAGACACCACACCAAAATGTCTAGTCCCAATTGGCAATCGACTATAATTGGAATTGTAGTAAGCAAAATTAGGTAATCCCGGTGTGTCTGAAATATTAGTGAATACTCACTGTCTCCATTCCCAAGTCGAGAATTTTGTGAGCGCTTATAGATTCGCACCAATAGTAAAACTCGCATCCGAGACGGAGTTACTTGGAGCTGCACGAACGATCTGGGAAAGTCGAGATTTCATCGGAGACGAGCTAACTTTAGTGATTCATGCAGATAACCACTCGGAAGAATCGTTGCGAGATCTTTTGGCGGCGCATTCATCGTGCCCGAGCCATTGTCTGATCTCAAAGTTGGCATTTCGAACCGAACATCCTCAGACATGTGGGATCTTGGACTTTGATCAGAATGACATAATGATGAAATCCATCGAGAAACCGAAGCAAAGCATTTCCAATCTTGCGAATGCGACTATCTATTGTATGTCGCCTGAATTTGTTAAAACCCTTGAAGGCAAGAATGATTTAAGCACCGAGGTGATGCCCAATTTGATTAATCAAGTCCTTGTTTACGAAACAAAAGATGTCCTAATTGACATCGGAAGTCTTGTCGCATATCAACTCACGACTATTGCGTACGCGAAAATTCTTTCAAGCTGGAGTTCCGAGGCTAAAAAATGAGTTTGCGCGAGCGTATTTCAGCAGAGGTGAACGTGGCAGGGTGGTGGATCATCGCAGAAGTGCTAACGGCGCCAGTCCAAATATTGGTTCTTTTTGTTGTAAGAATCATACGACCAGTGTTGCTACTTCAGATCGGGTGCATAATTGCTCCCCGGATCGGACACATGGCGGCAAACACAGATCTTGCCCTCACCGAGTTAGCGTCGGTCGAAACTAAACTTCGGTCACGCACAAAAGTTGTTTGGTATCCGTCAGAGCAGCGCGTTTGTAATGGATTTCTGCTGAATTTGATCAAGCGCCGAACGACGGTGGTCCCGCGTTGGGCGATAGTTGTTGTGGTCCGTTTAAACGAATTGATTCCCGGCGGTAGTGTGCACAACTTTGGCTCGCATACCGACCGGGACACAAAGAATCTGCTGGACAGAACGGGTCCACAGTTTCACTTAACTATTGCCGAAACCAGGAGTGGAAATCAGAAACTTGACGACATCGGAATTCCGGTAGGTGCAAAATTCGTGTGCTTAATTGTGCGGGATTCTGCATATCTGAAAACTACCCAACCAGGTAAAGACTGGCAGTACCACGACTACCGAGACTGCTCGATTGAGAACTATGTCGTAGCAGCAGAAGAATTGACTCGCCGTGGGTACTATGTTTTTCGCATGGGTGTTGTCATTAAGTACCCATTAAATACATCAAATCCAATGATTATCGATTATGCGTCAAATGGAATGCGCTCAGATTTTATGGATATATTTTTGGGCGCAAATTGTGAATTCTGTATTTCTAACGGGACTGGTTTCGATGCGGTGCCGTTTGTGTTTAGACGCCCAATTTTGTATGTCAACACTGTTCCGATTGGCTGGTTAGCGACGTTTTCGGAGAAGTTTTTACTTCAGACCAGAACCTTGGTTTGGACCGAAACTGGTGTCCGGCTTACTTTGCGAGAGATCTTTGAAGCCCACCTTTGTGTCGCCGGAAGTTCAAGTGAATACTCTAAAGCAGGAGTATCGCTCGTTGAAAATACATCTCAAGAGATTCTTGATGCTGTCATCGAGATGGTCGATCGAATCGAGGATAAGTGGATTGAGACCCCTGCCAGTGCTTCTCTCCAACAAAAGTTTTGGGCCACGTATGAGAGTTGCATAAACCCAGAAGAGAGAGCATTGCATGGCGAATTTAGGGCCCACTATGTATCGAGTGCGCTTGAGAAAGATCCTGGCTGGCTTGAGTAGATAGCTAATCTAAAATTTCGAGATTGGATTGTGACGTCGCCTTTTGATAACAGGAGCATTCGATAATTATGTCGAAGACTATGGTTATCGGTGGCGCTGGCCATGTTGAAAGCCTGCTGTGCCCGCAGTTACTTGAACTCGGTCACGCGGTCGTTGCCTACGACACCTGTTTCTTCGGCCGGGATTTCTTGCCCTTGAGTAACCCACGGTTCTCCTTAGATGTCGGAGACATAAGGGATGCAAACAGGTTGTTCGCAACACCTAGCAGAAACTGAAATCGTAACAGATCTGGCGTGTATTTCGAATGACGCCAGTTTCGAACTTGACTAAAATTCAAGCACTCTAATAGACCTTGACACTTTTGATCCGATAAAGTTATCGACGCCGCGTGGCAAAAATCGCAGGTCACGAACTAACTCTTGTGCGCATAAACGATGTCTATGATGCCGGCCCTTTAGTGTCCAAGACTAAATCGATGAGGGCCTTAGCCTTGCTGTTGCCTGGATCCCA
>Ga0209702_10006511_pt1 | contig 14938 bp, 12 predicted proteins | sample FRY01_FD_187210 | JGI IMG/M metagenome (GOLD analysis project Ga0209702, IMG submission 187210) | Freshwater microbial communities from Lake Fryxell liftoff mats and glacier meltwater in Antarctica - FRY-01 (SPAdes) (version 2) | ecosystem: Environmental > Aquatic > Freshwater > Ice > Glacier... | reverse complement strand
ATACATCTATCAAATCAGCGTAAACGGGGGGAAAAAATACTTCAATGGAACGGTAACTTTGGTTGATTAGATTAGAGACCTGATAGCCTCAAAATCAGAAAGCACCTGTCAAGCTTCTGGGGGGCAAACTAGATGAGGCTACTCATAATTCAAAAATAACCAAATCCCAACAAGAACATTAACAAGGACGACTAGTACAAAGCAGTGAAACTGTACTATTGGATGTTCGTTATATCGAACATCCTTTAATCTAGGGTATTTCAGTTACTTTTATTTTGTCTTCTCATTTTGAAATTTTATCTATACATTTGAGAATGAAATTAATGATTTGAATACAGATTTGGTCAGGATGTTTAATTACATTTCTGATTGCATCCATTCATTTTGTTCATTTCTCTACGCTCCCGCCAGAGGTCGGGCAGGCTTTTGACAGCATTTTTAACCGTTTTGATATTAAGGTTTGGTTTCTTGTCATACTGGATTTCAAATGGAGTATAAATTCCTAGAGCATAATGGGGTCGTTGATTACAATAGTCGTGAATAGATTCCTTGAGATGTTCCTCTAGATGTTCTCTATTGGAGATCGGTTGTTTAAACAGATACCTGTGTTTGAGGATCTTGTTACTGGCTTCCACCATTGAGTTGGATTGTTGAATATCCTTAAGAGCAATCTTTTTGGTAATGTCGACTTGAGATTTACGAATAAACTGTTCGACAGTCTTATTGTTATTTTCAGAGCCTCCATCGACTATTAGATCAATTTCCTTAGTTGGTGTTAGGTTTGTTCCGAACTCTTGCAAGACTGCCTCTCTAATAGTCTGTGTTCTGATTTTACCATTACACTTATCGGAGACTTCCCAATTGATAATGTACTTGGAGTAATTATCGACGATGAGATAAACATAGTGTTTTACATTGTCCAAGGTTTTAACAATTGTGATATCTGCGTGCCACGTATGATTTGGATTAGGAGCTTTGATAAGATCATATACTTTTTTGTATAATCCCTTCTTAGGCTTTTCTCTAAACTTGAATCGTTGATTATATCGATACCAAGAATCTAAAGACAAGTAGGTATGACCTTTTCGCATAGCATAACCCCAAACAGAACATACTGGCCAGTGAGCAAATCGTTTTCTGTTGAGTAACCTTTTCATAGTTTCAATTTCATTGAAACTTGCCTGGCTTGGAATTTTCTTGATACAAACTCCTATAGCCGAGTTCTCACATTTGAATTTAGATACCGTTTTCCAATAGGTATAACTCTGCATTTTGATTTCAAGGAACGAACAGATGGTTTTAACACCTCCTTTGATGGTATTCTTAGATCCTTCAATTACTCTTAATACTTCCCTGTAGTTTTCTTTAAAGGCATCTTTGATATAGTCTTTACCGATTACATTTAGAATAGTAATCTTGAGTTTGGTATAGGCAATGAACAATTGTTTTTCACGAGCAACCTTCTCATCATAGAAGAGTTTTAGATCGTCTACTTTATCTCCAATACTGGAAGCATATTCAAAACCAATGAATTTCTCTTTCTCATCCTTCTTCCAACCGTGATAAGTTGATCTAGGAATGGTTTGTAAAAAGTCGTTTGGAAGCCACTTGGTTTGGATATCTAAAGCAAAGGCCATCTTCACAGTAGAATGATATGAATTTCTCTGTTTCACGTATAAATATCAATGTTAAAAATGCATCAATCGTCAAAGACCATATCCTTTTTTTGAAGCAGCCTGAAAATATTAAACTCTTGATTACGTGGCAATTATACGCAAAAAATGTTCGACATAAGGCTCCTAGGGACTACCAGGTAAATGCAAATAATAAAAATGATACAACCAGTATCTGTAGCTTCTTCATACTACAAATTAACGATGTATTTACTAACCTGATTTCGATTATTATTTTGGATTCAGAACATCTTTAAATAGTGAGTTTCGAGTGAAAGTGGTGCAGGAATAGCGAGCTATTCCAAGACAGTTTTAGGAAGAAAATGGCTGTTTAAATGTGTAATCTACCTGTTTTGTCCATAAAACCTCGTAATCATCGTTGTTTTATCTTGATATAGCTCGCTATATCTGCACTAAAACCTCTCGCCTCCATGGTTTTATGAAAATCTGCATCTCAAAAGAATAGTCGAAATCAGGTTACCAGAATATTAAGTGTTAGAATGATTCCTTAGATAATAGAGTGTCAGGGTAGTGGCGTAGTAGCAAGTTTTAATAGGATGTAAGATACATGTTTTACAAATATGTGCTACTAAATAACCCGCCATCTTAATAGGATGTAATTTGCTCAGAGCTGAGTTTAGAATACCGTTTTTTGCATCGCGGGGAGCATCTAGTGTATCGTCGCCTAGATTTAGAATATGCTCTAGGTAAGCAAGGTAGCTTATCGTTTGGTTAAATTTAGAATAAGTACCCCAGTCACGAACCAATAAATTTTCAAGTAAATAGACTACGGCTTTTCCTTCAGCTCGCAGTGTTTTTACTATAGCTGCTGTACTTGTGCAATTTTGTTTTCGAATAGTTATTTCAATTATCTGCTTGCCAAAGAAGCGTAATTCTTCTTTTAGTTCACGCTCTTTACAATAGTTTACAAATGTAAATAACGAAGTAATACTTGCTGAAGTGCAGCTACATTCCAGGTTGTGTTTTCGGTTATATTGGATTATAGTCTGTGAAAAATGGAATAGATATTTACTCTGCCATAAGTCATTGAAAAGGTCATCGAAATTTTCAGCTAACTGCTTTTGTTGAGCTAGGCATAGGGAGTCTAGTTGCTGATCTATAAAGCATGCTACCGAGCCTATAGTATGAAATAGGGATGGACTAAGTGAAGTAGCCAGTTCCTTATCCAGCACCTTTTTTACCAAGTGCAAACAAACCGTATACTTACGTAATCTACTGTCGTCTACTAGGTCTGTTGAGATAGGTATGGCAATGCTGATACTCATTAGTCTGTTTTCAAAGAAAGCGTTTTTTCTTTAAAACTGCATAACCAGAGAGTAGCACATGGGTATTTTGCCTGCTTGTGTTTTAGCAACAAATTGCCCAGGAGCTCTCTCTATCATATCTTTAAAACAGTTGTGAGGGGAGTAGTCGAATTCTTCAAAATGGACCATTTTCAGCTTTTGGTTCATTAAGGCTCCTAGTACCTCAGTAAGCGGATGATTCCATCCTATTTCCGTTTGCAGTATGGTCGCATCTTGCTGGGCATACGTGCCGGGATTAGTTTCTATAATGGGTCCACAGTTAAAGTAAGAGAATACAGTATTTTCGAAAGTTTCGTCAAACATCCAAACTACGGGGTGCAGTTCTACAAAGATGAATTTGCCTTCAGGTTTCATAAAATAAGATACTATATCTGCCCACTTATCCATATCTGGTAACCAACCGATAGTGCCATAGCTAGTGAAAACAATATCGAATTTTTGAAAAATATGCTCCTTGGCACGGTATACATCACAGCACACAAATTCTGCATCTAATCCTAGTTGATTGTTGAGATCATTGGCCTTGGCAATGGAGGTTTCTGAGATATCAAGGCCCACTACTTTAGCTCCCATTCTAGCAAGGCTAAGCGTGTCTTGCCCAAAGTGACATTGCAAGTGCAAAATGCTCTTGCCCTTTACATCTCCAAGTAGAGCCAGCTCTATTGGCTTTAGGGTATTCTTGCCTGCCAAAAAATCTTCCATCTCATAGAAGTCGCTTTCTACGTGAATGGGTGTTTTCTTATCCCAAAGTTCTTTATTTATTTTTAAATAATCTTCGTTCATTTTATAAGTTCTAATGCCTCATTTACAGATGCTACAGGTAGCTGGCAAATTCCTTTTTGGCACACATAAATCAGAGTTTTCCCTTTTGCAAATCTGTTAGCCATCAAGGGAACGTCTGATGATTTTTCGCTAAAGGCAATCAAAGTATTGGATAGATTATGACCTCTGAGTTTTGTAGCTATTTCTTCTGCATCCTTACCTACCACAGCAATCTCGTAATACGGCATAGACTGCTTTATGTGTGCTAGAGCCCAGTTGCTGTGCCCACCAGGGTAGTTAGCCATATTTTGCTGCACCTTGCCTACTAGATTCTCAGAGAGCGACAGGTAGTCTGTCTTGCCATATATTAGACCTACTTCTAGCAGTAGGTTTGCCATAGCAGAGTTAGTAGCCGGTATCACATTGTCATGTATTTCGGTAGTTCTTACTATCAGTTCATTTTCTTCATTGAAATAGAATATCTCTTTTTCTACATCGTAAAACTTGTCAATAGCTACTTGTGTAAGCTGTTGTGCCTTGGTAATGTAGTTTTCGTTTCCACTTATCTGATATGCACCTACACAGGCTTGGCCTAGGAAAGCATAATCGTCTAGTAAACCCTTTATAGTCGATTTGCCATTCTTGTAACTGTGCCATACTTCTGCATCCGTAGCTTGAGCTGCTAGGGTAGCATCTAAGCACTCTAGAGCCATGTTTTTGTAGTCTTCATTTGCCGTGGCGGAGTAGGCATCGCACAAGCCCGTGATAAGCAGTGCATTCCAAGCCGTAAGGCATTTATCATCTAATCCAGGTCGTATTCGCTTACTTCTTGCTTTTAGTAGCTTAGAGTTTATACGGTCTATGTTCTGAGCTAGATCATCCGTAGTCATGCTAAACTTTTTTGCTATCTTTTTTGGGTCATCATCTCTTAATAAAATGTTATTTCCATGTTCCCACTTCCCTTTGCTTCCTATCTGGTAGTATTCCTCTGCAAGGGGATAGTCGTCTCCTAAAATAGCCTGAGCCTCAGCAGCCCTCCATACATAGAACTTGCCTTCTTCTCCTTCACTATCTGCATCTAAGGCAGAATAGAACATCTTACTTTTATCTTGCATTTCTCTACTAAGCCATTCGACCGTTTTTTGGATTACCTCTAAGTACAAAGAGTCTCCATATTTGTTAAATGCTTTGGCGTAGATGCTCAATAACTGGCCATTGTCATAACCCATTTTTTCAAAATGAGGAGCCTTCCAAAGGGCATCTACACTATATCTAGAAAATCCACCACCTATCTGGTCAAAAATGCCGCCATAGGCCATTTTGGTAAGTGTGGTTTGTATGAAGTTATCTGTGTACTTATCTGAGAAATGGTATGTGTAGTCCATTAAAAATTTATAATTGCTCGGCATTGGAAATTTGGGAGCCCTATTCATCCCACCTTCTTTCATGTCCCAAGAGGCTTTCCAACCTTCTACCGTTTTTACTAAAACTTTACTGTCTAGTTTTTGAGCAGCTATATCTGTAATGGCGGTTTCTTGCATGCGAATACCTGTAGTGAGTTTCTCAGCATATTCCTCTAGCTTTTCTCTATTAGAAGCATATTGCTCGTTTACAGATTCAAGGAGCTTTTGCCATCCTGCTGGCGGATAGTACGTGCCAGCATGAAAGGGTTTCCCGTTGGGCAATGCAAAACAATTTAGCGGCCAACCGCCACTGCCTGAAATGATATTAGCGGCGGTCATATATATCTGGTCTACATCAGGACGTTCTTCGCGGTCTACTTTTATACAGTAGAAGTGCGTATTCATATACTCTGCTATTACTTCATTTTCAAAGCTTTCGTGCTCCATTACATGGCACCAATGGCAGCTACTGTATCCTATACTAATGAGCAATGGTTTGCCTAGCTTTTTAGCTTCTGCCAGATTTTCATCGTTCCAGGCGTGCCAGTCTACAGGGTTATGTGCGTGCTGAAGTAGGTATGGGCTAGTTTCTTCTATTAATGAGTTGGTATGTGTATGCATTTTAGATTCTTTCTTTTGACCGCAAGATTGCAAGGCTATACATATGCAGGCAGTCATCATATAGTTAGATAATGTCATTTTAAGGGGGTAAATTAGGTCTAAATCATTTAAACGAATGGATAAACATCTGATTTTACTAAATTTGATACCCACGATATGCTCAAAAAATTATTTTTACTATTCTTTCCCCTAGTTTTTTTATTGCCAAGTGCAAATGCTCAATATGTTCAAATAGGCGATGGTGCGTTTGCTAATGGCAATTTCGGGCCTCTGACCACGGATACATTGCCGGCGTTTTATAGCAGGTTCGCTCATATTTATCCTGCAGCTTCTTTAGGAGATTTAGTACATGGAGATAGCCTATCTGCCTTAGTTTTTAAGCATAGAGCATTCGATTCATTAAGAGGTAGTTGTAGTGTAAAAATATATCTGAAATCTACATCTCAAGCAGATTTTGGAACTCCTGCTCTCAATTGGCTAGCAGAAAGCAGAAACGGCATGACATTGGTTTTTCAAGGAGATATAAAAGATATAGTTGGAGATAAGCCAGGAGATGCAGTGTTTGTTTTTAATCAAATAGGTAAATTTGGGTGGGATACCACTGGGATGGCTATTAATCTGGAGGTGCTAATAGAATATACACAGTCTACTAATCAAGTAGAAAGAATGAATTGGTATGTAGAAAACAGCTTTACTGTTCCAGCCTTTTTTTCTGCCAATGAGAGTAAGTTTATCTTCGGTTCTAGTACATCTGGCTTGGATAGTATTACAACCTCATCATCGGTTATAAAACCTACATTACGTATATATATTAGTGAGAATACGGATGAACTAGAACTCGATAAATTGTATGCACTTGGCACTGTGCCTACTCTTATGAATAGAGCAGATAGTATCAAAGCTTTATTGACCAATGTAGGCAGTGATACTGTCTTCAATAGAAAAGTATATTTGGAAGTATCGGGAGTAAATAGCTTTACAGATTCTACGGTGATATCTAGCATAGCTCCATATCAAAAGGCGTTTGTCTATTTCACCAATTATCAACCAACTAACTTAGGTACGGAATCCATAAAAGTAACGTTAGGTGCAGATAGTGTTCTGACTAACAATGAATTAACTAAGAATAGAACAGTAAGTTACAATGTGTTTTCTCATTCTGACCCATTTGCTGGAAGTAGTGGTGGCGTAGGTTTTAATGGTTCTACGGGTGATTTTGTGGCAAAGTTCTATGTAGACGGTATTAAGTACCTTAATCAGATAAAGGTAGATTTCAATCTAGGAGGAAGATCATTTCAACTTGCTATGTGGGATGATAATGGAACGGATGGCCTCCCAGGAACAGAACTTTTTGTTTCTGATACAGCTATATCCGTAGCAGGCACTTTTATAATGCCAGTGTTGCCAAGAGTGCAGGTCTCAGGAGGATTTTATATTGGAATAAGACAAACATCTGGGAATAATGTTGCTTTCAGTTTTCAGGAAGAATCACCTATAAGACCGAGCACGTTTTTCTTTGCGTCTCCGGCACAAGATACCAATTGGGTAGCCTTTTCGCCAGGCTTTGATTTTAACTTCAATGTGCAACCTAGACTGCAAGTAGCTAATGACTTAGCCATTCTGAATATCATTTCTCCTTTTGCCAACCAAGCGATTAAATATAGTACTAGTGACTCTATAGATATTGCGGCTTCTATCATCAATTTTGGCTATCAAAATCAGGCATCCTTCTTGGTTAATATGGATATTAAAAACAGGTTTAATCAAGTAGTCGCATCATTTAGTAAGGTCGTAAGTCTACCGAGTGATGATACGCTTCTTATTAATTTTGGAAAATTTAGTAGATTCAATCTAGGGAAGTTTACCGCAGAAGCGTCAGTAGACTTAAACACAGATAGCGTGCAAGATAACAATACGAAGTCTGTAGATTTTTTCCTTATAAAAGACCATGATGTCGCTGTCGATAGAGTTTTTTCTCCTCGAAACAATGACACATTTGAACTCAATAGAGAAGGTTTTGCACCTACCGTTCGTGTGATTAACTATGGTGAGATTACACAGAATAACTTTAAAGTAGTTGGTGAGTTATTAAATGCATCTGGCGATGTGCTTAATTACCAAGAGACTTTTGTTTCTCTAGCAAAAAACCTTAGTACAATTCATTCTTTCGATACTATGTTTCTAACCCAGGAAGGTTGTTTTACATATAGAGCTTACACCTTATTGGATAGAGACTCGTTTCCTATAAATGACACTTCATTTGTTCGTGTCTGCAGTAAAAAAATAGACGATATAATGATGTTAAGTATATCAAAACCTAAGGATAATTTCAAGTATGCTAAAGGAATAACTCTTGAGCCTTTTATAACCTATAGAAACGACGGCAGAACAAATCAAGATTCTACCTATTTTTATGTATCTGTATCTGGGGAAGCTGGTGACATAATCTATAGAGACACTGCTCTGCAAGCCACAACATTTTTCACCACTGGTCAAGCTATTTTTAAAGACTTAGTACTAGACTCTTTGGGAGACTATATTTTTCAGGCTATAGCCTACATACCTGATGATCAGGTAAGAGCCAATGATACTTTACGTACCCAATATAGTGTGGTTACGGGAAACGACATAAAACTTGTCTCAGTCATAGAGCCAGGCAATACGAAGCGAGTAGGTACTGCTTCTACTAATCCAAAAGTTGTAGTTAGAAACAATGGTGCCAATGCCTTGGTTGCAGCTCCTATAAGTATGTCCATAGAAGATAACACAGGAGCAATGATATATACTGACAGCCTATTGCTTGACCTGGGAAGTTTTACTTCGGATACTTTTGATTTTAAGTTGCTTAGCTATGATATTTTGGGAGATTACTACGTGGAAGTAGTAAATGACTGGAGCTCGGAAGACGAACCATCTGAAAATGACACACTAAATGCTACCTATATAGTTCGTTACTCTAAAGATATATCACTTATAAAACACTTAGCACCAATAGCCAATGATACAGTAGAGATAGATGAAGAAGTAAGTCCTAGTATTCAGCTCGTAAATTTAGGTGTAGATACTATACAAGAAGTAGAGGTGCTCGTGGAGATAGAGAATGCCAACAGCACTATTGTGTTTAGGGATACATTGAAAACGGCAAATCTACCATCTAATTCTGCTGTCAGTCTAGTCTCAGACTTGGTTTTTGCTACGCAAACTAAAGGAGTTTATTCCATGACCAGTAGGGTGATGTCTGCAGATAATAATACGGATAACAATATACTAACTACTAGTTTCATAGTACTACTAAGAAAGGATGCCGCTATAGTAAGCTCCAATCTACCTACGGACAATCAAAAACTCTACTATAAGACCACGTATAAGCCTGAGGTAAAGGTGAAAAACAATGGGAGCGAGGAGATTACGAATACTGATGTATCGTGCATAGTAACCCTAAAAGACGGTGATGTGATTTTCAATCAAACCAAGACAGTTACCATGCCTGCAAATAGCGAGCTTGTCGTTAGTTTTGATAGTACACTAACGCACGATAAGTTAGATAGTGCTTTGGCTCGGTTTGCTATCCAGTCTCCGCAAGATCAAATAAAAAGCAATAATGATTTATTCGTTGACTTTCAGTTTGTTATAGGACTCGGCGTTTCAGACTTTAGCTCTTTGCAAGCTGAGGTGTATCCTAATCCATTTACTACACAGCTTCGTATAAAAGCGATACAGCCTGTTATAGCTATACGAGTTATAGATCTAGCAGGTAAAGTAGTGTATGTAGAAGAGGTTGCTAAAATTATGGAGCTAGATATTTCCCCTATACTAGCATCGGGTCAGTATATCTTAGAATTAGTTTATGCTAAAGGCTCTGACCGATTCCCTATCATAAAATCAGATAACTAGATAAGGGGAGATATAGCAGAAGGGGGGTAAAGTTAGATAGCTCTTCTTACTAATTAACTAAACCTTATTATCTTCTATAAGATAATCAAATTTAAGGCAGACAGAAAGATAAGTCGTTGATTTTGAGTATTTCATTACCAGTGCTGCTTTTTAGGTATACTTGAATCGTATATTTTCGGGTACAATCTAGCTTAGATTTATTGAATTTTATTCGGTTCACAATACTGTTTGCGTCTTTTTTGCCACTATCTAGTTTCTTCTTAATGTTGAAAATTCCAAGGAATTTTTTAGTGTAATACACCGAGTAGCTGATTTTTGCTTTGTTTGGATTAAAGATAATCGCTTGATTACTATCTATATTTAAAATTTTAGCTGATGAAATTGAAAGTTTTTGCACTTGACCAAGCTCGTAGGCTAAGTCAAACTGAGCAACACCGTATCCACGTATTGAGTCTGGAGATTCAGCGTGTAATGCAGTAGTTTTTATCAAATCTCTTATTTGCTGTGGATTTAGTTCTGGATAAGCTTGTAAAAGACATGCCACCCCACCTGCAGCTATAGGAGTAGCGTAGCTTGTTCCGTATCCTTGATAGTAACTTCCGCTAGGGCTTGCTACCCAGGCTTGCACACCACAAGCTGCGATGTCTGGTTTTACCACACCGTCAGCATTATAGCCTTGGCTTGTGAATTTGCCAGGTTTATTTTTAAGACTCACTGCTCCTACAGAAAGTACTTCTGCAGCATCTGCCGGAGTACCTATTTTTCGCCATTTGTTATCTCCTTCGTTACCTGCACTATTGATTACCAGTATCCCTTTTTCTGTTGCTGTCTTAGCACCAATGCTGATATAGCTCGTTTTGCCATTAAGGTCTTTATGCGTATAGCTTAGCGTGGTGTCATCGTATCTATTATACCCAAGTGATGAAGTAATCATATCTACGCCTAGACTATCTGCTATCTCAGCAGCTTTGCACCAGTTTAATTCCTCTATAGGATATTCAGTAGGGCCATTTTCTGTTCTAAAAAGAGTGACATGTGCTTTAGGAGCAGAGCCAATATATTTACCCTTATCATAAGACCCAAAACAAGAAGCACACGAAGTACCGTGATTGTCTGAATTAGTCAACTCATTATCTAGGTCTACCAAATCATAACCGTAGGTTAATAGTCCATTTCCTTGATGTTTTACAAAAGCCGGAATTGTGTTTAGGTTTTTGAATCCTGCGTCAAATATGGCTATATCTACACCCGATCCATCAAATCCCTTACGGTGCAGTTCAATTACTCCTATCTGATTATTTTGACCGTAAGAAGCACCGTAATCACCTTCTGTAAGAGTAATGATAGTCATATCACTTTCTTTAAGTTTTAGAATTGGCGTCACAAAAGTGGGTGTTTCAATTACTCGTATTTTAGTGGCTTTGCCAGCATATTTTACTTGCTTCACAAACGGTAGCTTTTTTATATTGATGAGATCGTTTTTATCAGAAGAAACCACAATAGCATTGTGCCATTTAAGGGAGTATCTGAAGATAATAGTGGTATCGCTAAGTACAGCAGCTATATATGTGCTATTGACAGGGAAATCAGTCTCTGTCGGCTTTATCCCGTATTTAGCCCTTCTATAAATGGCTTTTGGGCTTAGGTGATCTTCTGCCTGTCCTACTATTTCTTTGCTATCAAATTGCACGTAAAATACATTTGTACTTTGAGCATAAGAGCTTGAAATAGGAATAATTAGGAATAAAGCAGCTTTACCAATTCGACTGCAAATACGTTTGTATATACTCATTACCATCTTTATATTTTCCGGGTTGTGTTTCTACATCTATAAGTTTTCTTTCTATCAATCCTATGCCTGCTGCATACACCTCACTTTCTACATTCTGAAAAAATGGGTCTACTTCATTACCCAAATCTATAATTACAGTATTAGAAAATACTAAGTCTCTAGAGATAGTATACGATTGGTCAAGATTAGTGATTTTAGCTTTTTGCGATGGTAAAGTATTCATTTGGTTTGCATCCCATGACTTAAGCTCTTTGAATGGGAAACTTAGTTTTACTTTTCTTATATCATCTTCCACTCTTTGATAGCTATAGTTATCTCGCTGAAGGGTAGCGTATCTAAGAAAAATCCAATTAGAACCGGAGTCTTTGGAGGTCTCTACAAGTGTTTTGTAGACCTTATTACCTGCATTATCTATAAAATCAGATTCTATAGTTTCACGGATTTGAAAGTAGGTAGTGTCGGTACTTTCTTTAAAATTGTCATGAGAAAGGTTTTTTACATTATAGACAATGTATTTTCCTATTTCTAAAGGAGCATACAATGGGATATTTATCTCTGGCTCCACTACACGCTTGCACGAAGCAAAACTGAGTAATGAAATGCAAAGAAATAAAAGGACATTATTTTTCAAAAGAAACAAGAGTTAGGGAGTATTTAGTGCCCTTCGGGTCGCTATCTACATTATTTATACCCTCCACGTATTGGAGGACTATCCCAATATTAGCAGCATATGTCTTACGATTAAAAAATGAATTTACTGCATTCCGCTCTCGTTTGGAGTATACAGTAGATGTGCTATCAAAGTTTTGGGTGCCAACATACATAGGCGTATGAATCTCCTCAAAATAACAATCAACACTTTTTCTGTTGTTGAATTGATTACAATCCCATTCTCTTAATAAAACAAAAGGAAGGGTAAACTCTATAGTAGTTTCATCTTCAAATGTTTGTAATAAATCAATGTCTGTTTTAGTGAGGCTGTAGTTACGTTGAAAAACCCAATCTGTAAGCGAATCTCTTTTGACCGATCGAGTTACTCTATAAGATAATTGTCCTTGTTCGTTTGTAAATGACGACTCTACTGTATTGCGTTGTAAAAAATGGAAGGTATCTGGTCTTTGAGATATATTGCCGTAGAAGGAGATGCTGTCTACTTGATATATCCATGTATGCCCTACTGCTAAGGGCTGATACTTAGAACTATGGTCTATATCAAGAACCACTTCATTTTTTTTGCAGCCAGAAGCAACAAAGGCAAGTATCAAGCAAATGACTATAATTCTCATATGAACTTAATACGAAAATACAATGAAGTTATGTTCAACGCTTCACAATAGTAAATTTATGTCATATTTTTGACCGCTCATGACAATTATACTTGACGGAAAGGCACTTGCTCTAACATTACGGGGCAAAATAAAAGAAGAAGTTGCAGCACTGATGAAAGAAGGTCACAGAGCTCCGCATTTGGCGGCTATTCTAGTAGGAGAAGATGGTGCTAGCAAAACATATGTAAATAGCAAAGAGAAAGATTGTGAATATGTAGGTTTTGAATCTAGTGTATATAAACTTGATGCAGAAACAAGCGAAGTGGCTCTCTTAAATCTTATAGAAATCATAAATAAGAGTGAAAATATTGACGGACTAATTGTTCAACTGCCTGTACCTAAGCATATCGATGCTACTAAAATAATAGAGAGTATAGATCCTGAGATAGATGTAGATGGCTTTCATACGCTCAATGTAGGAAAACTGACCATTAGTGAAGATACATTCATTAGTGCGACTCCTTTTGGGGTGATAATGATGCTAGAAGAATATGGCATAGAAACCAAAGGAAAACACTGCGTAGTGATAGGTAGAAGTAATATAGTAGGTAGGCCAATGAGTATTCTTATGAGTCAGGGTGGTAGAGATGCTACGGTGACTGTATGCCATAGATATACACAGGATATAGGAGCTTTTACCCGCATAGCTGATATAGTAATAGTGGCAGTTGGTATACCAGATTTTCTAAAAGCAGATATGGTAAAAAAAGGAGCTACTATTATAGATGTTGGGATTACACGAGTAGATGCAGATAATAAAAGAGGATACGTACTTAAAGGAGATGTAGACTATGAGGCTGTTAAAGAAATAAGTGGTGCTATAACTCCTGTACCTGGGGGAGTTGGACCTATGACTAGATATGGATTACTATTCAATACACTTAAAAGCTTTAAAAAGAAGCACAACATAGCATGACAGAATTTCCGGTAATGGAATATTTCTACTCCATACAAGGGGAGGGAGTATATACAGGTCAGCCAGCATTTTTTATACGCTTAGGTGGTTGTGATGTAGGCTGTGTTTGGTGCGATGTGAAAGATAGTTGGGACGCAGATAAGCACCCCAAGAAGTCAATAGGATTTCTGCTAGCGGAAGCTAAAAAGCATCCAAGTAGAATACTGATACTCACAGGTGGAGAACCTGCTATGTATGACCTAACTGAAATTTCTAAAGCATTCAAAAAGGAAGGTTTTAGAGTGCATATAGAGACGAGTGGAGCGTATGAGCTAATCGGTGATTTCGATTGGGTGACCTTCTCTCCAAAGAAGTTTAAAGCACCTATAGCCTCTGCAGCTATTCGAGCAGATGAGCTTAAGGTGGTAGTACTCAATAAAAGTGACATTGCTTGGGCAGAGTCGCATCAACAAATGGTGCCAGATACATGCAAGCTATACCTTCAGCCCGAATGGGATAAACGTGAGGTGACTGAGAAAATCATCTTTGACTACGTACTAAAGAATCCCAACTGGTTTGTGAGTTTGCAGACGCATAAGTATTTGGGTGTGGATTAGAATCGGACGTTTTTTTGATGTTCATAGGTTCGCTAACTGTATACTTTCTACTAACTTATTTTGGTGATTACTAAAAGAAATAGTAACTCTTATTATTGAATTTAAATTCAAAAGACACAATGAAAAATTTTATTAAAATCACGTTTGTAAGTTTATGTTTAAGTGCAGTTTTTTTAGTGGGCTGCGGACCTGATGAACCGATCACACCCAAAAATGACACGGCAGATCCTGGAGATACCACCACCGTAATAGAGGAGTATATCGAAATTAGAGGAATACGAGTAGAAGGCAGCGATAAAATTCATTGCTATAAAGATACTCTTTCTTACTCATACTACCATGAACCTTCGCCCTTTTTTTAGTAGATAGTTTTTAGACAGTCTGACGGCTCGGCTATGCGTAGTGCGGGATTGCAAGGTACTTTACTTTCCGTTTAGCTGTTAGTTTATTAAGTGTAATTACTTTCATATCAGCACTTTCGCCCGCATTACGTATAGCCATTGTGTGTGCCTTGAATGGCAAATATACCTAGAAATAGGAAAAGCTAGGGAGTGTAAGTCTCCTGTGTGCCTGGACTAATGCCGGGAAGCACTAGTAAGCCGCAAGCTGGTTTATCGTGAGGTATGCA
>Ga0209702_10006507_pt1 | contig 14944 bp, 13 predicted proteins | sample FRY01_FD_187210 | JGI IMG/M metagenome (GOLD analysis project Ga0209702, IMG submission 187210) | Freshwater microbial communities from Lake Fryxell liftoff mats and glacier meltwater in Antarctica - FRY-01 (SPAdes) (version 2) | ecosystem: Environmental > Aquatic > Freshwater > Ice > Glacier... | reverse complement strand
GCTGGGCCGCTCGGCACGGGGGTGAGGCTTTTACTGCATTACGGGCGCTTGCGGTGCGCGTTCCTTCGTACTTCTTGCTTGGCGGGGCACTATCGCTCGGTGTATAGCCATTGTTGGGCAGGCCTGGTTGGTCACTTCGAATTGATATTGATGCGAAACCGGGGTTCTGTACCCCGCCTCTAAGGGGGGAACGGTTTCGCACCGACGCCCTTCAAGTCCGTAAAAGCCTCCCCCCCACACCAAGCAACGCAGGAGGTGCGCGAGGCGGTTTGCTGCTGCGGCGGGGTTGCGATGTGGCCTATTGCTTTGGGAGCTTAGCGAGACGGTGTGCTGTTGCTGCGGACCTGCGATGTAGCCTGTTGCTTTGGGAGCTTAGCGAGACGGTGTGCTGTTGCATGTTGGAGAGGCGGTTCGCTGCTGCGGCAGTTAGTTGGGCGAATCAGAAGTACCGGAACTCACAATGCCGAGCTTCTGGTTGCTGATCAGACTCACTACCCGCGTTGATTTGGGTGGGGTTGGCTTTTGCGGACTTGAAGGGTGTCGGTGCGAAACATCTCCTACTTACCGCCACCGTCCCCAAACCCGGGTTCCGCATCAATACCAATTCGAAGTGACCAACCAGCCCGTCCATCCAATGGCAATACAGTGAGCGATGGTGCCCCGCCGAGCAAGAAGTACGAAGAAACGTGCACCGCAAGCACCCGCAATGGAGCAAGAGTCAACGGCATCCAAAGCGACGCTGCGGTCGCCAGACCGCCGCTACTAATGCGCAAACACTGCGAGAAACTAGAGCAACCGCAAAGGCTCCTCCTGCAATGCCGACATCTGCTCCCGCAGTTCCAGAATATGATCCGCCCAATACCGCTCAGTATTGAACCAGGTAAAACTGCGAGGAAAAGCGGGGTCCTCCCAGCGCCGCGCTAACCAGGCGGCATAGTGGATCAGGCGCATCGTGCGCAGAGATTCGATCCAGCGAATCTGGCGCGGGTCGAAATCGCAAAATTCAGAGTATCCCTCTACCAGTTCCGACAGTTGCAACTGCCGCTCATGGCGTTCACCGTTCAGAAACATCCACAAATCCTGTATGGCAGGGGCCGTGCAGCAGTCGTCGAAGTCCACAAAGTGCGCCGTCTCATCGCGCCACAGGATATTGCCCACATGACAGTCACCATGGATGCGAATCTCGTCCTCAGCTCCCACCTCGCTGTACACAGACGTCACGATCTTGAGCAGGTCTGCCGTCAGCGATTCGTAAGCGGGCAGCAGCCCGCGAGGAATAAACCCGTCTATTAATAGTTCCCGGCTGTCAGACAACATGCGTTGCACGGTAATAGCCTGTCGCTCCTTAAAGTGGCTCGCACGTCCTACGCCATGGATTCGTCCCAGTGTTCTGCCCAATACCAGCATGTTGTCGAGATTATCCAGTTCCGGCGGGTAGCCGCCGCGACGCCGGAACAGCGCAAACTGGAAGCCCTCATAGGTGTGAAGTGTGGCGCCATGCTCATCGACCATGGGGGCGACCACGGAAATCTCAGCGTCCTGCAGTTCTAGGCTGAATTGATGTTCCTCCATAATTTGCGCTTCGGTCCATCGATCCGGACGGTAAAACTTGGCGATCAGCGGGGTGCTATCTTCGATGCCGACTTGATAGACACGATTCTCATAGCTGTTCAGTGCCAGTAGTCGGACATCACTGCGAAACCCCACTGATTCCACCGCATCGATGATCAGGTCAGGGTTTAGCCGGTCGTAGGGGTGATTAGTCATGTCTGGTCTGTCGACTCCATTAATAGCGCGGCGCTTTTTATTTGCGCATAGATTAGATCACCGACTTGCAGCTTGAGTTCCACTGCAGACTTGCGGGTGATGCGGGCGAGCAGGAATTGCGAGCCCAATGACAGGCGCAGCAGCAGTCTTGCGGCGTCTGTGTTCTCGATTTCACTGACAGTGACCGGCAGTATATTCAGTATGCTGCTGTCCTGGGGGCGCTTTCGACACACGCTGACATCGCGGGCGGGAATCCGCACTCGGCGTGTTTGTCCGGGCGCGTGGGGCAGGTGATTGACGAACAGGGCATGACCATCCACGGTAAGTTCGGTCAGGCCATAGTGGGCATCATGTCCTTTAACCGCTGCAGTGACGATAGCGGCCGCTTGCTCTTCGTGCGACAGCCTCGTATCCAGGCGGGTACATAAACTCAATAACGAGCCGTGCTCCACCAGTTTTCCTGCGTCCAATAACACCAGTTGATCCGCCAACTGGCTGACTTCTTCAATGTCGTGGCTCACATACAGCATCGGCAAATGCAATTCGTCGGACAGTCTTTGCAAGCAGCGCAGGCATTGCTGCCGTGCAGCGTGGTCCAGGTTGGCCAGTGGTTCATCGAGTAGTAGCAGCTGCGGCGAGGACAATAACGCACGACCGATCGCCACGCGCTGTTTCTGTCCAGCGGAGAGTGTCTCGGTTGCGCGTGATAGCAGTTCGCCCAATTCCAGCCACGCGGCGACCTGTTCCAGCGAGATCTCACCGGGTCGTGCGCGCCGCGCGAGAGGGTACTTAAGGTTCTGTAGAACGTTGAGGTGGGGGAACAAGCGGGCGTCCTGGAATACGTACCCTATTCGACGTTCCCATGTGGGCACCGTCACACTTGAGCTTTGCCAGATCTGGCCGTCCATGCTGATAACGCTATCGCTCGATGGCTGCCGCAATCCGGCAATGCAGTCCAGTAGCGTGCTTTTCCCGCTGCCGCTGGGGCCGTAAATCGCGGTGATGCCGGTAAGGGAAAGCTCACAATCAAGCTGCAAGGCGAAACCGCTGTCGCCCTCGCAGAACAGTGTCAGGCCCAGGTTGCTCAAGCCCGCATCCGCCCTGTGCTTTGCTGGTCACTGCGATAAATGAGGAATAACAGCACCATTGAGAACACCATCAGCCCTCCGGCCAGGCGATGGGCCTCATCAAAGCGCAATGACTCCACGGAGTCATAGAGCGCGATCGACAGTACCTGGGTCTCACCGGGGATGTTCCCGCCTATCATGAGCACCACGCCAAACTCACCGACCGTATGGGCAAAGGAGAGGCTAGCGGCGATCACAAAGCTGCGCCTTGTCAGCGGCATGACGATCGAGCGGAACTGGTCCAGCGGACTAGCGCCCAGCGTCGCTGCCGCTTGTAGCAATCCTTGGGGTACGCGCTGAAACGCCGTCTGCAGGGGCTGCACGACGAAGGGCAGTGAATAAATTACGGAGCCAATGACCAGCGCGCTAAAACTAAAGGCCAGTTGTGAACCTGTCAGTTGCTGCCACAGTCGGCCAAGCGCGGAGTCTGGCGTGAACAGCAGCAGCAGGTAAAAGCCCAGCACGGTCGGTGGCAAAATCAGCGGCATTGCCACGATTGCTTCCAGCGCGGCGGGCACGTTGCCGCGTCGGCGGGATAGCCACCAGGCCAGCGGCGTGCCGATGATTAGCAGCAGTACAGTGGTGATCGATGCCAATGCAGCCGTGAGGTAGATCGCCTCCAGTTCGGCTGGGGTTAGGGTCAGGAACAAGGCGCGTAGCCGGCGTCAGTAATCATGTTGCGCACGGTGTCGCTGCGTAACCACTGCAGGTACTCGTCGACGGCGGCACTGTGCTTCAGCACAACAGCGAACTGTTCGATGGGTTGATACCAGTCCAGCGGCACATCCGTTGCGTCGATGGGCTGCAGTGCTTTAGGTAGCAATGCCATATTTACCGCCCCGCTTTGCCAGAACTGAAAGGCCTGCGCCACGCTATTGCCACGCACCAGTTTGCGGCCCTCACCGGCAGTGAATTCAGGTCTGGCCAGCACCTCCATCGCGGCACGCCCATAGGGTGCCGTAGCGGGATTAGCAATAGCCATCGAAAGCTGTGGATTCGCTATAGCCGAGAGCCCGCCTGCGCCACCCGCGAGCACAAGTTTGCCGCGCGCGTAACAGAAGGTGTCGCTGCTGGGCAGCCCCTTTTCAGACACCACTCTTTGCGGCATTTCCTTGTCCGCTGCGAAATATATATCGTACTGGGCGCCATGCAGAATTTGGGTCGCCAGCACGCCGGTTGCGGCGACGCTATAGGTAATAACGATGCCGGTATTGGCGAGGAAGGGGTCGGTAATCTTTTCCAGTGTCGGCTTGAAGTTAGACGCCACAGCAATACGGATGGATTCGCCCGCCGATACCGGAGCCGCCAGCAGGATGAGCAACAACACACAAATGCGCATAGAAATACCTTTAGACAACCCGGATTAAGGCCCCGGTGCGGGTGTGCGGGCAAGACACCACACCTCTATAGACCTGGCGCCTGCCGCCTGCAGGGCATGGGCCATGGCGGCCGCCGTTGCCCCCGTGGTGAACACGTCGTCCACGACGGCGATACGCAGGTTGTCACAGGGCTTATGCACTGTAAAGGCGCCCTTGAGATTGCGCGCGCGCTGCTTCGCATTCATGCCCGACTGCGCCGCCGTTGCCCGCTGACGGCGGATCAATCGATGTTCTATTGCGCAGGACTTGAGTTCAGGGCAGATCATCTTTAGATGTCGGCATAATAATTCGGATTGATTAAAACCGCGTCGCCATTGCCTGTGCCAGTGCAGAGGTACCGGCACCAGCACATCGATCGGTGCCAGGAACTCTGCCTGTTGCTGCCACAACGATGCCAGCAGCGGGGTCATGCGCTGCTCGCGCTGGTACTTCCAGCGCTGTATCAAGTGTGCAAAATACTCTTCGTATAACCAGGGTGCGATGACGCGGTCGAAGGGCGGCGGTGAAACCAGGCAGCGACCGCATAGCCGGGCTTTCCCTGAGGCAGGTAAAGACGGCAGGGGCGCTGCGCAGCATGCACAACAACTGTCATTGGTGGGCATCTCTCGCTCGCACGCCAGGCACAGGGCCAGATCCCTGTGGCTGCGCAGGCCACACAGGGCGCAGTGTTGGGGGAAAAGCCCATCGAGCACAAGGCGGCCGAAGTTGTTAACCATGACGCGCCAACCAGGTTGACAGCCTAAGCGCCGTCAGTATTATATGCAGTCCTCTCACAACGATATCCCCCTCGAGCCTCCCATGCCCTCATCCAATGCTGCAAATACGCCTGCATCCGTCCCGCTGCTCAGTGATATTCGTCACGATTGGTCCCGGCAGGAGGTAGAGGCGATTTTTGCGTTGCCGTTTAACGATCTGCTGTTTCGGGCGCAGACGGTGCACCGTCAGTATTTTGACCCAAATCAGGTGCAGGTCAGCACACTGCTTTCCATCAAAACCGGCGCGTGTCCTGAAGACTGTGCTTACTGCCCCCAGAGCACGCGGTACGATACCGGCTTGGAAGTGGAACAATTGATGGCAATAGAAAACGTACTGGAGCAGGCGCGTGCCGCAGCAGCATCTGGCGCTACACGCTTCTGCATGGGCGCCGCTTGGCGCTCTCCTAAGCAGCGTGATATGCCGCAGGTAGTGGCGATGGTGAAAGGCGTGCGGGAGTTGGGGCTGGAAAGCTGCATGACGCTGGGCATGCTGACCCGCGGGCAGGCGCAGGAGTTGTCCGAGGCCGGGCTGGATTACTATAACCACAACCTGGACACCTCGCCTGAGTTCTATGGCGATGTCATTACTACCCGCACTTATCAGGATCGACTCGAAACACTGGATCACGTGCGCGAATCTGGTATGAAGGTCTGCAGTGGCGGCATTGTCGGTATGGGCGAACAACAAAAGGATCGCGCTGGCCTGCTGCACCAGTTGGCTAATCTGTCGCAGCATCCGGAGAGCGTGCCGATCAATATGCTGGTGCGAGTGCCGGGCACGCCGCTGGAAAACGAAGAAGATCTCGACCCCTTTGAGTTTATTCGCACCATCGCGGCCGCGCGGATCATGATGCCCGCATCCCATGTTCGACTGTCCGCCGGGCGCGAGCAGATGAATGAGCAAATGCATGCGCTGGCGTATTTTGCCGGCGCCAACTCGATCTTCTACGGCGAAAAGCTGCTCACCACACCCAACCCGCAGGCCAACAAAGACATGGCGCTGTTCGCTCGTTTGGGTATTGAGCCGGAGCGGCGGCGCCTAGACCACGCGCCGCAAACACCCAGTCCGCATTTTTACGATGCCGCCGCGACCTAGGCTTTTATCATGTCGGATGTCGCGCCGGAGTTCCTATCGGGTTCTATGTCGGGTGCTGTGTCCGGTTTTACCGAGCGCCTCGGAGCATTGCTGCAGCAGCGTCACCAGGACGGGCTGTACCGCCAGCGTCTGACGCTGGACTCCGCGCAAGGCCCGCTGGTTCGGATGGACGGGCGTGAGTATCTTAATTTCTGCAGTAACGATTATCTCGGTCTGGCCGCGCACCCGCGCATCATCGAGCGATTCCGTAGCGCCGCTGCGCAATACGGTGTCGGCAGCGGTGCATCGCATCTGGTGTGTGGCCACAGTGCACCCCATCATGCGTTGGAGGAGGCGCTGGCCGAGTTCACCGGCAGGCCGCGCGCATTGCTGTTTTCCAGCGGTTACATGGCCAATACCGGGATACTCACCAGTTTGCTGCAGCGCGGCGATTACGTGTTCGAGGACCGACTCAATCATGCTTCGCTGTTGGATGGAGGCCTATACAGCGGCGCCCGTTTCCAGCGGTTTCCCCATAACGATATGAGCGCGCTGCAGGCCAAACTTGAATCCGCAGGCGGACCAAAACTGGTGGTCGTAGATGGCGTGTTCAGTATGGACGGCGATACAGCGCCGCTGCTCGAGCTTGCGAACATGTGCTCGGCGCAGGATGCCTGGCTGATGGTAGACGACGCGCATGGCTTTGGCGTACTCGGTGAGCGCGGCGTGGGCAGTACCGAAGCGGCCGGGCTTGCGCCTTCTGCAGTGCCTGTGCTGATGGCAACGCTGGGCAAAGCGCTGGGGACGGCGGGCGCCTTTGTCGCGGGCAGTGAACTTCTCATCGAAGGGCTGATTCAGCAATCGCGCAATTATATTTACACCACCGCCTTGCCCCCGGCAGTGGCGGCGGCGGGTCTGGAGGCGTTGAGTCTGCTCAAGGATGAACCCTGGCGCAGACAGCATTTGCAAGATCGTATTCTGCAGTTTCGCTATGGCGCGGAGCAACTCGGGTTGCCGCTGATGGCGTCAGCGAGTGCAATACAGCCGCTGGTCGTGGGTGCAGCGACACACGCAGTCGCGCTCAGTGAGCGCCTTCGTGATGCCGGCTTCCTGATCAGCGCGATCCGCCCGCCCACTGTGCCGGCGGGCACTTCCCGTCTGCGCATTACACTGAGCGCCGCACACAGTGCAGAGCAAGTAGAGCAACTGTTAACGCAGTTGGCCGTTTGCTGGCCGGAGCGCTGAGTGCCGCTGCAGGGCGAATATCTGCCCGCTACGGTAGCGCCCCGGCAGGACCTGGTGTTGTTGCACGGCTGGGGTTGCAATCGAGAAGTGTGGCGACCCTCATTAGGCTTGCTGCGCCCCTGGGCCAATATCACGCTACTGGATTTGCCCGGATGCGCGCCGGGCTTTACTGACAGCCTTGAATTACCGGAACTGCTCGCAGCCATTCTGGACGCGAGCCCTGCGCAAGCCGTTTACGTGGGGTGGTCACTGGGCGGGCAACTCGCGACCGAGCTTGCGGTGCAGCACCCGGAGCGGGTTCTGGCGCTTATTACACTTTGCAGCAATCCTTCATTCATCGCGTCGGACGGTTGGCCGGGTATGAATGCTCTGGATTTTCGTGAATTTTCTACTGCGGTGCAGCGAGATCCTGCCGCTGCCCTCAAGCGCTTCAATGCGTTGCAGGTTTTGGGATCCCCCGCCCCGCAAGATTTGCTGAGACAGCTGCAGACCCTGCCGCAGCGACCCGCCTCTGCAGCGCTCGCAACCGGGCTTGAGTGGCTGCACGCGTTTGATTTGCGTGAATCACTTGCCCTGCTGGAACAACCACAATTGCATCTGCTGGCTGCAGAGGATGCTCTGGTGCCGGTTGCGGTGAGTCAGTCCGTGGCGTCGCTGATTGCGCACAGAGCCTCGGCGTGCGTGGAAGTAATCTCGCAGGCCAGCCACCTTGTGCCGTTGGCCGCTCCCCAGGCACTGGCAGCAGGAATATATAGTTTCCTGGAGGCAGCCGCTATTTTGTCTGCACCACTTGCCGTGACCGCAGAGGTTGAAAAAAAGGCAGTGGCAGCCTCCTTCAGTCGCGCGGCCGCGGCATACGATTCAGTGGCGCAGTTACAGCGTGATGTCGGCGAGCGCTTACTGGGTTATCTGGATGCATGGCCCGGTGAGCCTGAGCGGGTGCTTGACCTCGGTTGCGGTACGGGCCATTTTGGTGCCGCTCTCAAAGCCCGATATCCCGATGCGCAGCACTTGGGTCTCGACTTGGCCGCAGGTATGGTGGACTTCGCGAGGTCCCGCGGTGCGGTCGATTGTGACTGGCTGGTCGCGGATGCAGAGTCATTGCCGCTGGCAAGTGAGTCCGTCGATCTGGTCTTCAGCAGTCTGGCGGTGCAGTGGTGTTTTCGCCCTGAACACCTGTTTGCGGAACTGGCGCGTGTGCTGCGCCCGGGAGGTTGGTGTGTATTCACTTCTCTTGGGCCCGATACGCTGTATGAGCTGGGCTCAGCGTGGGCCGCTGTGGACTCACATCAGCATGTGAATAAATTTCTGCCCAAGGCGGATCTGTTTACCGCAGCAGAGCGTGTACGTGGCGCGATCTTGACGCTGGAGGATCGGGCCTATCGTATGAAATATGTGCGAGTCCGTGATTTGCTGGATGAGTTAAAAGCGTTGGGTGCCCACAATATGAACCGCAGTCGGTCCATGGGACTTACCAGCCGCAGAGCGCTGCAGGGAATGCTGCAAGCGTATGAAACGAGGCGCTTGGACGGCCTCCTTCCCGCCACTTACGATGTTATTTTTGGAGTACTTAAAAAGCGATGAGCAAGACTTGGTTTGTCACTGGAACAGATACGGGCGTTGGAAAAACTGCAGTCAGCTGCGGCCTGCTAGCCGCCGCCGCTGCAAAGGGATTGCGCACTGCGGCGGTCAAGCCCGTGGCCGCAGGGTGTGATGAGAATGGTCAAAATGAGGACGCTCTCTACCTGCAGGCGGCGATGACTGGCGACCTTGAATACAGTCAGATCAACCCGGTCGCACTGGAGGCCGCCATCGCGCCCCATATCGCAGCGCAACTGGAGGGGAAAAGTTTGCAGGCCAGTCGTTTGGCGGGTTTGTGTCGCGGCGTGATGCTGGGCGGCGCGGACCTGGTGCTCATCGAGGGCGCGGGCGGTTGGCGCGTGCCGTTGAACCCACGCGAAACCCTGGCAGATCTTGCGATAGAGCTGCAGGTGGGTGTGATCATGGTCGTGGGTATGCGTCTGGGCTGCATCAATCACGCACTGCTCACCGCCGAGGCTATTCAGCGTGACGGCTTGCAACTCGTTGCCTGGGTCGCAAACCAGCCTGGACCGCGCATGGATCGCCATGAGGAGAATCTGGAAACCCTAGTGCAACTGCTGCCCGCGCCGCTGCTGGGTGATGTGCCCTTGGTTCCAGACTGGCAGGCCAGTGACATCGGACGCTATATCGATATTGATTTGCTTTGGACATAACCACTAAGAAAAGAGGTAGGAGTCTAAAGGAACTTCCTTAAGCTTCAGGTTCGGCGCCAAATTGCAGGGTATCGGTTGTGATGCACCGTGAACACATACCTGTAGACTGGGGCAGGTCCTCCTGCCTCGCTTCGTCCCAGTTCGATACCCTTCAATTCACCGCTTAATTGCCGCGGCCTGGCTGCAGCAGGTGCAGAGGCGTGTTATACCCATAAATCTGCCCTGTATTCCACTTGCTGCTAAAAAGATATTTGACTTCCCGAGCAAATGAAGGAAAATGTGATCGCCGAACACATGGTTCGGATTAGTTACATTTACCTGTTACAGAAATCGGCTACACCTTGAGCTATGAGTAGTCCAGATACGATCATCCAGAGGAATTCACCATGCCAGACTTCAAAGCGCCGGTACGCGATATTCGGTTCGTTATTAACGAGGTATTGGAATCTGAAAAGCTTTACCAGACATTGCCCGGCTTCGAAGAGGCGACTGAAGATCTCATCGGCGCCATCATTGAAGAGGGCGCGCGATTTGCGGAAAACGTAGTTGCGCCCCTGAACCGCAACGGCGACGAAGAAGGGTGTCATTGGAGCGCTGAGGGTGTGGCTACGCCTGCCGGTTTCAAAGAGGCCTACCGGCAGTACGTTGATAACGGCTGGCCCGCACTGAGCGCTGAAACGGAATACGGTGGCCAAGGTATGCCCAGCATGCTCGGTATCATGATGAATGAACTGGCGGGAACGGCTAACTGGTCCTGGGTCATGTATCCCGGCTTGAGCCTCGGTGCAGTGAACACTGTGGAAGCCCATGGCGACGCCGAACAGAAGCAAAAATACCTGACCAAACTGGTATCTGGTGAATGGACGGGTACCATGTGCCTCACCGAATCCCAATGTGGTTCCGATCTGGGGCTGCTGCGCACCAAGGCCGAGCCGCAGGCAGACGGCTCTTATGCGATCACCGGCACCAAGATTTTTATCAGTGCCGGCGAACACGATATGACCGAAAACATCGTGCACATCGTACTGGCACGCCTGCCGGATGCGCCCGCAGGCACCAAGGGCATTTCTCTGTTTATCGTGCCCAAGTTCAATGTGAATGACGACGGCACACTCGGTGAGCGCAATACAGTCCACTGCGCCTCCATCGAGGAAAAGATGGGTATCCACGGCAACGCAACCTGCGTTCTAAACTTCGACGGTGCCAGAGGCCTTCTGATCGGGCCACCTAATCGCGGCCTGAACGCAATGTTCACCTTCATGAACACGGCTCGTATCGGTACCGCCACGCAGGGATTAGCGCATGCGGAATTGTCCTTTCAGGGGGCTTTGAGCTATGCCAAGGACCGTTTGGCAATGCGATCGCTAACTGGGCCAAAGAACCCCGATGGCCCCGCAGATCCCATCATCGTGCACCCGGATGTTCGGCGCATGCTGTTGACACAAAAAGCGTTCGCTGAGGGCAGTCGGGCATTTCTGTATTTCCTCGCGCAGCAGGGCGATATTGTCGCCAAGGGAACTCAAGAGCAGGCTAAGATCGCAGACGACCTGATGGCACTACTGACGCCCATCGGCAAGGCCTTTGTCACGGAAGTGGGCTTTGAGTCAGCAAACCTCGGCGTACAGGTATTCGGTGGCCACGGTTTTATCCGTGAGTGGGGCATGGAGCAAATTGTACGTGACGCTCGCATCGCGATGCTTTATGAGGGCACCACAGGCATTCAGGCGCTTGATCTGGTAGGTCGAAAGGTGCTCGGAAGTGGCGGTAAACTCTTGTTGTGCTTCACCTCCGTGATAGACGAATTCTGCGCAGCCCACGATGGCGCCGAGTACGGGGAGTTTGTGAAGCCTCTTATCGCGCATAAGCAGGCGTGGCTTGACCTGTCCATGAAGTTGGGCGAGGCAGCCATGGAAAATCCCGATAGCGCCGGTGCCGGTGCTGTCGATTACCTAATGTACAGTGGATACGTTACGCTCGCGTATTTTTGGGCAAGAATGGCGGTGCTGGCGCAGCAGAAAATCGCAGCTGCCGATGGCGATGTGTCGTTTTATGAAGCCAAAGTCATGACAGCCCGCTTCTATTTTGAGCGTCTGTTGCCCCGTACCGAGTCACTCAAAGTCACTATGTTGGCCAGTGCAGGCAGCGTTATGGATATGCCTGAAGCGCTGTTCCAGCTTTAAGCGCGATCGAGGCTGCCCGATAAGCACGTTTGATGGGATGACTTTCAGCGTGCACAGGAGGAGAATAAAGAATATTCTATTCCTGTTCTCCCTTTTCTATTCACAGCAAACTCTAAATGATATGAAAGAAGAAAACTCCGACAAGCAGGATGGCAGCTATATCAACACCCTTTATCCAGAGGATCAGAAAAGGGTTGACGGCTTTCTGAGCCGAGGTGTCAACTCAGTCCCGCGTAAGCCATTCCGGCCCGGGCGACTGCTGCTGTTACTGATCGTCGTAGTGACCGTGCTAAGCTTTTTTAGCCAGCTTGTGCCCCGCCTAGCCGGCATTTACTAGCCGGCCGAGCGTTGGTTCCGCGGTGACCATTTGATACAGTGGCGCGCCTTAAATATCGGTGTGTGGCGCAGCCTGGTAGCGCACTTCGTTCGGGACGAAGGGGTCGGAGGTTCGAATCCTCTCACACCGACCATATACCTATCCAACAACATCCCAGAATGTCCTCAAAGCCCTGTAAATAAGGGCTTTTTTGTTTATACTGTGTCCGTAGCCGTCCCGCTATATCCGGCTACATACCGCCAAAAAGGCGGTACTTATGGCGGTACTTTCGATACCGCCAAAGCAGATACCGCCAAATTGACCGATAAAGGGGTGGAGCATGGGCAAGCTGACAGCGACCGCAGTACGGCAAGCCAAAGGCCAAGCTAAGCCGGTGAAACTTGCAGACGGCGGAGGGCTGTATTTATTGGTGAAGCCAGATGGCCACCGTTACTGGCGGTACGACTATCGCTATGCCGGGAAGCGCAAGACCCTGGCGCTGGGGGTGTGTCCAGATATTAGCTTGGCAGACGCTCGTAAGGCCCACCAGCAAGCCCGCGAGACATTGGCCAAAGACATTGACCCCGGCGAAGCAAAGCGAATCGAGCGCATTACCCGCCACCTAGCCAGCGCCGACAGTTTCGAGGCGGTAGCTACAGAATGGTATGAAGCCAAGCTGTCCGAAAAATCAGACAGCTACCGCGACCGCACACAACGCCTATTGAAAAATGACCTTTACCCACCACTGGGCAATCGCCCCATAAGCCAGATAACAGCGCCAGAGCTATTGATGGCGCTGCGCAAGGTAGAGGCGCGAGGGGCTGTAGATATGGCTCACAGAGCCAAGCAAACGGCAGGACAGGTATTCCGCTATGCGGTAGCAACTGGGCGGGCAGAGCGCGACCCCAGCGCCGACCTGAAAGGCGCGTTAAAGTCCAAAACCAAAAAGCACCACGCGGCTATCACTGAGCCGGTAGAAGTCGGCAAACTGCTATTGGCAATAGATGCTTTCCAAGGTACTCCCGTGGTAAAAACTGCCCTGCAATTATCCCCGTTGTTGTTCCAGCGCCCTGGCGAGATTCGGGGCATGGAGTGGACTGAGATCAATTGGGAGGCAGAGCAGTGGGAAATATCCGCCGACAAAATGAAAATGCGCCAGCCGCATATAGTCCCGCTATGCAACCAAGCCGTAGACTTGCTAAAAGAGATCTATCGCTTAACAGGCCGGGGCCGGTATGTATTCCCTAGCGCCCGAGGCGGTAGCCGCCCGCTCAGTGAAAACGGTGTCCGCACCGCACTGCGCACGATGGGCTATGACAATGAAACCATGACGCCGCATGGCTTCCGGGCTATGGCCCGCACGATAATGGATGAAGTATTAAATTATCGGGTGGACTGGATAGAGCACCAACTAGCGCACGCGGTGCGGGATGCCAACGGCAGGGCTTACAACCGCACGGCACACCTACCGCAGCGCCGGGAGATGATGCGGAACTGGGCAGACTATCTTGACAACCTGAAAGTTCAAGCTATATCTAGTAATGTCGTGGCAGGGCATTTTAGAAAGTAGTTGTAGTAGCTTAGCTGTTGCGAAAAACAACACAACATTTTCTACTGAATACTGGAGATAAGATGGAACTTTTTACCCGGTTTAATAAGCGAAATATTATAGACCGCCAGATAGATACATTGGTGGGGCTTGGCAAGGGGCTGGTTGCAGACGGGAAGATTGACCAAGGAGAGGCGGAGTTCCTGTTATCTTGGCTAGTTCAAAATCAACAATATGGGGAAAGCCCAATAGTTGCGAATCTATTCCAGAAAGTCTCCCGGATGTTGGAAGATGGCGTACTGGATGAAACGGAGTCAGCGGAGTTGTTAGCTTTGCTCAAAAGTTTTTCGGGCGAAAAATCTGAAATCGGAGAGCTTGGAAAGCCAACATCACTGCCGCTCGACAACCCTGTGCCGCGAATCGTGTTTGTAGGTAAGCAGTTTTTGTTTACTGGGACCTGCGTTTTCGGAACTCGCAGAGATTGCCAAGCGGCTGTGGATAGTTTGGGGGGGCTTAATTCAAGCAAAGTAACAAAATCCTTGGATTATTTGGTGATTGGAACATATGTCACAGATAGCTGGGCACATGAAACCTACGGTCGAAAGATTGAGCAAGCAATGAGCTACCGCGAATCAGGCTTGCCCATTGCAATTATCACCGAAGAAGCATGGATTGAGCAGGCGGGGTATTAGCGAGATTGAAAAGTATTAAACAGAATTGCAGCGCCTAGCATGGCCCGCGAAAAGCCATCCCCTTAACGGCCTGGCGCTGCATCTACTTTAAGGGCTGCATTGTTGGGGGTGCGCATGGGCGGTAGAAATCAAACTGACCTTTTCGACTTGGCGAGTATTTGGCATCCGTTACTAAAAGAGCCGGGCGAAGTTGAGCCGTTTTTGTTGTGGTACGGCGCGCTGCAAAAGAAGCCCGGCTTTAAATCGGTGCGTGATGGATTCAGTAAAGTATGGGCAAAGCATCCTGGCGATGGAGAGCGCGCAACGCTGGTATTGCAGGTGTTTAAGTCATGCTGGGAGGCATACCAATTCAATCAAAATGGCGACCCAATGGCCACCGCGCGAAAACTGGCGAAGGATGCAGACGCAACTAGAGCGGATATTGCAAAGCTGGCAAAAGACCTAACTACAAAACTTAAAGCCATTCATCCGGCGCACCCGCTTGCCCTAAATCTGGGATACGCCACTAGTCTGGCTAAAGAGCGCGGGGCTTTACTTAGAGCGGCCCCAAACTCGCCAGATTCTCTAAATCCAGAGCGCTGGACTACCCTGCTAGATTCGCTAA
>Ga0209702_10006506_pt1 | contig 14945 bp, 10 predicted proteins | sample FRY01_FD_187210 | JGI IMG/M metagenome (GOLD analysis project Ga0209702, IMG submission 187210) | Freshwater microbial communities from Lake Fryxell liftoff mats and glacier meltwater in Antarctica - FRY-01 (SPAdes) (version 2) | ecosystem: Environmental > Aquatic > Freshwater > Ice > Glacier... | reverse complement strand
ATTCTTGTCCGAAAATTAGGGGGAAGCATACTATAATAAATTCGTATATTACTGATAAAGTATAAAAATAGTACAATTTTAATTAGACTATATTGAATACATAATCTGTATAAACTGCTTTTTCATTAAGTAACTTTAAATCTATATTACAAGACAAATTTATGAATAATGAAAATAAGGACAGCAAAATCAATTGTTATAAGGTTGTTAAATTTTAAAGGAATAAAAAAAGCGAGACTATCAAAAGATAATCTCGCCTTATATATAGTAACGTTCCTTTCTATCCGAGTAATATCGGGAAGAGGGACCGAGAAAAGATACCACCGAAGCAGCATCTTATTTCTTACATCATACCACCCATTCCGCCTGGCATACCACCTTGCATTCCCATTCCAGCCATATTTTCTTCAGCAGAATCTGTGATAACACATTCTGTAGTTAATAACATTGAAGCAATTGAAGCTGCGTTCTCAATAGCAATACGTGTAACTTTCGTAGGGTCAATTACACCAGCTGCATATAAGTTTTCAAACACTTCTGTTCGCGCATTGAATCCGAAATCATCTTTTCCTTCCAATACTTTTCTTACAATTACAGCACCTTCTTCTCCTGCATTTGCAATGATTTGACGAAGTGGTTCTTCAACCGCACGACGAATAATAGCAATCCCAGTATTTTCATCTTCGTTAGCACCTTTTAAGTTTTCTAAAGAAGAGATACAACGAATTAAAGCAACTCCACCACCAGGTACAATTCCTTCTTCAACTGCAGCTCTTGTAGCAGCTAAAGCATCGTCAACTCTGTCTTTTTTCTCCTTCATTTCAACTTCTGTTGCAGCTCCTACGTAAAGTACAGCAACACCACCAGCCAATTTAGCTAAACGTTCTTGTAATTTTTCTTTATCGTAATCTGAAGTTGTAGTCTCAATTTGAGCTTTGATTTGCCCGATACGAACCTGAATATCTTCTTTCGCTCCAGCTCCATTGATAACAGTCGTATTGTCTTTATCAATTTCGATTTTAACAGCAGTACCTAACATGTCAATAGTTGCGTTTTCAAGAGTTAAACCTCTTTCTTCAGAAACTACTTGTCCACCTGTTAAAATTGCGATGTCTTCTAACATTGCTTTTCTTCTATCTCCAAAACCTGGTGCTTTAACAGCAGCAACTTTCAACGAACCACGAATACGATTGATTACCAATGTTGCTAAAGCCTCATTGTCAACATCTTCTGCGATAATTAACAAAGATTTACCTGCTTGAACAACTGGTTCTAAAATAGGAAGTAAGTCCTTCATATTAGAAATCTTTTTATCGTAGATCAAAATCAATGGGTTTTCCATTTCAACGATCATTTTATCCGCATTGGTAACGAAGTAAGGAGATAAATACCCTCTGTCAAATTGCATTCCTTCAACAGTTTTAACTTCTGTTTCAGTTCCTTTCGCTTCTTCAACTGTGATTACACCATCATTTCCAACTACTTTCATAGCTTGAGCAATTAATGAACCTATTGTTTCATCATTGTTAGCTGATATAGTAGCAATTTGTTTGATTTTATCATTATCAGAACCAACTTCTTTAGAAAGTGCTTTTAAGTTTTTTACAACTTCGATTACTGCTTTGTCAATTCCTCTTTTTAAATCCATTGGATTTGCTCCAGCAGCAACATTTTTCATACCTGCTCCAATAATAGCTTGTGCCAAAACTGTCGCTGTAGTTGTTCCGTCTCCAGCAATATCAGCTGTTTTTGAAGCAACTTCTTTCACCATTTGAGCTCCCATGTTTTCGATAGGATCTTTCAATTCGATTTCTTTTGCAACTGAAACACCATCTTTTGTGATTTGTGGTGCACCAAACTTTTTACCGATTACAACATTTCTTCCTTTTGGTCCTAATGTTACTTTTACTGCATTTGCTAATGCATCAACACCTCTTTTAAGCTTTTCACGAGCCTCTACGTCAAAATATATTTCCTTTGCCATCTTGTTTTTTATTGATTGTTGTTGAGACATTGCGTTCAATGTCTTTACTGTAAGTTTTCTAACGTTAATACATTGTATGTAATGTGCTAACTGTTTTAAAGTACTCCGTAAATATCAGCTTCACGCATGATTAAAAACGTTTTACCTTCTAATTTAATTTCAGTTCCAGAATATTGACCGAAAAGTACGTTGTCACCAACTTTAACTGTCATTGGTTCATCTACTTTACCTGTTCCTGAAGCGATAATTGTACCTTGTAAAGGTTTTTCTTTTGCAGTGTCTGGAATATAGATTCCACTTGCTGTTTTTTGCTCTGCAGCGATTGGCTCTATAAGAACTCTGTCTGCTAAAGGTTTGAATGATATCGACATATTTATTTTTTTTAATTTAAATTTTACGATTCTTTTTACACCAATTTTATGCCATTCAATCGTTTCCGACATTTTTACGTATTTATAAAAAAAAGGCATAAAAAAATGTCAGTATGCTGACATACTGACATTTTTAAATTGAGTTTAAAACTCTATTATTTTTGAGCTGGTTGCTCACCTCCTTGAGGAGCTTGACCTGCTGGTTGTTCTGTTTCTGCTGGAGCTTCCATTTTAACTTCAGCTGGTTTCATTTTAATTGTAAGAATAATACTTACTACCATAATTGTACCTGCTAATGACCATGTAGCTTTTTCAATGAAGTCATTTGTTTTTTTAACTCCTCCTAATTGTTGAGCAGCTCCGAAATCAGAACTTAAACCACCACCTTTTGGATTTTGCACAAAAACAACAACTATTAATAAGATACTTGCTAAAATAATAATGAAAGATAATAAAGTTACCATTGTATTATGAGTTTAATTTTTTTGTTAATTCTTCAATTTGAGTTGCAAAGAAAATCTTTTTTTCTGGATTAATCAACATTAATTGTTCATATGCGTAAATTGCTTTTGGATAATTACCTTGAGCGGCGAATATTTTAGCTAAAGTTTCACTAACTGGTAAGCTTGTTTCATCTAAACTACTCTTTCCTTTTTTAATAGGGGAGTAGAACTCTATTTTAGGCTTATTTTCTTGATTATGAATCTTTTGAGTTCTTGATATTGAGGGCTCTTTTTCTATAAAGCTGTCGACAATTGATTCGATTTTAACTTTTAATTCTTCTTTTTCTTCGGAGTCTTCAAGAGTTGAAATTTCTTCTATTTTTTCTTCAACTTTTTCAATTTCAGGAGTTATTTTGTCGATTTCAGCCTCTTCAAGCTCTAAAATAGGTTCTTTAATTTCAGTTATTTCATCAATCTTGGAAGCGGAATTTGATTTTAACCAAGATGAAAATGCTCTTTTGGGTAGCGCTAAATCCTGAATTTCAATCTTAACTTCATTCTCAATCTTAACTTCTTTTTCGATCTCAGGTTTAAAAGAATGTACTTTAAAATCAGAAGAATACATCTCAGGTAATACTTTGTCAAGAATTAAATCAGGGATTGTAGAATGATTGATCAATTCAAATTCAACAGAAATTTCATCTTCAGATGTAACAGGAGGTACTTTTTCTACTGCTTCTTCTTCGATGATTTCGTGAACTCGTTTAATTATCGATTGTACATTAACTGGAGTAAATTCTTCTTCTTCTTCTTCGTTAATTTCAATCTCAGGAATTACAGTATCTAATTCAATGATTATTGTTTGTACTATTGGTTCAATTGATAGCTCTACTAAAGGTTCAGGAATTGTATCTGTAATTTCTTCAATAATTAATGGCTCACTAATTATGTAGTTTTCTAACTCAATCTCTACCTCAACTTCTGCTTCTGCTTCAGCTTCAATATTAACCTCAGCCTCTACTTCTACTTCAATCTCAACCTCAGCTTCAATTTCAACCTCTACTTCTACTTCAATCTCAGTTTCTACTTCAGCTTCAATTTCAACCTCTACTTCTACTTCAATCTCAGCATCTACTTCAGTTTCAATCTCAACTTCAAACTCAAACTCAACCTCAACCTCTACTTCAGCTTCAATCTCAACTATAGCTTCAACCTCAACTTCAATTTCTTTCTCAATTTCTTTTTTCGAATTATTCATCAACTCGTATAATCTAACTCTATCCGTTATTTTATAAGCGTGTTTTTGAAGTTCTTCATCAAAGCGAATGTCATTATTTAAAGACAATGCTTTTAAATATAAAAGAGAAAAAGCCTGCGCAAATGGATATTTTTCCGTCAATAATCTTAACGGTTCAATATCAGCCGATTTTAATAAATTCGGAGAACTTATACTTTTCCCTATTTCTTCAAGATTCATCATTACCAGTTCGAAAATAGTTTATTTATTACATCTTGAACAACTTGCTTATTAATTTCTTCTAATAATTGACTTTCATTCGATGAAAAATCCGTCGAAACATCATAATCTACAAATCGGGCACTATTAAAAATCATTTTATCTTCTGTTGGTTTCGTTACGAAAATAGTAAAGGTTACTGAAATTTCAAGTCTGTTTTTCGCTGCATTATCTCCAGGTTGAATTGCCATCGGCGTAATTGTATAGCTATTAACAATTCCTTCGACAGAAACTTCACCTGCACCTGATTTTGGATTAAGAAGTAAACGTGTGTTATTTTGAATTCCGTCCTTTATTTTTTCAGAAAGAGTAGGAGCATAACTCACAGGAGCATTCGGAGCTATAATCTCTAAAGTTTTAACAGAAAAAGTTTTCCATTCCACAGGCATTGATCCAGCGTCTGTAAACGAAACACTTTTTGGCCAACATGAAGTTAACGATATTAGAAGAATGAGAATTAAAAGTTGCTTCATTATCAGTCCGTTAAATTATATTCTTTTATCTTTCTATACAGGGTTCGTTCTGAAATCCCAAGTTCTTCGGATGCATACTTGCGTTTGCCTTTGTGTTTCTCCAACGCTTTTTGAATCAATTCTTTTTCTCGATCTTCCAAAGATAATGATTCTTCAACTTCTTCTTGAATTTCAATATCTACCGTTTCTTCACGATGGTATTCTTTCTCAGGTTCAGATTTTTTTTCAGAAGTTGTATTTGTCAATAACAACGTACTGCTTGGAGTATTGATTTCTTTATACAGTCGACTCACCATTTCTGATTGATCTGTATTTAAAGAGAGTTCTCCATTTTGACCAATTAATTCTAACACTAATTTTTTTAATTCGCCCAAATCTTTTTTCATGTCGAATAAAAACTTATACATTAGTTCTCGTTCTGAAAAGGAATCATTTGATTTTGAGTCTACTACCTGAGGGTATGTTTCGTCTTCTTTTGGTAAATATGAAGCTAATTTAAATCCATCAATTTCTCTTTCAGTTTCAATAACAGATACTTGCTCTACTAAATTCCTTAATTGACGTATGTTTCCTGGCCATTTATAATTCGTTAATGTTTCTGCACCATCTGGTGTTAATCGAATTGCGGGCATTTTATATTTATCTGCAAAATCACTGGCGAACTTCCTAAATATCAAATGTATATCTTCTTTCCTGTTCCGTAAAGGGGGTAATGAAATTGGAATTATATTCAAACGATAAAATAAGTCTTCTCTAAATTTACCTAAAGAAATTGCTTTTTGCATGTTTTCATTTGTCGCTGCAACAACTCTAACATTTGTTTTAATTGGTTTTGAAGCTCCGACACGAATAAATTCCCCTGTTTCTAAAACTCTAAGCAGTCGAACTTGGGTTTGCATTGGTAATTCCGCAACTTCATCCAAGAATATTGTTCCATTATTCGCTACTTCAAAATATCCTTGTCTACTACCACTTGCTCCTGTAAATGAACCTTTTTCGTGCCCAAATAATTCAGAATCTATTGTACCTTCAGGAATTGCTCCACAGTTTACAGCAATGTATTCTCCGTGTTTTCTTGCACTTAATTGATGGATTACTTGAGGGATAATTTCTTTTCCTGTACCACTTTCTCCAGTTACTAAAATAGAAATATCAGTCGTAGCAACTTGAATAGCAACCTCTAATGCTCTGTTTAAAAGAGGCGCATTACCAATGATTCCAAAACGTTGTTTTACTTGTTGTAAGTTCATTTCGAATTAATTTTATGCTAAGTGAGGTTTACAAACTTCAACTACTTCTCCAATAAGTGTTGAGGATGTGCAACTTTTTATTTCAACCAAAACATATTGACCTTTATCAAAATCTCCCTTAGGGAAAACAACTACAGAATTTCTTTCGTCTCTTCCGCTCATATCGTCCATCGATTTTTTTGAAAATCCTTCGATTAATACTTTTGAAATTCTGCCAATTCTGTTTTGATTTAACATTAATGAGTTAGATCTTTGTTTATCAATAACTTCTGTAAGTCTGCTTGATTTTAATGTTTCAGGAATATCGTCTTTAAATTTTCTTTCAGCTAATGTTTTCGGTCGCTCTGAATAAGTATACATGTATGCGTAACAGAATTTCACTTCTTCAATTAACGACAATGTTGCTTGATGTTCTTCTTCCGTTTCTCCACAAAAACCTACAATTATATCTGTTGAAATACTACAATCAGGAATAATTCTTGTGATAGCTGCAATTCTATCCAGATACCATTCTCTAGTATATCCTCTGTTCATTCTTTCTAACATTGACGAACTTCCAGATTGAACAGGTAGGTGAATATAAGGGCAAATGTTTTCGTGTCGAGCTATTGTTTCTAACACTTCGTCTGTCATATCTTTTGGATGAGATGTTGAAAAACGAACTCTTAGATCTGGCGAAACTGTTGAAACGATTTCTAATAATTGTGCAAAATTAGTTGTGGGTAAAGTTTCGTCTTTAATTTCTCCTTTGGTTGATAAATTCCAACGGTAACTATCCACATTTTGACCTAATAATGTAACTTCTCTATATCCCGCAATAAATAATTCTTTGCATTCTTGTAAAATTGTTTCTGGATCTCTGGATCTTTCTCTTCCTCTTGTAAAAGGAACTACACAGAATGAACACATATTGTCGCAACCACGCATGATGCTTACATAGCTCGAAACGCCACCTTGGTCCAAACGAACAGGTGAGATGTCTGCGTAGGTTTCCTCTCTAGAAAGCAAAACATTTACCGCTTTTTGTCCAGTTTCTACTACTCTAACTAAATTTGGTAAATCTCTGTAAGAGTCCGGACCAGCAACAATGTCTACTAATTTTTCATCTTCTAATAAAGATTTTTTTAATCTTTCAGCCATACAGCCTAAGATTCCAACCGTTAAATTCGGATTTGTTTTTTTATGTTTTCTGAAATCTGTAAGTCGTTTTTTCACCCTTACTTCAGCATTGTCTCTAATGGAACACGTGTTTACTAAAATCACATCCGCTTCTTCTACATTACGTGTTGTAGTGTAGCCATCATTTGCCATAATTGAAGCAACAACTTCACTGTCAGAGAAATTCATTGCACAACCATAACTTTCAATGTATAGTTTTTTACCGTTTGGATTTACTGTTGCTGGACTATTTAATGCTTCACCTTGACGGCTTTCATCGTGCATTTTTACATTTCCATTTTCAATTTCGCTCATTGTTCTATTTCAATTGAATACCAAATGTACATAAAAATAGGGAGAGGTGTCAAAATGGCAGATTAAAATTGATGAAATTTTAGTTAATAATTCTAAAAATTGAAGAATCATACCTATTAATTATGATCTCCTAAAGTTGTTTCTTTTCTAAACAATGATTGAATCTAATTTCAAGTCGATTTTACGTAAAATTTTTAAAAATGGACTATTGACAACTATCTTTCATTATTTTATGTTGATTTTAAAGTCTTGTTTATCAATTATTTGCGTTTAATAGTTGAAATGATAAAGAAAAACACATTGGTTTTTGACTTAAAATACGTTTAATTTGCAACTTGTTTGTGAATTATTCTGTAATCACTATACTATTATTATCATCAATATTATTGAAGAATGGCTAAAAATCTTGTAATTGTCGAGTCCCCTGCTAAAGCTAAAACTATAGAAGGTTATTTAGGAAAAGATTTCGTTGTGAAATCGAGTTATGGACACGTTCGTGATTTAGCTAAAAAAGGTATAGCGATTGATATTGAAAATAATTTTCAACCCAATTACGAAGTCTCCCCTGATAAAAAGCAAATTGTTGCTGAATTGATAAAATTAGCAAAGGAAGCGGAAGTTGTATGGCTAGCTACCGACGAGGACCGCGAGGGAGAGGCAATTTCATGGCACTTATATGAGTCGTTGAATTTGGCTAAAAAAGAAACCAAAAGAATTACTTTTAATGAGATTACTAAATCAGCAATTACAAAAGCGATTGAGAATCCAAGAAAAATAAATCAAGAATTAGTAAATGCGCAGCAAGCAAGAAGAATATTAGATCGATTAGTAGGTTTCGAACTTTCTCCTGTTTTATGGAAAAAAGTTAGACCAAGCTTGTCTGCTGGTAGGGTTCAATCTGTTGCTGTTCGATTGATTGTTGACAGAGAAAAAGAAATTAATTTACATAATTCTGAATCTTATTTTAGAGTTAATGCCATTTTTTCAAAAGGAAAAGATAGAATTAAAGCAGAATTAAATCACCAATTAAAAGATAATAAGGAGGTTAAATCATTCTTAGATAAATGTAATTCAACAGATTTCGAAGTTTTAGATGTAACTCAAAAACCGGCTACAAAAACTCCTGCATCTCCTTTTACAACATCTACATTACAACAAGAAGCGAGTTTGAAACTTGGTTTTTCTGTAACAAGAACAATGTCGGTAGCGCAACGTTTATATGAAGCGGGGAAAATTACCTATATGAGAACTGATTCTGTGAATTTATCAGAAACAGCAATTGATGGAGCACAAAAAGAAATTATTTCGGCTTACGGAAAAGAATATTCTAAGCCTACAAAATATAAAACGAAAGATGAAAATGCACAAGAAGCTCACGAGGCGATACGTCCGACTGATTTTTCAATGCATTCTATCGAAGGTGAAAGCGAAGAAGTTCGTTTGTATGAATTGATTTGGAAACGTTCGATTGCTTCTCAAATGAGTCATGCTAATTTAGAAAGAACGGTTATAAAAATTGGTTCTCCAAAACTTGAAGATGTTTTTCAAGCGAAAGGTGAAGTGATTATTTTTGATGGTTTCTTACGTGTATATTTAGAGTCAAAAATAGATGAAGACGAAGATGATGAAAAAGAGACTGATACTGCTTTATTGCCTACTGTAACAGTTGGTGAAGGTTTAGGAAAGGATGTAATTCGTGCAACTCAACGTTTTTCAAGAGCAGCTCCTCGCTATGTGGAAGCTTCATTGGTGAAGAAATTAGAAGAATTAGGTATTGGTCGTCCGTCTACGTATGCACCAACGATTACAACAATTCAGAAACGTGGATACGTTGAGAAAAAAGAAAATGAAGGTTTAGAAAGAAAATACGAATATTTTGAATTGAAAAATTCGGCTATTTCAGAAGAAACAAAAGTTGAAATAACCGGTAAAGAAAAAAACAAACTTTCACCTACAGATATAGGTGTAGTTGTAACAGATTTCTTGACAGAACATTTTGATAGAATTTTAGATTATAATTTCACTGCAAAAGTTGAAGCTGAGTTCGATCAAATTGCAAAAGGTCTGGTTGAATGGACAAAAATGATTCATGATTTTTACACACCTTTTCATTTAAGTGTTGAACATACATTAGAACATTCTGAAAGAGCTTCTGGAGAGAGAAAATTAGGTTTTCATCCTGAGAGTGGAAAAAGAATTATCGTAAGAATTGGACGATTTGGACCAATGGCTCAAATTGGTGAAGAAAACATAGAAGAAGGTGAAAAGCCACAATTTGCATCTCTTCAAAAAAATCAATCAATCGGATCTATTACTTTAGAAGAAGTATTAGAACTTTTCAAATTGCCTAGAACTTTAGGTGAATTTGAAGAGTTAGTACTTAAAGCAAATGTTGGGAGATTTGGACCTTATTTACAGCATGGGAAGGCATTTGTTTCTTTACCAAAAGAAGATAGTCCGATGTCTGTTGATTTAGATAGAGCGATTGAAATTATTCTTGAGAAACGCCAATCTGATATTGATAAAATAATAAAACTATTTCCTGAAAACACAGAGGTTCGATTATTGATTGGACGTTGGGGTCCTTTCCTCAAAATTGGAAAAGATAATTTTAAATTACCGAAAGATATTGTTGTTGAAAATTTAACTTTGGAGGAATGCATGCATATATCTGAAAATCAACCAGTTAGTAAATTCAAGAAAAAAGCTCCAGCCAAAGTAGTTACAAAAGTAGTTGCTAAAAAAGCGCCTGTAAAGAAAGCGGTTGTAGCGAAAAAGCCAGCAACTAAAAAGAAATGATATAAATACTTGAATTAAGATTCTTTATTGGGTCTTGATTTAAGGTTATAAGATATTACACAATTTGAGACGCGGTTTATCGCGTCTCAAAATTTCAAATTTATTTAAAGTAATTCTGATAAATTAGTTTTCAATCTTTCTTTGATAATATTTACAATTCGTTTATTCATATCTTTTTCCATTTCAAGATATTCATAGTATTCTTCAGTTGTAAAATTACCGATTATAACACCTTTTATTTCATTTGTGAAATGCGTTTCTTTGAATAAAACAATATTCAAAAAATTGTTTCTTTCATTCACAGAAAGGTCTTTTAATTTAATTAACTTCTTTTTGTTATAATGTCTAACTATCTGAATAATTAAATCGTGTTTTGATTTTATTATAGGGCGCAATGTTTCATTTTGAAATTTTTCTTCAAAAGAAATCTTATTCTCATACATTTCATCATCACTCAATACTCGTTCAGATTTTTGTTTTATAGTACCCATATTTATTTCTGATTTTTTACTTGTCTAAAATTTATTGTCTAAAAATCTAATTTCTATTTACTAACAACTAGTTATTCGATTCTCTAATTTCAGCTATTGTGTAAAAGAAAACTGATCCGTATCCAATTGCTAACATTAAGTGAAATGGAACCATTCCTAAATCACCGTATAAAGCTCTGTTGATTGCTGTAAAGGCAAATGCACACATCAAGATGCCTTCACCAATATTAATGATAGAAAGACTCTTTTTATCGTATTTATTATTTTTCGCATCTCCTTTTTTCAACACGTTGAATTTTGGTGTGCGAACAAATGAGCTTTTAATTCCTAAATACCCTTCTATTACTGCTACTGTGTTACTCAAAGATAATCCCATTGAGATAATTAAGAATTGAAAAAAACGACCAATAAATTTGATTAAATCTTTGAATTTTTTTCCTGATTTATCTCTGAATGATAACCAATAAAAATACATCAAGAATAGTGTACTAGAAATAAAGATTGATCCAAATTGAATAAAGAAATTCAGATCAGAGAAACTATCTTTAATGTGAAGTATTGGTAAACTTAAAATGGATAAGGTTAATATAAATAGAAACAATGATGAGTTAAACAAATGAGATAAACCGTGAACTCTATCCATGAATTTTACATTTTTCGCAAACAATAAACGTTTCCACATTTTAATGAAACATTCAGCTCCACCTTTCATCCATCTATGTTGTTGATTTTTAAGTGCTGACATTGTTATTGGTAATTCGGCAGGCGAAATTACATGTTCACAATATTTGAATTTCCAACCAAAAATTTGTGCTCTATAACTTAAATCTAAATCTTCAGTCAATGTATCATGCTCCCATCCACCTGCATCTTCAATACACTGTTTTCTCCAAATCCCAGCAGTTCCATTAAAGTTAATAAAGTGATTAGAAGCAGTTCTTCCTCCTTGTTCAATAGCGAAATGACCGTTTAGTCCAAATGCCTGTAATTCCGTTAGGATAGAATAAGATTTATTGATATGTCCCCATCTTGTTTGAACAACTCCAATTTTAGTATCCTTAAAGTAAGGCATCGTTCTTTTTAAAAAGTCAGCATCAGGCATGAAATCAGAATCAAAAATACCAATAAATTCGCCTTCAACTTGATCCATTGCAGCGTCTAAAGCACCCGCTTTGTAACCCGTTCTGTCAACTCTATGTATATGTTGAATGTTTAAACCTCTTGCAGCTACTTCAGCTACTTTTTTAGCGATAATGTCGACCGTTTCATCTGTAGAATCATCCAATACTTGAATTTGAAATTTATCACGAGGATATTCAAATTGAGATATTTGTTCAATGATTCTTTCAGCAACGTACATCTCATTGTACATCGGAAGTTGAATCGTTACTTTAGGTGTATTGTTTGGGTCAAATTCTGGTAAAATTTCTCTCTCTTTTTTCTTTCTATTTCTAGCGTATGCAATTGAGAGTGAAAGTTGAAGAATACTGTAAAAGAATATTAAGAAAAGACAAACTCCATAAATAGCAAGAATTATTTTAGCAACTAAGTGCGACCAATAGTGTTCTTTTCCTTTAAAGTCCCCCCAGTTAAACATCCATGTTACTTTCAACGAAATTGAAAAAGGTCTTTCCACATCGAATGTGTAATTGTCGTGATGCTTTTTCGTTAATGTAAATGTATTCAACGTCTTTTTTTCGTAATCTTTATCTCCAGCTAATAAATTATACGTTCCATAAGGGATGTTTTTAAAAGCAAAATTACCGTCATCAGTAGTTTCAACTGTGTATTTCTTCTTAGTTTTTATATTTTTTATTGAAATTTCAACTTCTTCAACCGCTCTATACGTCTTTTCATCAATGATGCGACCTCTAACAACACGAGTATTTTGAGCATTCAATAAACTTGTAATAAAAACTATGAAAAGTAAAAGACTAATTTTTGGCATAAATATTGTTTATTTTGAATTTCTTGAATTTCTTGAAAAGCTCATTTTAATCCTATTTTATTAAAATAGGAAAAACGCAAATATAGTTTTTATTCTTTTAATATTTAGCTTTAAAACCATTTCAAAGTTGTTTTTTTTTGAATATTTACCATTCACCGAATGTTTTCTACCATCTGTCGAATTATAGATATTTAATACTATTGCTTCTTTATTTTTAAACTAAATTTGTGTTCTTAAAAAACAAATTATGCAAAGTGGAATTAAATATTTTTTTCTTGCTTTTTTTATTCTGATTGGAACAACTTTGTTTTCTCAATCAAAATTTACAGTAAGTGGAACTGTTTCTGATGTTTCTTCAGGAGAAGAGATGATCGGTGTAAGGATTAAAGTGAAGGATGTTAGTGGATTAGGTGCAACTACAAATGAGTATGGATTTTATTCATTGACACTAATTGAAGGAAGCTATACATTCGAGTTTTCTGCTCTTGGTTTTGAAATGAAACCTCAAGAAATTGTTTTAACAGAAAGTCAAACATTAAATATTGAATTAACGACTCCTCTGAAACAAATAGAGGAAGTTGTTATTACGACCAGAAAGAAAGATGAAAATGTTCGGAGTGCTCAAACTGGAGTAGAAACCTTAGATATTCGTCAACTTTCAAAAGTTCCTGTGATTTTTGGAGAAAAAGATTTGATTAAAACAATGCAATTGACTCCAGGAATTAAGAGTGGGGGAGATGGTAGTTCTGGATTTTATGTAAGAGGTGGGTCTGCTGATCAGAATTTAATATTATTGGATGAAGCGCCTGTTTATAATGCGTCACATCTTTTAGGTTTTTTCTCGACATTTAATAGTGATGCAATAAAGACTGCAACAATTTATAAAGGTACTCAACCAGCTCAATATGGTGGACGTTTAGCATCTGTTTTAGACATTCGAATGAATGAAGGAAATAATAAAAAATTTAAAGTGAGTGGTGGATTAGGTTTAATATCTTCTAAATTAAATATAGAAGGACCTCTTAAAAAAGACAAATCCTCTTTCTTAATCTCAGCCAGAAGAACCTATGTTGACATGTTTTTAAAATTATCAAATCAAGAGAATTTAAAATCTAGTTCACTTTATTTTTATGATTTAAACGCTAAAATTAATTATAAGTTAACTAATAAGGATCGGTTGTACTTATCAGGTTATTTTGGCCGCGATAAATTAGGTATTTCTGGTTTTGGTTTGTCATGGGGAAACATTACAGGAACTGCAAGATGGAATCATATTATCAATGATAAATTATTTTCTAACACTTCATTTATAGTTAGTAATTATGTGTACGATATTGGTATTGAATCTAATAACGTAAATATTTCTATTAATTCAACATTGCAAGATTATAATTTAAAGCAAGAGTTTCAATATTATCCGAATTCTAGAAATAAGATTAAATTCGGTGTAAATTCTATTCATCATAGTATTATTCCTGGTCAAGTTAAAGCTGATTTTGGTTCTGGTGTAAACACAACATTGCAAAAACCAAAATTAAGTTGGGAGAATGCAGCTTTTGTTTCAAACGATTGGATTGCGACAGATAATATAAACATTAACTACGGTCTTCGTGCAACAGCTTTTTCATTACTTGGAAATGGGGGGGATTTTTTCACATATTCTCCTGAAGGTAATCAAGTCTCAAAACAATCCTACCCTTCAAATTCTTTAATCAAAACCTATTTTAATTTTGAGCCAAGAATTTCAGCAAGTTTTATTTATTCTAAAACAGCTTCTATTAAAGGTGGATTTACAAGAAATGTTCAAAATTTACATTTAATTTCAAATACGACTGGAGATAATCCTACTGATATTTGGATTCCAAGTAGTCAGAATATAAAACCTGAAATTTCGGATCAAGCTTCGATAGGTTGGTTTAAAAATTTCAGTGACAATAAATATGAAGTAAGTGTTGAAACGTATTATAAAAAAATGCAAAATCAAATCGATTATAGAGATGGAGCAAATACACAAGCAAATAATTTTTTAGAAGGTGAGCTTTTGTATGGTAAAGGTAGAGCTTATGGTATAGAAACATATATTAAAAAAACGAGTGGTAAATTTACTGGTTGGATTAGTTACACTTTAGCGAAGGTTGAAAAACAAATCGATGGAATTAATTCTAGTAATTGGTATTCCGCAAAACAAGATAGAAGA
>Ga0209702_10006502_pt1 | contig 14959 bp, 12 predicted proteins | sample FRY01_FD_187210 | JGI IMG/M metagenome (GOLD analysis project Ga0209702, IMG submission 187210) | Freshwater microbial communities from Lake Fryxell liftoff mats and glacier meltwater in Antarctica - FRY-01 (SPAdes) (version 2) | ecosystem: Environmental > Aquatic > Freshwater > Ice > Glacier... | reverse complement strand
ACTACGACATTTGAAACTTGACCACTAGCACGGGTCTGAAATAACGAAGCGTTAATGTTTACTGTTACATCGTTAAACGGTGGGCACGGTGGAATAAACGCATCAATAGGAATAGATTCACTACCACCACTTGGAATACTGCCTGAATCAACAACAACATTATCTAACGTAAGCGAATAAGTCGCGACTAAACAATCCGAAGGCGGTAAGGGTACATCACCCTCAAAGTCATAATCAACTATTGGAAGTTGGCAAATGCCGCTTAATTCTCTACGGCTAAAAAGTATCGTTATTCTGTGACCAGCAACGACATCACCGTTCATATTATGCCTGAACGCTTCAGTCGTGCTTAATGCAGTAACTTTACCCATTTTCTTCCACCGAACGGACTTGTTTATAACGTTAAAAATAACGCGAAGCCATTGCTCCGTGTCGCTCTCAATATCGTTCAAGTCAATCTTCGGGTCTAAATAGTGCAAATCAGCCACCTCAAGAACCAAAGTCACATTGCTTAGGTTGTCTGCGAATCCTGATGTCGTTTTATAGGCAACCAAAACAGGGTATTGCAAGTCGTTTTCCTTCTCAGCACGGTGTAAATCACCCCAAAAGAAACTATTTATTGGAATTATCGCGTCGCTCAGTTCTTTTAATTCCTGGCGAATCTTGTTGATGCTTGTTTTCAAAGTATTTGTCTATTTTGGTTATCGTTTTTTGCGCTAATTTCACTGATTTGCTCATCGAAAAAATATATTAGGTTTTGTACTTTGGTCTTTTTGTGGTGATACGTTCTCGAATGAGCAAAGATATTCATTATACGTTGGGAATAGCAATGCGTTATCCCTTAAATGACCAATCATTAATATCTTATATTGTTCGGTTTCCTTGCGAATGCTATCCTCTAACTTCAATAAGCCCTTTTCGTCTGCGCTCTGAATACTCGTGTCGTTCAAATGACCTACTGTTTTCGCTCGTATCTCAGTATGTAAATGCAAAACCGCTTTATAATCAATAGCAGAAATCAAGTATTTAGCAATATAATCATTCAGTAAGGCTATTTCAAATTCATTTAGGTTATTCAAGGTAACACCCTCAATCAATCGGTTAAAGAAGCTCGTTCCAAGAATAGGGCGCAACTTCAAGTCCTGCACGCGCGTTAAAATAGTAGACAATACGCTATCCCTAACATTGGTGTTCATGTAGCCGTTCTTTTTAGCGAACTCGATGTTGATTAAGTGTGACATATTAGTTTATTTTAACGGTTAAATTCTGTCTCCATTCGTGCCTGCAAGTAGGCGTGTTTCTGTCTGTGTCGGGGTTGTGATACCAACCACCGCGATAGTCCCAAACATTGCGGTCAACGGCTGCGCCTAAGGCATCTATTTCTATTTTAGTGTATAATCTGTCTAGTGCAATCAAAGTCTTGCAGAACGGACGTGAAACACCACCAATAACCAATTCAGGAGCGTTACGTTTCTTGTCATAAGAATATAATACACTAACCTCAGCACGTGTGACTACCGAACTTTGTCCTTTATCTGTTACCTTCCAATCCTTTGAGATTAAACCCAAGTTTCCAAGTTTGATTAATATGTTAGATAGGTATGCGCCGCCCTTTCCGATGGCTTTGGAAATTGACCCGTAACTTTCATTGTCCGCAATCATTTTGATAATAATCTTTTGCTCGTCAGTAAGTCCAACGGCAAACGAATCATTATCAAAGTACTGCGCACAAAACTCATCTTCATTATCGGTAAAGTCAAATGACCTGCTGTCAAGTATCTTAAAGGATTCTTTAGATTGTCCAATTTTACTAAATTCAGCAAGTATGCGCTCGTCAGAAATAGCTTTACTTAACGCTACGGGAGTTGTGATAGGCTTAACCATGAATGGCAACTCGTAGCTATTGAGAACAATTTTACCAGCAAACCCATTGAGTTTTTTTTCAGCAAAATTCACAGCATCTGTCAACGCTTCTTGACGTGCTTTCACATAGTTTTCTTGGAGTAATGTGTAAGCGATTTCCATTTCTTCTTTACTGCCAAACATAGACTCAGAAAGTATTCCGAACAATGTAGGGCTTATTACTGAATGTGCAACCAATATAGCATCACGAACCGTTTTCTTTGCTTGGTCGTATCTTAGGTGTAAATCAGTGCCGTTGATTTGTAATATCTCAGGTTTGCGGTCTGCTCCGTCATGGAAACCAACCACTAAACCGCCTTGCGTTTCACGGTCGCTCGAATCTTCTTTGAGGTTGTCAAGCACTTCCTTACGCTTACCATCGTCTTCAGTATAGCCATTACCCAAAGAAATAAACGTGCCGCCCTTGAATGAATTTACCACCTCTGAATACGTAAAGAAACTCATTTCGATAGCTGAGAGAATATCCGTTATAGCTCCAGAATATTCAACAATTGGATAGTAATTTAAAGTGATTAAGTTCTTTTTATTAACTTTAAGTAATCGTTGTTTCGAGGGTGTCGCGTATCTCAATAGGCACTGAGTATCATTTTTTAAGTCAACCTTAGTGATGTTTTTAATCCGCCTAAAATTGGTCTTTTCAACCGACTGTTGTGATACGCTCCAATCGTCAGAAAGTTCATAAAATACATCATTTTCCGTGACCCTTACTAATTCGAAGTCAATCGGAGTTGCATACCATCTGCCATCTAACAAAGACTTTTGGTATAGTATAGCGAACGAGTTGCTAATTTCATAATCTAATGCGCAGTGTTGAACTATTCTTTTATATGTGTACTCACGGCCGCCATTTTCAAGAATACTAGCGTCTGCATTTTCAACGGTTAAACCACCAGCTGTAATGAATTTTACCTTTTGATTGATTATGCCACCATGTACGCTACATTCAGCATACATCGAATTTAATTTCTGAGGGTACAAATTATCTGCGCCCCAAGTAATCAAACCAGACTTATAAAGTTTTTCTAATGGCTCGGCTTTTTCAGCTTTTCGGTATAGTGATTTAATCTGCATGGATTTTTCGATTTGTGGTTGAATTAAATGTAGGCGTATCAATAACAGCATCAATCAATCGCATCTTGCCAAGTTCAACTAAATGCCCTTGCAATGGGTCTATACTTATGCTGTTTGGCATCTGATATATTCGATAAAAATAGTCGCCAAGCAAAGGAATATTGATGTTTACACCTTCATGAATCTGAAATAGGTTGAAGTATTCGCTACTCTCCGATACGTCAACGAATTGCTGAAAGTACGTGTAATCTAAGCGACCTTGCGATTGTTCCTTTTCAAATACAAAAAGCCAGTGATTCGGTAAAGATTCAATAGCTAGTTCTGCCAACGTTAAGCATATTAAACAATCAACATTTTTGCGTAGTAATATCATAGATACAAAGATAAAAAAAAGGGCGGGCAAACGACCCACCCTTTTTATAAATTAACTAAATATTATACTAAGGCAACAAAGCAAGAACTAAAGACTCACCGATTTTTGGCGCTTTGCTTTTCTCTTTGCCTGCAGCTGTCAATGTGTTACCATTGAAGTCCTCGAATGCTGTACCCGTGTCACGCTCATCGCTTAACTTCGCACCATTCTCCAAGAACGCAACCTCCATAGACCCGTCATTCAACTTAACGAATAACGTTACTCTATCTTTACACATATCCTCTATTGCCACAATCATTTCAGCGGTGTTACCCGATACTTTGATTGTCGCAGCTTGCTCACGTGCATACGCTGAATTGGCACGCTCGCCAATCGCTTTGTCAGTGAAGTTGCTCGTTTCCATTTCTACATTGAATGGATAGGCAAATTTGCCCGCATTCATTGTGATGCTAGTAACCAACCCACCAACAACAGTGGTAGAAGCTATTTCTTTTGTTGAAACCGCGTACCATGTTTGTATTCCTCCTGCGTCATCGCATACGGACGCTAGTCCGCTTAGAATCTCACACATTATGCTAAGATTAATTCAGTGAAATACTTACCAAAGATGAACTCAGTACCCAATCTAAAAGACGCTTCTGCTTTCAATTTGTCGTTGTAGTCGTCATATTTGATAACCAACTCCATGTCGCTTTCAAGGTCAACGCCCAAGTAAGCCAAAGACATTGGGATTGCGAACATTTTATCCAAACCATTCAATTCAGGAAGTGTTCTAACCTCGATGTCTGTCAATGGAAGCGTAAACCTCATTGATGTACCACCAGCAGGAACGGAAACTTGTGTGTATGGGTTCGCAGCATTCCACGACTCCAATACAAACAATGCAGCTGAACGCCCCATAAATAATGTAACAGGCATGCCGTTATCCATCAACTCAGGGTTAATTGCTTTGAAAACGCCATAAGCTAAACCATAAGCGTTTGCGGCAGTGATTGCAACCGCTCCTGAAGTGAAGTTTGCAACGGTTGCATCAGCTTCAATTTTCTTAACCAAGCCATCAAACAATGCAAGTTCAGCATCCAAAGACGTTGTGTCGCCAAGAATGACAACGCGTTGCGCTTTTCTTGCAAGTAATTTTGTCAAGTATGCCATCAAGATTGTTTCCAAATCTGCAGGCAGTTGACCGTTCTGAGTGGCAGTGCCTAGGGTATTCAAGATTTGCGTCATCTTACCATTCAAGTCCTCGTTACAAAACTCAACGCCAGCTTGAAGCAATACCGTTGTTAACGCTTTGTCAGTGAATACAACCGCCCCATCAGGAGATGTTGTACAACCAACTTTCGCTTTCAACACAACATTGGCATTCAAAAGGGCAATTTCTCGCGTTCCTTTGATTCCCGTTTCAAGCGTCAAATCAGCTAAGAAATCGGAGTTTGCAATCAAATCGGTTTTGATGTCAGGTAATGTGTTGTCCGTGAACGCTGGTAAACCAGACACGTCATAGTCGAAGTTTGCACGCTTTCGTGAAGCAACATTTGCTAGTTCTACTCTCTCTACAACATCTTTTATATCGATGTTGTATTTTTGCTTTAATAATACTTTGATACTCATTTCGTTTTATTTTTTAGTAATTGTGAAATACTCATTTTTGTTGTTGGCACAGTAATAACTTTGCCTTTGTGGTTAAAATTTTCTCCCTTTGATATTGATTCAAAGTGTGCATTGAATTTGTCAATAGATGACTCCAAAGAAACAATCCTCGCATCTTGTGCGTCAAATCGTGCCATAAATTTGGCAATCATTTTGCTCATAACCTCAGCTTGTACATCTTCAGTTGACTCAATAAACTCTTCAATGGCAGTGATAACACCTGAGCCATCTAACTGAACAATAAAAACTAAACCATCTTCGGTCGTTACTTGGTGCTCTCCTTCAGGTGCTGGAATAGATTCTCCATCCACTTCCATCAGGAATTGAACACCCTCAGCTATTTCACCTTCATAGGATAGTACTGTGCCATCAGCTGTCGTTGCTGTAGCAAATTTTGCAGGATTTCCCGACGCTTCATCTTGGTCAAAGAAGGTCTTTAGCGTATCCCAAACGCTCTTTTTGTCTTTACTCATTTTTACTTTTTTGGTTACATTTACTTTTACTTTATCAAACCATCCTTCAGGTGAGAAACCACCAAATTTTCCTTGCTTTACGTCACTCCACATTTCGTCATTGTGAATGTGGTAAGTTGCGAATATTGTGCCATCCATCAATCGCATCTTTTCAAATACTTGCGGAATGGAAGGTAATTTATCATCACTATTTGAACACGCAAACACGTATTGAAGTGTTGCTTTATCGCTTGAAATATCTTTTGGATTATGCTGTATATTGGAGTTTTGACTAAAACCGTTTCGCATCCATTTGCGTACCATTAAGGCAGCCGTTGGAGCATCGAACAATACGTAATGGTCACCCAATTCCTTGTCGTTTCTGAATATCGGAGTGCCTACTGAAATCATTACCCCCGTTACAGTGCGCTTGTCTTCGTTAAATTCGTATTTAACCAAATCTTTTGCAAACGCGATGTAGTTTTTCATGCTCGCAGGATAGTCAACAAAGGAATTAAAGTCCATTCCCGTGTCATCGTCCTCGTAAACCTGAATTTTGTATAGATTATCCATCTACCTTTAGAGTATAAACGGATTGATTGTTTGCGTTTAGCCTATAGATGAGGTTACATTTACCCTTTCGCTATTAGCTAGACTTGCCTTAATGTCGCTATCTACTACATTTACTTTAATGTTGCTTTGTCCGTTGGTCAAGGTGCTTGGTACGTCACCCGTTTGCCCACCTGAAACCTCTGTCGGGCTTGGAATGCTTGGGGGTGTTACACTTGGAGCGCCACCACCGCCACCGCCATCACCACCACCGCCAGTAAATCGAGTAGCTGCTATCTTTGCGATGTTAGCTGCCGATGTTATGGCGGTAAAAACTAAAGCCTTGATTGCACCTGGGTTTGGAACGCCCGCGTTAGTTAAGGGAGAAACGGCTAAAGTCGCATTGATTGCCTTGCGTGCATCTATGCCCGCTTGTGCTAACTGCAATGCTTTTGTAATTCGGAATTGGTTTTTTGCTGCCCTAAGTTCTTCAACCGAACCTTTTTTAAGATTGTTGTTTTTAATCGAAAATACAACGTCTGAAATTTCGCCTATTGCGTTCGCTCCACGTTGTGCAAAGTCAATTGACGCGTCGAAGCTCTCTTGTTGTAATTGTTTCTCTTTGTCTGCCGTTTCCTGGTTAATAGCGCGTATCTTCTCATCGAACTGTTCTTTGATTAGTAACTTTTCGCCAGCCGTCAAATTCTCTTGTTCAAGCGCAACCTGCATATCAAATAAAGCAAGTTCGGCTTTAACACTTTGCACCGCTGCAAAGTCGGAGCGCATAGATAAAATTTCGCTTTCAAGTTCGGCTTTTCGGCTCGTGTTCTTTATCGTTAAGGCTGCTTTTTTCTGCTCATCTTCTAAATCGGTTGTGGCTTTTGATTCAGCTAAAATGCGGGCATCAATATCGGCTTCTAACTTTAACTTTTCATTTGCTTGGTTCGTTGCCAGCTGCGCTTCAAGAATAGCATCAGCACCAAATTTCTTTACCATCTCTTCACGTTCACGTCTATGAGAGGTTTGTAATTGGGTGAATGCCCTTAGGTCGGCATCTGCGATATTCTCATCCAATAAGTCCTGAATAAGATTCGCTTGCTCAATTTTTAATTGGTCTGCTTTTTCTTGTTCTGCCCTTCTTTTATCTGCGTTTTGCTTTGCTTTATCCGATGCTGTTTTCCTTTTCGCTTCAGCATCCTTGTCCGCAGCGTCATCTTCTTTTAAGATTCGTGTATCTTCGTTATTCTTAGCAATCTTCATGTCATTAAAAAACTGACCGTCCATATCTTTTAAATCTCTGTATTTGCCCTTTGTTACATTGAGTTGCGCCTTAATAGATTTAGCTAGTTCGTTGTTATCCTCACTTAATGCAAGTTTATACTGTTCTTGTAAAGAATTAATGTTTTTTCTTTCATCCATAAGTTGAAACTTTCTCAGCGCTTCATTCTCTCCCATCTGTTTTTTACGCATTTCAAAAAGTTCCGCTTCACTCGCACCTTCCGATACGGCTAAGTCAATTTTGTTCTGAGTATTTTGTTTTAAACGTGATGAATTTCTGTCAAACGCTTCCGATTGTCGTTCCATGGAAGCTGTTAATTTATCGTTTTCCTCTTTGGCAGTATTTGACGAACTATTAAACAACATAAGCCCGGCCACTAATGCCGCAATAGCCACCACAATAAGCACTGCAGGATTCAACAACATTGCAACATTAAGCGCCATTGTAGCACCCGTTGCTGTGCCCGTAACAACAGCATAAGCAGCCTTGACTGCAATTAATGCTTTAGTCCTTACCGAGGTTAATAGTATCATTGTAGCGCTCTCTTTTTGTAGCGCTGTGCTTATTGCGTTCAAGCCATTCAGTAGGGATTGAGCGGCTTGCAGTTTAACGAATGTCTTTTGTAGTGATTCGCTCTCAACACCCATTAATGCCATTGCGCCTTGAACTGCACCATAACCAGCCGTAACAGTTGATGCCACCCCAATAACGCCCTGAAGGTTCTTTTGGTCGTTAGCTAAGTTCGTAACCTCATTGCGCAAATCGCCTATTTTGTCTTGTAGATGTGCCGCTTCAGTCAACGCTTGCTGTCCGATTGGAGATGCCCTACCCGCTTCGAGCGCAATAGCTTGGTATTGTTTAATCGTTTGCGAATAGTCGCGCATGGTTAAGCCGCCTTGTGATAACTTGTCCGTTAACGCCTTCATTCGTGTTTCGAGCGTTGATGTACCTTTGTCACCTTGTGATTGGGCGGTGGTTAATTCTTTTGTCGAATCTATTACCTTACCATACGAGGTATTTAGTTCAGTCATTACAGCATCAGCACGCTTTACATTTGTACTGACGTTGCCCGTATCCGCGGAAACTTTGAATATTATCTCTTCCATCTTTATTATACTACGATTCTATATTCACCCGTTGCCGTTTTGTACTCGTCATTAAGAACTAATCCGCCCGCCAAAGCATCAGCGTTATTCGCGTATGTAGGTAGTCCATCTGCGCTCCTTTTGCCGTTTGACATAATAGCGTAATCTGTTCCGATTACCCTTAATCCGACAACGGTAGTCATAGTCGCAATTGATGTGCCAGCTAAATTGTTAAATGCAACCCCATCTCCAATCCCATTACCGCCAAACCTTGTAACATGAAACCCTGCAAAGTTATTTCTTTGCTGAGTTGATTTGATTACAATAGTTCCGTTGTCTTCAACCTTCCACCAAGCATCTGCGCCAACATTCGGGTATACGCCAAAGTTTGACCCTGCGATAGTTGCTAATCTCAAACGTCTAGTTTCCTCGTCTATGGTGATGTCTGAGTTACCGATTTCGGGTGCTACATTACTACTGCCATTCATAGCGATAATATTGTTTCCTGAACGTGAGTAAAATATACCCGTGTCGTCGTCCTTATACCATTCGCTGTCATAGATGTCAGTTGCTAACCAATCACCGTTTTGGTGGTCTGCGCTTATTGGAATAGTAGGTACGCCATTACCTGACTTAATGCTAGTTCGCTCTTTTCTCATTACCCTAATTTTATGAATGGTGTGTTAAGTGATACGGTATTTTTACCGCCTGGATTAAATGGTACATCGTCCGCCACGCCAATAGGGCTTGGTACAAATGTATCAATAGTGTTTGCCATAGCAACAATAGTAAAGTTTTTGCTTATTTTTTTCTTTGCGCCTAATACCTTTACTAATTCAATGTACGTGCTTTTGCTTATATTGTCGTCAAAGTCTTTAATCGTATTTAGTCGATACAACGAATTATTTACCATTATCAATCTGCCAAAGTCAATATTTCGTACATCTTCATTCGTCCAATAAACGTAAAGGGATAAAAACTTGCTTGCAGGGCTAATCACCTCGTTAATAAACTGAGAGTAAAACGCGACAAAGCAATTGTTGGTAGTCAAGGCATTTGTTATGTAAAATAATTGACTAGGCAACTGAAACCCCAAATCAAAAGTTGGGTCATTCCAATTATTAAAGTGATGAATGCAAGGGTAACTAGTCATATTTTGATGTGGTAATCCACCATCAGCTCTTCTAAACGTCCATGCACCCTCTTTTAAACCATTCCTCATGCACAATCTAGGCGCTCCCTTGTTAGGCTTAACGCTGTTTTGGTCAATGGTGATGAATCTAGGCACTAAAATGCCTGGCGCAATCTGAAACGGCACAATACTCGACCAAGGCAACTGAATAGATTGGTCACCTTTAGCGTAGTAACTGCCTTGCTCGAATGCGTAATCGCCATATCCGCTGCCCCATTTGTCTTTGTAAAACACATTATCGCTATCCTTGTTGTCTTTAAATAACCACTTTAACGTTTTGCCGTAGTCGTTACCTAAATGGGTGACCTTAATATCCTTTGAATGGTCAACCAAATGTGAAATGTCCGTAAATTCGTCCGTGCCTGAATAGTAATCAATAAGCGGTTCAATCTTAATTACACCGTCCTCGCTTGGGTCTGAAGAATATAAATTGAATTGACGTATCGCGCCAATCAAAAAGTCAGAGCATTTGATTTCAGGTATAAACCGAAACAACGAAATCAACGAGCCATCGGTAACAGATGTGTCAATACATGCTACATTTATAGTTATTGGTGTTGGTGTTGTAACGGCAACCTGAAATAACTTATTAAGCGGCAAAAGTTGGGGAAATGACTTAAATTGACCACTATCAAATCTGAAGCTAATTACATCGCCACTTTGGCAGAACGTTGTATAACTATGAGCAACGTTCAAGTTATGAACTAAGCTGGTTGTGGTATAGTCACCCGTTGCTGAAACACTAATGCCATTTTTGAAAATTCTAAACCTTGAGTTTCTCATTTGAAAATTCGCGAAGCCCACGAGCGTTACTGATGTTCTAATTACGCCCGCAGTCGTGAACGTATAGTTGCCGCTTCTCTGTATAGTAATATCTACGTCGGTTGTGCTATATTGCTCAAGTGAATCTTGAACTACAGTAGATGAAAATATACTTGAAGTTAAGTCCAGGGCTATAACTTGTCCGAACCAACTAAACGGGCTATTTTCAGCCGTAAATGTAATATTTCTACTATAATTCAAGTTGCCGCTACCAACGCTTACTACTCTTTGGCTCAAGTCCGCTGGATTGATATTCTCCAACTGAGCATCACCACCACCGTAACCCAAAAGAACATTGCGTATATTCGTTGTTTCGAGCCATACGCTATCAATCGTAAATCCTACATGCTCCAAGCACTTAATCAATATCTCACGAAAATAGATGTAAGGTAAAATGTCGGTTGTATTCCAAATAAGAGCGCCTTCACGAATGTTTCCGCGCTCAATGAGTGGATAGAAATACCCTGAACCGATTGGAGCTGTCCAACTTGCAATTATGTTATCTCTGCTTAGTATGTGGTCATATTCGCTCCACCCCAATTCACTAATCATGACCTTGCTAAGTATCAAGAAGTAATCAACCGTTTCGCTAAAGATATTAATACTAAACGTAATATTACCGTCATTAATAACCACATCTTGCAGTTGAATAACCGCATCATGCATAATTACAATCCCACGCTTTGAGTAAACAGCGCTTGTCTTTGCCGTTGGGTCAAAGTTAATTCCGCTTTCTGTTGCAGCAAAGGAAAATGCACTCTGAAAAAACTTGCAATTGTTTTGCGTGCCTTCTAACTTAATCGACTTGGAAAAATTACGCTTTCTTTTGTTTGGCTCAGTAATGTCCGAAATGGAAAAATTAAACGGCACGGGTATATTTGCGGACAAATCAATCGAGAACCCTTCACTTGTTAGCGTGTCAATCATACCTTAATAGATTTAAAAGAGTTGTTATCTACGTATTGTATCTCTTCTTTAATCAATTCCTCGAATCGCGATTGACCATCTTCGCTCGCTGTGTTGGTAATCGTTATTGCTCTAAAGTCAAGCAACGCCAAGCCGCCTAATAACACCTTTGGAGAGTAGTACGAAGTAATTAGCCATATCTGTAAGGCTTGAGTTAAATAACCCGTTACAAGCGTTCCTTTAGGTTGTATATTCTTAGAATAAACGCGGTTTCCTGAGAGCGTTGAATCGAAGTTAAAATCTAACCCCACCCATTCTCCATGTTGACGCTTGTACTCGAATGATTCGATTGTGTGTTTCTTTATTTCGTTGTGGGTAATCATGAATGAATCGAACACGCCAAACTCATTTAACCAATACATAATTACAGGTTGATAGCATGGGTATTTAATGTAATTGAATTGATAAATCTCATCGAGTATTTGGATTTGGAATGAGTAAACGTTGTTAAAGTTAGCATAACCAAACAGAACCAATAGATTAGCAACGGACAAATTAAATTGAACAATCTCTATTTCAGCTAAGTTATTTGTCACCTCAGTATCTAACAGCACGCTATTGATGTCGTATATCCGTATAGTACACGTTGGAGCAGCTAATACCGTACCTATAAGCATAGACAACGGCACGTCTTGGGTCATCAATATATTGCTTATTTGATTCGGCTCTTTTGTTAGCCACTTTAGACGCAAGTACTGAGTGTTAAAATTCACACCTTCCCATTCTTTGACGGGCAACGAGCATTTGAACGCGAATGTTTCAGACGAAAATAAACTCGCTTGTAATGACGGGCCAGCTCCATAACTCTCAGTTACTTTTATTTTGATTTTGCCCCACGTTTGCGAATCCTTAAACAAATCATTTGTTAAGGTTGCGCCATTAATACGATTCTTAATGAATGGAGATATGTCAAATTGCGCACGTCCTGAGCTGCCTATTCCAATCGGGTACAGCCTATCAGTAGATATGATTTGATTATCTAGGTACGTTTCAACGACAAACGAAAAGTTAGCCTGAAAGGCTTGGTTTGAACTAAATACATAGCTTAATGGATTGTCACTTGGTGACCACTGCTTTGGTATTGATATGAATGTTATTGCCATTTCTTTACTATTATTATCTCCATTGAGCGTTTAAGTATATTTTCAATCGGTACACGTAATTCCTCGACAAGCGCCTTATTCACCACGTCATCAAAAAAGGGTCTAGGCTTTTGCCCAAACTTCGTAATGCTTTGACGAATCGCGTAGTTTAAACTCTTATAGGCTCTGTCGTCATTGCCATCCTCAGGTGTGATTCCTTTATCCGTTATCCACTTTGATATGTATTGCTCAAACTGCTGCCATGTTGACCCCGTTGACCCATGTGTTGGAGCACCGTTATTTATGAGAGTGCCATTCACCCCGTAATTTACATACTTCCAATAATCTAAAGATGAAATACCAACGCTTACCACGTTGCCGCTAATGGTTACATCTGTTGCTGTGGTGTCGCGCTTTAATGCTCCACTCGCATCAACATTATACTTATCCAACGAAGCATGCAAACGACCTACTATCTTATTGACCTGGATAGTCAGCACTTGTTCAAGCGGGCTTCCCTTCGTATTCTCAACTGCTGCCTTCGCTGTGCCTAAGTTTAATGCCGCTATAATACTACCTTCGTCGGACATTGCGGGTTTGTTTAGTTATGCGCTCATTCTCCACGGTTACTTTATGGCTAATGAAATCAGTAAGGTATTTAAACTTGTAAATGTTCATATCCGTGACTTTCTTTAGTGTTAAGCTTTGGTCAACGCGGACTTGTTCAAAGCAATCGTGCCAAGCCCAAATGGAAGGCTTCTTAACGTCTTTATCATCCACTCTGTCCCGATTTTTTGTGCCGTAGATTTCATCATTGATTGCACTCGATAGCTCAAAAAAAAAGATGCACACGTAATGAATACGTCAAGCGGAAAGTGTTCTTTAAAGTCTTCGTACCTACTCGATATTGGAAATATTAAACCTTCGCTTTCATCTTCGCAGCCGTAAATATACCCCTTTGGAAAATAGAATAAGCACGCTAATCGAACAGGGTCAACGTTAATATTGCAACGAGAAAAATCAGCGTGCCAACCTACGCCAACTTTCTTTTGGTCAATCAGTGAATAAACAACGCCTTTAATCGTTATTTCTTTTGGTGGCACTTTGGACGTTTTGAAGCCTTGAAATGCTACCAGTAACGTTCTGTAAATGGTTTCTATTTGCGACTCCGTAAGCATGCGAACACGGTTAATGCTCGTTGATGTGACCTCACTAATCAATCGCGCTTTACCCTCATCGGTATCGTCAACGAATAAGGCTAAGTTACTTAACCCCTTGAAGTGGCGTATGCGAAAGTCTGATTTTCCCGCAGGTACTTTGATGTCGAATTTATGCTTCATTATTTATTATTTTAGTACCTTCCATCGTACTTACCAGCCGAACCAACAGCATAGAGCAAAGCATCCATCAAATGGTCTTTATCGCTCTTCATTGGTTTGCCCGTTTTTTCATCAAATACATAGTGACGTAATTCGTCAATTAGATTCTTACTGCGCGAAGTTACAAAGAATTTTGATTCATTCAATTTTCTAATCGCAAATGGTTTGATGTCCTGCTTTGAATCGCAAGCCCTTGCATTAATACCGTTTCGCCTTAACTCCTCGATTGACTTAGGTTCGGCACTATCGCAATAAGCAATCGAATTAACATACCCTGCTCTCTTCATTGCAACCGCTGCATCAGGATTGGTTAAACCAACTTCATAAACCACCTCATCGAGAATAAACGCGCCATCTAAATAGTAGATATTCAATGCAGCAAATTTAGACTTAGCATAACCGAAATCCACACCGGTGTATAATAGCTTCGCATTTGTTGGTAGAGTTGCAACCTCAACCCAATTGCTAAACACCGCACCAATAATGCACCCGATATTGCCAAGTCCATACACCTGCCATAGGTTTGCCCAATACTCTGAAATGATTGCTAAGTTGTTAGCAATACCGTTGTAGTATTCGCAGCCATATCCCATCATGTGATAATTCAATATCTCTTCACGCTCAGACGCTGACAGCATTTCGTTATCCTGAAACGTAAGCTGTAATAAATCGCAATCTTCACGAACAATAACGTCGGTATCAATATAAAATGTCGCATCGGGATTGTAATCAATGTAAACCTTACCCGTTCTGCTTGCTACTTGTCTGTAACTCTCAGCATCAATCTTGTCGCACTCATTAAAGTACGCTACATGGCTTCTTAACCCCTTACCAACATCTGTCTTATCCAATCCGATGAACTCAATAAACGAACCGTTAGGAAACTTGTATAGCGTGCCGGCTAAGAACCTTTGCTCCTCGTAAATGCCAAACATCTGCATTACCTTACGAAAGTCTTTTATTACCGTTCTGCGCATCTTTGACAACTCAGCACTTAATACAAGTACTTCCCTATTGGGATTGTTTGAAGCGTGGTTGATTAGAATGATTAAAATAGAGATAGTCTTTGCAGCGCCTTGACCGCCCCGAATTACTCGATACTTTTTTTTTAAAGCTGATATTTTACGAAGCGCTGT
>Ga0209702_10006501_pt1 | contig 14960 bp, 12 predicted proteins | sample FRY01_FD_187210 | JGI IMG/M metagenome (GOLD analysis project Ga0209702, IMG submission 187210) | Freshwater microbial communities from Lake Fryxell liftoff mats and glacier meltwater in Antarctica - FRY-01 (SPAdes) (version 2) | ecosystem: Environmental > Aquatic > Freshwater > Ice > Glacier... | reverse complement strand
CTTTGCACGCGGCCTTTTTGATTTGAGACACCGAATGTCCGAAGCGGGCAACTTTAAGTGAGGCACCTCGCAGCGCAGCGGGACTAGCGGGCTATGTCAGGCTGAGAACAACGTTGCCGCAATTCGGATGGCGAGAATACCCGGGGTTGAGTCTGGAAAAGCCTGCGGGATTGCATCGTAGACGGCGCCCCGTGGGATTTAGCAGCCCAAATTTCCTGGCAGAAAAACGTTGGGATGGTGGCATAACCTTGCCCCCAATGAGTCCCAGTCACGAGATTCCGCGAAGCAAGGTGAGCAACCGCATTGGGACTCAGGAGCCCATTCGAGCAGGTGCTGGACCGGGGCTCCGCGGTCGGGCTTCTTGTCTCTGGTGAAGAATATCCAGATAGACGTTCTTGATTCCGACGGGAAGGGTGGTGGCCGCAAAGTTCTCAGGAGAGGCGGTTGGTGTGATTCTGAGATCGCGAGCTTGAGCGGCAGCACTTGAGTGAGAACCAACCGACAGTGGAATTCGAGTGCGGAAAATTACCTGGGCGACCTGAATCACGTATCCAAGGCTCACAGAAAGGCCAGAAGCAACTATGTGAGTTGAAAGAGTCTTGGAAGTACAGAGAAGAAGGCGGATAATCGTTTTAGCAGCATCTTCGACGTAAATATAGTCCCGCATGGTGTCGAGAGGGACAAAAATTCTAAGTGGCTTTTTTGTCAATGCGGAGACTGCAAGCTGCGAGATTACCCCCTGAAGCTTAGAAATATCTTGGCCTGGACCGTAGAGATTGCTGATCCGCCCAACTACTACTCGACAAGTGCGGGTGAGTTGCTCTTTCACTAAATTTTCTTGGGCAAGTTTCAGTTCACCGTAAGCACTCAACGGATTGGGATCGGTATCGATGGTAAACGGTGGGTGCTGCGATCCTGCGTAGACGCCGCCCACACTCGAAGTCAGAAAAAAAGTTCCCTGACCGTTTATGCCATTCTGATTAATCACGTCAATCAGTATTTGAAGGGTTTCGAGTTCCTGTGCCGTTTCATCCCGTGTGTTGGATGTTGAAGCGTGGCCGGCCGCCCAGATGACGGTCCAAGGGGCTGTAGCTGCTTGAATCATGAGTTGTTGGAAGCTTCGCTCAAAAACTTGAGTGACTTGATTCACGTCGGCCCATGTAATTGTTTGATTCGGCAACATTGTGAAACGCTCGTCCCCGCTCAATTCGAGGGTGAGGGCACTGCCGAGTAGTCCTCCTGCTCCAATAATCCACACATGGTTGGAGCTCACGAGTCTTCGTGTGCTTTCGAATCAAAAGTTCTTTTAGGATCCCCGACTACCACGTAGAGAGGTTTACCGAGTGACATGTTCGTAGCTGCGCCCACATATTGAGCTATAACCCCAAGGCTAAGCAGGATTGAACCTCCAATCAACATGAGCACAACGAGCGTGGAAGCCCAACCGGAGGCCAGTAGTGCTCCGGTTACTCGCTGGTAAACTATGAATAGACTGCCAAGCCCACCACCCACCATAAAAAAGAGCCCAAGCCAAAAAACGAGGAGAAGTGGCCGGGTCCCACTGGACACTATCAGTCGCCCAAAGTGTTGGGCAAGTTTGCGATAGTTGTAGTTGGTCGCTGGTCGGCCTTCTTTGCGCGCAATGACTGGACAGGTGGTCACGTCTGCCACGACCCAGCTCAAAGCGACATCAAGGTAGACGCCGGCCCCAGTGTAGGCGGCGACGCTACGGCCAACTTCACCCAAAATAAGGCGGTAACTGTTGAACTCGGCAAATCCATCGCCGGAAAGCACTCCAGCAAATAGTCGTTTGGCAAATTTTGAAGAAAGGTTCCGAACCTTTGAGTGCGGTGCTCGGGTTCGTGGACTCGCGTAAACTACTTGCGCTTGGTTGGTGTACGCGGTGTCAATCATGTCGGCGATGAAGGCTGGGTCGTGTTGTCCGTCTTCGTCCATAGTCACAATCCAGTCCCCACCGGATGAGGTCATTCCGGCAAGGGTCGCTGCGTGCTGGCCGAAGTTGCGGCTGAGCCAGATAGGTTTCACCCAAGCGAACGCCCTGGCAAGATCACGCATCGTCTGGTCGGTGCCTCGAGGGCCTCGGTCCCAGACCAGGAAAACCTCATTGACCACAAAGCTGTGGCCCAGAGCAGTTTTTGTTGGCGATGTGTACTGCTCAAATTCGTGCACCAGGGCAGGAAGCGTGTCTTCGCCTGAGTACACTGGAATCACGACACTGACGTTCAAAGTGGATGAATCAGTTGTGTTAGGTTTTGCTTCCGAAATCACCTTTGCATTCTATCTGAAGGATGAAGAAAATTGGCATAGCCTGCCTTCGAGTGCCCCGTTCCTAAAGATTACCTTTGGCTTTGAGTAGCGCGTAGCCCGTCCGACGCAGACTCACCTGTAGGTGGCGGCCGACAGCCGCTCGAGCGCGACTGACTTTGGTGGCGCGGTTTTCCTGGGCGTAAGCTCGCTGCCATTGCTTGGTTTGGTCAAGTTGGAATTTTGCAAGGTGGGTAGACCAGGAACTGGCGCTCACTCGAAAAGCCCCGAGCGACTCATGCCTAGTGACAACTGTTCCGAACGGCGCAACTTTTTGATAAGTGTTTAGGTCCAGCATGAGCGGGTTGTGGTCAGACCAGGGCATGGCGGCCAGCAGTGGTGAGCGCCGGAACAGAACCGCGACTGGTTCTCCAATCACATTTGTGCCCCTGGAATAACAGATTTTGATTATTCGTGAACCTTCAATTTCTTTCCCCTTGACACCGGCCAAACCATGCTTGGCAAGGAGGACTTTGCGATTGCGATCAACGACAAGGCGCTGCGAGACTGCCATTACCGCATTCGGAAAGTTAATGAGGTCTTGGAGCTGTTTTTCAATCGAGTCGGGGGTGAGGAAGTCGTCCTGGCAGACAAGTTTGATGTAATCCGCGGAAGCTGCCCGGGTGGCCTTGGTCCAATTCTCGGCTGCAGTTATTTGCTTTTCAGTCGGAATCAATTTGATTCGAGGATCAGCGTTGGCGTATCCCGCGATGATTTTCTGGGACGAGTCTGTGCCACCCCCTTCTGTAAAAATTATCTCGAGGTTTGTGTGGGTTTGTCTCTGAATCGATTCGATTAAGTCTCGTAAGTAATTTTCTCCATTGAATACGGGAATGACAATCGAAATGAGCGGTTGAGCGCCCCGTGTTGTTCTCACCCGGTCACGGTTTCCAGATGAAATGAAACATTGAGAGGCACCGCACAGACGCTCCGAGTGTCAAAAGAACGGGGCGCGGGATACAACCTTGAGCCACCGTTGCGTAGCTGCAGGAGCCGCTCTCCCGAGAGGAAAAACTAGCACAGCCAAGCGCATTTGCCGGCAAAGGCCCGACCGCATCGCCCACCCGCAAAGCTCCTGCTTTCGGCCAACGGGCGATGTGCACAAAAGAATGCCTCAGGGCTTCTTGCACTGAAACCGCCTCCCTCTCACAACGGAAATTCGCACCGGTGCGTGGAATGGCAATTGCGACAACTTGTGAACTATGCCACGCTGAGCTGGTGAAAATGTCCCTAAGTCTAACAGGTTAGCCCGCGGATCCCACTGGGCAGGGCGGAGATAGCCTTCTGGTGATACGTCAGCTACCTCTCATCGGCACAGTTCCGAGAATCGCTCTATGCTGGAACTCCTGCAACCAAGTCGTGGCAAGAATCACAATTGCGGGATGCCTGCAGTAGCCGCGGAGGTTCAGCCCCAAAAGAGAGAAGAGTGAAAGTTGTCGCGAGTACTGGTCACCGGTGGTGCAGGAATGATTGGCTCAAACCTGGTAAAGCGTCTGATTAGTGAGGGGGATTCTGTCACCGTCATAGACAATTTATGGAGAGGATCGTTGGCTAACCTCAGATGGGCGATGGGGTCGGAGGCTCTAGAGGAAAACTTCGTCCAAGCGGATTTGGCGCAACTCGATTCATCCTCCACAATTTTTGACGGGGTCGAAGTGGTTTTCCACTTAGCGGACATTGTTGCGGGAATCCAATACGTATTTGAAAACGAATACTCGGTGTATCGGCAGAACGTGCTAATTAACTCCAACACTCTATCTGGGGCAATCCAGGCAGGCGTGAAGCGAATTATTTACGTTGGCACAGCCTGCAGTTATCCCGAACACCTGACAAAACACACCGCCGAGCCCCGATTACTGCTCGAGGCGGATGTTTACCCTGCGAACCCGGAATCTGCCTACGGGTGGAGCAAATTGATGGGTGAGTATGAAGTCGGCTTAGCGGAGTCTGAGGGCCTAATTGAAGCAGCAGTCCTCAGGCTTCACAACGTTTACGGTTTCCCTACCGAACTGGCGCAAAGTCGCTCACAGGTAATTCCTTCGTTGGTTCGAAAAGTTGTCGAGGCTGAAAGCACCACTTTCGACGTTTGGGGCTCTGGACGTCAACGTCGGTCTTTCATCTACATCGACGACGTGGTAGATGCTCTAATTTCGGCCAAAACAATGGCCGCAAAACAGGGCGCGGTGCAAATCGGGCCAGAAAGTTCGACCTCAATTAGGGAACTAGCGGAGCTAATCGGCAAAACCTCAGGGAAGGACATCGCTCCTGTCTTTGACCCCACCAAGCGTGAGGGCGACGAAGACCGAGTCGGGGATATGTCGAAAGCTAAGCGCCTCCTAAATTGGTCCCCGAAAGTATCTTTAGAGTCAGGAATTTCTGCCGTCTACCGTTGGGCCCAGGAAGAACTAGCGCCTTGAAACGTCGCGGTTAATCTCCGGTCAGTTGATCGGGAGATTGGTAGCTTGCTTGATGAAATCTTGGACCCGGTGCGACCAAGTATGGCCAAGATAAACAAATTTTTTCGCCCTGTTGCGGATTTGACTCGCCTCGTTCGGATTACCTAGCAACCAGAGCAGTTTTTCTCGGAAGTCTTTTACGCCACTAAATTCCACGTAGGTGTCCTCAGGAAAGACCCGGTCCAACCCTGGAGTTGACGATGTCAAAACGATAGCGCCCACTGCCATGCACTCGAAGTACCGGGTGCTGATTAGCCCCAGAGGGGAAGGGCCATTGAGCCAGATTCCTGTCTCACTTATAAGCGACACATATTTTTTCTCGGAGGCTCGGGGCCGCAACAACATTGCTGACACGATGTCCTTAACTCGATTTCCGGTCCAAGACCGCCACTGAATTTTGATATTACGGTAGGCGTTCCTCTTGATGAGTGGGATATCCAAAAACGAGTGAAAGAGCTCCGACTGGACTTCGGCTCGCACATTCCCTTGAAGCTCCGAGTTACTTGGGTTTTGCAGGATTCCAGTAAATCCAAAGTCTTCTCTAATTTCGCTCTCCACGCGTCCGAAGCGATCGTGCGAAAACGCGAAGGGCAGGAAGAAAGCCGGAAACGCCCTACCTCTTGCCAGTTGTTCGATCTCGTGATGGTGAGAGAAGACCGCATCTATAGAGGATGATTCTGCCCAGTCCAACTTTTCTGACAGCCGGGTGTACTCCTTATTCAGGAAGAGGGCAGCCGGGATTGTTGCGGATTTGAGGTCAAAAGACCGCATTGGGGAAATAGGTCCGTTGGGAGTGTCAGCAAGCCAAGAATGAGCTACAACAATTAAGTCATGGGGGCAATCGCGGACTTGGGTTTTTCGGAGCACAGTTTCAGCGGAATCTTCCTCATTAAACCCGAGGAATCCCGGACCATAGTAAACACACGTGTGTTGCTTGGCCAACTCAACAAGAAAATCTGACTGATAGAAAGCCGCCTTGTAGGCCCTTACATCCCTGGTCAAAACGAGAATTTTTAGCTTCAAAAGAGCTCCTTGACTGATGCACTACGCTGTAAATTACCATGAAAAAGGGGAGCCGAGATAGAAACCGCGCACTCTTGCTCGACTAATCATAAGCCTTCCGTTAAGATAGCGGAGCGCGGGCTCACCGCAATTCACGAACCGACTTTCATCAATTTCGCATATCTCCTGACTAAGGAGTTTCTTTTGAGCAGTTCGTCGAGGGTGCCCTGGTCGACCACCCTCCCACCTTCCATTACAAACACGACATCAGCACTCTGAACCGTTGATAGGCGATGAGCCACCACAATCTTCGTGGTCTTCGCGCCGAGCTTCCTAAGGCTCCGGGAAATTGAAGCCTCGGTGTCAGCATCGAGTGAACTCGTAGCCTCATCGAGTACGAGGAGTTGGGGACGTGAGTACAGGGCCCGGGCTAAACCAAACCTCTGCATTTGGCCCCCACTGAGAGAGTCCGAATGCTCCCCAAGAAGGGAACTCAACCCGCTCTCCAAAGTGCCAACGAATTCCACCAACTCAGCTGATTCGAGGGCGGCCCAAACTTGGTCGTCATCCACCTCATCTTCCGCCAACCCAAGCGCAACATTTTCCCGAACGGTACCCGAAATCAGTCCCGGTTTTTGCGGCACGTAGCCCATCATTCCGGGAAAGTTGACTTGAAGGCTTTTCGCCGATCGGCCCGAAAACCGAATATCGCCCGAAGAAGGATGGAGAAGGCCTAAAATGAGGTCCAACAATGTGCTTTTTCCAGCTCCCGATGGTCCGATCAAAGCAACCGTGGTTCCTGCCTTTATCGACATGTTTACGCCTGTCAGCACTTGAACATGAGACCGGCCATCGGAATAACCGAACGTCAGGTCCGTGACATCTACGGATAGTCCAAACTGACCGAGGCGACTTCCCGCAAAGCTGGGCTCCTCCTGACTTGAAGGCCGCGAGAGAGAAGCAGGCGGATCGCTAAGTTCACGGAGTAGCGCAATTGCGCCCTCTGCCTGCGGAATTTCGTGGCGAAGCGTCATCGTGTTTCGTTGGAGAGGCAGGAGTGCCGACATAATCCGCAGGCTTCCTACGAGAAAAATACCTAAGACAACAAAATCAGGGCTTTCGCTCCCTACCAGCTGAAGCGCGAAGAATCCCATCGCTCCGATGATGAGAGCAACTTCAACAATTAGGCGCGGAACCGCAGTCACGTAACTCATAGTGGCGGTTCCTGTTGCAACTTCGCCTCGCCCAAAAGCAATTTTTTCAAGAAAGAAATCCAACTTCCCAAGAACAGAAATTTCCTTGAAGGCCACAAGAAAGTCTCCGACTGTTTGAGTCACCAGGAGGGAACCTCTGGCCATATCTGCTCCTGTTCTCGCGACTTTTGACCTAGTGAATCTCTCGAACCCCACTAACACGATGGAGAAATAAACCATCACAGCTAATGCTGAAAGAGGGTCAATAACGATAAAAAGTGTTACGACGGATACCGACAGCGACAGTTCGGCAAACAGGGCTAAGAGGCTCCCTAGAATCTTTCCAAACGCGGTGTTGCTTGAACGCAAAATTGCCCACTCTATGTCTGGCCGAGCGTAGCTCTTGACCCCAGCGAGCCCCGAGAGAAAGATTCGGCCCGCTATTTTACTGGAGAAGTGAACCTCCACTCGAGCAATGAATCGTGCCCGCACTTTCGCGAGAAAAATACCACCCACCGTCTTGAGAGTAAAAAGCAGTCCCGAACCCCCAAGGAGGTAAAGAACGGCCGCAGTCGGGGTCAGCCCAGAAAGAATCGAACTAAAGCCGAGGCCGGACCCGTCCGTTAAAAAGGCGATAAGGAGACCGATTAGACTCAGGGCCGCTAGGTCGAGGAGGTTGAGCGTCATCATTGCAATCGTTAAAAGAAACACTCCCCTCCTTTGGCGCGAGGTTAGGAGCTGAATAATGTATCTAAGCGAAGTGACCACGCAAGAAGCCTAGCCTCCCTTAGAGTTGCACTTAAATTTTTTCCAGGATGGGCCTATCACGCAGCTAAAATTCCCTGCGCTCCACTGTCTATTGCAGCGTTCCAGGTTCCACTCGGACCGTTGCAGAAAACTTAGCCGCTCCTAGGACCAAACTAGGTCACCTCAACCAAAACCAAGAAACCTGGGATGTGGACTGGCGCGGTGTTTTCGGACAGTGGGCCCTCTTGAAATGGGGGTGTCACTCAAAGAGAGGACCGTATGTCCGCCACACGTCGATGTTTCGCCCAGGAGTTCAAGGACGAGTTATGTCGGGAGGTGATTTCCACCTCAAATCCAATTAAGGAGGTTGCCCGCGTCTATGGTGTTTGCCCAGGAACTTTGCGCAACTTGCTCCAGAAACACCTTGGAGCTCATGGCGGGACCGATAGTGAGCTGAGTGTTCCCGAACGCGCCCGTCTGAAGCAGCTGGCGAGGGAAAATTTGGACTTGCGGGCGCAGACCGCGTTCCTAAAAAAAGCGTGGGCATACTTCGCGAGGGAGTAGCGGTGATGGCCAGACACGAATACGTCGACTCCCAACACAACGAGCCTGGCAACACGGGCCCGTTGTCGAATATGTGCCGCTGGTTGGACGTGTGAACGTCGGGTATCTACCATTGGCGGGACCGCCCCAATCGGCCACCACGGCTAGGCGTCACGCGTTGAGCGTCAAGGTCCATCACTTCTTCGCAGACTCGGAGGGAACCTGCGGGTATCGGCCTATTCACGCCGAACCAGTTGATGAAGGCAGTGAGTGTTCCCCGGGGCTGGTTCGCCACATTTTGCCCGATGGGGGCCTGGTCGCCTGCCAGCCAAGCCCTTTTATTAGCACGACAGACGCGGACGTCGAGGCTTAGTCCATACCGGACCTGGTGAAGCGGGACTTTACCGGCGACCACCCCGGCGTGAAGTTCGTTGGTGACATGACCTACATTCACACATGGCAGGGCCTCATTTATGGGGCCATCGTGATGGCTTGTTTCTCAAAGAAGGGTTTTGGGTGGTCCATTGCCGATCACATGCGCACCGAACTTGTCGAAGACGCTTTGCGAAAAGCCGCTTTGACGACCGTGATTGAGGTGGACGCAATTTTTCATTCCGACCGAGGCCGTGTTTACAACTCGGCTGTTTATCAGGCTTTACTGCGCCGTTTGTGCATGCGCTCCTCGATGGGTTGCACAGGGGTGTGTTGGGATAACGCTTTGGCTGAGTCGTTCTTCTCAGCGTTGAAAAATTGGCGGGTGCACCGCACTGTTTATGCCACCAAGGCGCGGGCCAAACGGGATGTGATCATGTATATCGAAGGCTTTTACAACAGCGGGCTTCGCCATTCAGCACTTGCCTACCGTCGCCCCAACGACGTCCACTACGTTTACCAACAGCACGTCTTAGTGGCATAAGAAGTCAACCGAAACTACTGTCCGAAAACTCCGCAGCATCCGACACTGTCATCTAAACCTGCATCAGTCCAGCCCCCACCGGCTACCATGTAAACATGCAGGAAAATGAGCAATCTGGTGTCACTGTCGTAGTGGGGCAAGGCTACGTCGGGCTTCCCCTTGCCATAGCGGCCGCCAAATCTGGTCGCACCGTCGTGGGAATAGACGTGAGCTTATCTCGCGTAAAAGGAATATTAGGAGGGCACTCTCCTGTTGAGGATGTTAAGTCAGCTGAAATAACTAACGCGATGGAACTTGGTCGGTATTCAATTACTTCGGACTACGATTCCATTTCGGGTTTTGCGTTCGCGGTCATTACAGTTCCCACACCGTTGAGGGATGGGCTACCTGATTTGAGCTTCATTGAAGGTGCAGCGCGCTCGTTGGCAGGCCACATATCATCTGGAGCAACCATTATTTTGGAATCAACCACATATCCGGGGACGACCGAAGAACTCCTTGTGCCAATACTGGAGCAGGGTTCCGGGCTGAAGGCGGGGAAAGATTTTTACGTAGGTTACAGCCCAGAACGAATCGACCCTGGTAATTCAGAATGGGGTCTGCTGAACACCCCAAAGGTCGTTTCCGGTATCAACAGGGAATCTCTGCAAGTGGTTGACCGGTTCTATTGCTCGCTGGGCATCCCTACTGTCCCTGTGAGTGGAACCAGAGAGGCGGAGTTGACCAAGCTTCTCGAAAACACATTCCGGCATGTGAATATCGCTCTGGTAAACGAGCTTGCAATGTTCTCTGGCGCACTCGGCGTCAATATATGGGAGTCAATCGACGCTGCAAGCACTAAGCCCTTTGGTTTTATGAAGTTTACTCCTGGGCCTGGGGTGGGTGGCCATTGCCTCCCTGTAGACCCAAGTTACCTCTCCTGGGCCGTGCAAAACAGCACCGGCCAAAACTTCCGTTTCATTGAACTTGCCAACACAGTTAATTCTCACATGCCACAGTTTGTTGTGACTAAAGCGCTGCAGCTTTTGGCGGAACGAGACATTGACCCAAAGACATCACGTATTCTTCTCTTCGGCCTGGCGTACAAGGCAAACACTTCTGACACAAGAGAAGCACCTGCAATAGTCATCGCTAATCTTTTAGGACAAGCGGGAGCCGAAGTTTTTGCCCTTGACAAACATGTGTCAGATGAAGATTGGCCTGGCAACGTAAAAAACGCAGCGGACACTGTCGTCACAAACTACGATTTGGGTATCATGCTCACCGCCCATGAAAACGGCGAAAGCGCTGTCCCCCTTTACCCGTGCGACACAATTCTCGATACACGCAACGTGCTCTCTGGAGAAAACGTAACCCGTCTATGATGCAGAAAACTAGGTTCTTTCAAACGAGACTTAAAGCCCGAGTGGGGGTCCCTCATTGAGTAAGACTGTGCTGGTCACCGGGGGGGCAGGCTTTATCGGAAGCAATCTCGTTAAATTCCTCAATAGAAAAGAACCGGCGTGGTCTATCCGAGTGTTGGATGACTTTAGTACAGGGCTTGAAACAAACCTTGAGGATTCCCAAGCCAGCATTACACGTGGTTCCATCCTCGACGAGATAACACTGAACAAAGCTGCAGAGGGGGTAAACGCAATCATCCACCTGGCAGCCATCGGAAGCGTACCTCGATCGGTGGCCGCCCCGCGCTCGAGTCATAACGCTAATGCAACCGGGACATTAAACGTCCTTGAAGCCGCTCGAGGCAATAGCATCGAACATGTAATCGTTGCATCATCAAGCTCGGTCTATGGCTCCAGTACAGTTATGCCACGCGTGGAATCGGACGTTACCAGACCACTCAGCCCGTACGCGGTGACAAAACTGGCGACGGAAGCCTACGCAAATGCCTATCACGCTTCCTATGGGCTCAAAACGTTAGCCCTTCGATTTTTTAACGTTTATGGGCCGGGTCAACGAGCAGATCACGCGTACGCCGCAGTTATTCCTAGATTTATCTCCGCTGCCCTGGCGGGAGAAGACATTCAGGTATTTGGCGACGGGGAGCAATCGCGGGATTTCACATATGTGGATTCAGTGTGCAGCGCTCTCCATTCTGCATGCCTCACGATCACACACTCGGCCAGCCCTGTAAACCTCGCCTTCGGAACGCAAACGACTCTGAATGAACTAGTGCGTCTCCTAGAGACTGAATTTGGGCGCGAACTTCACGTCAAGAACCACGAGGCGCGTCCCGGCGACGTCCGTGCTTCTCAAGCAGATAGAACGCTGCTAAACACTTTATTGCCTGAATTAGAGCAGACAGAGCTCGCCATTGGCTTGCACCGCACCGTCCAATGGTTTCTGGATAATGCTTGAGCAAGCCACCCGACGGCCCACAATCCTGTTCGGAGTAACCAGCGCACAGTCCCTCAAGCTTCTTGGCAAAATCCCCTTCACAATGGCAAAATCAGGATGGGACGTTCATGTCGTCTCGGCATCGGGTCCGGAATCCCTTTCTGTTGACCTCAGCGGGATTTCTTACCATGTGATCCAGATGGAACGAGCACCCTCCCCAGCTAAAGACCTTAAAGCCATAGGTCTCTGGTTGCGCCTTCTGAAAGGGATACAGCCCGATATTGTCTCAATAGGTACGCCCAAGGCAGCCTTGCTGGGCTTAATTTCCGCTCGGGTGCTACAAATTCCGGTTAGGGTTTACATGTTGCGAGGCCTCCGCTTAGAGGGCAGCCGAGGTGGCTGGAGAGTCACACTTCATCTCTTCGAGTGGCTAACATCGTCTAGCTCAACCCACATAATCGCTGTTAGCCAAAGCCTCAAAGCCCGTTACTTGGCCTTGAGGCTGTCTGGAAATAGGAAAATAACCGTTCTCGGTAGAGGCAGTTCTCACGGCGTGGATGTCCAAAGGTTTGAACCCCAAGCCCACCTGATGAGCTCACATAAAAATGCGAGTCTTCTGGCCGCCCGAAAAGAAGGTAGAGCAATTGTGGCGTTTGTAGGTCGTTTCGGCCGGGATAAGGGGGCACAGACTCTCGTTGCTTGCAAGCAAGCGCTCGAGGAATTGTCAATCGACCACGAATTTGTGATCGTGGGTGAAATTGAAGATTCTCCGCATTATATGGATGCAATGAATTCGACAGGTAAACCTGTTGTGCGCATTTTGGGCTCCGAAAATCTATCATCTCTCTATCCGCTCTTTGACCTTCTGCTTCTGCCCTCGAAGAGGGAAGGTTTCCCAAACGTCGTCCTAGAGGCGGCAGCTTCAGGCGTGCCTTCAATAGTGACTACCGCCACTGGTGCGGTTGACTCAGTCCTCAGCGGCGAGACCGGAATTATCGTGCCACTAGGTGACGGGGATGCCTTTGTCCGGGCCGCCATTGAGCTTCTTTCGAATCGGACGCGTGCGGCAGCTATGGGCGAAGCCGCGCGGTGGTGGGTCAGGGACCATTTTGATGCGGAGAAGGTCTCACAACAGCACTTCGAATTCTACAGTTCACTCTTTGTCGGCCGAAAAATGGTGAACTCTGGTCCCCTGGGGTTTCGCTGAAGTGATTTCACTATGCACTTTTCGGTAACCTGATTCCCGTTCAACTTTCCAACCCCCTCTAGCCAACGGTCATTCAGAAAACCATTGGAATTCCTTGAACCGCGCCGGGTTCTATGGAGATACCCCGGGTTAAGTCTTCGCCAAAGGTTTCAGGCGTTCTCCGGGATAGAAAGTCACTTTGACCTTGACTGGAGGGGTCATGCCACCTCGCGTAAACCGCGGAATTAGAGCTAGCGCGGTTCGCTTGCTTGTTGCGAGCACAGATCTCTCAGCCACCCCAAGTCTCTCTAATGAGCAAAAGGCGCCCAGGCTCGGTGACTCTCGACTTGGTAGCCCACACTAGGTGATGACTGCTTTTCGACAATTCACTTTCCATCAAGTGAAGCGACTCGTGAAGCTTTTCTCCTCGTCGCAAACCGGTGAACACTATGTCAATTTCTTTTCCCGAGATCTCAATGATTCTGTTGGCGATATCTAGGATTTTAACTGGTTCGCCCATGTCAAGGATGAAAATCGATTGTTCTAAGGTCTCTGTGCCAGCTTGCATCACCAGCTGGCACGCTTCGGGAATGGTCATAAAATATCGAGTCGCTTCAGGATCAGTAATAGTGATCGGTAGGTTATTTTCAACCAGGTAGGTGAGCGTAGGAACAAGTGAGCCCCGAGACCCTAGAACATTGCCAAACCGGACCGAAAGATAGTTTCCGGTAGTCTCACTGGAAGCCCAAGCGGTTAGCTCCTCAGAAAGTAGCTTTGAGCGACCCAATACGCTCGATGGGTCCGCGGCTTTGTCGGTAGAGATATTTACAAATGTCGTGACACCCGACTTCAGCGAGGCGTTCAACACGTTGAGGGTACCCATTACGTTTGTTTTCCAGGCCTCTTCTGGAAAACTCTCGAGGAGTGGTAAGTGCTTCAAGGCGGCAGCATGAAAGACAACCTCGGGCAGATGGCGTGACCAAACAGCGTTCAGGGCCTCCGAATCGCGAATATCAGCGAGGACAACATTGGGGGAGTCGAGTAAACCCGAACTCTGGGTCGCGAGCTGAGCTTGTTGAAGGCCAGTTTCATCTCGGTCGAGAAAAATAAGCTCCTGGGGGCCGTATCTCGCCACTTGCTTGCACAGTTCTAAGCCGATGGATCCCCCAGCGCCGGTAATCAGAACTCTCCTGTTGCGAATCAGAGAATCGATTTTGGGAGAATCTACTTTTATCGAGCGCCGTCCTACCAAGTCCTCAATGCCTAGGTCACGCAAAGCGACTTTGTTACCGGACGAGCTAAGAATTTCGTTGAAGTCGGGCAAAATAAAAATATTGAGGCCCAAGGGTGTTGCCGCATCTCGGATCTGCTGGAGCAGCTTGGCCGAGGCCCGCGGAATCGCAACGACAAGCCCAGTTGCCTGGGTTTTGGCAACAATCTCATCAAGGTGTGAAAAAGTGCCCATCATCTTTACGCCTGAGATCCACCGGTTTGAGAGCTGGGGATCGTCGTCTATCAAACCCACCGGCAGAAACAATGATTGGGGGTCTTCTAGCAACTGAGGGATGAGTTTATCCGCCATCGCACCAGCTCCATAAATGAGGACCGGTTTCCCGGGATGTGGCGATTTACGTTTGCTCAAATTAAAGCGTCTCAGGGCTCGTGCGCCCCCTGAAAGCAGGAGAAAGAGGGGAGCCGCAATAATAACGACGCTACGGGGAATCCCCCAGCTTGCACCAAAGAAAAAGTTTGCAACGACAAAGGGGGCAACGATAGTGCCGGTGACATAAATGAGGGAATAGAGCTCGCCGAAAGAGCCGACTTTATGGCGGGCTCGATAGAGGCTGAGAAGCTTCCCAACAGTGAAAGTTGAGAGCGCGACTGACGCCCCCAATATGAAGAAAGGGAAGGCCGAAATTTTGCCGGCATCAAATTCATAGCGAAATAAACCTGCTAGGAAGACTGCGGCGACCCACGAGATTGCATCAAACGCGGCCTGACCGCCAACTTTAGACCGGAACCACTTAAGAATCAATACTGGCCCCTTCCAATTTCTTCTGCAAAGGCCCCGGAGTTTTGACGAGAGCTTGCCTTGACGAGATTTTTTGTCTACTTTTTGTAGTGCAGGTTACAAGCTACCTGCTTTCGGGCGAAAGAAAGCGGAAGGGGTGTCCCGCCAGATAATTGTTTGCAGAAAACCGCCTCGGTTGCGGTCCCTGGATTTCTGCTAATCACGAGATCCTTCAAATTTTTCC
>Ga0209702_10006500_pt1 | contig 14968 bp, 16 predicted proteins | sample FRY01_FD_187210 | JGI IMG/M metagenome (GOLD analysis project Ga0209702, IMG submission 187210) | Freshwater microbial communities from Lake Fryxell liftoff mats and glacier meltwater in Antarctica - FRY-01 (SPAdes) (version 2) | ecosystem: Environmental > Aquatic > Freshwater > Ice > Glacier... | reverse complement strand
CAACTGTAGCATTCAGGTTAATTTCGGCAAAGGGGAAAACATTTATTTTTGAGAATAATAACCATGACTTTCCACAGCGAATTTCTTATCAGTTCCAATCGTCAAAAAAAGTTTTGGCTTGGATTGAAGGTAATGTAAATGGGAAATTCAATAAAGTTGAATTTCCCTACACGAAGGAGAGGTTGAAATAGTTTTATTTAAGGTTCAGACGGTATTTTCCTGGAGTGGTAGTATTCATTGCCTTGAAAAGTCTTATAAATGAACTTGGACATTCAAATCCAACGATTTCTACTATTTCGTTCAGTGAATACCTGGTGTTTCTGAGAAGATATTTAGACCTGTCAATTCTCACTTTTATTAGATACTGATGCGGAGATATTTTATAAGCCTGTTTAAATGTGCGCAATAAATGGTTTACAGATAAGCAGGCAGTCTGCGCAATATCTTCCAGATTGATGTTTTATTGTAGTTACTAGAGATGTACTCTTTAGCAAATGTGAGGCGTTTAAGAATTTCAAACTTTGTGCTTTTGTTTAGAAAATTCAGATTTTCAGATTTATTGGAAACCTCCTTATGATAGATTTTAAAGAAGTTGATTAAACAATGATGCAGGTACTCGTTAATAAGAAGATCATTAGAAAAATCCTGTTCAATCTGGTTTTTAAGGTGGAGAATATTATACTTCATATCTCCAGCAAAAGGATAGATTGTTTCTAGAAAGAAATTTTCAGATTGATTATTGTGGTTGAAAGGGTCTTCCAACAACGTAGTCATGCTTTTATTTTGGGTTCCATAAAAATCATTCAAGAACTCAGGTGCAAAGGATATTGATAGTGTATTCACCGGTATATTTGAATCTTTGCTGGAATAGGTAGTACCCTGATTCAGAGCTAGGAAACTATCCGGAAACAAGTTCAAATGTCTTTTTCCGATATTATAAGAGGAATTACCGCTGAACACCATTTTTATTGAAAAGTTGCTTATGTGCTCCGGATAATAAGCTTGTTTTACGGCCTCGCTTAAGATCTGATTATTATTTTTAAGTACACGTGAATATTTCATTTTCCTTAATTTCTAGGTATCTGTGTATATTCTTTCTTCCAATAAGGTATATCGATTTTCTTTATGTCCTAAAAAATCAACTCTAAGGCCTATATCGGTATATTCGGGCCTGCTAATAAACTCCACACCGGCATGGGTATATTTGTGGTAATCCCTCAGATAATCATCTGTATGAAATTGATATATGTAAATTCAGGCCTATTTTCAATTTGTTGCATGATCAAGGTTAGTAAAGTGCCATTACTATCTTTCAATTCAATCGGCTCATTTTTCGGTCCATCTCTTAAATAGACTTTTTCAGTTGGAATAAATTCAAGTTTTTCAATCACAAAATCGAGTACATCTAATAGATGGGGAACAGAATCCTTTACAAAACTTAATCTCAGAGTTATAGGTCTGCGCTCTGGGTTAATCGGCTGAATGCTATTTTTTTGATCCTGACTTACCATAGATTGCGAATTTCCTATTGCTTAACTAGATTATATGACGACAGCTATTACATAATGTTGCTAAAAAAAATAAAAAAGTGATTTTCACATATTTTGATGTGCGCTTAGTCGACTTCATTGCTATTTGAATATCCTGCATTGTAAAATTATCGGGTCAATTGTATTAGATTTGTACTATTCAATCATGAAAGATTTTAAAAAATATTATCTCATTCAGGCTAGTCCAGAAGAGGTTTATCTGGCGCTAACCAATCCACTAACGATTTCTTTATGGACTGGTGCAGAAGCGATTATGAGTACAGAACCTGAATCAGAGTTCTCTCTCTGGGATGATAGTATATCCGGGAAAAATATTGAGTTTACAGAAAACAAAAAAATTGTTCAGCAATGGTATTTTGGAGATCGACCTGAAGAATCAATTGTGACATTTATTCTCCATCCTGACAAAAATGGCACTTCCGTTGAACTCAGACATACCAATATCCCTGATTCTGATATCGATGATATGATTGAAGGCTGGAATCTGAATTACTTTGGTGCTTTGCAGGATTTCTATGATGAATAATAAGCAGCAGGCTAAGTTTGCTTTTTAGCTTGCGGCGAGGCCTTTCTTTTAAACTCCCATAAAAGGAATCCATAAACGATAAGATATGCAATTCCTGTAATATAATAGTTTTCACTGTAAGGGGTCTTACTGTAGGTATAATAACTCAAGGGAATTAAGGCTGACCAAATCAGAGCAAATCGAAATTTGATAAAGGCGGAAAGTGCTACTAGGGGTGTGAGATACCAAGGATGTATTACCGCAGAGAATGAAAGATAAATGGTCAGGAGCCAGAAAATGCCTTCTAAAAGCTCAAATTTTCGGTAATAAACCCAGATCATTCCTGATAGGGCGAAAACGATCATAATCTTACCCAACACAGCTATTGGATTATAAGCCAGAATCCCTTGGCCAATAGATCTGAACATCAGATAAAAGCTTCCATTAAATTCAAATTTACCATAATACAGTCTGAGGCTTTCTGCAAAATGAAGGAAACGTTCTGTAGTATTAAGCAATGTCAGACACAGGAGCAGGGTGACTATTAGGCAAACAATTGCGTAAATACTTGTTTTTTTTATACCTATTTTTTTGATTAGTAATGGGATGAAAATTAAAGGAAGTAATTTCGTCTGAATGGCCAGAGAAAATGCAATAGCCGAACTGATATATCTCTGCTTGCTGATCAGCCAGACTGCCAGTAGCATAAATACGATCATAAATGCTTCAAAATGAATGTTCCCACTGAGTTCTATTATTACCAGCGGGTTCAGAACATAGATTAGTTGGAGAGATTGGGCATTGTTCCTTGCCGAAAGAAGTTTTTTTAAAAGGAGGATAGTTCCCAGTTCAGATAGGAAGATGGCAGATTTTAAAACAATTATTGCATGGTAAAGATTATCGCCACCAATGCTTGAGGCAATTTTAAAAACTGACTGACAAAATTGTGGATAGACGCTGTAATAGTTAGGGGAGTTGAGATAAGGAAAGATATTTTGAAGTAATGGGTCAGAATGCTGTTTAATAATTTGAGCAGGTGTAAAATCGAAGGGGTTAATCCCTAAATGCTGGATTCTTCCATCCCAAACAAAACGATAAAAATCATCAGAAAGAGCAGGGACAGAAAAGATCAGGCAAAATCGAAAGAGTATACCACTCAACAACAGCACCTTGAAATTATTCGGTGTACAATGTTTTTGAAGAAGATAAGCAATAAGAAATAAGGAGCCGTATATAGTGATGAGATGCGGAAAATTTGATCTGTTAATATAATAACCAATCAAAATATATCCTGTAAGTGATATTAACAGCAGAAAATATAGAATACGTTTAGGCATTTATTAAAAATAGCTTACTTTGTAAAAGTATGCAAAAGCACACATTTACCGATCAGATGAAACGGCTTATTTCCGTTCCGTATCCTCCTCAACGAATTATTTCCTTGGTTCCATCCCAAACAGAATTGCTCTTTGATCTTGGGTTGGATAGGGAAGTAGTTGGAATTACAAAATTTTGTATTCATCCCGCGGAAAAATTCAAGAAATCAATCAAGGTTGGCGGTACCAAAAAACTGGATCTTAACAAGATTTACGACTTAAGGCCGGATCTTATCATTGGAAACAAAGAGGAGAATGACAAAACGCAGATTGAAAGTTTGATGAAGGATTTTCCAGTATGGATGAGCGATATACAGGTTCTACCCGATGCGATTGATATGATCAAACAAATTGGTGAATTGATTGCGAGGTCAGAGAAGGCAAATGCAATTGCACGGAGTATCAATGAGCAGTTTTTGAATTTAAATATAAAGCAGAAGAGTGCCAGGGCAGTCTATTTAATTTGGAAAGATCCTTACATGCTGGCAGGGAAACAAACTTTTATCGATGATATTTTAAGCAGGGCTGGTTTTGAAAATGTGATCACTGTTGATCGATATCCCGAAATTACAATTGATCAGCTAATAAATCTTAAGCCAGAATGTATCTTTCTTTCTTCCGAACCATATCCATTTAAGGGTGAGCATGTTAAAGAATTTAAAAGAATTTTTCCTGATACCCAGGTTTTTATTGTTGATGGTGAAATGTTCTCTTGGTATGGTAGTAGGCTTCTTCTAAGTCCTGCTTATTTGCGATCATTAGGTCATCCATAAAATGATTTACTTAAACAATAAGCATAAATCATTTTGTAGTTAGATAGAAAAACGTTATTTTTGCCGACCTAAATATACTGGAATTATGACGAATAGGGTTAGCCAATGACAATATTCAGATTCCGGAAAAATTTGGAAAAGAATCCTAACAATGCGGATGTGGCGTAATTGGTAGCCGCACCAGACTTAGGATCTGGCGCTTCACGGCGTGGGGGTTCGAGTCCCTTCATCCGCACTGATTAATTCCCCGGCTACAAACCGGGGAATTTTTGTATAAACAAAAACGACATAAAATATATAAAATGAACATTACACAGGACAAAATAGACAATCTGAATTCTGTACTAACTATTAAGATTAATCCTGAAGATTACAAAGATCGTGTAGAGAAAGCGATCAAAACGCAGGCAAAAAAAGCGAAACTACCTGGATTTCGTCCCGGAATGGTTCCATCATCCCACATTAAAAAGATGTATGGCAAGAATATTTTGGTGGATGAGATCAATAACCTCTTGAATGACTCTTTGACAAATTACATCAGTGACAATAAACTTGAAATTCTTGGGCAGCCACTGCCGAAGATTGATGATAGCAAAGAATTTAACTGGGACTTTACTGATGAGTTTGAGTTTATTTATGAACTTGGAATTGCTCCGGAATTTGATCTTGATTTTACGTCAAAAGATAAATTAACAAATTATCAGGTTAAAGTTGATGAGGATACGCTTGCTTCAAGGATCACAAACCTGAGAAAAAGCTATGGCAAAATGTCAAATCCTGACGTATCGGCAGATGATGATGTAATCTATTCAGATTTAATTCAAATTGCTGCAGATGGTTCTATTTTTGATGGAGGAATTTCGAATACGGCATCTTTACGTTTAGATCAGGTTGAAGATTCTAAGATTAAGAAATCATTAATTGGTCTTAAAAAAGATGATGAAGTGGTTCTCGATATTCAAAAGGCATTCAACAGTAATGCAACAATAATTGCCAAGCTTTTGAATATTGCCGAAGAGGATGCACAGGATCTGAAATCTAAATTTAAATTATCGGTTAAAAATATTAACCGACTGGAAGAAGGCGATCTTAACCAGGAGTTTTTTGACAAAATATTTGGTGAAAATGTTGTAAAGACAGAAGTTGAATTCAAGGAGAAGATCAAAGAAGAACTAGAGAGCATGATGGTGCAAAATTCTGACCAGAAGCTTCAGGCAGATCTATTGCAGTTTGGTTTGGATAAAGTTAGACTTAGCCTACCTGATAAGTTTCTGAAACGCTGGTTGAAGGCAACAAATGAAAAGTTAAGTGAAGAGGAATTGGAAAAGGGATATGATGACTTTGCCCGTAATTTGCGTTGGACTTTGATTGAGAACAAAATTATTAAGGACAATAAATTAGAGATCAAATACGAAGAAGTTTTTGCAGCTGCAAAGAATCGCCTTGATGGACAGTTCCGTATGTACAGTCCGCAGCCACTTTCTGAAGAACAATTGGGACAATACACCGCACAGTTCTTGCAGAATAAGGAAAATGCAAATCGTATTTTTGAGGAAGTAAAAGCACAGCATGTGTTTAATTATCTGAAAGGTGTTATTACCTTAGATAAAAAAGATATAGAGTATAATAAGTTTCTGGAGTTGAAGTAATTTGATTGTTTTTGGTTTTATTAGTGCCATTTATCTTGATCAAATTTTTTATACTCTTTTCAGAATAAATGTTAAATATTAATTATAAATTCAAAAATGAACATAGATAAGAATGAATTCAGGAAATATGCCGTTAAGCACCATCGCATCGGCAGTCAGCATGTAGATAGTTTTATTGGGAGGGTTCAAAGTGCTTCTTTACCTACTGCTATGACACCATATATCATTGAGGAGCGTCAGTTAAACGTGGCACAAATGGATGTGTTCTCGCGTTTAATGATGGATAGAATCATCTTTTTGGGTGATGCTGTTCATGAAGGGATAGCCAACATTATTCAGGCCCAACTGTTATTTCTTCAGTCTACTGATTCGAAACGTGATATCCAGATCTACATTAATTCGCCAGGAGGTTCTGTTTATGCAGGTTTGGGTATTTACGATACCATGCAGTATATTAGTCCGGATGTAGCCACAATTTGTACAGGTATGGCGGCCTCAATGGCAGCAGTATTGCTATGTGCAGGAACGAAAGGCAAAAGGGCAGCATTACCGCATTCCAGAGTAATGATTCATCAGCCTTCCGGTGGTGCTCAAGGTGTTGCTTCTGATATGGAGATTAACCTTCGTGAGATGCTTAAGCTCAAGAAAGAGCTTTATGATATTATTGCCAAACATTCAGGTCAAACCTACGAATGGGTGGAGAGAGCCTCTGACCGTGATTACTGGATGATCGCAAATGAAGCTAAGGAATTTGGTATGATTGATGAGGTTTTGGTAGGAACTGGAGATAAAAAATAATGAGTAAGGGAAATAAGGATATTAAATGTTCTTTCTGCGGCTCAAGCAAGCAAGATACACTAATGCTTATCGCTGGTCTTGATGCACATATTTGTGATAAATGTGTGACGCAGGCCAATCAGATACTGGCAGAAGAACTTAATGTTCGTAAAACCAAATCGACCCAAACCTTTGAAACTCTTCTTAAACCGGTTGAAATAAAAACTCATCTTGATCAATATGTTATTGGACAAGACCAAGCAAAAAAGGTACTTTCTGTAGCGGTTTATAATCATTATAAGCGTTTGAATCAAAAAATAGGTAAAGACGAAGTTGAGATTGAGAAGTCCAATATTATCATGGTTGGCGAAACGGGAACAGGAAAGACACTTCTTGCCAAAACAATAGCCAAAGTATTAAATGTTCCTTTTTCTATATGTGATGCCACTGTTTTAACTGAAGCTGGGTATGTAGGAGAGGACGTGGAAAGTATATTGACCCGCCTACTTCAGGCTGCCGATTATGATGTAACCGCTGCTGAACGAGGTATCGTTTATATTGACGAGGTTGATAAAATAGCTCGCAAGAGTGATAATCCTTCTATTACTCGTGATGTATCAGGTGAGGGAGTGCAACAAGCTCTGCTGAAGATTCTAGAAGGAACTATTGTTAATGTTCCCCCACAGGGTGGAAGGAAACATCCGGATCAGAAGATGATTCCAGTGAACACGAATAATATTCTGTTCATTTGTGGTGGTGCTTTTGACGGAATAGAGAAGAAGATAGCCAACAGGCTTCGTACACAAACCGTTGGTTATAAGGTTGATAAAGATGAATTCAATATCGATCTTAAAAATCTTTATAAATATATTACTCCTCAGGATCTGAAATCCTTCGGACTAATTCCTGAGCTAATTGGCAGGCTACCAGTGATTACTCACCTGAATCCTTTGGATAGGGAAACCCTGTTAAGTATATTAGAAGTACCGAGAAATTCATTAATCAAACAGTATAAAAAACTTTTTGAATATGAAAATGTAAAGCTTGAGTTTGATAAGGAAGTAATGGAATTTATCGTGGACAAGGCCATGGAATTCAAATTAGGAGCAAGGGGATTACGTTCTATCTGTGAGGCGATAATGATTGATGCAATGTATGAAACACCCTCAGGTAAAAGTGGAAACAACTTGTTCATCACACTCGAATATGCTCAAGATAAATTTGAGAAATCTGATCTTAAAAAATTAAAAGTTGCATAAAATATACCCCGGATAGATTCGGGGTTTTTTGTTTGCTTTAAAAATTTATTTATGATGGAAAAGAAACCTAGTAAATCTGAAATAGTCGCTCCTGTGAAAAAGGATAATGAGATTGAAACACCGGTAAAGTCTGGTCTCAAGTTGAAGGATGATATCGTTGCCAATTGGTTACCACGTTATACCGGACGACCGCTTGCTGAGTTTAGCAATTTTATTTTGCTTACAAACTTCTCCAGATACTTGACACTTTTTTCAGAATGGAATGATCATGCACCTATAATGGGACTTGAGAAGCCCATGCAGAGTGTTTCTGCGAACGGTATCACATTAATTAATTTTGGAATGGGCAGTCCAATGGCTGCAACCATGATGGACCTTCTTACTGCTATTAAACCGAAAGCAGTTTTGTTTTTAGGGAAATGCGGAGGCCTCAAGAAAAAAAATAAATTGGGAGATCTTATTCTTCCAATAGCTGCGATCAGGGGAGAGGGTACATCCAATGATTATTTTCCTCCTGAAGTTCCGGCCTTACCTGCCTTTGCTTTGCAAAAGGCAATTTCCACAACAATTCGCGATCATTCATTAGATTACTGGACAGGTACGGTTTATACTACAAATAGAAGGGTATGGGAACATGACAAGAGCTTTAAGAAATATCTTAAAAGTTTACGAGCCATGGCAGTCGATATGGAAACTGCAACAATTTTCACTACAGGTTTTGCCAATAAGATACCTACCGGTGCTTTGTTATTAGTGTCTGATCAACCAATGATCCCCGAAGGCGTAAAAACTGCTGAAAGTGATTCGGTTGTTACTGAGAAATTTGTTGAAAACCATCTGCGAGTAGGAGTTGATTCATTGAAGCAATTGATTAACAATGGTTTAACTGTTAAGCATTTGAAGTTTTAAGAGATTATAACTTGCTGTAATTTATTTTCATATACCTTTAATTCAATATCATTTTCTTCTGTTTTCCCAGAATATCCAATGGCTAAGACTAAAAAAGTGATAGTCTTAAGGTAAATAATTTTGCGATGGTGATTTATTTGTAATATTATTTTGAATTTAACTGCTTTTGGCATTTATTCTGTGTTTTTGGGCTTAAATGATTATTTTTGCATCATGTGGTATAATAATATTCTTGAAACCATTGGGAACACACCTCTGGTTAAATTAAACACGATAACAAAAGATGTCAAGGCTACGGTTTTAGCAAAGATTGAAACTACCAATCCTGGAAACTCCATTAAAGACCGGATGGCCATTAAAATGATTGAAGATGCTGAGCGCGAAGGAAAACTCAAACCTGGAGGAACCATTATCGAGGGAACTTCTGGAAATACAGGAATGGGATTGGCAATGGCAGCAATCGTAAAAGGTTATAAGTGTATTTTCACAACCACTGATAAACAATCAAAGGAAAAGGTTGATGCTTTACGTGCTTTTGGTGCCGAAGTAATTGTTTGTCCAACAAATGTTGATCCCGAAGATCCTCGCTCATATTATTCAGTTTCTTCACGCCTTGAGCGGGAGGTGCCGAATTCATGGAAACCTAATCAATACGATAATCTCTCTAATTCCACGGCTCATTATGAGCAAACAGGTCCTGAAATTTGGAAACAAACTGAAGGAAAAATCACTCATTTGGTTGTCGGTGTTGGAACAGGTGGAACAATTTCCGGCACAGGAAGATACCTTAAAGAACAGAATCCAGCAATTAAGATTTGGGGAATTGATACCTATGGTTCTGTCTTTAAGAAATATAAGGAGACCGGTATTTTCGACAAAAATGAGATTTATCCATACATTACAGAAGGCATAGGTGAAGATTTTTTACCCAAAAATGTTGACTTTGATATAATTGATCGTTTTGAGAAAGTAACCGATAAGGATGCCGCATTAATGACACGTGATATTGCCCGGAAGGAAGGCATATTTGCAGGTAACTCAGCAGGATCCGCGCTTGCCGGTTTAATGCAATTAAAGAATGAGTTGAAGGAAGGTGATGTTGTTGTAATTATATTTCATGATCACGGTTCCAGATACATGGGTAAAATGTATAATGAAGATTGGTTGAGAGAGAGAGGTTTTCTTAAGGATGAAAAGCTTACAGCTAAGTCCATTTTAATTAATCGTGGCAGACAGGAAATTGTAACCATTGATTGTGAACAGTCCGTTTTGCAGGCTATCAATACAATTAAATCGCTTAATATTTCACAGATCCCTGTAACTCAAAAAGGAATGATTGTGGGCAAGATTACAGAGAGTGATATACTGAGCTCTGTTTTGGAGAACCCGGCACTTCGATCAGGTTCTGTAAAGGATATTATGACTTCTTCTTTTCCTTTTGTTGATCTGAATACTTCTATAGATAAAATCACAGCGATTATTAATAAGGAAAATATGGCTGTATTGGTTGAAGGTGAACTCGGTGAAATAGAGATCATTACCCAGTATGATATCATCAATGCGATATCTGCCTGATCAGATTAGTCCACAGACGATTCGGAATAGGCACTCCAAAGAACAATGCCAAATCCCGAAAGCATTAATACATGATATATTAGAAAGCCGAAATCTTTGAAGTATAAGTCAGAGAGAGACGCAAATAAGCAGTAAAAAAAGATTAGAAGTTCAGGTAAGTATTTATTAAACCTCTGCTTTCTTTTGTAGTGATTATTTAAGCTTGATTCACTGAACTTTGGGGTTCTAATAAATGCTGTTTTTTTTCCTGAAATTCCTTGTAGTATAGCCCTAGTATTATGATATGACATGCCCAGTGAAATAACTATTGCGATTGGGAACGCTGTTGAAACTTCTATTAACGCTTTAATTAATTTCTTTTTATCAATCAGAATCGCAGTAAAACAATATAGGAAATTGACTAGCATTACAGCCATAATGAACACATTCCATTTAAAGATTTGATCAAATTCTGTGGATGTATTTTTAATGAACATTACAGGAACACTTAATATTCCACTTATTAAAATAAAAGCATAGATATAATTATTCAGGAGATGAAAGCTTCCGAAAAATTTAACAGATAAGCTAAGCTCAGCTTTCCAAAGTCGACCTAAAAGTTTTTTTGATGTTTCAACCCCACCTTTTGTCCAGCGGAATTGTTGGGAACGTACGGCACTTATCCGATTGGGTAATTCTGCGGGAGTAATTATGTTTGGGCAATAGTTGAATTTCCAGCCCTTAATCTGTGCGCGATAACTTAGATCAAGGTCCTCTGTAAGGGTATCTGTTTGCCAGCCGCCTGCATCGATGATGCACTCTTTTTTCCAGATTCCTGCAGTTCCGTTAAAATTTATAAAATATCCGCCTTTATTTCGTCCTTCTTGGTCGATAATGAAATGACTGTTTAGGCCGGTCTCCTGTGCCCTGGTCAGCAGGGATTGCATAGAATTGAGATGTCCCCATCTAGTTTGAACCATTCCGGTATGCTGATCCACAAAATAGGGCAGTGTATCTATTAAAAAATCAGGATGCGGCATGAAGTCGGCATCAAATATGGCTAAATATTCTCCTGAAGCATTAATTAATCCGTTTTGTAATGCACCTGCTTTGTACCCATCCCTGTTTGATCGGCGGATATGCTTTATGTTGAAACCAAGAGCTTTTAATTCTTCAATCCTTTTAGCAGCAATTTCCGTAGTATCATCAGTGGAATCATCTAGTACCTGAATCTCTAATTTACTTTTTGGGTAATTCAATTTTTCAATGGAATCGAGTAGTCTTAAAATCACAAAACGTTCGTTATAGATAGGTAATTGAACAGTCAATAAGGGTAATTGGATTGTCCTATTAATCGGATTTTCTTTTTTTCTATTAACTAAGAATGTGATTAATAAGGCCAGCTGCCCAATACTGAAAAGTGTTATAAAGAAAAAGGAAAAGAAGTAAAGTATCAAAATACCTTGTTCAAGCATAAATGGTTAAGCCTAAGAAATTTAAATATTTTTAAAAATGGTAAGTAATATTTTATATCCAGCCATAATTGTCCCATTTATCGTACCAGAAACTTTGCTCACGCCGATTCTTTTTCGGTAACTGACCGGAATTTCAGTGAACTTGAGTTTAAGTTTCGCTGCTTTAACCTGCATCTCTACAGTCCAGCCAAAGGTTTTATCCTCCATGTTTATGTGCTGTAGCGCCTTCCAAGTAATTGCCCTAAACGGACCTAGATCGGTAAAATGAGCATCGAAAAATAACTTAATCAATTTGGTGGCTAGCCAGTTGCCGGCCATTTGTTGGAATAGCATAGATCCAGGCTCCCTGTTACCCAGAACTCTGGATCCGATTACGAGGTCGGCACTTGACCTGTGTATAGGGTCAATTAGGATGCTTATCTCTTCTGGAAAATCGGAATAATCACCATCCAAAAATACTACTATGTCGTTTTCTGTTGCAGTGGATTTTAAATATTCTATCCCTTTTAAACAGGCATAGCCGTAACCTTTGCGGTGTTCCGTTAAAACCGTTGCGCCCTCAGCTTCAGCAACCATGGCCGTATCATCTGTTGAACCGTTATTGATAACAATAATTTCTGTTGCCAGATGTTTTGGAATGTCGCGGATAACTTTGCCAATGGAAGTACTTTCATTAAAAGCGGGAATCAGAACGTAGCAATTTGAGACGTTGATTGAAACATTTAGAAATCTGAAACGAATATTATCTTTTGAAACTGTAGTAAAATAATTTTGGTAAACGATTGATTCTTTTTGAAGTAAATCGCCAAGCAAACTAATTTTCTGATTTTTGTTCAATGAATGAAGCCGGAGGTAAATTACTCCTGATACTGAAATTTTATCTTTTTTAAATATTAATTCGCCGAAATCCCTGTTGCAGATTATTAAAATATGCCCCTTAAATTTATTCGTAAGTTGTAAAACTGAAGGGTCGTCAATTCCGAAATTTTCTTCTCGGATAGAATAAACGGTGTGACCAAAGACCCGCAGCAGATCAATTAAATAAGCTTCTAAACATTCATCCGCTACAAATTTCATTAAAGCGGATATATTTCTTCGTTTTTGAAAATATTAGTAGCAAACCTTAATGCTGCAAGTATTTGTTCTTTCGTAAGATGAGGATAAGCTTCTAAAATATCCTCTACCGTATCTCCTGCGGCTACCATTTCCATTATCCGCTCAACCGTAATCCGAGTTCCTTTAATCACAGGCTTCCCTGTCATTACCTGAGGATTAAGTTCTATAAATTCGGTCAGTTCAGTGTTCATACTCAAATTTACGAAATTACCTGTAAACTTGCAGGGTTTAGAACCCTGTCGTTATATTTTCATTTAAATTCTGTCAGTGTTAGTTTCTTCAGGCCTGATATACTTGTCAAACCTGTCTTCTTCGGCAAGGTTCTCTAGTTTTAAAACTCCCCGCGGACAAACAGATGAACACACACCGCAACCTACACAAGATGCCCGGATGACATGTTCGCCTTTTTGTGCATAGGCTCTGACATCAATTCCCATTTCACAATAAGTTGAACAATTACCGCATGATATGCATTGCCCGCCATTTGTAGAAATTCTGAATTTTGTTTTGAATCTTTGGAATAATCCTAAAACAACAGCCATCGGGCATCCAAATCTGCACCATACTCTTGATCCCATTTTTGGATAAAATCCTGTTCCGATAACTCCAGAAAATACCGAGCCTATTAAAAAACCATACTATTGCGAAAATAGGCCCGATACATCACCTAATATAGTCCCACTTTGCCATGAATTGAGCCAAAGCAGGCCTGTAGTGAATACGATGAATACCAGAATCAAGTGCACCATCCAGCGCTCAATCTTCCATGCTTTTAAAGATTTATCTGAATTTTGCCGGTATGGGTCAACTAAAGTTTCGGCTAAGGCACCACAACCGCAAACCCTAGGAGCAGTACCAGCGTTTACCAAAATTATAGGTTAGGATAGGGGTTGCGATGAATGTCATGACTAAACCCTAAAAAACCATAAATACCCCCAGATTACCAGATTGAATGAGGTAATCAATATCATTTGGGAAAAGGTAAGAATACTTTAAAGGCCAGAAATACGAAAAATAGAATTCCGGCTGGTTTAATTTTAATAGAAATGCCGGTAGCAAGAAGGCAAATCCTAGCTGAAAAAACATTCCGCCAATATAAATTCTCCCTTACAAGCATGGTAACCTTTGTGCTTCTGCTATGCAGCATTTCGGCCATTTCAATACCAATTAATCCTCCGTCAACTAAAACTGCGGATGAAATATTTTTAGTAATTTTCTCCATTTCTTCAAGATCCTGAATGCTGTAAAGACCCTGAACTCCGTTGAGGTTTTCTCCTGGCCATCCAAATTTATTGGGTTTTGAACCACTTGCTATAATCAGTTTATCGTAGGCAATTGATTTACTACTGTCGAAAAGGAGTGTTTTATCTTGTGTATTCAGAGTTTTAACATAGTCTTTGATGAGATTGATTCTATTTTTATTCCAAAACCAATCTTCATAGGGCTTGGTATGTTCAAATTTCATGTGTCCCATATAGATATACATCAGGGCGGTACGGAAAAAAAATGATCAGTTTCCTCCGAGATCACGGTAATAGAAGCATCGGAATTTAGCTTTCTGATATTCCGCGCACAAGTAATGCCTGTTATACCATTCCCGATGATGACAATATTCATTGATAATTTTACTGAAAGGCGGTTTCTATTGCTTTGGTTGATTCATTCTATAAAACGAAATAAAGTGGTATGATAGATTATTAATTTTGATTATTTTAAGTTAAGCATTGCTTTTGGGGGTTAAGTAAATTCAAACTGGCCTAGTATTATAATCTATAGATTTATGCTTGTTAATTGAGGCCGAGCTAATTTCCACAGCTATCCGTAGAGACACTACGCTAAACTCTACACAGAGTGAACCTTTCTTTGGGTTACTATTTAAATTCCCTTAACATAACCTAATTAGTTGCCTATTTAAATGCGTCTCTCCTAAGGTTTTAAATTGAGTATTTATACTCATTTTATCAAGTTAAAGCTTTGTTTAATATTCATTGTTGTCCGGTAAAACCGGATATTAATAAATTTCAT
>Ga0209702_10006498_pt1 | contig 14970 bp, 15 predicted proteins | sample FRY01_FD_187210 | JGI IMG/M metagenome (GOLD analysis project Ga0209702, IMG submission 187210) | Freshwater microbial communities from Lake Fryxell liftoff mats and glacier meltwater in Antarctica - FRY-01 (SPAdes) (version 2) | ecosystem: Environmental > Aquatic > Freshwater > Ice > Glacier... | reverse complement strand
TTTAATACTGTTAGAAACTATCAGAACCTTTTGAAACTTGTAATCCTGCAACCGAACGCCAAATATGATTTGGATAATTCTTTGAAACACAATTACAGGGCTAAATAGGGCTAGTATTAAGAGTAAATGCGATGCGATTGAGATTTCGACCTTTGTATTTAATCCTTCAATAAGTAACTGAGGTTTAAAAGAAATGATTGCTACACCCATTGCGTAGAGCATTACGAATACTAAAAACACACAGCCTGAGAATCCTATTACTTCTATCTCTTCTTTTTGATTTTTTAGCGCATAGCTTTCTGACGCATATTTCATTCCGGAACCCAAAAAACCAAAATCGGCATACGCAACAAACAAATAAGCGGATATAACTATCGTGTAAATGCCATAAATTGGTTGATTGGATGATAAAAAAGGTGTGACAACGAAAAGTGCTGCAAAATTAAATAAAACAGAAACTACTTGCCAAAAATAAATCTTGATAAAATTGTTCATTAATAAGTCTATTGACAAAAAATATTAACTAGTTTTTAGGAATTCAATAAAAATATCTTTACTCAATTTATTCTCTGTTTCTGCTGAGGTTTGAAAGTCAAACTTATACCTTTGATATTCTTTTTTTGGAACTTCTGCTATCAAATTGATAGTTTCCTCTTTATCAAACCACTGCCAGTTGCAACCCAAAAAACCGGCGAAGTTAATTACATTTCTGTGTACCATATTTATATGTTTATAAATATTAGATGAGGTGATAAAATGGAGTTTTTTACTAAAAGCAATAGGATAATTTATAGAAGTTGAATCATGCGCTAAGACAAAATTGGCATGTTCTGTAAGCTCAGAAGCCCTATCAAATACCACCTTTCGTCCGTTAAAAAAATCTTCGTTTTTATACCTAGCTGCCTTTGGATGCGCAGCGATGACTATTGGCATCGAGAATTGCTTTTCTACCAAATCAAAATATTCGTTTAATTGTGGATAATATTGCTCTGCAGAAACGTTTCTTATTTTAAAAAGGAGAGTATCAGGATGCAAGGGTAAATATTCATCTAAAAACAAGATGTATTCAATACTTATTAATGGCACCGACCCCTTCAATGATAGCGTATTATCGTAATCATCACTATTTACCTTTATAACTTTCGCTTTAGCAACTTCAGATTCATCAATTACCCCTATTCCCTGCCAGCCTTTTTTTCCTCCCAAGAACATAATATCATAAGGTTTAATCAACCCTCTTGCTTTTTCTTTAATTATTTTATTTGTGTTTAAATAATTTTTTATTTTAACTATAGTTAATTTTTCCAAAAAAACTTTCCACGAAAGCTTTTGTTTTAATAATGGAAACATATTTCTTCCGAATACAGCGAGATTACAATTGTATTTGGTAAATAACTTATAGAGTTTAGATACCCTGCCCTCAAAAGTCATAATTGAGATAAACAACGTATCCTCTAAAGACTTTAGTCTAATCAAAGCTTCCTCCAGTTCTTGGTACGTTTTGAATTTCCGCGTATTCGTCAATGATGAAGAATCTTCTTGCCCAACATTCTTTTTAAAAAACAAAGCAGTTATATCCCAATATTCCATATCAATACCTGCTTTTTCCACTTCCTCCATGTAAAAGTCGTTATACACTTTTTTTGTTAGTGGTATGTATCTAATATAGATGACTTTTTTAAATCCCATTTGTGCTTATTATAGATCTCAATAATTTTGCTGGATTACCAACGGCTACCATCTTATCTGGAACCGATTTTGTCACAATAGACCCTGCACCGATTACTGCATTCACTCCAATACTAACTCCCGGCAAAATTGTACTATTGGCCCCAATCCAACATCCTTTTTTTAAAGTTACCATCAATGCTTGAGAGTGCCCTTGTTCAGAAATTAATGTGTTAGGCATATCAAAACGATGATTCTCCACATAAATATGTACGCCACAGCCAATAAGCACATCATCTTCAATATTTATAGATAGGTTTAAGCTTTGTGTTTCTCCATGTAACATTGTCCCCGGTCTAATGACTACCCTTTTTCCAATTGATATCTGTGAGCAACCAATAGCGTAGGCTCCCGGTCTAAAATCGGCACTTTCATCAAAATGATTAAACTTTTTTTTACAAAGTTTAATCATTTTGCTTTTGAAAAATATCCTCCAATAGGTACCTAAGATATCTGGACCAATGCGGTCTACAGTCCTCCAAAACTTTATTTTATCAATTAATTCCGAAATCATTTAGTTTTAATCATCTAAGCCTGTTTTAGCAACATTATGCCTCAATTTCCAATTTCCACCAGTATCTTTACCCCATAAATGTGGTGACCTAAATTTATCTACCAATTGATGAAAGTAATCCGGCTCCATATCTAAATATTTCATTACTTCGTTAAAGTATCGATCTGGAAATTCCCCGTCGAAACGATTTACCAACGCAATTCCTTCTTTTCTTGTTAAATGCCTATTTCGTATTTCTTGTGAAGCATCATACGAAGCCCTGCCAATCCCAAATTTAATATGAGTTGTATAAAAGTGAAGGTCGTCGATTTTATCATCAATTCCACTATACTTACTATAAGTACCCTGCGTCCTATGCGGTCTTGCTTTAAAACCTGTGTTTTCTACTGCATAATAATATACTTCTTGTGGAGTCCATTTTAAGTAGTAACCTAAATAGTGAACCTCTATATTTGCTTTCTCTAAATCTTCTGTTCTGGGAGGCAGGTAAGACATTAAATCGCTCAATCTAACATCGTACTTTTCTATTAAGTCTTTTATTGAAACTCCCGCTAAATATATTTCGTCAAGGTTATCGAAACTATAGTAAGACTTATCCCTTAGTGAACTTGTATTATCCGCCAAAGGGTTACCATATTCTGCCTCATTTTCACCATAAAAAATAAGGTTAATGCCGTGAGCAGCTGCTATTTTAGGCGCTAAGTTTTTTTGTCCAAGAATAAAAGTCTGAAACGGGTGCATTAAATTTTCTATAGAAAGTTTGGTAAGCAACTTCATCACTTTTCCGTTTCTATAAAATGATATATTATCAAACCCGCTATCCAGCCAATTTCTCCAATTTTGCAGACCGTAATCTGTGTATAAAATTGGCGGCCAAGTACAGGTCAAAGGGTTCATCCCGTACTTATATTTTAGAACATGTGCCTGGTATGCACTATCCTTACCTCCACTACCTGGCACTAAACAGTCATAAGAACCGTCAGTACTCCTATGCTTGTCTAAAAGCTTAACCAGCTCTTCTTCCCGCATGCCCCAATTAATACTGTCTTTAATTTCCGCAGTTCTACAAGCGTCACAAACACCATGTTCATCAAAGTTCATGGTGGTCTTTTTGCTATCTTTTGTATGCTTAAACTCAATTGTGGAAGCAGGTCTCTGGTTAGACATTACGCAATTTTTACAAAATTTAACTTCGGTAGGTAAGCCGTAATATGCCTTTAATTCTATTTCTTCATTCATTATATTAAATTATATTTTTTTGCCCAATTTTTATAAATTGACAGTCCTTTTTCACCGCTTTTCTCCGGATGGAACTGAGTTGCAAATATATTATTATGCGAAATTGCAGAACAAAACTCTATCCCGTCGTAATTCGTTAAAGTCAATACACAATCCTCTGCTGTCGGTTTAACATAATAAGAATGAATAAAGTACATAAACTCTTCATCAGAAATTTCGCATAATGCGGTGTTGTCCCAGCTTTTTAGTTGTTTATAGATTTTATTCCAAGCGATTTGAGGAACCTTAATTTTTTTACCATCCAATTCTTCAGCAAACCGTTTAATAACTCCGTTAATTAGGTCCAAGCCATTGCCTGACCCAAACTCTTCACTTTCGGTAAATAACAATTGTTGACCTAAACAAATTCCAAAAATCGGTTTACCTGCTTCAACAGCATCTTTAATGGGACTAATCAAATCAAGTTTTGCAAGGTTATTCATCGCTTCGATGAAAGCCCCTACACCAGGGAGTATAAGTGCGTCTGCCTGGAAAACATCTTCCTTTGCAGAGCTGATTTTAGCATTTATTCCAACCGTTTCACAAGCTTGATTGACACTAAACAAATTCCCTAGCTGATAATCAATTATCGTAACTTTCTTATTAATCTCCATTATAATCTACATTCAATATTATGATTTACCAGTGCGTTTTTTAATTCATTTATGCAACATGGTTCAAAGGTATGAAAGTTTCTTTTTTGTTTCAGAAATTCAACATTCCCTTCAAGCAAAGAGCCTTTTGATTCATTGTGTTTAATAAAGTCATAATGAAAGATCGATGAAATCATCACCGCATCCGCTTGTGCTTTTTGTAAGACATCCACAACATGCGATTTTTTTCCCGCACCGCCATGAGCAATAATTGGACAACTCACTAAACCGCTCACTTTTGATACCAAATCCAAATCATAACCTTGCCCAGTACCTTCTCTATCAACTGACGTAATCACGATTTCTCCCGCCCCGAGCTCATCTACCTTCTGTGCCCATTCAAACACATCCACACCAGTGTATTCTCTACCATTATCTGTGTAGGCCAAATATTTATCTTCAGCCTCTTTTATTGCTTCAATAGCGACCACAATTGTAGAAGAACCAAACATCCTGGAAGCCTCTTTAATCAACTCTGGATTTTTGATTGCTGCGGTATTCAAACAAACCTTATCTGCACCTGCTCTAAGCACTTCTTTTATATCGGAAATAGACCTTAACCCTCCGCCAACGGTTATTGGGATAAATATCTTTTTTGCCGTTTCTGAAATAATATCATGAAGACTATTTCGCTCATAAAGAGAGGCTACTACATCCATAAACATGAGCTCATCGGCGCCTTGTTCATAATAAAATTTCGCAAAATCTGACGGCTTTCCTAAAACACGCAGACCTTCTAAATGAATCCCTTTTACCAAATTGGGACCTTTAATGTCAAGTCTTGGTATAACTCTAATTGCTTTCATATGAAAATCTTAAATATCGATCTGTTAAACTGCAGTCCATCCGCCATCAACGACTAAATTTTGTCCTGTTATATATTTCGCATCATCCGATAGTAGAAATGCTACCGCTGGCGATATATCCTCAGGAAAACCCATCCTTTTTAAAGGGACGATATCTTCATACTTTTTTACAAATGAATCTGGTTGTTGATCAAATATACCTCCTGGAGACACCGTATTTACACGTACTTGATTTTTGCCTAAATAAGATGAAAGGTATCTAGAAAAGTTAATTAAGCCGCCTTTTATTGCAGAATAAGCTGCTGGCATCGTCATTTCAGTGTCTTCATAAACAGAAAAATTTGGACCCACCACTCCATAAATAGAAGCCATATTTACAATTGAACCAAATTTTTGCTCGGTCATATATTTGACCACAACTTGACTCATGATAAAGCAACTATTTAATTGCCAATCAATGTTTTTTCTCCAAGATTCAAAATTAATATCTTCAAACTTTTTTCCCCAATCTTTAGTTCTTGGATAAGCGTTATTAACTAATCCGTCTATGCGTCCAAATTTATAAAAAACTTTTTCAACGCCTTGTTTTACGGAAATTTCGTTAGTAACATCAACATTTATTAATAAGAAATCTTCACTATCATTTACGTTGATCTCGAAATTAATGCAAATTGCTCCCTCACTATTTAATCTTTTGATAATTTCCATGCCTAAAAGGCCACTACCTCCAGTAACTATGATAATTTTATTTGATAATCTACTTGTCATGTAAACAGTTTTTCAATATTTGTATAGACTCTGTAAAGGTATTCATTTGGGTCTTATCTGAAAGCACCTTATTTATAAAAAAATCCATCTGTTTGATATAAGTATCAGAAACTTGAAAATCCGGGTCTGAGAACAAAACCTTTCCGTCTTCGTTAATCTCATTATTTATCAAATCAACCAATACTGTTTTGTCATCAATAAGTACTTCAATTGTTCGTTTTGGTGTTCTACGGTAATAATTTAATATTACACTAACCGAAAAAGTTTGATATTTTAACGTGTAATTTGCATAATCAATTGCATCAATTTTTAATGAAGAACAGCTGGTTTTATATGATTTAACCGATTGAGGCTGACCAAAAATCCAATGAACATAATCGAGCTCATGGAAGAGGTCTAAATGCACACCCCCTCCTTGATTTTTATTTGCACTATAATTATCTCTGTAATCAATTTCAGGCCTCCAATCGGGCAAATAAGAGCCACAATATACATTCACCTCATTTACCCTTAAATTATTTGATGAAATAAATTGTTTTAAATAAATAATACAAGGGTGAAATCTGAGATTACAAGCAACATAGGTTTTTATATTTAATTTAATTAATCTAGTATTTAACTCTTCCGCACCTTTTAATGACGCTAAAGGTGGCTTTTCAATAAATAAAGGAATGAATTTTTCAATTAATAAATCTATCGCTTTAAAGTGTAGGTTGGTGGGATTAGAAATGATCGCAAAATCATAATCATCGTCTAACTCACTTTCAGAAAAAAGATTCTTCACCCCGTTTTCCTCCTTTGAATCTCGCTGAAACCTTAAGGCGAATAGCTCTGCTTTAATGTTTAATAAATGCAATGCTTTGATATGCTTACTTGCAATAGATCCTAGACCAATGATTAAAATCTTCATTTTAAAAAATCAAGTTTATCATTTAAAATAAGATATTCTAAGAAATCGAAATCTATGGGATGGTCTAAGTCAAAACAGATATGATCCATCCGATAGATTAAAGAGTTTGCAGTTATTGGTGATTTTAAATCCCTGTCAAAAAAAGTTCGTTTATAAAAATAAAATGAAGCATTCAAATCATAAACGGCAGGAGCTTTCTGCCTACTAATTACAGATCCATTAGGAGATTTTTTTATTAAATCATAATAACCATTTGTCTGTTGTTCAACCATATTAAAATATGGATTTCTAGAAGCTAAGTTTACAGAAAACAAAGATAAGGCAGTGCTGTCATGACGAATAATGTCAAACGCATCGGTCAAGTCGTCCAGCGTTCTCAATGGAGATGTAATATCTAAATCTAATATATAGTCATAGGTATTTCCAGCCAGTTTTTCCTCATAAATCAATAAATGCTTTATTGTATCAATTTTACCTGCCGTATCACTAGCCAGCTCTGTGGGGCGAAGGTAAGATGTTTCAATTCCACCTTTTTGAGCTATACTTTTTATGATTTCATCATCTGTAGACAAACAAATTTTTGCGTTAAAAACAAATGCAAAGCGCTTAGCTATCTCAATAGTGTAATTGACTAATGGCTTGCCTGCAAGAGATTTAATGTTTTTACCAGGGATGCCTTTAGACCCGCCTCTGGCGCATAGGGTTATCAATATATTCATAGCTATAACTGTAAATGTTTGATGTCTTCTTGCGCTTTTTTATAATCCTCATGTTTGCCAATATCCAGCCAGTAACCTATTATAGGGAAACTCACTACTTTCTTATTTAATTCTAATAAGCGGTTTATCAAATCTGTAACGTTATAGAAAGTATCATCTGGAATTAAATCTATCAATTCTTTTTTTATCAAGTAAATACCTGCATTAGAATAGTAAGTGTACCTCGGCTTTTCTTTTAAAGAACTAACTTGCGAGTTTCCATTTGTTTCCATAACCGCATAAGGAATATCTACATGATAGCTTGTGGAAGCAATGGCCATATCTGCTTCATCGGCTATAAAAGATTGGTAAAAATCATAAAAGTCTATATTGGTCAATAAATCAGAATTCATTATTAATAAAGTATCGTATTTATATTCCGTAATTAACTTTACTGAGGCAATTGTTCCTAAAAATTCTGTTTCAGTTATATAATTTATATTTAGACTTTTATCTTTTCCATCTTGGAAATAGGCTTTCAACAAATCACCTAAATAATTAACGCTAATGTGGATGTTATGGATGCCAAATTTAGATAGACGGTCAATATTATGTTCAATAATTGGTTTATCGCCAATAGTTAATAAAGGTTTAGGAATATCTTTTGTTAAAGGCATTAAACGCTGACCTTTACCGCCAGCCATAACTACTGCGTGTACGGGTATAGTAGGTTTATATTTATTGATGTCTAAAATTTCAACTATCTCTTTAACCTCATTTATTACAGGAGCAAAAAATATGTGTTGCACTTTAAGAAGCGCTACTGCAGCGGCTTGCAGTGGCATTTCCAGAAATTTAAAACTTTTATTTATAACCAAATCGACTGAAGATGCTAAAGTTTCTCCTTTTAATAACCCTCTCCTAATGTCGCCATCCGTCAAGGTGCCTATTAGTTTACTCTTTTCGTCAACAACGAATAGCACATTTGCGATCAAACCTTGTTCATCTATAATTTGTAGCGCATCTCTAATGCTTGCCGAAGTAGATATGATGTGATTATCAAAATTATACATTATGAGGTAGGTTATAGAAGGTTTTATAAACTAAGTTTTTGACTCTGATATTCTTGATGATTTCTATTACCTCAGAAGAGGTGTTTCCATTACCATATGGATTGACTGCATTTTCTTTTATCGAAAGCGTTGTTATTTCATTAAAAGCATTTTCTATGATTACTGAACTAGCCACTACATTAAATGTGTTTTCTCCCTGAATCCTGCCTTTCTGCCTATCTCCAATATTAATTACCGGTTTGTTAAAAGAAGGTGCTTCTATTATTCCGCTAGAACTATTTCCTACTACTGCGGTACAATATTTCATTGCTGATAAATATCTTAATTGACCCATAGATGCATAGACAACTGCTTTATTAGGGTAAGTAGAAACATACTTATCAATCATTTTATTGATTACACTGCCATTTGTATCTGCATTAGCTTTAGTGAAAATAAAAAAACTATCTTTTTGTTTATCTAATGCAACCAGAAGCTCATTAAACTGTTCTTCCACTGGTACGTCTGCAAGGGTTTCAGGGTGAAAAGTAACCAGATAGTTATAATTTAGAAATTTGATATTTAGTAGAGCTTCTAAGTCGATTAAATTTAATAGTGGCAATGATTTTATATTATCCAAGCCAATTGCGCCAACATTGTAAACATTTTGAGGTTGTTCTCCCATCTGGATCAGCCTGTCTCTATATTCTGTAGTTGAAGTGAAGTGCAGGCTACTCATTTTACTAATAGCATGCCTTATGGCATCATCATAAGCGCCTTCTGTTATTTCACCTCCATGTAAGTGAGCTATAGGTATCTTAAAAATTAATGCAGTAGACGCTACAGCTAACATTTCGTAGCGGTCACCAAGAATAATTAATAAGTCGGGCTGTAAACGTTCAAAAACATCGGCATAACCAATCATCCCTAAACCCATAGATTTCACTATGCCATTTGCTGTATCGGAGGAAAGCAGCATTTCTACTTTTTCTATACAACTATAACCATCAATTTTAATTAGATTATAAGTTAAACCAAATTCGGGTGATAAATGTGCGCCAGTAACCAACAACTGAAGTTCAAATACTGTATCAGCATTAATCTTATCAATTAAGGGCTTCAATAAACCGTATTCTGCCCTAGTTCCAGTTGCTACACAAATTTTCATCTATAATTCAATTAAATCATCAGCATCAAAATCTTGCTTAGCAATTTTACCTATTAAACTATCCCACAGCATAGGTGAAATACCAGTCCCAGGCCTTTTGGTAGTCAAATTTACTTCGCTAAAAATTGACCCCTTATGAATATTTTGACTTGCTACTATACTTTTCCTTGCGATAGCTATATTCTTTAATTCTGATGATGCTGGTTTTTTTATCCCATCCCCAGAAGTTGCCTTTTCTATATTTCTAATCGCCTTAACCATGGCTATGAGTTCATCAGGTTCCAGCGAGGCTTTATGATCGGGTCCATCCATTTGCTTGTCTAGCGTAAAATGCTTTTCGATCACGCATGCCCCTAAGGCCACCGCAGCCACAGGAACTTCAATTCCTTCTGTGTGGTCGGAATAACCTACCTCTACATTGTAATGCTTTGCAATTGTCTGCATAGCTTTTAAGTTAACTCCTTCCATTGGTGTGGGGTACTCAGTTGTGCAATGCAATACAATTATATCTTTGAGCATTATTCCTTCGCTTGTAAAAACTTCAATAGCCTCTCCTATTTCACTTAGTGTTGCCATCCCTGTAGAGATAATCACTTTTTGAAACAAATTGGCCGCTTTTCTCAGATATGGCAGATTGGTGATTTCTCCAGAAGGAATTTTAACTAAAGTTAATCCAATATCAGCAAGATATTGTAAAGATTCCAAATCAAAAGCGGTAGAAAAAAATGAAATACATTTTTCTTTACAGTAATTAATCAACAGTATATGGTCCTCTTTTGAAAGTTCCAATTTTTTTAGCATGTCCAATTGTGATTCATCGTTATTCTTGGTATTGGCTATTTGATAATCAGCTTTTTTAGCCAGTTTAGAAACTAATTTTTCGGCTTTAAAAGTCTGAAATTTTACATAATCAACGCCTGCTAAAACAGCAACATCTATTAATTGTTTTGCTATTGTAATATTTCCATCGTGGTTTACTCCTGCCTCTGCAATAATTATAGTTTCAGCCATATTAAGTTTTTCTTATGGGGTTTCCTACAAAAGTACCATTTTCAAAAATACTTTTAAGAACCAAGGAACCTGCACCAATTATTACCGATGGATTAATATTGATTCCATTACTAATAATGGAACCACTTCCTATAAATACTTCTGAACCTATTTTACAATTACCATTAATTACTGCATTTGTAGAAATATGAGAATTTTCACCTATTTCTACATCATGCTCAACATTACAACCAGTATTTAAAATACAATTACTTGCGATTTTTGATCCAGCATTAACATTTACAGAATGCATAACAATTGTGCCTTCTCCAATAATTGCATGTTTAGATACCACTGCTTGAGGCGATATGATAACTGCCAAATTTGCATTTAAATGTTTAAGTTTTTGATAAATTTTTTTTCTTACGCTTGCATTTTTTATTTGCCCCATAGTTATTAAAAAAGAATAATTTTCTTTAACCAGCGTAGCAATATCATCATCAGTACCGATGATTGGATAACCTAAGATTAGATTTCCTATTTTTTCTTTAATGTCTAAAATACCTATAATCTTGTAACATGCATCAGCCTCAATCACATCAATACAAGCCTTACAATGGCCTCCCCCTCCAATTAATATCAATAACTTTTTCTCCATAAGCATTACAACCTCACACTACTAGGGATATTTACTAACCTATCAGCTATGTATTCACTATTGGTTAAATCTGCTTTTTGAGCATCTTTAAACATCGGTAATCTATGCATTAATTCCCATACTGGTCTAGCCATTAAGCCGTTAGAGTTTGCAAAACCCAAAAAAGACTCTCGTTCATCTAGGTTATTGAATAAAATAGCATTTAACCAATAATTAGCTTTTGCTTCTTCAATCTCAAGTACAAAATCAACTGTTTTGTCTAGAAAGAAATTTTGATAATTTAAAGCGAGTTCCCTTTTGTTTTCGATATAATATTCTAATTGTTCTAATTGAGCACAGGCTAAAGCGGCGTTTATATTAGGCATTCTATAATTATAACCTATCTCGTCATGAACAAATGCCCAAGGATGGGTAACTTTTGCTTGTGTGGTTAAATGTTTCGCTCTCTTGGCTATTTCATCATCATCTGTTATCAATGCTCCGCCACCGCCACAAGTAACCGTTTTATTTCCATTAAAACTAAAAGTGCCTATTGAACCAAAAACACCTGTATGCTTTCCTTTATAATAACTACCTAATGATTCGGCCGCATCTTCTACAAGAGTAATGTTCCACATTTTACAAATGGAAGCTATTTCATCAATTCGGCAGGGAAATCCAAAAGTATGCATTGGTACACATGCTTTTATTCTCTTATTTGTTTTCTTATTATAGGCAAAACCATCCTTTCTAATTTCTGCATTTGATTCTAAAAAGTTTTTTAAAGACTCTGGTGACATGCCTAAAGTGTCCTTATCAATATCAATAAAAGTAGGCTGGGCTCCAATATAGCTGATGGCGTTACATGTTGCTATAAAAGTTAGACTTTGAGATACCACTTCGTCATTAGCTTTTACGTCTGCTAAAAGCAGAGCCATGTGTAAAGCGTTAGTGCCGTTTACGATTGCGATGCAATGTTTCGCCCCTGTAATTTCACACATCATATCCTCGAAACGATTTACATATGCTCCTACGGAGGAAACAAAAGTAGAATCAATTACATCTATCAAATATTTCTTTTCATTACCAATAAAAACTGGTGCATGTAAAGGAATAAAATCCTTATCAGGAAACTGGGTTTTTACAAAATCTGTTATATATTGAAAACTAGTTGTCATAAATAAATTTACATTTTGGCGTCCAAGTATTTTCCTGTTTCTTTATGACCAAAACCTGGAATCATGAAATGGAATAAGTCAACAATATTTTGCTTATTCCATTTTTTTGCTGATTTGAAATTAAGGATGACATTTGTAAAATATGCTAATTTGGATTCATCATAACCTGCATCATTTTTAATGACTCCAAAATTCTGAAACCTGTCCATATCAAGAGTTTCTTCATTAGTAAAAAATTCTTCGAAATCTTTTTCGCCTGTAGTATCACTAACTGTAAAAAGACAAGGCCACATATTTTGTGAAAAAAGGGAATCTACCTTCCTTCTCGCCTCATCTTCGTCTTCACAAAGATAAGGTTGAAAGCCTAAATTTTTTAAATATTTTATTGCAATATCAGCAAAAGTAATAAGGTGTAAATGTTCACTTAGTTTTGGAAAGAAAACATCTCTATTTTCTCCAAAAATGCAAGACATTAAACACAATTCACCAGCTTCTTTTGGTATAACAAAATACCTTTTAATGTCATTCGGGGCTACTATAGGTTGACGCTTTTGAATTCTTTGATTAAACCCATGAAGTAATGAACCATCAGAGAACGCCACATTGGCAAAACGAGCGGTAGAAATCATAATTTGTTCACTATATTTCATCAAAAACATTTCCATGATACGCTTAGAAGCACCCATCATATTAACAGGGTTAGCTGCCTTATCAGTAGAAACACAGAAATATTTCTTGACACCTTTTTTAATGGCTTGTTGAATTGTCTTCTCCGTATTGAAAATGTTAACCTCTATCATGCGCATTAGCGTAAAAGGGTCTTTTTCACTTCTTACATGTTTTAACGCAGAAAGATTTAAAATATAATCATATTCGCCATCAGCCTCAAAAAAAGAATCGTATTCTACGGAGCCAATATCTAGGGCAAAAGTTTGAAAATCACCTTCAATATAACCAAAGGAACTTCGAATATCACGAACCAGCTCTACCAAGTTATTTTCACTAATATCAACCACGTGAATTTTAACAGGTTTACGCTTAAAAATCTCTTTAGTTACTGCTTGCCCGATAGATCCTGCACCTCCAATAATTAAGAATCGAGATGAGTTAACAATTTTTTCTAATTGTGTCTTATTTTTAGCAATGTCCTGCTCAAATAATTCTTCTGTCCTACCAATTAGATTTAGTATATTCATAATTAATTACTAGAAACTATTTGACGAAGTATTCTTCTTAAGATTAAAAATAATGAAACCAAAAAGCCAAAAATTATTCCTCCAAAGATAAGACCCTTTGACTTTCCGAACTTCTCTTTCTTTAAAGGAAATACTGGTTCGTCTATAACCTGAATTAAAGGCTTATCATTTCTTAAGGAAATTTTAGCCATCTCCAAATTCTTCACAATTTCTTGATAAATAGCACCACTTGCCTGTACATCTACCTGTTTTCTTTGAGAACCTACTCTTAGCGTTTGAAATGCTGAATTTAAATTTGGATTAGCATCTACAGCTGCTGCTACTCCACCTATGCTAGCATTCAATACCCCCCTAACACTATCTGCTTGATTTTGTAATATAGATAAGTTTTCCATTGACTTTTTAGTTTTTGTATTTACATAAAAGCTATTGACCTTGTTCACAATGTTATTTGCGAATGCTTTTGCAAATAACTCATCTTCTGATTTTACGGAAACAGCAATAATAGATAGCTTTTTATCTGGTTTAGCAACTTCTAAAATTTCCTTATTGATACTTTCAACTATTTTACCAATAACAGAATCTTGAGTTCTTGTAAAATTTTGTGGGTTATTGAACTGAATGCCTTTTAAATATGGCTTCTCTTCCCAAGCTTCTCTTAATTTATTAAATTCAATGTATCTATCAATTAATAATTGTTGCTTTCCATTAAATGTGTCCTTAGCTAATAAAGTTTCTTGAATCATTTTTCGCGATTTGTATAATTGAAGGATGTTATCACCCTTAAAGATACCACCACCTCCTCCACCTAAATCAATGCCTACCATGGATGCTAAACCTGCATATTGCCCTAATCCACCACCACTTTCTCCTTCTTCTAAAACGAAAGTAGTCTCTGCTGTGTAAACGGGTTTTTTACTTATGGCATAAGTCAATCCTAATGCACCGCCTATAATCCCAGCTATTAAAATAGTTATCCATTTAGACAACAAAAACTGACACCATTCTTTAATTTTAAGAATTAAATCTTTCAAAGAAATCTCGTCTTCTGAGTTATTAATTTTTTCTTGAGACATCTTCCTATTTAATTATATTTACGACTCCTAAAATAATGGCTCCAAAAGATGCTAAACCGGCTAATATACCTACACTTTCAGCTGCAGTTAGCTTACGTTTTTCAGCATTTTCTGGAATAAAGATTTCTGCCCCAGTTCTAACAACAGGATAATTATTAAAGACTAAAAACTTCTTCGTACTCCTAACAGACCCATTAGCATAAATGACATACGAATTTCCTTTTTTTGCATTTTGTCCAAAGCCCCCAGCGCTTAAGACATAAGATTTAAAGGTTTTATTCTTATTGTAAACAACCGTATTTGGTGATAATACTTCTC
>Ga0209702_10006497_pt1 | contig 14973 bp, 12 predicted proteins | sample FRY01_FD_187210 | JGI IMG/M metagenome (GOLD analysis project Ga0209702, IMG submission 187210) | Freshwater microbial communities from Lake Fryxell liftoff mats and glacier meltwater in Antarctica - FRY-01 (SPAdes) (version 2) | ecosystem: Environmental > Aquatic > Freshwater > Ice > Glacier... | reverse complement strand
ATGGGAATGTCGCGTGCGTTGCTGGAGTCATCTACAGGGTATGGATCCAGCCGGTTGTTCGGAATCTGAGCGGTCGGCTTAGCGTAATGGTTAATTTAGAAGACCTGGAAAACACGGTAGTTCGGTTTTTCGGTCCCGTGGCAAATTCCCGCTAGCGTGAACAAATACTGATGGACCGGGACTAACCGAACCCCTGTCAAACCCGGGGCTTGACAGGGGTTCGGTTGGTCCGAGGGGTTCTGGCGAAGCCAGGCCGGGGGTCCAGGCCAGCTGCCGGCCAACGCAAAAGTTCTCCAACCTAGGCGAGAACACGGGGACCATCTCTAACTACTCGAGGGGTCTCCTGAGACAGCCGGGCTTTGTCTTCCGCCGTCGGGGCGTTCAGCCTTGCAGCTCGAGGCCGGAGGCGGAGAGAGGGTAGGGCCAGCCGTTCCGACTTCGGCTCTCGTCCGGCGCTCTAAAGTCGCCTACTGTCCCGTTGCCCTTCGGGGACATCGCAGGAACTTCGAGGAGGCGCAGGACGAACTGGAGGTTCCGTACTTATGCCATTTTGTTCCGAATACAGATCCAGTCTTGGCGGAGTGCGACATATATTCTCGTGTTGGCTTCAGATGAAAAGCTCCTCTGGGTATTTTGCGCGCCGCTTATCCTCAGGCCTTGGAGCCAAACGTTCTCAGAGAGCAGGACGGGGGACCGGCGCCCGGGATGGCATTTAAGAGGAGTGGCAACGCCCTAGGAATTTATATCCCCAACGATTTTATGGATCCGGTCGTAAACTGGTGAATCAAGTCCCCGATACATCGGCAAGCCAAGTAACGTTGAAGCCAGGGCCTCCGAATTCGGCAATTTTATTTTGTCCTCGGCGAAAGCAGGCATCCGATGCACAGGGACGGGCCACCAACGTCTTGTCCCTATGCCATGCTCGTTCAAACGCTGTTCGGCTTTCAGAAGCGCTTGGGCGTCGGAAAATCTGGCGACACAGTAAGGGTTGAAACTCGGGTAACCGAGAGTTATGTTCCCCAGCCCCAGCTCAGACAGCGTTGATCGGGCTAATTCTTGTGCTTTGTGCCAGTCTTCAGCTTCCTGAACCCTCCCATCGAGCGCCGCGTGTCCGTAAGCCGCAGCCATTTCAGACATCTTGGCGTTGGTTGCTAGGGTTTTGGATTCTCTTTTTCCAGAAAAGCCAAAGTTCGCCCACTCCCGGAACGCAGTAGCCGCATCAATGTTCCCAAACACAGCAAGTCCCCCCTCACCCACCCCGAGGACTTTAGTGGCGTGTAAAGAAAAAACTACGGCCCACCCCGAAGCAACGTGAAAAGGGGAGTCGAGCGCTTGGCCTAATGATGCCGCGGCATCAATTACTCCAACTCGCGCAGTGTCATAAATTGAGAAAGGCAAGGGGCTGCCAAAGGGGCAGACGGTGAGTACAGCGACATCCTGTCGGTGGAGAGATGTGGCATGGCCATGAGCAACAGGAATGCCGTCGAGTTGAAAAGTCTCCAGATTGACGTCTGCCCATAGAATCTCTCCTCCAGCGTTCCGGACCGCGAGTGCAGTTGCAGAGAAAGTGAATGAGGGGAGGGCCCATTTAGCCTTTCCAAGAACTGACACCGCACCTTGGATGCCGAGAGTCGCAGATGAGCAAGCCACCACTGTATGTGGGTCGACGCCAAGTAATTTTCCCACTCTAGCTTCGAACTTCCTCAGAAGACCGCCGCCGTTGGAGTAGACCTGCGCCTTGTCAATCTCCTGCAAATACGGAAGAACCTCCTCCGCTTTGGCTAGCCTGGGAAGCATTACTGGCACCGAAAATTTTGACATGTCCCCAGAATTCCAAATTGTGTCCAAGCGTCTCACCACCCGCCAGAAATTCTAGATTTTGAGACCGACGCTGATCCGTCAAGATATCAGGCGAATCTAAGGGAACTATAGCCCATTACCTATTACCTAATTACCTATTACTTATTTTCTGTAGAGATCGAGAACGCAGATGTTGATATGAGGTAAGATCGGAAGCGGCAAATTTTAAAGGCGAGGAGTGAAGAATTTTAGAGATGTCAGGCTCGAAATTTCGACAGTCATATAGCATTTTGAAATCGGAGCCTAGCTTTCTGAGAGGAGCAAAGAAGCTCTGGAGAGTATTCTCTGAGGTTTGGCTGTATGACCTCGCAAGACCGGGCGTGAAGACGGGGTATCAGTCGAAGCCGGATGCTCTTTCCGCAGATTTGATGTGGTACTCCCCGACTGAGACGTCGACATGTAGAGATATTATCCATTTTTCAGCAGACTGGTTTAGCAGCTACTTCGTATACTCCCGAAAGAATTTAGTCCCAGTTTTTGTAGATTTCGGAGCGGGCGCAGCTAAGCCGAACCTAATTGCGCTCGAGTCGGGTAAATTTCCGGTGAGCATCGCGTTTGAGCTTGACGATGCGTTGCTCCGCCAGGCCGAGAGCAATTTCCAACGTGTGAGAGGAAAAATTAGGAAACCAGGGGTAGGGGCAACGTTCAAAGGTGATGTTTCGAGCGAGGCCTCGATCATGAATTTACGAGAGGAAATCCTTAAGCTTGTAGACGGAAAAGACTTTCTGCTTTTTGCTTACAACAAGAATTCTTACGGGCCGGAGACCCTGTCCCTGGCGCTCGACTTGCTCGACGAATTTTTTGGAACCTACATTTATCTGTATCAGAACCCGGTACATCTTTCGGTTCTTCAGTCTAAAAACCTGCTGGTTCATCGATTGGTTCTTGACCCAAAACTGCGGAAAAACAGAGATTGGTTAATTTCGACCCGAATGCCTGATTCAGCTCTTTGAGCATGTTCACATCGGGCTCCAGTTATTGACCCGGCTCAGGTTGGTCATTCAGTGCCGGGGGCTAGGTTCTTTGTGATCGTGTCAGCTTGGCCAGAGGCCTCGCCGCCGTTCGCGGTGTTTTCCTTAGATTTCACCATTACGACACTGATCTCGGTTTCCACTCCCCTCTGAGGGGAGTCCGACCAGGACGTTGTTGCGACAGTCTTCGTTAGCAGCGACGCGGAGTCTCAAGCCATGCGCTCGAACGCTGTTGGGGAATGCTTAAGACGAGAGCGTGAAACCGTGGCGGGCATCAGTCGCCGCCACTGCCGGGGCCTTCAGTGCCCTATGGACGAGAGTCCTTTCTGCCCGGTCTGCGAGATAGAAGAGACCCCATCGAAGTCATTGAGGCGGCGGCGTTCCTTGCAGAACTCGCAGCAGCGATCAGGCGCTTTGCGCTGACTCGACAGAGATAAATACTGCATCAATGTGGGCCCGGACTCCAACGACTGTTGGGCTGGTGCATGGTGCCACCATGCCGCAACTGGGGCGGACAAGGTCGGATCCCCGAGTTCATCTCCGTTTGGCAGATTCATCCGGTTCATCCGGTGGCCGATTTCGGTTGGCGAGAAGCCTGCGAAATGAAAACGTCCGGACCAATCCCCGGGAATCGACCGGGGCTAATTCTCGGGCGATGCGGAATCGATTTTTGTCAGGTGAAAGAGACGGCTTAGCCCAATCAGGCTGCACTCGCCTAGCCCCTGCTTGGTGCTGAACAAAAATGCTCGCCAGCGTAACCAAATGAATCGAGTCGTGTCACATGCAAGGAATAGTTCGCGAACAGCGCGCTGGCAGCTTCGGAGCTTTCTGGACAAAACTCAAATTTGCTGAGGTCAAACCTCGGAGGAGACCTCATCGTCGTGGGGTGAGCTTACGATATTGTTTAAAAACAGACTTGGGGCGTCGTGAACATGGGAGAAGCATGAAAAAATTGTCCGTGAGCATAGTTGGTAACGGCAGCATTGGGATGATGGCGGCCATTCTCCTCAAGAAGGAGGCGCCAAATTGTGACGTGACAATTTTTGGTCGACCCGGTCGAGACTATTCAGCCAGTACCGCGGCGGGAGCCATGGCGAACGTATACGCGGAACTAGAGGCAGCCCCCGCGTCGCAACTGCTGGGGGAGCACCGCCTCTTTGAGGCGGGAATCAAGGGGTCCGAAGGTTGGAGGAAATTTCTGGAGAGCTCTGGGGGCGAGAATGTGATAACAGCGGAGGACACTTTGCTAGTCCTCAAGAAAGATGCTTACGATTTCGAAAGAAAAAACTATGCTGCCGTCGCGGAGAAGGTCATCGAAGACCGCATCGGCTCTATCGAGGCCAGCCAGGCGATCGAATACTTCACCGGAAGCCGACATTTACTCTACGAATCAGTTTTGAGAATACGAGGTGAATTTGCCGTTGACACCGAGAGATTGTTTGTGCACCTTGACAAGTTATGTGATGAACTCGGAATAAGGCAATCCGGCGAGCTTGTGTCAGCTTTAGATCCCGCCTCGACCTCCATCGAGACAGAAAGCGGAGAGTGGGTGAAATCAGATTTTGTTGTTGTTGCAGCCGGCGCGAACACGGCGTCCCTTTTTCCAGCCGAGAGTCCAATAATGAGTATGTATCAAGGAGTTGGGACTGCCCTTCTTGTTGAATCTCCGCCGCCCGGAACCGCGATTCCCAAAGAAGTAATCAGAACAGTCAATCGGGGCGGAGCTCAGTGCGGAGTCCATTTAGTGCCGAGAGGCCAAAACGGTCTCTACATAGGAGCCGGCAATACTGTCACGTCCGTTGGTGTTCCTCAGGTCCGATTCGAAACAATCCGCTATTTGCATTCGACTGCGGAACGGGAGTTCTTCGGGCAGGAAAGCGCATACCACTTCTCTGGGTCCGTCAAACTTGGATTGCGGCCAAGGTCGCTCGACGGGTACCCCCTCATCGGACCGCTTAAGAGCGCCCCGACCGTATTTGTAGCTAGCGGCACCAATCGAGTGGGGTTGACTTGGGCCCCGAGAATTGCATCCGCGGTTGTTGATTGGGTCACGAAACAGAGAGCCGATGGAACTTTCGAAGGCTGGGGGCCTGACCGGAGCCCTCTGAGTTACGCGAACGCAGAGGAGGCTCTTGATTTTTTCACGGAAAGTCGAGTTGGGGCGGCTTTTGAACATGGACTGGTGGAAAACAAATCGGAAAGTCTTAGCCGTAAGAGGAAGGAAATTCGACAGGCTGGGCTTGCATTGTTGAACCGACTTCCGTCAGGGCTTAATGAGCCTATTCCTCACCCGGACAATTGGGCTGTCCTGGCGGACAATGTCAAGTAGCCACACTGTTTCTCTGCTGGGCTCAAACCGTTACTATAACGATGTCGGCGGTAGCTACGCAGGCTTGAGTTTTGGAAGAAAAAATTACATCCAGGGTGTGGACGGCGTTCTCAAGAATTTGGGCATTCCAAAGAAATCCAAGTGGTTAGATGTTGGCTCAGGGGATGGAGCGCGAGCACTTCTTCTAGCGGGCGAAACAGGTTGGCAGTTGAGCGTTTCCGAGCCCACCACGCTGCTGGATGAGAAGTTTGAGCTCGAAAATCCCAAAGTTTTCGTAATCCGCACATCAGTCGAAGAAATCCCCGTGGGCTTCGGGGAATTTGACCTTGTCACCCTCCTATGGAACGTTTTGGGACACGTCGATAACCCGCAAACGGTGCTTGCAAAGGCATGGGAGCTGCTTCGACCCGGAGGCATTATCTTCTTTGACGTGAACAACTTTTTGAACCTTCGCAACTATGGCGTTCTCCGTTACGGAATGAATTATGTTCGGTCTCGGTCTGGAGAGTTGATTTTCTCTATCCCTCAGAATGATGAGTTAGGCACGGGCCGAGCGCGTGTTCGCCTTTTCTCTGAGGCTGGAGTCGAGAAGAACTTACAGCGTTGTGGCTTCAGAGAAATCTCGACTTCCTTTGTTGACTACCGAACGGGCCGCGTTGTGAGGCGGAGCTCGCAAGGGCAAATCGTTGTCCAAGCGGTTAAGTAGGGCGCGAAAGTAGGTTTGCGCCCCCAACCTCAGTCCACCTCGCCTATCTCGGACCTTTCAGCCGCGAGAGGCCCCAAAACCCTCGCGACCCTGTAGCGCTGTGTGGTGCCTTCGATGGAGTAAATAGTAAACTGTCTGGTATGTCCGCATTGATTAGGCGAGGTCGCCTCACCGTCGTATCCGGTGGGCGGTCGGCGTGGAACGACGACCGATGAGCATGCCCGGCTGGTCGGTTTGGAGTGGGAGGTGCGTCAGCTTCGGCGGGCGAATTTATTTTTGAAGGCGGAGTCAGTTTTTTTCGCGGCGGAGCTTGACCGCCCACTGAGCAGATGATCCGATTCATCGATGATCACCAGAACGAATTGAGGTCGAGCCGGTCTGCAGGCACGTGCCGATTTCCCCGCAAACTTGTCTCGCGGCGAAGACCAGGGAACCGTCGCCAGTCTTAATTACCGACGAAGGGCTAACGACTGTTAACGTCGGCGTATTCAGGGGATCTATACGTCGAACTGAACCGCCCTGGGTTTGTTGGAGATTTCATACTTAGGAAACGAGGATGGAGTCATGGACAAACACGACAAGCGTGGCCGGAGGTATTCGGCGGAAGAAAAAGCTGCCGCGGTTCGGATGGTGAGGACGTTGCGGGCTGAGCTGGGAACGAACCAGGGGACAGTGCAGCGGGTGGCAACCCAGCTGGGTTATGGGCTCGAGTCCGTGCGTGCCTGGGTGACCCAGGCCGACATTGATGAAGGCAAACGTGAAGGGGTCCCATCGGATTCTGGTGCTGAAATTCGGATGCTCGAGCAGGAGAACCGGGAACTCAAAAGAGCTAACGAAATCCTGCGACGGGCTGCGAGTTTCTTCGGGGCGGAGCTCGACCGCCAACACAAGAGGTAGTCGTTTTCGTGAACGCGAATAAGGACGACATTGTGGAAGGACGAAAACTTGGCGCCTGGCTGATCTGCAGAGTGTTGCAGGTTGCCCCAAGCACCTATTACGCGGCCAGAGGCCGCGTGCCTTCTGCAAGAGTACTTAACGATGTGGTGCAATCGCCTCAACTGTGTGATCTGTGGGAGAACAATTTCCAGGTCTATGGGGTGCGGAAACTCTGGAAAGCGGCCCGCCGGGCAGGTATCAATATTGGTCGGGACCAGACCCGACAGCAGTGAGGCATCCGGATCTGGTGAAACGCCACTTCAGTGCGTCAGCACCGAACCAGCTGTGGGTGACGGATTTAACGTTCGTGCCCACCTGGGCAGGGGTCGCCTATGTGTGTTTCATCATCGACGTGTTCTCCAGGATGATCGTCGGTTGGCGGGTCGCTAGCCATATGCGAACAGAAACCGTCCTTGATGCGATAGAGATGGCCAGATGGTCCCGGGGGCAACAATTACCTGGTTTGCGGTGCCATAGCGACGCCGGAAGCCAATTCACGTCCATTCGCTATGGGGAACACCTCGCTGAGATCGGAGCTGTTGCCTCGATTGGGACTGTTGGCGACAGTTACGACTGTCACTCGCTGAGACCGTGAACGGGTATTACAAGGCAGAACTGGTTCGGGGCCCAGCGCATTCTGGGCCGTGGAAAACCATTGAGCAGCTCGAGTTGGCGACCCTGACGTGGGTTCACTGGCACAACACTCAGCGGCTCCACGGATACCTAGGTGATGTTCCCCCGGCAGAGTTCGAAGCAACGTTCTATGCTGGGGCTAACCGGCCAAAAGAGTTGGCCGAAATCACATAGACAGAGTCTCCATTAAACCCAGGGCGGTTCAAACTATGGCATTTATGGGGATCGGAAAGTTTACGCCGAACTGTGTCGAGAGGCCCGGCAGGTTGCCTGCTGCGCGATTGAGCGACTGTTGAAGAAGGAGGGTCTTCCGGCAGTTATTCGTTGGGCTCAAGAACCCCGGATGACAATCCTGGGTTCTTTGGGGGATTGGCCTGCGGACCTGGTCGGACGCCGCTTCACGGCGACCGCTCCGGAAGGACTCTTGGTTGGCAACGATTATTTTAATCGCACGGTCTGCGGATGGGTTTATGCCGCGTTTGTCATCGATGTGTTCGCCCGCGGTGTCGTCGGTGGGCAACTATCGACCAGGCTGCACACCGACATCGCTCTCGATGCGTTGGAGACGGGGACTTGCGCTAGGCGTCGGGCCGGGCGGGACCTGTCCCAGTTGATTCATTACAGCGAACGCGGACTCCAATATCGAACCTTTCGATGCACCGGCCCTCTTGCAGAGTCTCCATTAAACCCAGGGCGGTTCAGTTGCCTCGGTCGGGTCCGAGGGCGACGGTTACAACACCACCCTCGCGCAGGCGATCAGCTCTCTGTTCAAAGCCGAACTGATCCGCAACAAAGAACCCCCGGTGGGGTATCAATAACCTTGAAATTGCGACAGCCGTTTTCTCCCACTCGTCTACTGAGAGGCGCGAAGATTTTTGCGGCCTCATCCGACGACTATTTTTCGCCCAAAGACGACCTTGACATTTTTGATGCAATCGCGTCGCAGTCGGGGTGGGTAGCGACCGCCACCGGGTTGGCTAGGTTCAGACTGAGGCGTCTCATGGCCCGCTCAGCTCCGCCAGCCTCTCTCCTTTCGGCTGATAGACTAGTCACTCGATCACCTTTCGGACGAGCTAGGACGTAGCGATGGCCCTACCAGACGGGTTTCAAACTCTCAGCGGGGGCCTAGCGGAGCAGAGTTTTTCGGCCAACAAGAAGACTTATCAATCATTTCACCCCTATCTCATCGCTGAAATCGGCGTAAACCATGGTGGCTCTATGGCCGAGGCGCAAGAGATGATTTCTCTGGCAGCAAAAGCTGGCGCGAGCGCAGTGAAGTTTCAGAGCTACACCGCTGGGAAGCTGGCTGCTCCAGGCTATTCGCCGAGTTACTGGGATCGAAATTCAGAGGCAACTGATTCCCAATTCGATCTTTTTAGTAAGTATGACAAATTCACAATCAAAGAGTTTGAGCAGCTCGCGGATTTTGCACTCGAAAACCAAGTAGACTTTCTCTCTACCCCTTTTGACCTCGAGATTGCAGAAGAGCTCGCCCCGATTGTCCCCGCTTTCAAAGTAGCGTCTGCCGACATTACAAATGGGCCGCTAATCGCCAGGCTCCAGCAGTTTGGCTTGCCTCTAATTCTCTCCACTGGAGCGGCCTCAGTGGAGGAAATCGGTGGCGCAGCGGACCGACTGTCGGGTCATGGCGCCTCGGTGGCATTTTTGCATTGTGTGCTCAATTACCCGACATTGCTTTCTAACGCCAACATCCAGGGCATCCGACGGCTGCAAGAAGTTCTCCCTCGAGATTTTGTGGTTGGATACTCGGATCATGTCGCCCCCACCTCTGCAGGAGACATGCCTTCCTTGCAAGCTGCCTTCTTGATGGGATCGGCCGTAATTGAGAAGCACTTCACAAATGACCGCGCGAAAATTGGCAACGACCACTACCACTCGGCTGATTACGATGCCTTAAGGGCATTCGTAGATTGGATGACCGAGGCGCGGGAAATGATGGGCAGCTGGAACCCAAATTTGGAAATTCAGAACTCTGCGCGTACTAATGCGAGGCGCAGAATTTTTGCCTCTCAAGAAATTTCCGCCGGAACGGTGCTGACCGCGGCTAATCTTGTCGCGCTGAGAGCCAACGATGGGATAGAAATTTCAGAGTGGGACGGAGTTTTAGGCAAAGCTCCAAAAAGATTAATACCAGCCGGCGAACCTTTACAGTGGTCGGACTTCTAAACCAACAAATTTAGCCCCAACACTGCAAGTGCTGCCTCGAGCACTTTTCGGTTGCTTCGATTGGCTCGAACAAAACCTGAAGCCATGGGCACCTCTGAATCGCTCCGGGTGTGTTGGAAATTTCCTAGTTCGAAAACCGAGGATGGAGTCATGGAAAGACGTGACAAGCGTGGCTGGGTAAACCGCCCTGGGTTTAACCGAGACTCTGTTTTTTTTGGATTCCGACCAATTTTCTTGGCCAGTTGGCTTCGGGATGGAACGCTTCTTCGAACTCTGCCGGAGGCACGTCACATAGGTATCTGGGGACGCGCTGAGTGTTGTGCCATGCGCCCAGGTGAGGGTCCCAAGTTCGACCTCCTCGAAGGTTTTTCAGGCCACCCTTCGCGCTGGTCCTCTGATGAGGTCGACCTTGTACTAACCTTTCACGGTTTCAGCGAGCGCATTGTCATAACTGCCACCAACACTGCCGATTGAGGGGACGCTACCAATTTCTGCGAGCCGTTCCCCCGTAACGGAGGTATGTAAATTTGCTGCCGGTGCCATTGTGGCAGCGAAGCTCAAGAAAATATTTACCCCGTGCTAAGTGGAGCATGAGAGTAATTTTACACTCCGCGCCTCAGCCCACTTTGGTTCCCTCAGAAATTTCAACCTTGAAAGGGCCCAAAACCATGGCGACCCTGCGCCCCTGGACCATTCCCTCGATAGGGTGATTGGCAACTGCTCCGATAGGACCGGACTGATCGGGCGCGGCCGACTCACCGTCGTATCCGGTGGGCACGCGGCCGTGTTGCCAACACCACGCGACATCTTTGTCAGCCAACAGCTTGTCAACGAGTCGGTTCTGAATCTCGGAATGGTGTGCCGTCCGACACAGGTAGGCCTTTCGGTCGGTCACCGCAAAAAGCCTAAAGTCGGACTCTGCCATGAACAGGTGCATGGCAGACTGCACTCCGGGAAACATGGGGTGAGACCAATCGTCACAGATAATCACACCTGAGTCATTTAGTACCGCCGAGGCTCTGCGAAAGTCCTCGAGGGTCGCTTTCTCAGAGTGTTCTCCGTCAATGTGGATTACGTCAAAGGCGTCTGTGGTGTCAACCTGCTGCCAGTTGCTCAGAAGTTCGAACCTGTCGGAAACCCCAGCTCCCGCAACGAAGCTTTCCAGGCTTGCTCTGGCCTCCGAGCCTCCATCCCAATTGAACGGATCGATGCCAATCAGGCGAGACGCGTGCGAATTGAGCAAAGCATGGATGGCGAAACCTCCAAACAAAACGCCAACCTCAGCAATTAACTTTGCCTCTGAAGCGATGGCTTTGAAAATATATACGTCTTTGGAGCTGAGGTACCGCAGGAGTATTTCCGGTTGATACGAGTTAATTTCTGCCAACTTCTCTTGCCTCTTCTTTTAGCCCTAAACCCGACGTCGAATCCAGGGATTCACAGGCACATGTCAGCCTGCACCACGGGAACGGTTTCCCCAGCGTTCTGCGTTGTTACTTTCCATTTCAATCCATAAAACCTATTTCGAATATCAGACTAGCTTAGTGGACGCGGGACAGTTGCAAAGTCAGGTTATAGGCGGGGTTCAACTCGGGAGCCCTTCGGGCACGCTCGTCGGGTTTTCCATGACTCCATCCCCGGTTTCCAAAGTATGAAGTTTACAGCAAACACCAGGGCGGTTCGGGGAGGGACCTGAGAGATGCGAAACCCACCCTTCAGGTTCACGCCGAGTCTTGCCACTGGCGAATCATGTTTTTCAAATTCTTCAAATAATCGTCCTCGCCGGCAGGCCCGGCCAGCCTCGACTGCAGTTTGCCAAAGAACATAGACGCCTCGGCGGCCTCGGCCAGAGGCGCATACCAATTTTCCCAATTTGGCAATTCCTCTTTGTAAAGGAGAATTCGGGTTCGCGCTTCGCAAAAAATCACGTTCGCAAACGCTGAGCCAGCAGGCCCAATTATCTCCTCGGCATTCATGACAGTTGCAACTTGATCGCGGAAACTTAGCCTGTTGAGAAACACTGGCTCGAAGCCAAGTTCTTGGAGAGCGCCATGAGCTCTGTCGGTGTATTTTCTTGTGTGAAAGCTTTCTCTCGCAAAGAAAATCTTCTTCGCCTCGGTCGTCGTCTTCCCCCCTCTTCCATGGTCCTGACCTGCCTCCCGAAAATCGTCTAAGGCCTGGCGGTTACCCACGGTTCTTCTTTTCATGGAGTCCGCATGGGGACGGGGGGAGTCGCTAACGGGTTGCTCAACAAAGTGGAGTTTTCGAACCTTCAGATTGCTACCTGCGGGCACCTCAATGACTGGCCGGCCGCCCCAGAAAACTTCAAGGCTCTCTCTCCGCGACGCGCCATTTTTGCACCCCGCACTGACGATGAGCGGTATCGAGGGGTTGTCGAAGTGCTTCGAAGCGAGATGCGCGCCCGGTAGAAAATTAATCAACCAGTGAGACCAATTGTGTTGCGCTCTTGTGCCAACGTAAATTGCCTCTCCGACCTCCGAGGCGGGCTTTCTAGGCGGAGCAATCAGCACCTGGGAACCACGTTGCTCAATGGTCCCGCCGTGCTTGCCATCTGGCGTCGGATAGGCATGGTACGGCCCGCTTTCAATTCGCGGCGTGATGAGGAGAAGGTTCCCGTCCAGGATCGCGGGGAACTTAGAGTTTTCCCTGATCAGAGAATTGGCTAGGGTCCAAATCCCGAGTTTTCGGACCCGCGTCTGTGGAAAGCCCCGAGCTGCGCCGTCGGGCAGAAAGCGTTGGTAGCTATTTCCAGTCTGCTCCGCGCGCAACCCGAGGCCTAGAAAGCGCTCATCTTCCCTCTCCAATGCGCGCAATTCAAGAACTCTCCAGCCGGCGAAATGAAGCAGAGCTACGCTGCAGCCCTTCCTCCAGGCAAAGGCAACAATGAAATTCAATATTTTCCGCATGTGCATCTCGACCCCTCTAAACGTGTGCGTCGCTTTGGCCTACCGCCCATGCTCAATCCCAAAAATAGAACCTACAGGGCAGCCGTTGGCCGGAATTACAGACGAAAGCGCAACAACTTCTAAGGTAATTATCCGAATCACATCCGCCTTGCAAAGGGTGGCGCTTTCTTGCTCACACGTTACCGGCATTTAACTCTGCCCGACCGAATTGGAATCGGGAAGCTCCTCATATTTGGTCCACTCCGAAACAATCATCGCCCAGAAAGTGGATTTTCGCCGTTCTGCGATTTCCCCTGAAATTCGAAGCTGGTGCTGATCGCATGGGCCGGCCCATGCGAATTTGGACCGTATTTGGGTAACAAGCTCGACGCCACGCCAAACGGCGCAACGCGCGCGCTCATCAGCCGTATCGATTGAAACCCAAACTGCTTGGGGATCACCTTTTTTCGTTTGCGTGTCGGGTAAACGCCCAAAGAAGGAGGCTGCCGACTGGCCATCGACCTTCCCGCAGACCCGCGCATGCGAGTGAGTCACGAACTTCTCGCCTGGGTGGATTATGGGCTGCCCCGATTTATGACCGCCCGGGAGAAGTCGAATCCAGAACCGCTTTTGCGACTGGGCGTCAGACAACGTCCTTGGCGGTGGGCGTTCTGGTCAGACTCACACCACATCTCGAGCGTTACTCCCCAGTTTGTGTGTCCCGCCAAGATTCGCGCGATCCCTTCAGGGGAAACCCTTCACGTGCGGTGGGGAACATTTTCCCCACCGCCCCCTCACGCTGTGGCACACATCACGCCACATAACCCAAGCGAGGCCAAGTCTCTCCAGAAACTAGGCATTTATCGGACGTGTCCAGCTATTTTCCGGGCTCGTATTCGTCCTTCCAACGGAGAACAAAAGTACATTTCGCCGGCCGCATCAGACCCCATGCGCTAACGGCACTTGTCTTTGATGGTGTCACCCAGAAAGATGATTGGTGAGGGTATGAGAGAGATGAATAACCGGCCCGGAAAGCGCCGGCGCGGCTCACTCGGGCGAACGTATTTTGAGACTTTTGTCCGGCGCGAGAGACCGCTTGAGCTGTTGCACCTCGCACCAGAATCCGGGCCCTCAGATTGGGGGTAGAGATTTCGCTAGAATTAAAGGATGGATATCAAACCGCGGTCTCGAGTAGTCACTGATGGCATCGAAGCCACAACATCGCGAGGAATGCTCCGGGCTGTGGGGATGGGTGATGAGGATTGGGATAAGCCCCAAATTGGCATTGCCAGTTCGTGGAACGAAATTACTCCCTGCAACCTCTCGCTGGCTCGTCTGGCCCAGGCAGCGAAGGAAGGCGTCCACGCGGGAGGGGGTTACCCTCTTCAATTTGGGACCATTTCCGTTTCTGATGGAATCTCCATGGGCCATGAAGGAATGCACTTCTCCCTTGTTAGCCGCGAGGTAATTGCTGATTCTGTGGAGACGGTGATGCAGGCGGAGCGACTCGATGGTTCAGTCCTTCTAGCCGGCTGTGACAAGTCCATCCCAGGCATGTTGATGTCGGCGGCACGGCTAGATTTGGCGTCGGTGTTTCTTTACGCTGGTTCCATTGCCCCCGGCTGGGTCAAGCTTTCGGATGGAACCGAAAAAGACATCACCATCATTGATTCTTTTGAGGCCGTAGGGGCGGTAAAAGCAGGGAAAATGACCCGCGAGGATGCCTACCGCATCGAGTGTGCTTTCGCACCCGGTGAGGGCGCCTGTGGCGGCATGTACACGGCGAATACGATGGCCAGCGTCGCCGAGGCGCTCGGATTGAGTTTGCCGGGTTCAGCTTCGCCCGCCTCATACGATCGCAGGCGTGATTTGTTTGCTCGCCGTTCCGGGCAAGCAGTCGTGGAAATGCTCCGACAGGGACTCACCGCTCGGACCATTCTCACCCGTGAGGCATTCGAAAATGCCATCGCGATTGTGATGGCATTGGGTGGTTCCACAAATGCTGTGTTGCACTTGTTGGCTATCGCCTATGAGGCAGAGGTTGAATTGACACTCGATGACTTCAACCGGATCGGCGACAAGACGCCCCACATTGCCGATGTTAAGCCTTTTGGTCGTCACGTCATGAACGACGTTGATCGTCACGGGGGTCTCCCCGTGCTGATGAAGGCGCTCGTGGATGCAAACATCATGCACGGCGACGCGATAACCGTGACGGGTAAAACGATGGCAGAGAATCTTGAGGCAATGACAATTGACCCCCTTGATGGGGAAGTGCTTCGTCCCCTCAATAAGCCATTGCACCCGACAGGCGGCATCACGATTCTCAGGGGCAATTTTGCCCCTGAAGGCGCGGTGGTGAAGAGTGCCGGTTTTGACGCGTCCACCTTCGAAGGGCCTGCCAAAGTCTTTGAGCGGGAGCGAGCGGCAATGGATGCGCTTACC
>Ga0209702_10006496_pt1 | contig 14974 bp, 29 predicted proteins | sample FRY01_FD_187210 | JGI IMG/M metagenome (GOLD analysis project Ga0209702, IMG submission 187210) | Freshwater microbial communities from Lake Fryxell liftoff mats and glacier meltwater in Antarctica - FRY-01 (SPAdes) (version 2) | ecosystem: Environmental > Aquatic > Freshwater > Ice > Glacier... | reverse complement strand
AATTTCTATTGTAGTGATAATAAGTTAACATCATTAGAAGGTATTGGTGATGTTGAGGGTAAAATAAATAGTGATTTATGAAGTATATAAAATTATACGAGGATTTCTCCGATAAAGTATTGGATAATCTAGAAGACATTAAATGGATAATCGTGTCATTTTGTGATGATGTTATATCATATAAGTTATTAAATAACTTTGAAGATAGGATAGTAATATATTCATTATCTGATAAACAAACTAATAAAGAAGAATTTGAATCTCTTGGTGGGCGAATTAAAGACTTAAATAATAACTATGAATATGTAGTTATCGAAGATAAAATTGCTATTGGGTTACCAGAATATTTAAAAATATTTAAAGGAATTGAAAAATATAACATTGAAAATTACACTTTTAATGATGATTTGAGTATAGATGTTAATGGTAATGTCGATTTATCTTTTAATGATTTAACTAAACTTCCATTTAAATTTAGAAATGTTAGTGGATATTTTTTCTGTGATAATAATAAATTAACATCATTAGAAGGATGTCCTAAAACTATCGGAGTTGGATTTTATTGTAATAATAATAATCTAACATCATTAGAAGGTTGTCCTGAAACGGTCTTAGGTAATTTTGATTGTAGAAGTAATAACTTAACATCATTAGAAGGTGGTCCTGAAACGGTTGGAGGTAATTTTGATTGTAGATATAATAACTTAACATCATTAGAAGGATGTCCGGAAACGGTTGGTGGTGATTTTTTATGTACATTTAATAAGTTAAAATCATTAGAAGGTGGTCCTGAAACGGTAGGATATGATTTTACTTGTAATAATAATAATATAACATCATTATTAGGTGGTCCTAAAACGGTCGGAGTTAATTTTAATTGTATAAATAATAACTTAACATCATTAGAAGGAAGTCCTGAGAAGATCGGAGGTTCTTTTAATTGTGGTTATAATAACTTAACATCATTAGAAGGAATTCCTAAAAAGATATTAGGTGATTTTAATTGCACATTTAATAATTTAACATCATTAGTTGATGGTCCTAAAACAGTCGGTGGTTATTTTTCGTGTTCTACTAATAAGTTAACATCATTACTCGGAAGTCCTGAAACTGTCGGTGGTAATTTCTATTGTAGTGATAATAAGTTAACATCATTAGAAGGTATTGGTGATGTTGAGGGTAAAATAAATAGTGATTTATGAAGTATATAAAATTATACGAGGATTTCTCCGATAAAGTATTGGATAACCTAGAAGATATTAAATGGATCATAGTTTCTTTCTGTGACGATAGGATTAGTTATAAGTTATTAACTAATATAGAAGATAGGTTAATAGTTTATACTCTATCAGAAGAACAAACCAATTTAGAAGAGTTTGAATCTCTTGAAGGTCGGATTAAAGATTTAAATAAAGATTATGAATACCAAATTATAAATGGTAACATTGTTATTGGGTTATATGAATATATAAAAGAATTTAAAAATACAGAGATAAAGAAATTTGGTATTAGAAATTATACATTTAATGATGATTTAAGTATAGATGTTAATGATAATGTTGATTTATATGATAAAGATTTAACTAAAATCCCATTTAAATTTAGAAATGTTGCTGGTTATTTTAATTGTAGTTATAATAAGTTAACATCATTAGAAGGGTGTCCTAAAACGGTCGGAGGCTCTTTATTTTGCTATAGTAATAACTTAACATCATTAGAAGGATGTCCTGAAACGCTCGGAGGTGATTTTACTTGTTCATATAATAACTTAACATCATTAGAAGGATGTACTGAAACGGTCTTAGGTGATTTTTATTGTTCTGATAATAACTTAACATCATTAGAAGGAATTGGTGATGTTAAAGGTAATATATTAAGTGATTTATGAAGTGTTCATATATAAAAATTAATATATAAACTATGAAGTATATAAAATTATATGAGGATTTCTCTGATAAAGTATTGGATAACCTAGAAGATATTAAATGGATAATAGTATCATTTTGTGATGATATAATATCATATAAGTTATTAAATAATTATGAAGATAAACTAGTGATCTATTCATTATCAGGTGAACAAAGTAATCAAGAAGAATTTGAATCTCTTGAAGGTAGAATTAAAGATCTAAATCCGGAGTATGAATATGTAGTTACTACTAATGGTAAGATTGCTATTGGGTTACCTAAATATCTAAAAGTATTTGAAAATATTGAAAAGTATAAAATTAAAAATCATACATTTAATGATGATTTCAGTATAGATGTTAATGGTGATGTTTATTTATCTTATATTAAATTAACTAAACTTCCAATTAAATTTAGAAATGTTAGTGGTTCTTTCTATTGTGATTATAATAAGTTAACATCATTAGAAGGTAGTCCGGAAACGGTCTTAGGTGATTTTTCATGTTCAAATAATAACTTAACATCATTAGAAGGAAGTCCTAAAACGGTCGGAGGTGATTTCTATTGTAATTCTAATAACTTAACATCATTAAAAGGAAGTCCTTTAATCATTGAATTTAATTTTAATTGTTCTTATAATAACTTAACATCATTGAAAGGAAGTCCTAAAAAAGTAGTAGGTGATTTTTATTGTAGAAGTAATGAATTATTAACATCATTAGAAGGTATTGGTGATGTTAAAGGAGAAATAAGTACTGATTTATGAAGTATTTATATCATAATCCAATCAATTCTAATTTAACATTCCTATTATAATAGATCCATTCCAATTCAGTAACTCTTTTACCATCTATGTAATAATATTTAAAACCTATTTCACCACTTTCATAATATACAATACATTCACCATCTCTTTTACCACCTAAGTAATTACATTTAAAACTTATAACTACATTTGTAAAGTACCTAATAAATTCACCATTTCGTTTACCATCTAAGTAATTAATCATAGAGTATATCTCACCACCACCATAATAACCAATATGTTCACCATCTATCATAATCCAAGTAATTCTAATTTTAAATTTCGATTATAAGAGATCCATTGTGATTCAGTAACCTTAATATCATTTATGTAATATCTCTTACCTGAGATCTCAACACTAATATAATAGAAAATATATTCTCCATTAAGTTTACCATCTAAGTAATTACATTTAGATTCTATCACACCACTTCTAAAGTAATAAATACAATCACCTGATCTTTTACCATCTAAGTACCAACATTTAAATTCTATCTCACCACTTATAAAGTAACTAATATATTCATCCTTTCGTTTACCATCTACGTAATTTATCGTAGATTCTATCTCACCACTTTCATAGTAACTAATATGTTCACCATTTCGTTTACCATCTAAGTACCAACATCTATACTTTACCAAACCATTTTTATAGTATGCAATAAATTCACCTGATCTTTCACCATCAATATAATTACAAATAGAATTTATCTCACCAGTTCTAAAGTAATAAGTAGATTCACCATTTCGTTTACTATCTAAGTACCAACATCTAAATAATATCTCACCAGTTTTAAAGTATTCAATATATTCACCTTGTACATCTTTCATAATCTATGTAATTATATTATCTTCTTTATTCTAATTCATACAATACAAATATAGTTATTTAATTATGATAAACAAATTTTATCTAAAATGTGGTTTTCATAATCCAATTGATTCTAATTTAATATTTCTATCATAAGAGATCCACTCCAATTTAGTAACTAATCTACCACTTATATAATATTTCTTATATAATTCTACATTTTCCCTATCATCAAAGTACCTAATAGATTCACCATTTCTTTTACCTCCTAAGTAATTACATTTACAATATATCTCACCACTTATAAAGTAACTAATAAATTCACCATGAAATTCACCATCTTTATAATTACATTTAGATGAGATCTCACCACTTAAATAATATTCTATATGTTCACCATCCTTCATAATCCTAACAATACTAATTTTAAATTCCGATTATGAGAAATCCACTCTAAATAACTAATCTTAATATTATTTCGGTGATACCATTTAGATGATATTTCACCATTTTTATAGTAAGTAATAGATTCACCATTTAATTTACCATCTTTATAATTACATTTATAGTAGATCTCACCAGTATCATAATATTCTGTATATTCACCATTTTGTCTACCATCTAAGTACCAACATTTAGAGTATATCAAACCAGTTATAAAGTATTCAATATATTCACCATTTAATTTACCACCTAAGTAATTACATTTAGATTCTATTTCACCACTACTATAGTATTCAATATATTCACCATTTAATTTACCACCTAAGTAATTACATTTAGATTCTATTTCACCACTACTATAGTATTCAATATATTCACCATGTAAATTACTTAATTGGTAATTAATCTTAGATTCTAACAAACCACTTTTATAGTAATAAATAGATTCACCATGTAATTCTCCATCTATATAATATGTCTTAGATAGTATCTCACCACTTTTATAATATTTAATATGTTCACCATCTGTCATAATCCAATTAACTTAAATTTAAGATTCCTATTATATGATAACCATTCTGAATAAGTAACCAATTCATTATTTATATAATAACTCTTAGATATTATCTCACTATTTTCATAGTATTCAATAAATTCTCCATGTAATTTCCCATGTAAGTAATTACATTTATATAGTATATCACCATTCATATAGTATCCTATGTATTCCAAATTTAGTTTACCATCTAAGTAATTACATTTATATTTTATAAACCCACTTTTATAGTATTCAATATATTCAACATGATATTCAACATCTGAGTAATTTATCTTAGATCTTATTTCACCAGTATCGTAATATTCAATATTTTCACCTTCTTTCATTATCCAACCAATTCTAATTATATTAAATACTCTCCTATAATTTTTCATATTCTGATTAAAGTATAATCGAGTATTTTTTATAAATATAGAATAAAAAATTAATATATAAACTATGAAGTATATAAAATTATATGAGGATTTCTCCAATAAAGTATTAGATAACCTATAATATATTAAATGGATCATTGTATCATTTTGTGATGATAGAATTAGTTATAAGTTATTAACTAATTTTGAAGATAAATTAGTAGTATATAGTTTATCTGATAAACAAACTAATTTAGAAGAGTTTGAATCACTAGAAGGTAGAATTAAAGATTTAAATCCTAACTATGAATATTTAGTTACTGAAGATAAGATTGCTATTGGATTACCAGAATATTTAGAATTATTTGAAATTATTGAAAACTATAAAATTGAAAACTATACTTTTAATGATGATCTAAGTATAGATGTTAATGGTGATGTTCATTTATCTTATAAATCATTAACTAAACTTCCATTTAAATTTAGAAATGTTACTGGTAATTTTGATTGTTCTTATAATGAATTAAAATCATTAGATGGGTGTCCTAAAACGATCGGAGTTAATTTTAATTGTACATCTAATAAGTTGACATCATTAGAAGGTTCTCCTAAAAATATCATAGGTTCTTTTTACTGTTCTTATAATTATTTAACATCATTATTAGGTGGTCCTGAAACAGTCAGAGGTTATTTTTATTGTAGAAGTAATAACTTAAAATCATTAGAAGGATGTCCGGAAACGGTCGGTCGTGATTTTGATTGTAGATATAATAACTTAACATCATTAGAAGGTTGTCCTAAAGTGACAGGACGTAATTTTAAGTGTATGTTTAATAAGTTAGAATCATTAGATGGTATTGGTGAGGTTAAAGGTAAAATAATAAGTTAGAATCAATTCTAATTTTAAATTCCTATTAGTATCTTTAGATACTCTCACTTCGTGAGTAACTCTTTTACCATCTTTCATAATACTAATAATCCTAATTTAATATTCCTACTATAAGAAATCCATTCCAATTCACTAACAACATTACCATTTATATTATAAGATTTAATTGAGACCTCACCACTTGAATAGTAACTAATATGTTCGCCATGAAATTTACAATCTAAGTAATTTATCTTAGACCAAATCTCACCACTTTTAAAGTAACTAATATATGAGCCATGTCTTTTACCATCTAAGTAATTACATTTAGACAATATCTCACCAGTATCATAATATTCTATATATTCTCCATCTTTAGATTCTACCTCACTTGAATAATATTCTATATGTTCCCCTTCTTTCATAATCCCAACAATACTAATTTAATATTTCGATTATAAGAGATACATTCCGATTCAGTAACTGATTTACCATCTAAGTACCAACACTTATATTCTATCTCACCAGTTATAAAGTATCTAATAAATTCACCATGTCTTTCACCACCTAAGTAATTACATTTATATGAGATCTCACCACTTATAAAGTAATGTATATATTCACCATCTTTCATAATCCTAATAATTCTAATTTAATATTCCTATTATAAGAAGTCCACTCAGAATCATTAACCGGTCTACCATTAATATAATAACTATATATAATCTTACCACTAGAATAACAAGTAATAAGTTCTCCATGTTTCTTACCATCTAAGTACCAACATTTACATAATATCTCACCACTCTCATAGTATGATGTAAATTCACCTACGGGTTTACCATCTAAGAAATTCATCTTAGATAGTATCTCACCAGTACCATAATATAGTATGTCTTCACCATCTTTCATAATCCTAATAATACTAATTTAATATTCCTATTATAAGAGATCCATTCTAATTCAGTATTCTCATTACCATTTATGTAATAAGATTTAGATAATATCTCACCACTTTTAAAGTAACTAATACATTCACCATGTAAATTACTATCTATATAATTACATTTAGATGAGATTGTACCACTAATGAAGTATCTAATAGATTCACCAAGTATCTTACCATCTAAGTAATTTATCTTAGATGAGATTACGCCACTTTTAAAGTAACTAATCTCTTCACCATTTTTATCATCATCTAAGTAAGTACATCTATATGAGATATCACCACTTTCATAGTAACTAATATATTCACCATTTCGTTTATCATCTAAGTAAGTACACTTATAGAATATATCACCACCTATAAAGTAACTAATATATTCACCATTAAGTTTACCATCTAAGTAATTAATCCTAGAGTATATCTCACCACCGCTATAGTATTCTATATCTTCACCATCTTTCATAATACAATCTATCTAAAAATTCTAATCTAACCTAGTTTCACTCCACCATATTATCATAGGTCTTATTTTTTCCTTATGATGTATAATAGATGATCTAACTCTAATAAAATGTGAAAAATCATGTTTAGGATTACCATTATGTTTATCATAATATTCTTTATATAGATACCTTATATCTTTATTAATATTCGTCACATCATCTTTCATAACCCAATCAATTCTAATTTAATATTACGATTATAAGATAACCATTCTAATTCAGTAGCAATATTACCATAAATGAAATAAGATTTAGATGAGATATCACCATCTTTATAGTATCCAATAGACTCACCATGATATTTACCTTCTAAGTAATTTATATTAGATCTTAATTCACCACTTTTTAAGTATCTAATTAATTCACCTACACGTTTACCTTCTAAGTAATTACATTTATATAATATCTCACCAGTTTTATAGTATTCTATATGTTCACCATCTATGTAATTACACTCATATGATACTTCCCCATTACTATAATATGCAATTTGTCTATCTTTCATAATAATTTTTAGTAATAAAGTTCTCTCATTTTTTCATATTCAATCAATACTTCATCATATTTGTAACTAGTATTGGATACGATGTGTTCAAAAAATTTATCATCTGTTTCTTTACAGAAATCACTATCTTCATACTTATATGGCAACTTACCATATTTTGAAATTGTATCAGTTAGGTCGGTTTTACCTTTTGTGATATCATCAACTAATTGACCAACTTGTTTATCGGCTAATCGACATCCAGTCTCCCAGTCTTCATTTTTGTAGAGGTTTTTCATTTTGTTTTAATTATTGTTTATAATAACGAATTAAAAAAAAGACCACCCGAAGGTGGTTTATCGGGTAGAACCAAAGGCCTTTTGTCTACCATGACTATGTTTCATTTCTCATTGTTACCAATGCTGTACCCGGACGGTATCACCAAACGAAAGAGGATTTACACAACATATTATTTTATATATTTAAATAATACAACTTCCTATACAAATATACGTAATTTATTTATCATATCTATAATCTAAGTAAAATCCATCACCTTTATTTGGTTTATGTTGACATTTCATTGGTTCCATCAAACCACTCTCTAATTTTTTATGCCATCTAACAGATTCCTCTCTACATTCATCAATTGTTGAATAAAAGTTATTTTCTAATAAAGATTGTGCATAATCTTCCAGGGATTTTGGTTTCATAATTTTTATTATTTATACAAAAAAACTTTTTTAGTTTTAATTAATAGTTTATATTTCACCTGTAACTTCACCAATAATATTTAATGATGTTAATTTAGTATCTCTACAATCAAAATAACCTCCGACCGTTTGTTTTATAATAATTAAATAACTATATTTGTATCAGTTAATAAACATTAAATATAAATATTATGTGAGTAATCATCATCTTTTTAATTATATTTATTTTATTAGATTAGTTAAAACTAATCTAATAAAATAAATATAATAAGTATAAGTCCTCTGTCTGTGCATGGACATGAAAAACAAAGACATCCAATTCAATCGTGAGATTGCCACTTAGGAACTAACAGTTGGTTAGCACAGAAAGTAGATCTGGGGGTATTTAAAAATTACAAATTAAGCGTAATAAGGAGATTATTTCAATTTATTACGCTTTTTTTATATGATATATAGGATCTTGTCTGAAAAATCCTCATATAATTTTATATACTTCATAGTTTATATATTAATTTTCATATATAAATACCTCACTAAATCTAACTTTACGAATACAAAATAATAAAATTATGTAAAGATAGTTTTATTTTTATTAATATACTAATGAATTTAGATCTATATAAGGTATCATGTAAAATATTAGATAACTTGTTTTATCGAGTTAATTTTTCTAAATTTACAATGTGAATTAATAATAATTAGTAAATTTCAAGAAAACATATGAGTGATAATAAATTAACACTGGAAATAATTAGAAGTTATGGGATGAGTGAGAGAACCTATAAACCAGATTGGGATGATACATGTATCGATTTTAAGACACCCTCCGGTATTATATTAACAACAATGACACAATGTAACAACCAACCAACAGATTCTGACACACTTGAAGGTTTAGATGGATTTGTTTATATTCAGACTAAATCTGAACTTGATGAATTACTATCACTAAGTTATGATGAATTAATTGATAAAATTTCATTAGAAGAAAAGAATTTTGATAAGTCAAAATATGAATAAGTTGTAAATTAAATAAGGTAATACCCTAAGAGATAGGATTGTGAAAGTTTCACATATGTGAGTAAAGACGAATACATTATAAATGTACAGTTCATGACAATGAATAATTAACCGTGGTAAAGACATATCGTTCAAAACCTTATTTATTTTAAAAGTTATAGTGATTTATTAACTATTTATATATAAAAATTAATATATAAACTATGAAGTATATAAAAATGTATGAAGACTTTTCTGATAAGGTTCTAGATAACCTAGAAGATATTAAATGGATAATCGTATCATTTTGTGATGATCGAATTAGTTATAAGTTATTAACGAACTTTGAAGATAAGATAGTGATCTATTCATTATCTGATAAACAAACTAATAAAGAAGAGTTTGAATCTCTTGATGGTAGAATTAAAGATCTAAATCCTAACTATGAATATGTAGTTACTAATAATAAGATTGCTATTGGATTATCAGAATATTTAGAAGTATTTGAAGAGGTCGAAAAATATCAAATTGAAAATTATATAATTAATGATGATGCTAGTATAGATGTTAATGGTCTTGCCGATTTATCTTTTAAAGATTTAACTAAAATTCCATTTAAATTTAGAAATGTTACAGGTGATTTTGATTGTAGATATAATAACTTAACATCATTAGAAGGCAGTCCTAAAACGATCGGAGGTGATTTTTTTTGTAATGATAATAAGTTAACATCATTAGAGGGAAGTCCTAAAACGGTCTTAGGTAATTTCGATTGTAATGACAATAACTTAACATCATTGGAAGGATGTCCCGAAACAGTAGCAGTTGGTTTTTATTGCTCATCTAATAAGTTAACATCATTATTAGGTAGTCCTGAAAAAGTCGGAGGTAGTTTTTATTGTTTTGGTAATAGATTAAAATCATTAGAAGGTAGTCCTAAAACGATCGGAGATGATTTCAATTGTTCATTTAATAACTTAACATCATTAATAGGTGGTCCTAAAAAAGTATTAGGTAATTTTGGTTGTTATGATAATAAGTTAAAATCATTAGAAGGAAGTCCTGAAACGGTCTTAGGTGATATCAATTGTAATCATAATAATTTAACATCATTAGAAGGTAGTCCTAAAACGGTCGGAGGTAATTTTTCTTGTTACCATAATAACTTAACATCATTAATAGGTATTGGTGAAGTTGGAGGTAATATAATGAGTGATTTATGAAAATTAATATATAAACTATGAAATATATAAAATTATATGAGGATTTCTCAGACAAGATTCTAGATAATCTAGAAGATATTAAATGGATCATCGTATCATTTTGTGATGATCGAATTAGTTATAAATTATTAAGTAATTATGAAGATAAATTGGTAGTTTATACACTTTCAGAGAAACAAACTAATCAAGAAGAATTTGAATCTCTTGATGGTAGAATCAAAGATTTAAACACTAACTATGGATATGTAGTTACTGAAGATAAGATTGCTATTGGGTTACCAGAATATCTAAAAGTATTTAAAGAAATTGAAAAGTATAAAATTGAAAATTATACATTTAATGATGATCTTAGTATAGATGTTGATGATGATGTTAAGTTATCATTTAAACATTTAAGTAAACTACCAGTTAAATTTAGAAATGTTAGTGGATTTTTTGACTGTAAATTTAATGATTTAATATCATTAGAAGGTTGTCCTGAAACGGTTGGAGGTAATTTTAATTGTGATGATAATTTATTAATATCATTAGAAGGAAGTCCTAAAAATATCGGAGGTGATTTTGATTGTTCATCTAATAGATTAACATCATTAGAAGGAAGTCCTTTGAAAGTTGTAGGTGATTTTAATTGTAAATATAATAATTTAACATCATTAGTTGGTGGTCCTAAAATAGTTGGAGGTAATTTTATTTGTTCTGTTAATGGTTTAATATCATTAGATGGTTCTCCTGATACTATCTCAGGTGATTTTAATTGTGATTCTAATAGCTTAACATCATTAGATGGTTCTCCTGAAACGGTTGGAGGTAATTTTAATTGTTATTATAATGAATTAACAACATTAGAAGGAAGTCCTAAAACGATCGGAGATGATTTTGATTGTACTTCTAATAACTTAACATCATTAGAAGGTATTGGTGATGTTAAAGGTAAGATATTTAGTGATTTTAATTAAAAATAAACACTTATATACATTTTAATGACACAACACCAAATGAAATATAAAACATACTCACGAAGTGAGAGTATCTAAAGATACTACAATCATACTCACGAAGTGAGAGTATCTAAAGATACTATCAAAAAGATCTAACACTCTCTTAAAATGAATTAAAATGATACTATAACGAAGTGAGTAACACCAAGATGAATTAAAATTATAATAATTTAAACAATTATAGATAATTACAATATAATTCAATATGAAAAATTACTTACTTACAGATTTTAATTCAGACAGATGGACAGGAATTAACTTAGATATAGTTTATTCTCAACTTAAGGAATTAAATGAACGAATTAGAATTATAGGAATTATATATGGTGAAGTACTAAACCGAAAACCAAAAGATTTTGATGTTAATTTTTCAAATGTATCTCATACAATTGAAAGATTAACATTATTAGATGGTAAAGTTTTTGGAGATATTACTTTTCTCAATAATGAGAAAGGATGTGAAGCTAAAGCTTTTATTAATGATGAAAATTATATATTTGATATAAGATGTGCTATAGTCACTGATATAGATACTAATGAGATAATAATTAAAAGAATATTCACATGGGATGTAATACCAAATATAATTTAGATGATCTTATATCATACATGAATGAATACAACGAATAAGCCATATCACTTGCATTATATTAATTGTCAATGGTATAATTATATGACATCTCTTATTGATGAACACATCCCATGATATTAGAGCTAATATCATTAGACTAATTGTAATTAATATATACATACTCTTGTTTTTACTTCAAAGATAAGTATTTTATTTTAATTAATTCATATTATAGTTAAAATTTGTTTTATCGAAGTTAATTAAATACCTTTATGTACTCTATACTTAAATAGAGTATAAAATTTAAATTATGAAAAAGTTATTAGTATTAGTGATGTTGTTTATTATATCGATGTCATTTAGCCAAAAAGTTAATAAAGACACATTAAGTGCTGGGGATTATATGATACTATCAACTGAGAAGTATTATGATGGTATAAGTATGGTTGCTATGGGTGGTATAACAATTTTTGTAAGTTCACAAATAGGTCCAAGTAAAAGTCTAAGTATAGCCGGTATAATTGTTACATTAATAGGTACAGTAAATATTATCAAATCACATAGTTATATTAGGAAAGCTGGTTTGTTATTAAATGAAAATGGTATTGGTTTACGAATAAAATTATAATAAAGATACTACAATCATATCAAAAAGATCTGAATGAATATTATAATGATAAGTTAGTTTTATCAGAATTAAATAACTATATTTGTAACAAGTTTATTTTGATACATCATTTTTTAAACCTTAAATGTAAATATTATGGAAACTACAATTTTAGAAATTTTAGAAAAACAATTAATTGGTAAAAAAGTTAGAACCGAATCAATCAAAGTTATCTGGTCAAGTTTATCGAAAATTGTCAAAAAAAGTAAATCTGTAACTGATTTACAATTCGAAAAAGATAAAAAGAAATACGGTATGATATCTGTAATTAATATTATAATAGGTAAACATAAAATATTTGAAAACAAAATCATAAAAAGTATTGAATTGTATTCTTACAGAGATTATCATGGTATAAGATTGACACTTAATGATGATACAACAGCAGAATACGATGAAGACAAGAAAATTAATTTTATTCAAAAATAATATGGAAAGAAATATATTTTTAGAAATTGATGGTTTATATTTTGAATCTGAAACACATGAATGGTTTCATGATAAAACATCTACACAATACGCACAAACTAATAACGGGTTAAATATTGATGCATTAGAAAACATTCATGCATTTGTTGTTAGAAAAAAAAGTACAGGTGAATATGATAGACTACTACTTGATTCAAATACGAATGAAGTTATTTTTGAAAGTAAAAGTTTCGAAGCTATTGCATTTTATATTGATAAGTTAAAAGTAATTAAAAGATTTAAATAATTAAAATAAGGTAATACCCTAGTGATAGGATTGCGAAAGTTTCACATATGTGAGTAAAGACGAATACATTATAAATGTACAGTTCACGACAATGAATAATAACCGTGGTAAAGACATATCGTTCAAAACCTTATTTATTTTAAAAGTTATAGTGATTTATAAATAAAACATGAAAACATTACTATTAGAAAATAACGGAATTGCATCAAAAGCAACAATTTATTGGGTAAATTCAACTGATGAAAATTATGTTGAATTTAATCCTGAAGTAAGAAATTATATGTCATCTGACGATTTATTTGCTTTTGATATGTTTATGGATCCAGATCTATAAAATATATTTTTATCATCGGCATTAGAAATGGATACTGAATATACATTGACTAAACATCATCCAGAATTATGTGTGAATGAAGACGATCATTCTATGGTAAAACAATTTGCTTATTATACATACATTTTATTTTATGCTTTAAGATTAAGAGAGCGTAAAAAATTACCAAAATTAAATATCAATATAAACTATCTTGGGTAAGATTTTATGGATGATGTTAAAAATTTAAAATGGGGTACAAGTACTGAATCATACATAAGATTAATGTTAAGACAACAAGATAATGTATGTATTAATATCTTTGATAATTATAAGTTAAAAAATGTATACGACGCTAAATCTGAATAAATAATTATAAAAGATGTATTTATTTAAATAAAATGTATATATTTATAAAAACAAAGGGGTGATACAGTAAGGTTAAACACACGGATCCGACAATATTTTTAAAAAGAAAAAATATGAAAAAGAAAATTTAGAAAATCCGTGGTTAGTTAAATCACCTATGGGTAATAATATAGGTGTATTCTCTAATAGACAATTCGCTTTAGATTATATACTCTGGAGTAAATCAAAAATGAGAGACTGTCAATTTAAATACATTCAATGTGAAGACGAAGACGCATCCTATTATAGACGTAAGATAACTGATAATAAAAGAACATAAACTTTTGATCTTCGAAATTATTAAAAAATAAAACATATGACAATATTAGATAGAAAATTTACAACAAAAGAAATAAATTCGTTATTACAAGAAGATTCTATATATGACGAAAATGATGATAAAGTTATTTTCGAATTAGTTGAAAAGGAATTCAGTTCTTCAGATAGGGAGAAAAATTCTACTGAATACAATGTAATCATGGTTGAAATAGAAACCGGTAAATTTTGGTCATCCGAACTAGGTGAAAGTCCTTGGTGTGATCAAGATGAATATAATACCAAACAAGAATGGCATGAAGTTTTTAAAAAAACATATACAAAAACATATTACGAATAAAAAATTAATTTAATATGTATATTGGAATTAAATACCTATATTTGTAGAGGGGATTTTGAATACCTTAAATA
>Ga0209702_10006495_pt1 | contig 14974 bp, 11 predicted proteins | sample FRY01_FD_187210 | JGI IMG/M metagenome (GOLD analysis project Ga0209702, IMG submission 187210) | Freshwater microbial communities from Lake Fryxell liftoff mats and glacier meltwater in Antarctica - FRY-01 (SPAdes) (version 2) | ecosystem: Environmental > Aquatic > Freshwater > Ice > Glacier... | reverse complement strand
ATCTCGTCTGCGCTCGATGTGACAAAAAATAATTAGACTTTTATATATTTCAAATTGGTATCATTTAATTCCGCATCTTATGAAAAAAATAATTTTCTTTGTTCTTACAATTCTGACATTTATTTCATGTCAAAAATCGAAAGACGTTTCAAAAATAGTGGTTGCTGATTGGCTCATTGGAAAATGGGAAAACAATTCGGCGATTGGAAATCTTTCGGAAACTTGGACAAAAGTAAATGATAGCATTTATGAAGGTGAAAGTTTTTTCATAAAAGGGAAAGACACGTTGCACTTTGAAAAAATCCAGATGAAACAAAAAGGCGAAGATCTCTTTTACATTGCAACCATAAAAGGACAAAACAAAGACAAAGCCGTAACTTTCAAACACAACGATACTATAAAGAAGCAACTGGTATTTGAAAATCCGAAACACGACTTTCCTCAAAAAATTTCGTATTCGCAGATAACCAAAGACAGCATCATCATCCAAATTTCTGGAATCCAACAAGGAAAAGCTAGTTCAGAGCGCTATTCGATGAAGAAAAGCAAATAAAAAAACATCCTTTATCCAATTTAATCAAGAATCTTGCTTCTAAAAGCAGGATTTTTTTTGTTTATAAGATACTGATAAACAATTACAAATAAAATGTTAATAAATATTATTCATATTTATTCTAAATAAGCTTTGTAGATTGAAAAATGCTTTATATATTTGCATTGTTATTTTTATTTAATCTAAATAACATTAACCAAAAAATTAAAAAATTTGTTCCAAAATGAAAAAGACAGTTACTTTCCTATGTATTACCATCTCATTCTTAAGTTTTTCTCAAGAAAAAGAGATGAAAAAAGACTCCATTAATTCATTATCTGAAGTCATTATAGATTGCGACGCAATAGTTGGGAATAAGTTTAAGGCAAAAAACAAAGCCGGATCAACTTATTATTTTTCGGAAGCCGATTTAAAAGTATTCAAACAAGATGATATTTCCAGAATTTTAATTAATGTTCCAGGAGTTACAGTACAAGAAACAGATGGTTTTGGTTTACGACCAAGCATAGGAATGAGAGGTACAAATCCCGACAGAAGTTCCAAAATAACGCTTATGGAAGATGGTGTCCTTATTGCTCCAGCTCCCTATTCTGCTCCAGCTGCTTACTATTTTCCAACCGCTGGACGTATGAAGGCTTTTGAAATCATCAAAGGTGGAAGTCAAATTCAATATGGCCCTTACACTACTGCCGGAGCTTTGAATATGGTTTCGACTCAAGTACCAAGTAACTTTTCAGGAAATGTAAGTGCTACTTATGGCAGTTTCAATACCAAACATTTCTACACAAGTATCGGAGATTCTTTCAAAAACTTTGGTTACTTGGTTGAGTACAACAATAGAAATTCGGACGGTTTTATGGATATTGATTATAGCTCCAAAAAAGCAGGTTTTGACGCCAACGATTATGTAGCAAAATTTCGTATAAATACTGATTTAGATGCAAAAATATATCAATCGCTGACAATGAAACTTCAATATTCCGAAGATACATCACATGAAACCTATTTAGGTCTAGCAGAAAGAGATTACAAAACAAACCCTTACAGAAGATATTTAGGTTCTAACGAAGATAATCTTATAACTGATCATTTTCAATTAATGGCAACCCATTACATAAGACCTACACAAAATTTAACTTTCACAACAAAAGCATATAGAAATACTTTTGGCAGAAATTGGTATAAACTCGATGCTGTAAATTTAGGGACAACATCAGTTTCAATCACAAATATATTAGCAGATCCTACTAAATATTCAGCTGAATATAATGCTATTGCAGGAAACAGCAACACTATTGCAAATGCTTTGCGTGTAAAAGCGAACAATCGTAAATATGAATCTCAAGGCGCTCAAACTGTGGGTAATTATAAATTTCAAACCGGAAAATCAAAACACGATATAGAATTTGGAATACGGTATCACGAAGACTATGAAGACCGTTACCAGTGGGTAGATGGTTATGCTATTAATAACAAATTTATGAATCAAACCAATAATGGTATTGGCGGAAGTGATGCTAATAGAATACAAAGTGCCAAATCCATAGCATCTCATATTTTATATAATCTCACAGTCGATAAATTCATATTTACTCCAGGTTTAAGAAACGAGAATATAAGTTTAATAAACAAAGATTACGGCAAATTAGACCCAAACAGAACCGGTGTAAATTTAAAAACTGATGAGAATAACGTGAATGTATGGATTCCAGGAATAGGAATATTGTATAATATGAACGAAGATTACAAACTATTTGCAAGCATGCACAAAGGCTTTTCTCCTCCTGGTGCCAAAGCTGGAGAAGATGCCGAAAACAGTTTTAATTCTGAACTTGGATTCCGTATGAGTAAAAATGCTTTTTCATCTGAAATAGTCCTATTTAATAATGAATATTCAAATTTACAGGGAGCAGACACGATGTCTGGAGGAGGCAGCGGAACTGGTGATTTGTTTAATGCTGGCGCAGCAAGAGTAAATGGTTTAGAGCTTCTAGCTTCTTACGATTTATTGCACAATTCGAATGAGTTTAAATTTCCAATATCCTTGAGTTATACGTATACAAAAACCAAATTAAAATCTGATTTTATAAGTCCAAATTGGGGAACTGTTACTTCTGGTGATGAAATTCCATTTATTGCAAAAAATCAAGTAGCCTTAACTGCTAATTTAGAGCACAAAAAATTTAGTGTTGCTTTAAATTCACGTTACATTGGCGAATTCAGAACCCAAGCTGGTCAAGGGTACATACCAGATAACTTTAAAATTGAAGATAATATTATAGTTGATTTTGCTGCAAAATACCATCTCACAAATAAAGTAAGTTTGACGTCAAATATTATCAATTTATTAGATTCAGATAACGCTGTTGCAAGGACTCCTGCTGGTCTTAGACCTAGTCATCCTTTTGGTATTAATGCTGGTATTTCGGCTAGTTTTTAAAAATATTTTTTGAATTATCAAACATCATTATTAATGTTTTATAATTCACCAAAAGGCACTGCAAAATCCTGTTTTGTAGTGCTTTTTTTGATTAGAAATAGTATGGGATTTATTAGTCCAATAAAAAACAATTGGTATAAAAAAACCCGCCAAGTTTCAAAACCTGGCGGGTTTAATTGTATAAAAAAAGCCACTTCAACCCAGCCAAACTTTGCTCAATAGTAGCAATTTTAGAAAGTACTGTCATTGCGAGGAACGAAGCAATCACATTTGTTGTTCAACTTGTTTGCTCATTTTAGTGTGATTGCTTCGTTCCTCGCAATGACAAAAATTACTTCAACCCAGCTAAACTTTGCTCGATTGTTGCAATTTTAGAATGTACAGTCATTGCGAGGAACGAAGCAATCACATTTTTTGTTCAACTTGTTTGCTCATTTTAGTGTGATTACTTCGTTCCTCGCAATGACAAAAATCACTTCAACCCAGCCAAACTTTGCTCAATTGTAGCAATTTTAGAAAGTGCGTCGGCTTCTTTTTGTCGTTCGTTTGCTAGAACTTTTTCTGGCGCTCCGTTCACAAATTTCTCATTCGATAATTTATTTTGAACCGATTTCAAGAAACCTTGAGTATAAATTAACTCGGTAGTCAATTTTTCGATTTCGGCTGCGACATCAATATTTCCAGTAATTGGGATGAAATATTCGTTCGATTTTACTCGGAATGATAAAGCGCCATCCACTTTATCCGAAACATATTCTAATGAAGTACTATTTCCTAATTTGGTCACCACCGAATCAAAATAAGTGGAAGCTTTATCATTATTAACGATTTTCAATTCTATCGTGTCTTTAAACGGAATATTCTTGTCTTTACGAATGGTTCTTATTCCAGAAATTACTTCGATGGTGTTTTCGAAATCGGTGATTAATTGCGCGTTGAAAGGTTTCATTTGTGGCCAAGTCGAAACGATTAAAGCTTCGTCTGTAGTTCTTTCTTCCAATATTTGCCAAATTTCCTCTGTCAAAAACGGCATAAACGGATGCAATAATTTCATATTGTTTTCCAACATTTCGATTGCTTTCGCCAAAGTTACGCTGTCAATAGGCTGCTGATAGGCTGGTTTTATCATTTCCAGAAACCAAGAACAGAAATCGTCCCAAACCAATTTGTAAATCCCCATCAAAGCATCGGAAATTCTGTATTTTTCGAAATTGTCTTCGATTTCCAAAAGCGTTTGTTGCAACTTGGCTTCATACCATTCGATTGCCACTTTTGAAGATTCGGGTTGCTGAATCGAATCCGAAACTTCCCAACCTTTGATTAGTTTGAAGGCATTCCAAATTTTATTCGTAAACGCTTTTCCTTGGTTGCATAATTCTTCGTCAAACATAATATCGTTCCCTGCAGAAGCACTCAAAAGCAATCCTACACGAACACCATCGGCACCAAATTTTTTGATTAATTCCAATGGTTCTGGCGAATTCCCTAGTGATTTTGACATTTTACGTCTTTGTTTGTCACGAACCAAACCGGTCAAATACACATTCGAAAATGGTTTTTTACCGCTATATTCATAACCTGCAATAATCATTCGAGCCACCCAGAAAAACAAGATATCTGGTCCAGTTACTAAATCATTCGTTGGATAATAGTATTTAAAATCTTCGTTTTCAGGATCCATTATTCCACCAAAAACGGACATTGGCCAAAGCCATGAAGAAAACCAAGTGTCTAAAGCATCGGCATCTTGTTTTAAATCTTGTGTTTGAAGTTTAAGGTTTGAAGTTTGCTCCCGCGCTAACTTTAAGGCATCATCAATATTCTCGGCAACCACGAAATCTGCTGCCCCGTCACCATAGAAATAAGCAGGAATTTGTTGTCCCCACCACAATTGACGCGAAATATTCCAATCGCGAATATTATTTAACCAATGCGCATACGTATTATTGAATCGTGCTGGATGCAATTTGATATCACCATCAACCAAAACAGATTGGATAGCTGGTTTTACCAAATCTTCCATTTTCAAGAACCATTGGTCTGACAAACGAGGTTCGATAACAGCCTTAGTTCTTTCGGAAGTTCCCACTTTATTCAGGTGAATTTCTGTTTTTGCCAATGCTCCAATTGTTTCCAATTCTTTGGCAATTTCCTCCCGAACTACAAAACGATCTTTGCCTTGATACTGCAAACCGTAACTATTTAAAGTGGCATCTTCATTAAAAATATCTATAATTTCAAGCTTGTGTTTTTCTCCAAGAGCTTTATCATTCATATCGTGAGCAGGAGTCACTTTTAGACAACCTGTTCCAAATTCAATATCAACATAGTCATCCTCAATAATAGGAATTACTCGTCCGCAAATTGGCACAATCGCTTTTTTACCTTTCAAATGAGCAAATCGCTCGTCATTTGGGTTGATGCAAATAGCAGTGTCGCCGAAAATAGTTTCGGGACGAGTTGTTGCGATAGTCAAAAATTCCTCCCCCAACCTCTCCGAAGGAGGGGAATCAGCAGAAATAGCTCCCTCTCCTTTGGAGAGGGCTGGCGTGAGGATTTTATATTTCAGGAAATACAATTTCCCTTGTTGTTCTTCATAAATTACTTCTTCGTCAGACAATGTCGTTTTTGCTTCCGGATCCCAGTTTACCATTCGATACCCACGATAAATCAATCCTTTGTTGTACAAATCCACAAAAGAACGAATTACCGATGCCGACATATCAGTATCCATCGTGAATTTTGTTCTATCCCAATCGCAAGAGCAACCCAATTGTTTCAATTGCTCCAAAATGGTTCCTCCGTATTTGTCAGTCCATTCGTAAGCGTGTTTCAAAAATTCTTCACGACTTAAATCCGATTTATTGATTCCTTCCGCTTTTAATTTGGCAACAACTTTAGCCTCAGTAGCAATAGAAGCGTGATCAGTGCCAGGAACCCAACAAGCGTTGAAGCCTTTTAGACGTGCTCTTCTGATTAAAACATCTTGAATAGTATTGTTCAACATGTGTCCCATGTGCAAAACACCTGTTACATTTGGAGGAGGAATTACGATGGTGTATGGCGTTCTATGATCTGGTTTTGAATGGAAATAATTGTTCTTCATCCAGTAGTCATACCACTTGTTTTCAATGGTTTTAGCGTCAAATTGTGCAGGAATTGTCATAAAAAGCGACTGTTAAGACCAAAATTAAACTTTGGTCTGGTATTTGTAATTATATTTGGGAACAAAAGTAAATAATTAAGTACAGTATAAAAAGAGAAATAAATAATTGTCCAATTAATTAAAAAAAGTATTTTTACTAAATAGAAGATAAATAAAAAAATGAAAATGAAAAAAACAGTCGCTTTATTAACAATGGTATTGATTAGCAGTTTTGGTTTTGCCCAAAATGGTCCTAAAATTGAATTTAAGGCAAAAGATAATACCATAGATTATGGTACCACAACTAAAAAGAAAGATGATGGAGTTCGTTCCTTTGAATTTACTAACACCGGTGATGCTCCATTGATAATTACTAATGTGCTTTCTACATGTGGATGTACGATTCCTACCAAACCAGAAGCTCCAATTATGCCCGGAAAAAATGGAAAAATTGACATAAAATACAATATGGCTCCTGGTCCAATTAGAAAAACAATTACTGTCGAATCCAATGCGGTGAATTATGATAGCGGAAGAGTACCCTTAAAAATAAAAGGTGAAGTAATTGCTGATTAACTTTAAAAATTATCAAATAAAACAAAAATGCTTCTTGATTTTTTCAAGGAGCATTTTTTTTACAAGACATTCAGCAATTGAAATTTAAATTTAAGAAGCTGGTTGTCTCTTTCAACTTCAAAGCTTATCCATTTTTCTTCTTCTGTTTTTAGAATTGAATTAATTTTTTCCAACGAATATTTATAAGCAGGAATTTGATTAATGCTAACCAAAACATCTCCTTTTTCTAACCCACTTATGGCTGCCGAAGAATTTTTCCTGACGCTTACAATAATGTAAACGGGTTTTAAATCGAATTTATATTTAAAATTATTTTTGTTTTCGTTCTGATTATAAGAAATATTATCTGATATTATTATCGGAATAGTTTCTAGGTGAACGGTTTCCTGAACCCACTGCAATCCGTAATGTTGCAATTCGACACCACTTTTATTGTAATTAAATGGCGAATGAAAATTACTGTTTTTTCTTAAAAACATTTTTTGATTTGGATAATCAAGTACAACGGAAAATCTTTTTAAAATTTCGGAACCCACAGAACCCGATCGATCTTTGACCATTTTGACGTTTTTTACCGAACTCGAATCCGGAAAAGCGATAATGGGATTGTAAAAATCAAATTTTGACATAGTGAATTTTTTAACCAAGGCTCTTTTTCCCAGAACATCTCCACTAAATCCTTTACCAAGATAATCCTCAAAATTTTTTTGCGGTGCTTTTATCATTTTTGAATTATTTTCAAAAAGCCAGACAGCATCACTATTCCCAAAATCAATTAATAATTTCACTGGAATTTCTACGGAATTAAAAACTACACTGCCGGCAATGTAAGGTTTTGACCTCTCAATAGTAATGGGAACATTCTGAAATCTTTTTTTAATTTTGTTTCTAATACTTTTATTGTCCCTATGAACCGTAATTCTTTTTCTATCGTAATTGATTTCAATCAAATTAGTTTTCAAAAAACCATAACCGATGATGCCGTTCACTGGAATTCCAATATGGTAGGACAAATTAAAACTTTGATCTAAAACAATATACAACAAATGATTTGATGATTTCAAGCCATTAACTTCCAATGTGTTATGCCTGGATTTTAATCCCTCAATAGATTCCTCACTTCCCAATCCACGCAAGGTTATTTTTTCAACATTAGAAAAACTAACTTCCTTTTTATCTTCCATACTAAATAAAATAGTCTCTTCGACACCAGAATCCATCAAGAAATTCAACTCGACACCATTCACTTTAATGGGAATAAAAATCAAATTATTGATGAATTTAAAAGGGATAACCACTTTGTCAACATTCTTTTCAAACAAAAACCCTACTTGTCCCAAAGTAGGCAAGGCATAAATGAACAAAAAAAATAAAATGATTACTTTTCTCATAGGAATTCTTTGCATAAAGTTAGCAAATAATTAACAAAAAACATCCATTTGACGTCAAATTAAGACTAATGCTTCCCCTAAATTAGAAAAAAAAATCGCAAATTTGCAGCAAATTTTATAATTATGCCTGAAATTTCAATTAGAGGTCGAAGAATGCCCGAATCACCAATTCGAAAATTGGCTCCGTATGCAGAAATAGCCAAAAAAAAAGGTCATAAAGTTTATCATTTAAACATTGGACAACCCGATATAAAAAGTCCGGAAATTGCCATCGAAGCGATAAAAAATATTGATTTGGAAATGATAGAATATGGTCCTTCGGCAGGTTACGAAAGTTACCGAAGAAAACTGGCGGATTTCTACACCAAGCAAGATGTAAAAGTGGCTTTTGAAGACATTATGATAACCACAGGTGGCTCTGAGGCTCTTTTGTTTGCACTCGGCAGCATTATGGATCCAGGTGATGAAGTCATTATTCCTGAACCTTTTTATGCGAATTACAGTGCTTTTTCAGAAGAATCAAGTGCGAGAGTTGTCCCTGTTATTTCTAATATTGAAAGTGGATTTACACTTCCAACAATCGAAGAATTTGAAAAAGCAATTACACCAAAAACTAAAGCTATCCTGATTTGTAATCCTAATAATCCAACAGGATATTTGTATTCAGAATCCGAAATTAACCAATTGGGTGAATTGGTAAAAAAACACGATTTATTTTTGATTGCAGACGAAGTATATCGTGAATTTATATACGATGACAGAGACAAACATTTTTCTGTGATGAACCTAAAAGGAATCGAACAAAATGTCATTATGATTGATTCGGTTTCTAAAAGATACAGTATGTGTGGAGCGCGTGTTGGTTGTATGGTGACCAAAAACAAAGAGGTAATTTCTGCTGCAATGAAATTTGCACAGGCGCGTTTATGTCCGCCAACTATTGAACAAATTGCTTGCGAAGCGGCGATTGACACCCCTCAAAGCTATTTTGACGAAGTAATTTCAGAATACAAAGAGCGGAGAGATACTTTGATTAGCGAATTAAATAAAATTGAAGGCGTTGTGGTAACCACTCCAAAAGCCGCTTTTTATTGCATCGCCCAACTGCCTGTAGACAACACCGATGATTTTGCACAATGGTTGCTTGAAAGTTATGATATGGATGGAGAAACGGTAATGGTAGCTCCAGCCGCAGGATTTTATTCGACTCCAAATGTTGGTTTGAACCAAGTTCGAATTGCCTACGTCTTGAAGAAAGAAGATTTAATCCGTTCTGTTCAAATATTAAAAGCAGCAATCCAGACGTACAATTCCAAAAAACATCTTATTTTAAAGGACGTTGCAAATGAAAACGCCTAAATTAATTATTAATAGCCATAGAAATTCTTGGCTTTTATTAATTATCTTTACCCTTTAAATTTATATACCCATAATAATAGCAACTTTTGATGATAAACAAGGAAGAATTTCATGACGAAATAGGAGACAATCATATTAGTTTAAACGCAAAAAACCCGGTAAGAGAAGACGCTTTTAACATTACCGATGATGAAAAAATTGAAAAAATAAAAAAAGATGTCGAAAATATCCTGATTACTCTTGGGATGGATTTGACGGATGACAGCTTAAAAGGAACTCCAAATCGTGTGGCCAAAATGTTTGTGAAAGAAATTTTTGGAGGATTAAATCCTGCCAAAAAACCAAGTGCTTCCACATTCGAAAACGGATATAAATATGGCGAAATGTTGGTTGAAAAAAACATCACCCTCTACTCTACCTGCGAACACCATTTGCTTCCCATAATTGGTAGAGCACATGTTGCCTATATCTCAAAAGGGAGGGTTATTGGATTGTCAAAAATAAATAGAATAGTTGAATTTTATTCCAAAAGACCTCAAGTTCAAGAACGCTTAACAATGCAAATTGTACAGGAACTTCAAATCGCCCTTGAGACCGAAGACGTGGCTTGCATAATAGATGCAAAACACCTTTGTGTTAATTCAAGAGGAATAAGAGACATCGAAAGTAGTACCGTTACTTCTGAATTTGGTGGACAATTTAAAAACGAACAAACTCGCAGAGAACTTTTGGATTACATCAAGTTAGAGACAAAATTCTAATTTTGACTAACAAATTAAAATTTAAAAACTGCAAATTAAACGATTAATCAATTAACCGATTCAACTAAAAAGCTAAATGCCTTTATACAAAACCCAAACCCTAAAAATATACAATTCTCTTTCAGGAGAAAAAGAAATTTTCACACCAATTCATAAAGGGAATGTGGGAATGTATGTTTGCGGACCAACGGTTTACAGCAATGTCCATCTTGGAAATGTGCGCACTTTTATGTCTTTTGACGTAATATTCAGGTATTTTTTACATTTGGGTTACAAAACTCGTTATGTTAGAAACATAACCGACGTAGGACATATTGTGGACGATGTTGATGATGGCGAAGATAAAATTGCAAAAAAAGCACGACTAGAACAACTTGAACCAATGGAAGTGGTGCAACAATACACCGTTGATTTTCACGAAATTCTGAATTTATTCAACTTTTTGCCACCAAGTATTGAACCCACGGCAACGGGTCATATTATTGAGCAAATTGAAATTGTCAAAAAAATTATGGATAATGGATTGGCTTATGAAGTCAATGGCTCTGTATATTTTGATGTTGTAAAATACAACAAAACCAATAATTACGGAATTTTAAGCGGCAGAAACATTGACGATATGCTAGCCAATACCCGAGATTTAGACGGTCAAGGAGATAAAAAAAATGCACAGGATTTTGCGCTTTGGAAAAAAGCCGAACCGCAACATATTATGCGTTGGCCTTCGCCATGGAGTGATGGTTTCCCGGGTTGGCATTTAGAATGTACCGCTATGAGTACCAAATATTTGGGCAATCATTTTGACATTCACGGCGGCGGAATGGATTTAAAATTCCCACATCACGAATGCGAAATTGCACAAAACCAAGCTTGCACGGGTCATACATCAGTAAATTATTGGATGCACGCCAATATGTTGACTTTGAATGGCAAAAAAATGGCAAAATCTACCGGAAACAATATCTTGCCAAGAGAAATTATAACAGGTGAAAACCCCAATTTAAGCAAAGCATTCTCGCCAAGTGTTGCTCGATTTTTCATACTTCAAGCTCATTACAGAAGTAATCTTGACTTTACGAATGACGCCATTCTTGCTGCCGAAAAAGGATTTTACAGATTAATGGAAGCCGTGGATGGATTGGCAGCAATCAAGCCGAGCTCCGCGTCTACCTTAGATATTTCCCGTTGGAAACAAAATTGTTATGAGGCAATGAATGACGATTTTAACAGTCCCATTTTGATTGCGCAATTATTCGAAGGCGTTCGCTTTATCAATTTATTGAAAGACAACTCAGCTACGCTTAACGCAGAAGATTTGAAAATTTTCACGAAAGCTATAAACGCTTTTGTTTTTGACGTTTTAGGTTTAAAAGACGAAAAAGCGATTGGAAACAATAACGACAAGCTAGAAGGAGTTGTCCAAATGCTTATTAATATGCGAATGGAAGCCAGAGCAAATAAAGACTTTGCGATGTCTGACCAAATTCGAGACCAGTTAATCGCTTTAGGAATTCAATTGAAAGACGGTAAAGAAGGAACAACTTTTAGTATTCATTAGGCAGAATTTACAAGGCAGAGAGCAGATTTAACGTTTATATTTAGAATAATTTATCAAATGTTTCAAAAGGTACTAATTTATCCATTTGTATTTCTCGTGCGCTTTTATCAAAATGCGATCTCCCCTTTTACGCCTTCTGCTTGTCGGTTTGAGCCAACATGTTCGAGTTATATGATTGAAGCATTACAAAAACACGGTTTGTTTTATGGCGGTTTTTTAGGAATAAAAAGAATATTGAGTTGTCATCCTTGGGGTAAAAGTGGTTATGATCCAGTTCCTCCCACTCCCCAACCCTCTAAAAAGGAGAAGAATCTAAAATCAAAGAATTGCAATCACAGCCATAAACTATAAATATAGAAATCAAAAGGCTAAAACCTAAAACAAAAAAATGTATTTTTACAATAAATATAAAAAATAATGGCACACGCTTTAAATATAGTTTGGAATCCATCGGAAGGTATCGATTTAGGATTTTTTGTTATTCGATTTTACAGCTTAATGTTTGTAATCGCTTTTGGATTGGGCTGGTACATTATGAAAAACATATACGAACGTGAAAACGAATCAGTTGAAAAATTAGACACCTTGTTTATTTGGACTGTTTTGGCTACATTGATTGGAGCTAGACTAGGACATGTTTTATTCTATGATTGGGAATATTATCGCAATCATTTATTAGAAATATTTTTACCTTTTAGATTCACTCCAAATTTTGAATTTACAGGTTTTCAGGGTCTGGCAAGTCATGGTGCTGCAATTTCCATTATAATCACTATGTATTATTACAGCAAAAAAATATTAAAAAGACCCCAAATGTGGATTCTGGACAGAATAGTTATCCCGGTATCGAGTGGTGCTATTTTTGTGAGATTAGGTAATTTTTTTAATTCTGAAATTGTTGGAAAAGAAACTGATTCGCAATTTGGAATAAAATTCATAAGAGACTATTTTACTCCAAATGATGCCGTTAATGCCACCCAAATAGCTAATCCAAAAGAAGCATATCATGCTATCGCTACTAATCCGCAGTTTGCTGGTTTATTGCAACAAGTTCCACTCAAACATCCTGCACAATTATATGAAGCCGTTTGTTATGTTTTTGTTTTTGCTATCCTGTTTTTCTTGTATTGGAAAACTGAAGCAAGAGAAAAATCGGGCTATTTATTTGGACTATTTTTAGTGCTATTATGGACTGTTCGCTTTGTTGTAGAATATGTGAAAGAAAGTCAAGGTGGTTTTGAAAGTGCATTAGGATTATTTTCGACAGGACAATGGCTCAGTATTCCTTTTATATTGATAGGATTGTATTTTGTATTTACTGCCGAAAAACCAGTTCATTTATAAGTTAAAACAGAGGTAGCTTAAAAAGTATTTACCTAAAAATCATAAAAAAAGCTTCCTGATTCGGAAGCTTTTTGCTTTTTATCTTTTTAGAGAAAAATGTGATTTGAAAATTTTGGTAACACCTTCCTCAGAATATTCTACTGTAAACCAATAATCCGTTGCCGGCATTGGTTGCCCGATATAATTTCCATCCCATCCAGCACCGTTTGGACTAATATCTTTCAAGAGTTTACCATAACGATCAAATATATAAATTCTCGAATTTAGTTGATCTTTTAAACCTACAATATTCCAAGTGTCGTTATAAGTATCGCCGTTTGGCGTGAAAAATTTGGGATAACCAATGACCAAAACATTGTTGTCGGTGAATTCACTACACCCATTTACATCAGTAACGGTAATGGAATGTATTCCTGAAGAAACGTTTTCGAAAACATTATTTACTTGAAATGTTCCATAATCTAATTGATACCTATAATTAACACCTATAGGTTCCGTTACAGTAACTATTTGATTCTTTGAAAATGCAGCTGTAACAGTCCAATTCAAACTTACTATTGAGTTTGATGGATTTACTGTTGCATTTATTATTTTATTGGTTGGTGTACAGGGTTGACCTAGGTCTGGAGTAAAAACATAAGAAGCACTATTCATATTATCAACCGTTGACGGATTCCAAGTTCCTGTGATTCCATTTGGTGAAATTGGACTTAAAGTAGGAGCCACATCTCCAGAACAAAGAGAAAAATCGTTAAAATTAGGCACAATTGGTTCCACTATAATACTTAAAGTTGTTTGCAATGCACAAGGAAAAGATGTTGGATTTGGAGTGAACGTATAAATATTTACACCATTCGTTGAAGTATCAACTGGAAAGGGACTCCAAGTACCCGAGATTCCATTTGTTGATATTGTTGGTAAAACTACAACATCATTTAAACAATAAGAAGTTGGTGTTGTGCCAAATGTAGGTGTTGTGGTTGATGTTCCACATGGCACACTACAAGTTAAAGTTTGTGATGGAATACAAGGTAGTGTAGCATGTGTTAATGTTAATGTGGCTGACTGACCTAATAACATCCCAAATACTTGCCAATGGGACAATCCTGTACTTCCAATCACAACTGAACCACCTTGAATTGAATAGGAAACGTTATAAGCATTAGGGTTCCCTGGAACATTTCCCCAATCAAAGAATACGGAAGAATTTTTATCCGCAGGCAAGATTTGCGAAGGATCGCAGATTAAAGGTTTATTCACAGTTCCATTATCAGCTACTACATTAACAACTATCAGAGTTCGCGGAGTACTTTCGACACCAGCAATAGTTTGAGTAACATAAAAGGTTGTTGATCCAACTGTAGTCGTAATTGGCGTTGGTGCTCCCGGCAATGCAGTTCCTCCGAACAGCGAGGTGTACCAACTCAAAGTTCCTCCTCCTGATGATGTGGCAGTTAAAGGTGTTGCAATACTATTTTGACATAAATATATTGGTGAATAAACTGTTGGCGGAGCTGTGGCCAAGCTTTCATTTCTATAGTCACAAATACCGTTTTTAGCGAATGCATTTGAGTTCGATAAAATAGTAATCAATAACAGAAAGACGAACGACTTGATTAGTTTTTTCATCATTTTTAGTTTTTTTTAGGTTGCAAAAATTTGGGGAAATCGTAGCAATTTTTAGTAAATATATAAAATTTGATTATTCAACAAAACAAAAGGGTCACATAAATTTTCTGGGGATTAACTAAAAAGTTTTTCCATTCTAAACAGAAAGAATTTCACATCTACGACACCTCTTTGATTTGCTCTAAAGAGTTTTACTTTTGAATTAAAAGATTCAGCGT
>Ga0209702_10006493_pt1 | contig 14981 bp, 11 predicted proteins | sample FRY01_FD_187210 | JGI IMG/M metagenome (GOLD analysis project Ga0209702, IMG submission 187210) | Freshwater microbial communities from Lake Fryxell liftoff mats and glacier meltwater in Antarctica - FRY-01 (SPAdes) (version 2) | ecosystem: Environmental > Aquatic > Freshwater > Ice > Glacier... | reverse complement strand
TGAACTTGAGATTCCATTTATAAAACAACTAAATAAAAGTGAAACTAAAAAGAACTAAAAATACTCTTGCAATTTTGTCAAATTAATTTATTATACACTATGTTTACAATCATGATTGCCAAAAAATCGTTAGTAATTGCTTCATTAGTAGTAGTATTAGTATTGACTGGATGTGGTAAAAAAGACGCCCCAACTGTCATTGATACTACTCAAGGATCCGCAATTACACAGACTTGATCTTCACAGAGTATACCTACTCAATGAGGATTTATACCCCAATAATTTATTATCTGTCCTACTGTCTTATGAAAAAACTCATCACCTGACTGCTTATTGTTTGAGCTATTGTATTAGGATGATCATCCTACTCAGCTGACTTGAGTATGTGTAATGGATGAGTATTTCCCAGAGGTGAAGTGAGATTTGGTATGCAATATCCGATCAATGATACCTTTCATACTGCCAATGCTGCGATTATGTGAGCATGAGCAGGTACCAAAGTACAAGCACAAAATGCTAGCGTAGGTGTTTTTAATTTTACTGCTGGGTGAAATCGATGAGGTCCCGCTCCATATGTGACTCCAGGATCGACAATTATTGCTACCAGTACTGCAATCATCGATCAGAAATCTAAAGATATCGTCATCGAATGGCATATTGCCAACTGTGCTTACAACGGTAAATGATGATGTGTCGCTGGTACGACCAATATTCACGTCGAGTGTATGACGCTATCAGCTACCTGGTGTGGAGATGGAGAGATCAATGGAGGAGAGCAATGTGACGGAGGAGAGTGATGTAATGCTACATGTGAAAGAGCTCCTACAGTAGTGGTATGTCAACCTAACGAAAACTCAAGATGTGAAGGAACTACATTGATCACTAGAAAAACTACCGGTAATCAACCTAACTGTAACGAGCAAATCATCAATAGACAAGATAATCATCCAAGCTGTGGCCCTACGTATCAATGTCCTCAAATCAATAAAGATAAAGGTCAAAGCTGTGATGATGCAAACTGAAATACTCAGAACGATAGAGTAGGAGATGATTGTGTCTGTAGAGGTACTCCAGTAACTCCTACTTACCAATGTCCTGACATCTCCAAAAACAAATGAGATAGCTGTAATGATGGAAGATCTGACACAGATAATGATAGAGTCAATGATGTATGTCAATGCCAAGGCACTCCGCGTACTACTCCCAATATCTGCCAAAGTGTAGGTCAAGCTTGTAACCGTAATCAATGTGGAGGAAATGGTACATACGTCCAAGGCAACAACTGATGTGAATGTAATGAATCTGCTCCACAAGTCCCAGGTAATTATGATCAGACTTGTACTAGTGATCAGAATAACTGTGGTGATAGAAACACTGGTAAGATCAACTGCGGAGGCACATGTAGCGTACCCAGACCAGCTGACAGACAATGTACTCAAGATAAACCATGTGACCCTCGTCAGACTCAGCAATGTGAAGGTACTGTGTTAGTGACAAAACAATATAAAGGTACTCAACCTAACTGTAATCAAGAAACAGTACGTAGAGAGGATAATCATCCTCAATGTATGTCTACTATATTCTGTGGAAATGGTAAAAAAGAATGAACTGAGCAATGTGACGGAAATGACGGAGTCGGACCAAATCAAGTCTGTTCTGCTCAATGTACGCTCAATAATAAACCTCCTGTATGTGGAGATGGTATCAGAAATAACAATGAACAATGTGACTACAATGATGCATCCCGTAACTGATTTGGTAAAGATGGATGTAGTCAGTTATGTCAGCCAATCAATAATCCATTATGTGGTAATGGTATCAAAGAATGAAATGAACAGTGCGACGATGGTAATACCAACAATAATGATGGATGTAATAATTCTTGTCAACCCAATCCTAATTACTGTCCTACTCTCAATAAGAACAAATGAGACGTCTGTGATGACAATGATTTTGCTACTAAGAATGATGTAGTTACTGGTGAATGTATCTGTAAATGAATCCCAAAGACCAAATGTGGAGATGGTATGATCCAAAACCCAAATGACTATGGTCAGACAGAACAGTGTGATGACGGTAACACCAACGATAATGATAAGTGTTCTAACTCATGTAAGATCCAACTTAAGCTGGGTGATTATGTGTGGTTAGACGCAAATGAAAACGGTCTCCAAGATACCAATGAAGTCCCAGTACCCAATGTGCCAGTCAAACTGTATAATGGATGTGGAGTAAACGGAACACCAAAGACTATGACGACAAATAATGATGGTAAATATCTGTTTGAAAAACTTCAACCAGGTCAATATACTGTGATGTTCGATATCAATAAAAAATTCTACCTGTTTACCAAACAAGAACAAGGTAATAATCGTGCAATCGATAGTAATCCAGATCCGATCACTGGAATCACAAAATGTATTACTCTTAATGATGATGATCTCACGATCGACGCTGGAGTTATCCTTGAGCAACCGGTGAGTTGTGAGTCACTCACGATCGATAGAACATCAGCATGACCAAGTACTGTGATCAATTATGAATGTAAACATCAGTGAGCAAAAACCGTCTCAGTCACTATCGTACAAAGCGGTACCAATAATGTCATTGCAACATCTAACCAATTTAAAGGTACATTAACATTGCCTTCGAGTGTAGTAGGGTGAGATTATATCGTGAGATGTACACTTGATGGAGGTATCGACTATAAGGTATCAGTATATCAAGCATATAGTGGAGCAACAGTGCTCTATAGAGTCAACAAGAATGACGCAACGATGAAATGTGCAATCCCTACTGTATTTGATCCAAGCAAACGTATTCCACTTGATCTAAAGAGCGTTCTCACATGGGCAAAACCAGTACCAATCTGTACTCAGAATCAAATGATGAGTAATGATTACAAGAATGTAAATGCAAGTCCTAACGAATCACTACTCATCAGAGACGATACTGCATGTAAGATTCCTCTCAAAGTAGTACAATGAGCTCAGCTTGGTGATCGCTTATGGCATGATGTCAATCGTAATGGACTACAAGATAATGCTGAGCCTGGTATCGGTGGATCAAGAGTAGAACTTTATGCATGTGATGGTACAAGTCTTTTAGCGGCTCAGTCTACAGCTGGAGATGGTCTCTATCTCTTTACTAACCTCAATACTGGATCATACAGAGTCAAATTTGCTCTACCAGGATGATATAATGCATTTACGGTCAAATGAGCATGAGCTGACCCAAGACTTGATAGTAATGTCAACCCGAGTACATCATTTACTGATTGTATTACGCTTGGTGCAAATGAATCAAATATCACGATCGATGCATGAGTATTCAAGTCAGATACTCCATGATGTACCGTCAACTGTGGATGAGGTAACTATAACTTCTGTGGAGATGGTAAAGTCAATACTTCTAGCGAACAATGTGATGACGGTAATACGATCAACGGAGATGGCTGTAGTAGTAGTTGTAGGATTGATACTTGTACGGGTAATAACTGTGGTGGTATCAACACAGGAGCTAATATTATAGGGATATTATGTGAGTCAATCGATCCTCCTTCCGTCAATGTAGGTGAATATCTTCCATTCCGGTGGACGATGGAGACTCCAGATAGTAAAGTCAAATTTGTCAACAACTGTGGTCAAGCAGAAGATGGTAAGACTAATATCATCAAGTCTGACTCAGTCGATGATCCAATCTGTCATTTTGCAATGCGTAATGGTAAGGGTGAAGTGGTCGAGTTCTCAAGATACTGTTTTGGTAAACAAGATCTGCAGCAATATCCTCTCTTCAATTCATTCTTAGATACAAGACCTGTAACGCTCAAGCATTACCTCTCAGCATATACTGATCCTCTCAAATGAGGTACATCATTTATTGGACCAGCTAACTGGAAAGAGCGAGAAGATAGAAAACAACTTTCAGTACTTGGTGAATATGCACTTGGTCTGACCAAAACAACGTTTAAGACCTGTAACAAAGTCACTACTGCCGTCAACAATACCAGTACTTCTTCTACCTATGTGGTGAGTCCAACAAGATATATCTCAGTCAACAAGGCAGGATTTGGAAGAGAATGTTCATTCAACTTTACGGTGACCAAGCCATACTTTGTACAACAAGGTCAATCACTCGCTACAAGATCGGTGGATGAACAGACGATCAAGAGTTTCTATGGATTTACATCAAATACAGCAGGACAAATTATTGCTAACATCACGCAGTTTAATAACTACAACGTGAGTCAGAATCTGGATTATCTCGTATGACAATTTGTCAACAAATATAGTCAACTCGCAACTGCAGAAGCTGGTAACTTCTCCAAAGTACCTAACAAAGAAATCTATATCTACAGAGGCACAACTAAGCTTACCATCCTCAATGGTATGCAGATCCAAGGAACATTGATTTCTCTCAATGCGGATATCGATATCAAGGGTAATTTGGCAGGAATAGCAATGATTATTGCACCTAATAATACGATTGACTTCCAAGCAACCTCTCAACAATATGATGAAGTGCAAAAAATCGAAGGTATCTATATCGCTAAGAAAATTACAACTTCGACCAAGATTTCTAATGATTATCTCGGTAATGCAAAACGAGCGTCCAAATGATGAGTTACCCTCAAAGGTCTAATGATTAGTGCCAATGCAACCAAGGATATCAATAATCTTGTGGATCAAAGAAGATCACATCTTAATACTTGGTTCAATGTTGACAAACCAAATAATGGTCAGAATGAGAAGAAACTCTCGATCCTCAAATGAGCTGCGTTTATCATTGAGACTGATCCAGCATTTTGGTTAGACTTACCACCTGGAGCCAATGAGCTAATGACAGCATTGGATACGTATAGGAAGTAGAAAATTAGAAAGCTATATATAATTAATCATCATTGTAGAGATACGATGGTGATTTTTTCAGTAATAGATTGATTCTGATCGTCATTTTGAGGCGAAGTGAAACGTAGCCGAAGAATCCACTTCTCAGATAATAATATTTATAAGAAATTATATCTCAAAATGTTAGATAGAAATTTTAAATGTAATATAGTTGGTATATAATTTAGAATAGAGGATCTCTTGTATCCTCGAGATGATAGATCTTGTACTAAAAACTCTGTACAAATCTCAAATCACCATTGGTAAAATATCTGATATCACGAATCTGGTGTTGGATCGCAGCAAGACGAGTGAGTCACATCCCAAATGCAAAGCCACTCACTTGATCAGTATCTAATCATGCCATATTGAGGACATTGGGGTGAATCATACCTGCTCCTCCGATCTCAAGTCGTCATGTTTGCTTGCTGAGCTTATAGAGCTCTGGCTGGTCAGGGCTACAGCTGATATCCATCTCAAAACTCGGCTCTGTAAACGGAAAATAACTCGGTCTAAGTCTGACATGTACATCATAATCAAAGATCGCAGAGAAGATCTCTTGCATGACACCTTTGAAATCTGGTATGCTGACTCATTGACCGACGACCATACCCTCCAGCTGCCAAAACATGGTATCGTGACTGACATCAGTGTTTTCGCATCTATATACTTTGCCTGGGATGATACATTTAAACTCTGATCCATATTTTTGGATGACTTTCTGCTGCATCGAAGAAGTGTGAGTCCTGAGGACATAGTTGAGTCAGTGATCATCATGCTCCATGAGATAGTACGTATCATGCATCTCCGTCGCTGGATGAGTAAGTGGGATATTGACGCTTTCAAAGTTTTCATATTTGGTCACGATCTCATCACCATACTCGATCGCAAATCCTAAATGACTAAATACATCTTCGACTTGACGGCGTAGCTGAGTCAAAACATGATAGTGTCAGACTGGTTGATTCATACCGATACTGTGTATATCAATGAGTTCTGACTCCAACTGTACGTTGATGCGAGTCGTTTTGAGGTGAGTAGTGTGTTGCTCGTATAGTTCAGTGATATGAGATTTGATAGTCGCAAGCTGAGCACCGAGTGATTTCTTTTCTTCCACCGACAAATCTCTCATCGTCGCAAATATTGCTGTGATTGAGCCCCTTTTGCCTAAGTAGTTGTCATAGAGAGTATCAAGCTGTGATTGATCCTGAGATGCGTGAGTAAACTCAGTAGTGAGCTGATCGAGAGTAGGAAGAGACATGGCCAAGGACAAGGATAAAGTATAACAAGGACAAGGATTAAGGACAACAATGGATAAGTATTAGATTATTGATTTCTTCCGTCTAAGGAAACACATGACAGCAAACCTACTACGATGCCCGAATAGGTGCACATGATTACTAGATTACAATGAATTCTGAGCAAGTCGTGAGGTTTTGCAGTGTTTCCCTAATAAGGAGTTATCGACCACTATAATCATATACTATCATATCATCATTGGTGATCATATATACTCTTATATAACAAATTCTCTTTCATAATCTACTCTGATTTTATTATTGATTATCATAAGAATTACAAACTTGCTTGTATCACATAATACAAAATCATCCCAGATGCAATTACTTTGATGATGAGACTCAGACTTGATCCTACAAAGCTTCATCGTGCTGCACGTCGAGCATGTTTGCTATCTTGATGGATGATATACTCACCAATAAACGCTCCCAACAATGGTCATATGATCAGTCCAAATGGTGGCACAAATAATCACACAATCAGTCAGATGATCGATCCATACGTACTTCATTTGGTTCATCCACTGCGTTTTGCTCACCAGATCGGTAATACATAATCTCATACCATCGCGAGCACGATCAGAATGACCGATATGATCCATGTCTGACTGCCCAATACTCAAGGCATCGTAAGCTCAATGATAATCAGTGCGATCAGTGATAAAATCACTCATGGGATCAGTGGTAGGATTGAGCCAATGACTCATACGATGGCGAGAATAATTGCGGCGATGGTTCGGAACATAAAATGGGATTATTGATAAAACGTAGTACTTAAGGAAACGCTGAATAACCATCAAAGTTGATCTTGATTACAATGTTTACTATTCTATATCAAAGTCAACTTTGTGAGTTGGAAGCGTTTTCCGGAGGAAACACATGACAGCAAACCCCACCTGATTTAATAGATTACTATGTATTATGAGAAAATCGTGAGGTTTTGCAATGTTTCCTTAACTCGCAAAAAATTCAACATCTCTCACCATTTGATCATGTAATACTCCTAGACTTCCGATCACAATCACCGCATCAAACTGAACTTGACTTGCCAGTGTCTGCATATATAGATCATAACCTCAGACCATCACATATGCAGGCGATCATTTGGCTTGTTCGATGAGCTTATTGCCACCACCGGTGACATTCTCACCCATGAGCAGCGTCTGCTTATTAAGTCACTGTTTCATCAGCGTATCAAAAGTTGCTCTACACTGATTACGATTGCTCTGGATGATAAATAATTTCTGACCTGACTGGTAGTTGAGATCACGGATGTGAGAGAGTTGTATCGTGGGTGGATGAGGCAACACTGCTGTAGTGATATTGTCCGTGCCTTGACCAGTAGTCTGAGTGAAGATCACATGTCTTCCAGCAAACAATGCTCTAAAGTCTGCATAGTCGACATAGGTACTGGCTGGAGAGATGATGAGATTGTCTCACTGATATGATGTTTGGATCTCGATCTGACAGCCATCACGCAAGAGTGTATCGACACGAGCAATAGTTTTGATCAGACGTTCACTATCTGATTGGTCGAGTATGATAGTGAGTCTGTCGATGTATTCTCCTCTACGCTCATACAAGGCACCAAACTGATGCATATGATCCCAAGGCAGTCCGCCGATGAGCTCAATATTTCATTTGTTGTTGGTGGGGAGTTGAGATTTGATCTTGGTCAACTCAGAGCCAAACACTCACCACAATACTTCCCATCGTGATTCGATCTCATTAAGATGAGTCAGGTTACTATTATTATTAGTATGCTTAATCTTATAGATGAGTCATTGCATCATGCTCAAGAGATGATCAATCCTGACACCTGACTGGTAAAACCTCTGCGCACTGGAGAGTCGTCGCTGATGATCCCAAAACAAGATCGCGTGATCGGTATGAGTATTGTCCTGTAGAGCAGCATATACTCCAGAGTGAGTCGAGAGGATGATATCAGCATCTGCTTCATCACGGTGTAGACGCATACGCTGATAGACCACAAAATCTCAAGGCATATTATGATCCAACACACTCAATCATTGATGATGATGTGAGCAGTATTTGAGGATTCGACTGACTTCTTCATCAGTTCGTGATCATTGCTGTCCGAGTGATGTGAGTTGCGTAGGATCAATGTACTGATTGGCTCTGAGATATCCGATCCCTGTGATCCCATGATCTGCAAGGATGCGCTTGGCGAGGTCAAGTTTGGCTCTATGAGCAAATGCGATAATCATCTTGCGTTGTGGATGGACGAGCTTGAGTAGCGACGCATGAAACCCAGCATGCTCCAGTCAGATCTTGGATGTACTCGCAAGCCCAGTCCAGTCATAAAACTCATGATCGACCATCGTTTTGGGAGATGCGACGGGGGATTTGAGGGTAGGTAATGAGACACCTCATCCTCCAACTCCTTCTCCTGCAGAGAAGGACGCAGGCATCGTATTTCAATCTATTGTGGACACAGAGAAGGACGCAGGCATCCTATTTCAATCTATTGTGGACACAGAGAAGGACGCAGGCATCCTATTTCAATCTATTGTGGACACAGAGAAGGACGCAGGCATCGTATTTCAATCAGAATATTTAGATTCTATTATGACGCTTTGTAGCCTTTTTAAAACTTCTTCTATGTGATTGAGTACTTGATCATTGGTAAATCTAATAATTTTATTTCATGATTGGATAAGATCATCCTCTCTTATTCTATCTTTGATTTGATGATTGGGATCATTGTGGATTGATCCATCAATTTCTATTATTAATTTATGTTCAAGACTATAGAAATCTGAAATATATCATCAGATTGGGTGTTGTCTTCTAAACTTTATACCCAAAAAATTCCTATCTCTCAATATCTCTCGCATGTACTCTTCTGCTTTGGTTTGAGATTTTCTAAGATCTTTTGCAAATTGAATAAGTTGCTTATAAGCTCATGGATAGATATATTCGTTTTTACTATCCTCAGAGCCTTGATTTTTAGATTTTATTTGGTCTATTTTAATATCTTTTGTTCCCTCTCATTTAATATCTTTTGTTCCCTCTCTGGAGGAGAGGGAGTCAGGGTGAGGTCTTGATGAGAGGTATTTAGACCAGCTTCCATAAGGTAATACACTTTCTAACCCTTTATATTCTTGTGACATGTCTTGGATACGATCTGCAGCATAACGCAAGATTGCATACGTCATATAACAATCACTGAGCGCATCGTGAGCTTGGATCTGTACTCAATCTAAGTACGTGCGGTAACGAGGCTGTAATAATAACTGCTGATGGATGATCTCTAGTGAATAACTACGCTGATAATGTAATAAAGTCCTCGTTACATCATAGGTATCGATCGTATCTGCGTAATTCAAGCTATGATGCTTACTCATCATCGCAATATCAAACGCGATGTTATGTCAGATAATCACTGTATTACTATCAAAATACTGTTCTATCAATCACCATACTTGTGATAATGGTGGAGCTGACATAATCTGTGTCGTATCAATACCCGTGATGTGCTGGATCAAAGGTTTGAGCTGGTCGATACTAAAATGCTCTGGCTTGACGTAATGAGAGAAACGATCAGTGATATTCCACTCGTGATCCATCCTAATCAGTCCAAGCTGGATGATATCGTCTTCGGTCGTCGATAGTCCAGTCGTCTCAGTGTCGATGATCAGATAGTTATAGTTTGGGTTGAGCATTAAGTAATTACGAAAATCATAAATTAGTCTTAAACTATTGATTGTTGTATTGTTTTGATGTGATAGGTCAAGGATAACAAAAAACTCAATTAATATTGAGTTAAATGATATTTTGTTGATATTTTATTTTATTTTCATCTGATCGAGTAAAGACATCAAATATTCATAAGTGATCATATTTAAAGCCTCAAAAATATGTTCACTTGTCAATAACTGTCAGTGATACAATAATCCTATCGAGCTTTTTGAAAGATAAAATTTTTCTTTAATAATAAGTGGTCCAACATTCTTTTTATATGACTCAATATATTCCGGAGTAATATTATGACGAGTATGAGGAGAAAGTCTCAATATCATATATAGGCTATTGTAGGTACAAACTGCTCATTGAGTATAATAGGAACCAAGTTGATAGCGTTTTTGGTAAAAATCTCGATCGGTAAAGATGTCTTCAATAATATCAGTAACAATCATATCTACAACATTACGATTTTTTCCTACCCAAATATGATTGGATAATCATTCGAGCAGTACTTCATGATACTTGTATTCTGGCAGAGATATTGATTCAATAGGGTTGATGTTAGATATATTGTGATCAATGATTTTTTTATTATCACTATCTCGTGCTACCCATACACCTTTGCGATAATTGTTATCATGATAATCAATTATTTCATCTACAGAATATGGCTGAGGTTGTGAGCTATAGCCATTAATTTGGTACTTATCTATAATTTTATCTACGAGTCTTATGGTATAGTTTCTTGCTCAAAATTCTTCAGTAAATATTTCTGTCTCATAGTTTACTATATCAGTAGTTATAGAAGGATTGTGTAAAGTATCGAGATTTTCTTCCAGTGTAGTGCCATAATTGAAATCGAAAAAACTGTGTTCACCTTCGAGTGATCATCCACAATCATAATAACGATGCATATATTCTTCGATCCCAGGAATACGAGGATGTATTGCCAAATGCTCACAAATGTGAGCCATAAAGTTTGAGTTTTTGTAATATGGTGTATGGAGGTAGAGTTTCATTATTTAGTATATGGGGATAATTATTTTTCTGATATATCTTTTATTATCATACTAGCAATCTCCTGTGAAGATTGCGTCTCTATGTTAAGATAATTGTAGTCGATAAATACTTTAGAATTAAGTTTATCATAAATATATTTAAAACGATCTTCATCTGTTGTTTTTCATTGTTTAATATCACGATCTTTGACGCGTTGTAGTAGAACATCATATGATCCTTCCAGATAATATTTATACAATGAAACATTCATTTTATCGGCAATTACTTCAAGCATATCAATTTTTTCTTGTATCATGCCACAGTCTATCACGATATTTTTTCATTCTTGTATTGCTTGCTTTGCTTGATCTAAAAGTATATTATATGCCAATCAATTATATTCAGTATTGGCTTTTGAATTGAGAATATTACGCCTTATTGTATCCAAGCTTAAAATAAGTAATCCTGAAATTTTCTCACTAAGAATCAACGATATTGATGATTTTCATGAGCCTTTAGGTCAATCAAGTAATATAATATATATTTTTTTGATATTATCATGGTTTAGGATTAAACTTATCTGAATATCTTTATACCGTAAGCAACTTAAAACTACCTAATATCTTTGAGATTCTTCTCCACTTGATCCCAATCGATCACATTCCATCGAGCTTTGATATAATCTGGGCGACGATTTTGATGTTTGAGGTAATAAGCATGCTCTCGTACATCGATACCTAAGACCGGAGTCTCGCCGTACATGACAGGGTTGTCTTGGTTGACATAATGCTTGATTGCCAAGTCTCACTCGACTGTCTTGACCAACCACGTCCAGCCAGAACCGAATAGGGTAGCAGTCAGACTACCAAATTCTTCTTTAAAGGCATCGACACTTGCCCATTTGGCTGTGAGTTTGTCTGCAAGATAATCGCTGATTTCTGACCCATCTGGTGTCATGAGCTCCCAAAACATACTGTGATTAAGATGTCATCATCCGTTGTTACGGACAGAATTTCTTGCTTCTTCTGGGACTGATGAGAGACGAGTAAGAAGTTCTTCGATGTCATAGTCGAGCGCAGGATAACTTCCGATATTGACTCATTCGAGAGATTTGTTAAGCTTGTCGACATATCATTGGTGATGTTTGGTATAATGGATCTCCATGGTCAGTGCATCGATATGAGGTTCGAGAGCAGAGTAGTCGTATGCGAGAGCGGGTAGGGTATACATGGATAGAGAGGAAATATAAATAGGTGAGTGAGAGTTCAGTCAGGTGTTAGTATTGATCTTTGTGAGGAAGATTTTCTTGAGATAGATATCAGATCACGATCGCAGCGAGACCTATGACCCATGCCGATCAAGTGATCTGCGATAGTAGTGCAGGATCAATATCTGTCCAGATTACCAAAAGTCGAGCAAGTGTAGCAATAATAACTAATCCTATCAGTGTGATACGCATTCGTAATTTCATTACATATGGAGATCAGTGATTAAAATTTGACAGCTGTACCAGTAACATTGATCATAAACATGGATCATTTGCCTACTGCATTGTATGCCATGTCGATGCCGATAATACCATCTGCTCATAGATTAGTTGCTTTGGCGATAATTTCTTTCATAGCTTCGTTTTTGCCTGAGATGAGGGCTGACTCATATGATCATGATCTACCACCAAAAATATCTGTGATCGATGCAAAAATATCTTTAACAATGTTGGCTCCAACGATGACTTCAGCAGAGATGAATCATAGATACTGAGATACTGGCTTACTGTCTAATTGTGAAGTGGTAGCTAATAACATATTATTGCGTGTTAATAGATAAAGATGTACTAAGCTTATCGATTCAATCATCAAAATCTAGTCCAACCTGAATACATCTATGATTCTAATGTATAATCGCTATATATGACTCACTAACTTGTGCAGTATCATGATCTACGACTGACTCTACCTCATCGCCAAACCACCAGGCATTACATCATTTGGTGTGATCGCTCGTATGCGTCGTATCATGAAGATCAAAAAAATCTGACATGCCGGCACGCTGGATCCTGCTGCTCATGGTCTGATGATCGTGGCGGTGGGGCGTGATTACACTCGTCAGATCAGTGAGTATATCGGTATGGACAAAAGTTATGTGGCGAAGATCAAGCTATGATATCTGAGTGAGACGATGGATAGTGAATGACCGATTATGCATCATAGTGATGTGATTCCCACTCTGGAGCAGATCACATTATCAGTACAATCACAGATCCAAACATATGATCAGATGCCACCATCATACTCCGCCAAGAAGATTGGATGAACTCCAGCATATAAACTTGCTCGTGCAGGCAAAGAGGTGACTTTGACACCCAAACAAGTCAGCACATCTGATGCACAACTTATGGATTATCAATATCCTTATGTCACAGTGCGTTATGATGTATCCAGTGGCACGTATATCCGTGTGCTTGCACAAGAGCTGTGATTAACGGTCGAGGCGGGATGATATTGTGATCAGTTGTGTAGAGTGAGTATTGGCGGGTATCATATTGATCAAGCTGCCGATCTGGATGAGTTGCTTGAGTTGTTTAATAGTAATGAGATAGAAAGGATGGATGAGGTGTTAATTAATGGCAAATTAAAGCTATAAATATAATATTTTCTGACACCTCGACGATAGGAGAGATCCTCTTAGCAAATTACTTTTGGGAAGATATCTCACGATGTTTGATATGACACAATATCAAATCATATGGTTCCTTTGTTACGTTACACTTCACTCAGGATGACAGGAATTGATCCGATTCCTATCGTCATTCTGAGTGAAGCAAAGAATCCAACTATTTCTATCGTCATTGCGAGGAAGTATGACGTGGCAATCTATTTCATTATTTACAATGTACTTTGTCATTGGAACAAAGTACCAAAATCTTAGTCAAAATCAGCAATATTTTTTCAAAACTGATGCTTGATTTACTTGTTCGTCCTGCAGTGTATTTGACGATTGGAGGAATGAGTTCTTGTAATCATTTCAGTGTAAATCAGATTTCATATAGCTTTCTAACTTTTTAACCTTCTAGCCTCAAAATACTATGCCCGCTATCATCCTTGAAAACCTTAGAAGTGCCTATAATGTCGGTAATATCGTGCGTACTGCAGATGCGCTGTGACGAGATATTATCATCGCTGGATACACTCCATCGCCACTGAGTAACCCCAAAGTCATCAAGACATCGCTCGGAGCAGAACAGATGATCACCATCCATGAATATCCGTGACGTCATCACGATGGGTCAGATCTGACTGCGATCATGTCAGCCATCGAGTTTGCGAGACGTACTTACGGACCGGTGTATGCGCTCGAGATCACCGAGTCAAGTCAGGATATTAGATCGATCGACTGGCAGTGACTGGATGGAAAGTTTGTACTGCTCGTGGGTAATGAGCCAGACGGAGTGGAAGCATCCACGCTCACCCAAGTGGACGGAGTCCTCCATATTCCTATGCTGGGAAGTAAAGAATCTCTCAATGTAGGTCAAGCTGCTGCGATTGCGATGCGGCATGCAATGTTGTAGGGTTCGATCGTCAATCGAACCGATATATTTCATTCTCAAAAGGGCAGATTATCGATCCGCCCCTACAAAAAATCCTCACGCAATACGTAAGGATTTTTTCTCGGGAAAAGACCGAGAATTGTTTTATTATAGATTTCTTTTTTCCATATTAACCCAGTAGCCTCCCCCAATAGGTCCAGAGCCGCTGATGGCAGTAACAATAAGTTCTGGATGATGAGCCTTAAACTTAGTTAAAGCTTTTCCAAAGTCATCCAGTCTATAATCAAAATAGTAGACACCCATACCATAATCGATAACCCTTGTTAGGGAAACAGGTTCACCACCTACTACTTGAGGAGCCCGTGCTGATGAATTACTGCTTTCACAAGCAATTAAAACTAATGATAATAAAACTAGGGTCTAGACTAGTTGAGTAAATTTCCTACACATTTTTAGTAACTTATTATACATATTTTCTTTTTGTAATCTACAGTTAAATCTAAATTCTGATTCTTTGAGGTGAAGTGCAAACTTCTCCTTTTT
>Ga0209702_10006491_pt1 | contig 14985 bp, 13 predicted proteins | sample FRY01_FD_187210 | JGI IMG/M metagenome (GOLD analysis project Ga0209702, IMG submission 187210) | Freshwater microbial communities from Lake Fryxell liftoff mats and glacier meltwater in Antarctica - FRY-01 (SPAdes) (version 2) | ecosystem: Environmental > Aquatic > Freshwater > Ice > Glacier... | reverse complement strand
TATACTTGGTTTGGTAGTAAACATAGTTGTAGCATTCTTATTTATATCTACAGTAGTTGTTCCACTTCAAGCAGTACCTGCTCGGAAATCTACTCAGTATATCTTTGTTGGACTTTCTACCATAATATTGTTAGCAACATCAGTACCTGTTGCTCATATAGTACCAGCAACAGCAAACTTAAACATTCTAGCTTTTTCTAGTCCATATCTCATATCAGTAAATCCTACTGAGAATGTATCTCATATAATTGTAACAGTCACAACATTGGCGGAATAGGTGGCACTTACTACCATAGCTTGCTTTACTCCTGCCTGTGTTCGCTTTAGTACGGTACCTCTTTGTAGAAGTTGGTTAAATAGATTAGCATTAGCAGTATCTGTTACTGTAAATACTGTATCACTTGTTCTTGTAGGAGTACCAGCAACAACAGTCCAAAAACCACCTCATCCAGCTGCGGCAGCCCAAGATGGTACTCCACTAGCAACAGTAAGTACCTGTGAAGCAGTACCTATTGGAAGCCTAGTGAACAATCATCAAGCATTTCTATGATATGTATCTCAGGTAGCATCACTCGTTACATTTATCACTGGGGAAGTTAGGGTTTTATTTGTTAATGTAACTGTGGCTGAGTTCTTTGTAGCATCACTTGTGTTATCTACATTTCATAATCAGACATCTCATTTTACTATACCCGTTGGGGTGTTTATCACCGGGGAAGTTAATGTTTTGTTTGTAAGTGTTTGTGTTGCTACCCTTCCTACCAATTGAGCTGCTACTCAATCAGGGTCGTATGTAGCTACTACCATATCTCAACTTCAAGCTCAAGCAGCACCTGTAGGTCAAGTAGGACCAGTAACTGTTGATGCTGCCCCTGTTGGTCAAGTTGGTCAAGTAACCGTACTGTCAGCACCTGTAGGTCAAGTTACAGTTGATGCTGCCCCTGTTGGTCCAGTAGGACCTGTTACAGTAGAGGCAGCACCTGTAGGTCAAGTAGGTCAAATCCCTCCAGTAGGACCTGTAACGGTACTAGCTGCTCCTGTAGGTCAGGTGGCTCCTATAAGGTTACCCCATTTACCATACTTAGCTCTATTAGAGTCAGCACTATCTGCTATAAGCACAAAGTCATCAGCAACAGGAGTTACCTTCTCTGTAAATTGTGTAGGGAACTGTTTAACCATAGTTAGTTAATATAGGGTAAATGATTTATATTGGAGTCCTTTTAGTCCATTCTGAACCTACTCATCAAAAGACTATTACTTCTCATACTTCGTCTCATATTGTTTCTATTACTGTAGCTCATAACATTTCAAATAGTATTTCATTTAGCAATGCTTCTCTAATACTCCAGTCGGTACTTACTCATCATCAAAACAATCATATCTCTTCTCATAGTTCATCTCCTATAGTGACTATAGTCAATACATCTAACATTTCTAATAATAGTTCACTTCATCAGCTATCTCTCTTTTCCCAACTGGTTCAATCAATCTCTGTTCTCTTTGTCCATCTAGGTCGTGGTATGGGGGTTCAATCATCAGAGAATACATATATATATTGCCCATCGTTGTTCTGTCTTATGTTTACTACCGTTCAGGTTGCATCCCTTCATTGTATTATACCTATACTCCTTGTAGGAACAACCCTACCACTTCGAGAGGTACCTGTTGTAGGTGTTCTGGGTGTTCGAGTTGTTGGAGACATAAAGGTTATTGGTTAGGGGTAATTATATTAGTAATTCGATAGCGAAGTTATTCAAAGTGTTCCTGCGTATCATAGTCCAGCAAGGTAACCAGCTGATTTAATTAAATCTTTATTCTTTTGAATAAGCCTTGACTCTTTTGATGTACCTACTCTAGGTGCTTTAGGAACTACATCCTGTATTATTGTATATAATATAGCCTGTTCTTTTAACTTATTTGTATACATATCTCAATAAACATCTCACAAGTATTCATTAACAGCTGTACCCATAGAAACTATATAGTCCTTCATTGCTGTGTCTTGTCATTTGAACACAGATTGGTCCTCTGCCCAATTCCAGAATAACTTTCTAGCCTCATATAAATCTTTATTGCTAGTACCATCGGTATCTTCTAGTATCTGGTAGAAAGTATCTCTTACGGCATCTACCATTCTATCTCAATCTGCTGTTTGTAATCATATAGGTTTTTTTATTTTTGCTATCTTTTTTTCTAATAGTCAATATTTTATGTTTTGGTTGTCGTCAACCATAACCCCTATCTCGTTTCAAAGTGTCTTTATTCAGTTTTTGTAGTTATCTAGATTAACATCTACTCATTCTTTTAGGTTAGTATATTTAGCAGCTATCTCTGTTCTTATTACATCGTTACTATTGGGAACAAAACGTATTGGTTGAAATAATCCCTTCTGTTTGGTTTTCTCTCTTCCTAATTCAGTAGTGATTTTATTCTCTTGTGTTTTTGTTAATTTTGGAGAGATATAGTCATATAGCTTAACAAACTTAGAGTCGTTCAATAACTCTTTAGGAGTAACCGAAGTTCAGTCCTTCTTTGTAAACTGTATATCTTTCACATCGGGTTTAGTCACACCTGTTCTTCTTCATAGTGCAGTAAGTGGTTGTGTTATATCAACCAACACTTGGGTAGTCTTCTTTAGTAATCATCATACCAAAGGAACATCTCAAGCGACAGATATAGCCTTAGTTGTTGCTGCTCAATATCATTGAGGAACTCACAAATCAGACAATACTCAAGCAGTTCTAGAGGCATCTGATGTCACATCGGCTATTTTAGAAAGCCCAGCCATTCTACTTCATTTAGATAATAGCCCAGCTCATAATTGTGTAACTAGCATTAAATCTGAAGCAAATCATATTGGGTCTTCTTGTATGGTTCTTTGTATATTCTCTTTTGAACCATATCTATCTACCAATACCTGCCTTCCTTCCGATGTACCTAATAGGAAAGTTAATCAGATGGCAGAGTCTACTGGATTAGTTACTCATCTCAATATACCAGTCATTAGTTTTATACCACTTCAAGGAATATTAGCTACCATTTGTTCTCCTCATATGTTTTGTCCTCAAAGGAATTCAGCAACTTGTTTGTCAGATATTACTGGGATTTTCTGTGCTAGGTCATCTACTTGCTGCGTTAATAGTCATATTACATTAGCCTTATCTACAGTTTTGTTTGCTCTTCATAGAAATCAAGAGTCAGTGAATAACCTTGCAGTTATAGCCTTTATAGCTCCAGTCTTTCTAGGGTCCTTAGCTAATCAACCATCATATAACAACTCGTCAGACACTCAACCCATATAGTCCTCGAACAGTTTTGTTCTTTCTCCCTTTTGGTTCATAAATACATTGATAACCTCATCGTCTTTAGCATTAGCAGGTAGTCCTTCTTTCTGTTTTATCATATCAGCAAGGTTTGCTACCTTTAGGCTGTTAACCATCTTTCTTTTAACTTCAGGGTCTTTCTCTGTAGTCATCCTAAATGTTAGATTATTCTTTTCGGCTTCCCTAGCTTTCTTCAAGTCAGCAGTCTCTTTTTGTTTTATAGCAAGGCTATACATTTCACTTTGTGCCTTTTGCTTGAACTCTAAAGGTACTTTTTGACTTTCATTAACTATCTTGTCTGCTATAGTTTTATCTATTCAAGGAAACATTTCAGTCATTCAAATCTCCTGTTTAGGTACAACAGACTGCATAGCCCCTGTTCATAAACTTTGTCTTTTAAGGTTTTGTTGATTTAGTCCAGCGTTTATACCTAACTTTAATCAGAAGTTTTGTCAAATCATCTTGTTTATTTATAATAAATAATTATTGTGCAGTAAAGTTTAAGTCTATTCAATACTGTCAAAGGTCAAATCATCAACCTCAAACATCACTCTGTCACACATTACTATATGGGTTTTCTTGATAAGTACCTCAAGAAAATGGTCTTTTTAGTAATACCATAGACATCATATTCCTATCAGCAAATCAATACTCAGACATAGAGAACGATACTCAGTTTTGTATAGAAGCATCATATAGATTGACTGCCTCCATAAATTGTTTGTATCATAACCTAAAGTTTGGTATCTGTTTAGATAATCTTTCAACTTCCTTATCAGGGACTGTCGCTCCAGATATTTTCATCATATACGCCGATAGCGTTTTACCTAATATTGTTTCTAGTGCTGCTACATCTGAGCTAGATTGATTAAACTTAACACTTGTTTCAGTAATTCTTCCTCTTACAAATCAAACCATATCCTCTAATTCTCCAGAGGCATCTAGTTTATTTATTAGGGATTTAGCCTTTTCCCGTTCAGTCAATCCATTCATAAGTGATGGAAGTTCTACTGTTCTTATGTTATCGCTCGTTGTGTAGAATGTACTATTCCCTTCTCAGACATCAAATACTCAAGCAGACTCAAGCTCAGCTACGTTTGCTGCCCCAGCTTTGGTTTTCGGGTTCATTATTTTCTTTGTCTTATATGCGTTCATAGCACTAGGAGATAGTTTTGATATATCTATATCAGCAGAGCCTGTTCTCTTTGGGTCGAAATATCAAGATATTTGTTTTGCTGAGTATACTTGGGTAAATACCTTTTTGTCATTATTGTTATTGCTCTGGGTAACAGTAACGCTGTCTCAATTTATACCAGTAACAATTCAAACGTGTCAGTAGTTTCTTTGTGAGTCAGTAGCACTAGGATTGTTTCTCCAGTCTATTATAGCGACACTTCATATTTCTGGTGTGTTTGAGTTTTTGATTGATAACTTTTCTTCAACGAGGTCTCAGAACAACTTCCCTATTCACATAGTGCCAAGATAGTTATTAACAAACTCTCAACATTCTCATCAGAAATCTCAAGTCTTAAATCTAGTTGTTAAATCTCAAACTCTTTTAACTACAGTATTTAGGTCAACTGGATTGAAATTATTAAATCATCCATTCTGGGTGGTTCCTTGTCATCAAACAACTACCGAAACACTTCAATCAGCATTGGTTTGATAAACTATATCTCATACCTTATTCAATCACACATCTATTCATAGGTTCTTCGCTTTCCAGTATTGATATTCAGGCTTACCTGTTATTGGTTCTCTTAAGTTTTTAGTAATAGCTACACCTAAACTCATACCACCATCTACTAATTTCTTTACATCGTCTATCATTTGTTCTCTACTTCTTATCATTGGTATTCATTCAAACTCAGTAAGTACAGTGTCTACTGCCTTGCTAATAGCTTTGCTCCTTGCCGCTGGGTCTGTAGAGTTTATATCCCCATTTGTAAAGGCATCTTGTCTTAACATATTATTCCAAACTCTTTCGTCTGTTTGTGTTGGAGTTTCAAACGACATAAGGTCCATAGCAAATCATAGTTCATCCATCTTATTCTTTCTAGCTTCTGTTTCCAAATCGTATTGGTCTTTAGCTACATCATATTCATCTACTCCAGCCTGTCTTGTTGAATTATATTGATTAAGCGAAGTGTTGTAATCTATAGATATGGTTCTCCTTTGTTTGTTAAGTGCCTCGGTTCTGTCTGCTATAACCACAGCAAGTTGTGAACCTGTAGCTCAAGTACCTTCATACTCTCATTCTATATCAGACCTTATATTGAATATCTGTTCGTCTAATAAATCTATAGCTCACTTCTTTGTATTTAGGTCTGCCTCTAATTGGTTTATCTCAGGGGTATTAACCAAAGAGTTAAACAAATCTTGTAGGTCTGGAACTTCTACAGGTTTACCAAATCCAGCTTGTTCCAATATTTTCTTAATTCACGATAGGGAGTCGTTAGCATCAGTATATAATTTCTTCTTAACTATAGCAGTTTGTATGGCTGTGTATCTTACAGGGTCTGTTGATTGTAATGAAGCTAATGACATATTGTCAATAGAACCTCATAATGCTCAATCTATTATTTGGTCATCAGTAAGGCTGTCCCACATACTGGATTGTTGACTAGCAATATCTCCAGATTTCTTACCAGCATAGAACTCATCTAGTAGCCTCTTTTGTTCAACACTTCTTTGGTCATATTTGAAATTTCTACGAAATGCTTCCTCATTAGTAAACAATGATGGGGTTTCAACTAAAAATTTATTTAGATTTGTTGCTATCTCTACAAGTCTACCCTCAGAGTCATCTATATAACTAGGAGCATTCTTTTCTGTTGGAGTTGCTACAACCTTCTTTTCTACGGGTTTCTTCTGTGTAGGAGCAACCACTCAAGGTTGTACCCCACCAGTAAGTTTAGTCTTAGCTTCTTCTATCTGAACAGGTGTAAGCCCTCTAGCCAACATCTTCTCATAAGCCACACTTCAAGGTACAACAGCATCTATAGCTTGTTGTTTTTGAGAAACAGCAGGTGCGATAGCTCCAGTATTACCAGTTTGATTGATAATTCCTTGAGGTGGCACTATGTTGCTACCCACAGGGGTTGTGTTGCTTACAGCATTTTGCCCTCCAGTAGGAGCTGGTGTTTGTGTGGGTATAGTGACGTTTACTCAAAGTTTATTAGCTGCTGCTTTTGCTTTGTCGCCAGCTCACATAGCTGCTGCTCTGTTTGCTATATCCTGAAGTGAAGGTTTTTTAACTACCATTGGCTAAGTTTAGGGTTAAATCTACTTTTTAACTACTTTTTTATGTTCTTCTATAGTTTTGTTGTTTTGTATATCATATTGCTTTTTTATATTAGCTAAGACTGCCGCTGAGTGTTTATATGGTAACTCCTCTAATCATAGCCCTATTATATTAAGCTCATTCTCTTCTAAGATTATAGTTATCTGCATCCTCTTTTTTAAGTAGATAATAAGATTTTATATGTCGTTCAATTCACAACAACATTTATATGTCTATTGGATGTGATTGATGCGGTAGTTACCGTTTGTGCCAAATTTAATCAACTAGTACCTAAAAACAACCCCCTCCATCTAAATGTAGATGCCCCTAAATCATAAGTATTGCTTGTAAATGGAGATACATTACCCTGAGCAGAGAACAATGGTGCTGTCATAACGACTCAGGTGGTTCATCCCAATACCACTATCTGTGTGTTTCAGGTTCATAATACCACTGACCTAACTCCAGACGATGTACTTCAAAAAAGACCTCAACAATCACTTCATCAAGAGTTAAAGAAAACAATGCTGTTGGTTGATTGGTTTACAACAACTCTCTGTCAAGAAGATGCTGTTTGTAATGTTCTACCTGTTATAGTTCACGCCGTTATGTTGTCAGCATCTATATTAGCAACAGTAATCAAGTTTCAATTTATTTGTGTCACTTTACCCGATGAGTTTACTGCATTATCTCCCGTTGATGGTTGTACTGGGGTGAAATTAAGTTGAGAGGTAGTTATTGTTGAAGCCTGTATTTGTGTTGCCGTAATGGTGTTAGCTGCTATCTGATTAGCTGTTATAGTGTTAGCTGCTATATTGTCTGCCGTAATAAACACACTCTGTCATAATGTACCAAATGCTTGGAACTGAGCGAACGCAGGAGATGTTGAGTTCTTAGCAACGCACATCATCAACTTTCCAGTACCCACTGCTGTCTGCGGAACTGTTGTTGTAGCTAAGGTTGATGTTCAGTCGTGGTATATATATGTAATGGCAGACATAGTTCAACTATTACCACTGTTTATTGCGTATGAAGTTCAATCAGCTAACTTTATATCTCAAGCAGACCAAGCTACTACAGCACTTGCTGATGATGAGAATACCACATCGGTAGTCCAACCAACCAAATCTGCCGTAGGAGCCGATGGTTCTGGTATACCGTATATTCACACAGAAGCATCAATCATATTTGTACTAACTCAAGGTATTGTGCTATTAACAACTCACATATTAGCCAAACCAAAATCCCCCAACGCAACGTTGTCTATATATTGATATGGTATAACGTTGTCTTTAGTTTTCTTCATTAGCTTAACTGATTAAGGTTATTAAACACTAACAATAGACTATATAACTCTGGCGTACTTGTTCAAGGTCACTCCAACACTACCTTGAATGATATATAATGGAACGTTCCACCTAGAACCATATCATCCGTTCAGGTTGACTTTGTGATTACTCAAGGTACGTAGTTCCTTATCTCTACAAAAGCTCCTCAATCAATACTGTAATATGTTTTTATTGACTGCCCCGTTATTGTAGGTTTATATCATACACTTTGCTGTATTGCTTCCTTTATCTGATGTAATCAACTTCAAGGGTATCCCATAAACACCATCTCTGCTGTTGTGTAATATGTAGAAGAAGATAGTCTGTCAATAGCGAAAGTAGATGCTGCGGCATTACTCCAAGAAGACAACAATATTACTCAATCACTAGCTAATGCTCATATCTTATCCGTAGCCACACCATTAGATGTACTATATTCCATATTTAGAACGTTCGGATAGTTCTTATTCTTTGCTCCAAAGCAATATACTCAACCAATCCCTCATATATATAACTTATTGTTCCAGATACATACAGACCCTATATTATCTACAAACTGGTCTGTTTCTTTTATTATTATTACGTTATATCAATCAACTACAGCTAATCATTTGTTAGTTATTAAGTAATTGTATCATCAAAAGATTACTGAATGGTATACATTATGCCCAATTAGTGGAATTGTTTGGTCTGGGTATGGACTACTTCAGTTTCGTAAGTATATGTTGTTGTTCAGTAAAGACGATATGGTTAGTACCCTAACAACTCATCACAACCCATTAAGCTCCTTAATGACAGAACCTGACTCTATAGTAAAGTTGTTGCTATAAATATTTAATGGATTGATAATTCATAGAGAACTCTTGTTTCAAACATAAACCCCTAAAGCAGATACTAATAATGGATGATACTCCGCTGTATCTAATACTTGTCGGTTTATAACATCGGTAGCTGTTATATCGTCACTTATGTTTGTAACTAATAGCCTATGAATAGCTGATGTTGTAGTCCAATATATATAACCACCAAATTGACAAGCAGACATAACTTTTGTTGCTGGAGAGTCGCTAGTTATCTTTACCCAAGCAGAAGACCTATACCTATATATTCCTCAAGCATCTCCAAACGCCATTCGGTCCGTAGTGTTTACTTTTACGTAGCTAGTTATCTGTTCTACCACTACTGTTGTACTATCTTTTACTAACGCCTTATTTATTGAAATTCATTTATTGTTATCCCTAATGTTTACGTTCTTGCTACTAAAGAAAGAATTTTGTATACCAGTAAAAATGTCGTCTGACAATCATCAGTTTGCTCAACTAAATATAGGTGCTACCAATCTATCGTTTCTCGACATAGATAATATGTAGATAATAAATTATTCCATCTCTGTCCTTCTTTGTATCCTTGCTCTTATAGCAGCTGTAGTAAGTACCCCCATAGCTTTCAATGATTTAATTATTTCCCTTTCTGCTCTAGCTTCAGAATTATTTACTTCTCCGTCAGCCAACAACTTAAAATCGTAGAACATTTCTCTCATAATATATGCTATTGTAGTGTGATGTTCTTTTGGTATTATTATATGTTCCTCTGTTCCAGCCACAGCACAATCAAACGGTAGTTTTGCTCCTTCTAGGACAAGTCCTCAGGTTACTGCTACCGTAGGAGTAGGAAAGATATGGATATAATTAGTATCAGTTATTATTGCGATAGGAGTTGAGCTATTTTGATTAATAGCATATCGTTCTGGTGTTCCAGTCAATACATCCCAATTAGTAAGAAATACATCAAAGAACTCAGTATCCGTTGTTCTATATTTAATCCTTATCTTTTCTGGTTTCCCTTGTCAGAACGTAAAGGTTGCTGCATCAGGTTGTGCTAATGAGTACTCAAACTGGTCTGCTACCGTATTAGTAGTCCATTTATCCCAAAAGTAGTTCTTATCGAGAGATACCACCCTATCGTAGAACTCCCTATATGCTTTATTAAAGAACGGTAACGCAGCAGTGTTATCTATTTGTCAGGTGGTCGTACCTGATATACTTCTAGCAAAATCCATAACTCAAGCTACGTTCATCTATCTTTTATTAACAATAAAGTTATTGCTTTAGGTAACGTGTGCTACCCAAAGAGTATAATCAAATTATCTTATTTCCATTTAGCTTTCTTAGCTTTAGTTTCAGTTTCTGGTTCAACCTCTGCTTCTGGTGTAACTACAGTTTCTTTTACAGAAGGTTTAACTACCTGTGCTTCTTCTAAAGGCAAAAAGTCTTTTACGGAAAGATGTCTTTCTGATACCTTTGGTTTTAATCCCAAAGCCTCTTTTCTTTTAAGGTAATCCTTAGTGGGTACCGATATTCAGTTTATTTCCAATGATTGGTCTGGTCAACTATGTAATGACATCAAATATATTATAATATAAATTTATAATTTGGAGAGAGCCATTACAGCTCCCATCCAAAAAAGTATTAAGCAACTTTACCTCCAGCGATATTGAAAGGCATATTCTTAATTCCAAAGGTAAATGATGCAGAGTAAGGCATATCTCGGTCGAGATTAGCGTTCTGGTCAAATATTCCTTCAGCCATAGGTCTTTGAATAAATTCAACGAACAATGGATTTGGTACTCCTAGTCCTTCAGTATCAGCTATATATATATAGTCGTTACCTGAAGCCATTCGAGGCACTTCAACAACAGTAACTTCTCATTGGTAGATATTGATATCTACTAAGTTAGTTGTTTGGTATTGTCCTTGAGCGTTCTTAGCTGCGTATACAGAAAGAGCTTGTTTAGAAGCAAGTCCACCAGTTTTAACATAGATTTTGTTAAATCTCAATGGCATAGCGTTACCGTTAGCATCCGTGAATGCTCCACCGTAAGCCTTGATAGCAGCCGCTGAAGTTAGAGAGATAGCAGTTGTACCTAAGTCATTATCAAAAGTACCACCAGTAGAGTTCCAAGCGTGAGTAGCACTTAGCAATGGAAGTCCATCAGGAGCAAGAACTGAGTATGCTAGATTAGTTGCGTTAGCATAATCGAACAAAGCCCAAGTTTGTTTTTCCAAGAAAGAATGCATAGTAGCAAGTGCTGATTTCTTCTGAGAGTTAGCAATTTTCATAATAGCCTCAGTGTCATCTTTTACTTTCAATCTAGCTTTCTTTGAGATAGACATAATTTTACCAAACTCTCTTTTGCTGTAAGATACTTTGTAACCTTTTCATAGGTCGCTTCTTACTAGAGGTGCTCCTTCACTGAAGTATGCTGGGTCGTCAGAACCTTCAGTAGAGATATATGATGTGTCATATTCGTTTGTGTCTGATACATCGTAAATCATAGTGAAAGCTGAGTTTTTGATAGCTTCCATTGATTGGTTATCAAAGTATTCTTTGAATGATTTAGCAAACAAAGAGTTAAACGTTTGAATAGTTAAAGTCATAATAGGTTTTTATAAGTAAATAAATGTTTAATAGAATAGTCAATAACCTATTAGTATAGGAATTTGTTAATTCTAACTCTAACCCCTACAGCAGAACCAGCAGTTCCAGCATCCGCAGCAGCAGAGATTTTCAAAACATCAGTAACAGAAGCTCCAACATCGATTAACAATGTAGTAGTTCCAACCAAATCAACCTCAGCTCCTTTCATTGTTACTGCGAAGTTAGCATCAGCTGTACCTTCAAATTCAGTGTCCTTGTCGTCAAGGATTTCGATAGTTGTTTCTCCATCAGCAGACCCATAAGGAGCAAATGCGATAGCAGTAGAAGCAGCAACTGCTTTTATAATCAATCCAGAAGCCAATGTTACAAAGTCTCCAGCTTCAATTACCGTAGCAGAAGCTATGGTAGCTGTTCTTGTGTTTAGTCCAAGATTGTTGGACTTAACGATTTTGAAATCGTGCATTTTTAATAATAGTTATAAATAAAGTTATCTACGCTCTTTTCTGAGCAATAGATGGTGCATCAGACAGTATTTCTTCCATTCTCTTATTTTCTGTAGTCTTAGCAACTATGTGAGTTCAGTGCGATTGTGACCTCTCTCATAAGAGTTGATTTCTGTAACCATCATCTGAAGCCAACCTTCCTTTAGTAATAAAGTAAGCCTTCTCCAAACTCAAACCATCGACTTCCATTAGCTTAGTGAGTTCAGGCATAAGTTCATTAGCATCATCATACTTAGTTCTGAATTCAGCTTCTGCTTTTTCTTCTTTTCTCATTTCAGCAATAGTAGCACGTACATCGTCCTTAGAAACAAACTCAGTATTGAGTGACTTTCTAGTTTCGATACCCTTCTTTTGTCCTTTCTTAAATTTTTCGTAGAGACTCTTGTTTTTTTCTCTCTCTGCTTCTAAAGCAGTTTCACTTTCCTTCAATTTAGTAAGGTAATCTTCAGGGGATAGCTCTTCGGTTTCCTGTGTTTCCTCATCAAGTTGTTCTTCGCCATCTAGGGCTTCACTGTCTGATAGAGTAACATCAATTTCTTCATTAGTTTCTTCAACTACAACCATAATTCATAATTTAATGATAAATGTTTAGGAGATTATCACTCCAACGGTCTTACCATTCCATAAGGAAGTGCCAATGTTGTTACTTCTCGTTTAATCTCATTCTTGTTGCTATAGATAGTCATAACGACTTTATATCACTGAACGGTTTATCTCTTAGTTGTTTCAATACTGAGAGTACCTTATTGTTCAATGCTATACGTAGTCAGAACGACTGTATATCTTCTCAATCGTTTGGTACCACATTCTTATTGTTTTCATAAGAGGCAATCAATGCTCACAATCTATCAGTCCAATACTTTTTGAATAAAGGACTAGATGTAAATAGTTCTATCTCTCATTGTTCACTAATCTTGTTATCAATTATGTCTTCCTTCTCGGTTTGTACTCTCTTTATATCTTCCATAGTCTACCATTATGCTAAAACATCTCTTCCTGAAGCAAAGTTATTTACCATTCAGGTTTGCTGTGCTACATTACTAGTAAGTTGGCTAGACATAGAGTTCCTTAACTGTTCAGGACTTCACATAGCACCACCATCACTAGGTTGTACTTGTTGAGCTATACCTTCTTTCTCCATAAGCTCCATAATCTTTCCTAGTATCTGGTCTTTAAGTTCTCCATCCTTAGCTTTCTGCGTATAGATGTAGTACGTCCATAGGTCCATACCTTCATAGAACATAGCCTGTGGTTTAAGAGCATCTTTTAATTTTTTCTCCCCAGTAAAGGTTTCGTATATGTTTATTTGTTTAACATATCTTATCGCCCTATTCTCATCAACCGTTCTAGGGAACCTTAATAGTGTTTCTTCTCTAGGAAAGCCCTTCAGTTTTTCTATATCTCTTTGGAAGAATATCTTAGAGATAGCTGGTATTCAAGGGTTAGCCATAACAAGTGCTTCTCTAGCTAACATTATATCAGACTTTTGTTTATTAGCTTCAACAGCAGCTCTGACTGGTCTTACGTTAATGTCTGGGTCTCCGTGTTCTTTAATATCTGCTCTAGTTACTATAACTTCAGTAGAAGCTATACCACTTCATAGTCTAGCAAACTTTTTTTGGTTTTCTGGTAGGTTTCTTTTTAATCATCTTAACCACATTTTTTGATAAAACTCGACTTCTCATCGAGATATTATTTCACTATCAAGACTAAAGATAAGGTTACTATTCACTTGGTTAATCTTTGTTTGCCCAAGGGTTTCTCAAGGATTTAGACCAACTCATCTTACAGACTCAGTGTATCAAGTATTCATTTGTGCTTCCCCATCTAATATATCAGCTAGGTTCAATGTAGATTGGTCAGCTTGTATTCCGTCCATTACTGGTCTAACAACATCTCCATTAAGTGGTCATAGGTTTCCATCAAATGGGACTATGATAGGTCCGTCTGTAGGTCTTTCAGCTAATAGGTCTATATCTGTAATCTTAGATATATCAGCAAGCAATACTCTAAATCAAGCATTCCATTCTTCCTTCTTTAGTGACATATTAGTTAATCTATTCTTAGCATTCTGGAACGATATGATTAGTTCAGCCAATCCGATACCACAAGGGTCGTTCTCTAATGGGAACATATTTACTACCACTACAGGGAATGGAATAAGACTAGGATACTTCTCTTCTTTTTTATCTACAGGCATTATTCTTTCCCATCTACCTATTTCACTTCTACTATTGAAGGTATCACACATATACTTAACACCATCTCGTTCTAACAATACATTTGTACCCTCGTATAGTTCTGGAACGAAAGCAGAAGACAATGCTCTATCCTCCTTCTCTTTGTTTGTTATAGCATTAGCCTCATCAATACCATTAGTATAGTTATCTATATTGAAATAGATAAGACCACTAGAACTTCTCTTGTTTATATTCTCTATCTCTTCTTTTCCTATAGAGAAATCAAACATATGGTATCTAAATCCAGTCATTATGTTTCATTCCTTGTCAGGTAACCAATACTTAGGAGATACTACCTTGTATTCAATATGGTTGTTTATAGTATCGTATCAAGTTTCTAGTAATATAGATACTCAATAGAACCCAATGTTTAATATATGGAAGAAGTCCTTTTGTTTCTTGCTCATTGTCTTATAATCCTGTTTAGCACATACTTCTAACATATATGCGTAATCATCGTCCAAGAACTCAGTACCAGTCATCTCAACAGAAAGCCCTTCAGAGTAATATGTACTAATGAAAGCCTTAAGGTGTTGGAATAGCATATGTATCTTTACTTTCTCTGATACAGACTCAGAAGGATTGGTAAACTTCTCATACCAATAGTTAAACAAAGTCCTCTTCTCTGCCATATATACTTCAGAGTCCCTATACCATACACTTATCTGAGATAATATCTTTTTCTTTAGTTCTGGGTTTGCCTGTAATTTCTCCATAGTAATATACTCTCTTTTTGCCATACAAAGAAATGTTTAACGATAAATTTATTTGAAACTACGTTCCAGTATAGTGAAAAGGGTTCAGAAGTCAAGCACTATATCCACTTCGCCCTTACGACCTTGTGTTTCTTTCACGTCTGATAGCTACTTA
>Ga0209702_10006490_pt1 | contig 14988 bp, 18 predicted proteins | sample FRY01_FD_187210 | JGI IMG/M metagenome (GOLD analysis project Ga0209702, IMG submission 187210) | Freshwater microbial communities from Lake Fryxell liftoff mats and glacier meltwater in Antarctica - FRY-01 (SPAdes) (version 2) | ecosystem: Environmental > Aquatic > Freshwater > Ice > Glacier... | reverse complement strand
ATTTGCATCGATTCCACGTATCGATCGACTTTAATCTTCTAAAATCAATCATTTTTCCTTTTTATCAAAAGTCTTCAAAGTGCATGATTTTGGGTAACGGAAACCGCTCAATTCGATATAACGGTTAGTATATGAAAAGTAGGCGATTTCGAAGCACGAAACTTTCAGTTAAGCACAAAGTTCGATACGAGCCAAAAGCCTTGATTTTACTACTGTTTCGCCTATTTTTTATATACATTGTTAACCACATTTCTTTAAAATTTCACGCCAATACGGAGTTCAGGAGCATTGATTACAAACTCGTTTGTTTTATGATTTTGATTATTGCTAGCATTATATTCATTACTAATTCCAAATCTAGTATTTGTACTTAATGAAATAAACAATCGTTCGATGGGATAGTAATTAACTGATAATGTAGGAGCTAATCCTAATGTATTATAAGTTTTATCTACTCGTGTTCCTATACCCGAGAAGCCTCCTTCAAATTGTCCTGAATAATTCAAGTTTGAATAATATAAACTCAGACCTACATTGATAATCATTTTTGCTTTGAAGAATTTAGCTAAATTATATCCTACACTTAAGTATGCATTATCTTCACGTAAATACCCTGTTCCATAGAAGTAATCTATACCGCCAACAGCATCATCCTTGATTTTATTTAATCCATGCTCATATTTGACCCCAAAATTCCAATGGTCATAATTTCGCTGGTATTCGATACCCGAAATAAATTTAAAATTAAAGCTTCCATTTAGGCTTTGCGAGTTTTTTTCAAACCGAATTAAAGATGTACTTAGGGAATTTGGATGTTAATTCTTGAGCGTTACATTGTAATGTACTTACAACCATTAGACTAATAATTAAAATTTTCTTCATAGTGATCTGTATTGTGGTTAACAAGTCGATATACGCACCGGTACGCATATCCCCTTAGTGTATTTATACCAAATTTATCATTTCTATCGGACTTTTTATCGTTTGGAGATGTTTTGTAGCAACTTGCGTATAAATTTTTGGCGTAGCAATAAAGGAGATGCCTATTTGTTTTGCTATGAATATGGTTATATGAAAATACCGGAAAACGATAGGAGCAAATATTCTTTGGTTACTTGGCAACCTTATATGAAGTAAACAAAAAAAGACCCAATTCGAATCCGAATTGGGTCTTTTTTTATAACCTATAAGAGTTTTAAGTTCTGAAGTCTTAATATCCTCCAGTTTTCAGTCCTAAATCTTATTTAATATTCAAACGTCTCCATAAACTTCGTTGTAAAGTTTCCTTTCTTGAAGTCTTCGTTTTCCATCAATTTTTGATGAAAAGGAATCGTTGTTTTTACACCTTCAATGATGTATTCACCCAGGGCACGTTTCATTTTTAAAATCGCTTCTTCACGTGTTCGAGCAACTACAATCAATTTTGAAATCATTGAATCGTAGTAAGGTGGAATCGTGTATCCGGCGTGCACGTGTGAGTCGATACGAACACCATGACCACCTGGACAGTGATAATCTGTAATTCTTCCTGGTGATGGACGGAAATCGTAATCAGGATCTTCCGCGTTGATACGGCATTGGAGAGCGTGCATTTGTGGATAATAGTTTTTTCCTGTAATTTTCTCGCCCGCTGCCAATTTAATTTGTTCTTTGATCAAATCAAAATTGATAACTTCCTCTGTAATCGTATGTTCTACTTGGATACGTGTATTCATTTCCATGAAGTAGAAGTTCCGGTGTTTGTCAACCAGAAATTCTACCGTTCCAACTCCTTCGTAACTAACAGCTTTGGCAGCTTTAATCGCCGCTTCACCCATTTTCTCTCGTAATTCGTCTGTCATAAATGGAGAAGGAGTTTCTTCAACCAATTTTTGGTGACGTCTTTGGATAGAGCAATCTCTTTCTGAAAGGTGACATGCGTTTCCGTATTTATCCCCGGCAATTTGAATTTCGATATGACGTGGTTCTTCAATGTACTTTTCCATGTACAAACCGTCGTTTCCAAAAGCAGCGGCAGATTCTTGACGTGCAGAGTCCCAAAGTGCCTCCAAATCTTCTTCTTTCCAAACAATACGCATCCCTTTTCCACCACCACCAGCAGTAGCTTTCATGATGACAGGATATTTGATTTCTTTCGCTTGTTTTTTAGCGTCTGGAACGTCCTTTAACAATCCTACTGAACCTGGAATACATGGTACGCCAGCTTTTATCATCGTTGCTTTTGCATTGGCTTTATCACCCATTCCAGCAATTTGCTCGGGAGTTGCGCCAATAAATTTTATACCGTGTTCTTGACAAACTTTGGAAAACTTTTCATTTTCAGAAAGAAACCCATAACCCGGATGAATAGCGTCAGCATTTGTGATTTCTGCCGCTGCGATTATGTTAGCGATAGACAAATATGACTTCGAACTTTGCGGTGGACCGATACAAACGGCTTCATCAGCAAATCGAACAGGGAGACTGTCTTTGTCTGCAGTAGAGTAAACAGCCACCGTTTTGATGCCCATTTCTTTACACGTACGAATGACACGCAAGGCTATTTCTCCTCTATTGGCAATCAATATTTTTTTAAACATGCCTTATTTTTTTAATTTTCGAATGGATTTTGATTTCTTGTTGTAGTCTTATGCAGGCTCAACTAAGAACAAAGGTTGATCGTATTCTACTGGTGACGCGTCATCAACTAATATTTTAACGATTTTACCACTGATTTCAGCTTCAATCTCATTGAATAATTTCATTGCTTCAATAATACACACTGTTTGTCCAGGAGCAATGTTGTCACCAACATTAACGAATAGATCTTTATCAGGACCTGCTGAGCGGTAAAATGTACCAATCATAGGTGATTTAACTGTAATCAAATTTGAGGTTTCAGCTACTGCTACTACCGGAGCCTGAGCCGCTACTGGAGCTGGAGCCGCTGCAATTTGAGGAGCTGGAGCTTGGACGTAAATAGGCTGTGCATCACCGCCTTTTTGTTTAATCTCAGATTTAATAATAATCTTAAAATCCTTCTTTTCGATTTCTACCTCGCTTACTTGCGTTTTTGATACAAATTTGATGAGGTCTTGTATTTCTTGAATATTCATTGTTGAAATTGTTTTAAAGCGTTTAAATGTAATAATAATTATCTTTCTAGTAAGCCCATTTCAAATAAATAGCTCCCCAAGTAAATCCACCACCAAAGGCAGAGAGTATTATATTGTCACCTTTTTTCAACTGTGATTCATAATCCCACAAACAAAGCGGTAAAGTTCCGGCCGTTGTGTTACCGTATTTTTGAATGTTAATCATTACTTTTTCAGGTGGAAGTCCCATTCTGTTTGCGGTAGCGTCAATAATTCGCAAATTAGCTTGGTGTGGAACCAACCAATCTACATCGTCACTGGATAAATTATTCTTTTCCATGATAGCCGCCGAAACATCAGCCATGTTGGTAACAGCAAATTTGAAAACTTGTTTCCCTTCTTGTTTTACGAAATGTAATTTTTGGTCAACTGTATCATGACTAGCTGGATTTACAGATCCGCCAGCAGGTTGTACTAAGTAATCAACTCCTGAACCGTCAGAATGTAATATGAAGTCTTGAATGCCCATTCCTTCTTCATTTGGCTCCAATAAAACTGCACCAGCTCCGTCACCGAAAATTACACAAGTTGAACGGTCTTCATAGTCCATGATTGATGACATCATATCGACACCAACAACAATTACTTTTTTGTATCTACCTGTTTCTATGAATTGTGCAGCTGTGCTTAAACTGTATAAAAACCCTGAACAAGCAGCATTAATATCAAAACTCCAAGCATTTTTCATTCCACATTTGTTTGACACCAAATTGGCACAGCTTGGGAAAGGATAATCAGCGGTTACTGTTGCAACAATGACCAATTCAATATCCATTGGGTCAAGGTTTTTCTTTTCTAACAAAGCAGTTACTGCTCTTGCTGCCATGTCCGACGTAAATCCGTCTTTCATGATCCGTCTTTCTTTAATTCCGGTTCTGGATTGTATCCACTCATCAGACGTATCGACCATCGTTGACAATTCTTCGTTTGTCATTATATATTCTGGCAAATAGCCCTGAACTCCAGTAATTGCTGCAGTAATTTTTCCCATATTAGTTAAATGCTTCATTAATTTTAGATGCTAAACCGGATTTAGCCACCTCATAAGCATGCTTAATCATATTTTTTACGGCAATATCATTTGAAATTCCATGACCAATGATGACATTACCTTTCACGCCCAAGATGGGAGTTCCTCCGTAATTTTCATAGTTGTATCTTTCAAAATATTCGTCGTGCAGACCTCTTTTCTGCATCAAAGTGTAAATTCCTTCGGCTTGTTTCAACATTACATTACCAATGAAACCGTCACAAACAATCACATCTGCTTCATCAGAAAAAGCTGTTCGGCTTTCGATGTTACCAATAAAATTGATTTGATTTTGTTCCCGAAGCAATTTATTTGTTGCAACCGTTAGCAAATTACCTTTAGTGTCTTCTTCCCCAATACTTAAAAGAGCTACCCGTGGAAGCTCAATATTGAGAATATATTTAGCGTACAAATTCCCAAGCAAAGCAAACTGAAATAAGTTTTCAGGTTTGCAATCGGTAACTGTACCTACATCTAACAGTATGCTTTGTCCGCCGCCCAATTGAGGCAGAGCTCCAGTTATGCACGGACGAGAAATACCTTCTACGACTCCAAGTTTAAACATCGCGCCAACGAGCATAGCACCAGTATTACCCGTGCTTGCGAAAGCGTCCATTTCTTTTTTTGCCAATAGGTCGAAACCCACGGCAATGCTGCTATTTGGTTTTGCTGGGATTGCTCTCGTTGGGTGATCGTGCATCGTGATGCAGTCTGGCGCATGGACGATTTCAAAATCATCTGCACTTGCCCCCAAAGCAGAAAGGCCACCTAAGATTTGCTCTTGGTCGCCTAACAGTACTATTTTACAATCCTGAGGAAGCTCTTTGTTGGCCAAAACTGCCCCCGCGATGTTCGCATCAGGAGCAAAATCACCGCCTAATATATCTATTCCGATCTTCATTAAGAAGAAGTTTAGTTATACAGCTTATGCTGCTACTTCTTTCTCTGCTACAACTCTTCCTTTGTAGTATAGTTTACCTTCATGCCAATGCGCATGGTGAAACAAATGCGGCTGACCCGTCGTTGGACATGTTGCAATGTTGTTTGCTACTGCTTTAACGTGGGTTCTTCTTTTATCTCTTCTGGTTTTGGAGATTTTACGTTTTGGATGTGCCATTTTACTTATTTATATAAAGTTGTTAATTCAAATCATTTAATATCGACCAAACTGAACGACTGTCTTCATCATCATCGTCTTCATCATCGTCTTCATCGTCGTCGTCGTTGAGATTCACATTGTATTTCTGCATCGTCGCCATCATTTCCTCATTACATTCTCCTTTCGGGTGAACGATTTTACCAGGAAGTGAAACGATAATGAATTCATAAATGAAACTCTTAACGTCTATTTCGTGTTCGTCTGGATGCAAAACTGTCAACGTTTCATCTTCGGATTCTTCTTCTCCGAATTTAAAAATTTGTTTATAGTCTGCTTCCAAGTCCAGCTTTAGAGGATCCATACAACGATCGCAAGTTGTTGTGACTTCTCCTTTGATATCAAATTCCACGATCATCATCGTTTCTTTTTTATCCAAGATCACTTGAACTTGCAAATCAGCATCTTCTATTGCTGAATATTCATACTCTTCAAAGAACGAACGACCAACCTCAAACGCGTATTCATGTTTGCCTATTTTCAATCCTGCGAAGGAAATTGCAAAGGGACGTTTTGAGCTGCTCACTTTCTTAAAAAATTGGAGGACAAAGGTAATATTTTAATTCTAAAGAATAGAAAAGGAACTTTGTTTTTTTTGATGCTTTCAAAATAATAACTATTCCATCTCCATGTTATGTCCTTTTCGGTTCTCTCTAACGGTTATTTTTAGCGGATTAGCAGAGGCCTCTTTCAACCATTTTTGCTTTCGATAAATGTCCATTGCCAAATAGATAGCACTTCGCATAGATTGTGCAGAAGCTTTGTCTTGTCCAGCAATATCAAAGGCTGTACCGTGGTCGGGGGAAGTGCGAACAATTGGTAATCCAGCTGTAAAATTAACACCATCATCAAAAGCCAATGCTTTGAAAGGTGTTAACCCTTGGTCATGATACATAGCCAAAACAGCGTCGTATTGCTGTAAAGCAACTGAACCAAAAAATCCATCTGCTGGGAAGGGTCCGTTTGCAATTATGTCTTTTCCTTTGGCAATATTGATCGCCGGAGTTATGATTTCAGTTTCTTCAGCGCCCATTTTTCCGTTTTCACCTGCATGAGGATTGAAACCCAAAACGGCAATTCTTGGTCGTTGAATCCCAAAATCTTTTTGCAAACTATGATTCAAAACTTCAATTTTATCTGCGATGCCTTCTCTTGTCAAGGATTTGCTAACATCAGCAAGCGGAACGTGACTTGTCACTAAAGCAACTCTTAAGTTGCCAGCAACCATCATCATCAACGCTTCTTTTTGTCCGGCCATATCGGCTAAATATTCGGTGTGACCTGGAAATTGAAATCCTGCTTTGGCAATCGTTTCTTTTGAAATAGGTGCTGTTACGAGAACATCAATTTTATTAGCCGCCAAATCTTTTGTTGCAGCTTCTAAGGATAAAAATGAATATTTCCCCCCTGTTTCATTCGCTTTTCCGAAATCAATCTCAGGCTCCTCGCCCCAAACTTGAACAACGTTTATTTTTTTTGCCCGTGCTTCAGTTGCGTCCTGGCAACTGTTAAAGAACATTTCTTCTCCTTGTATGGTTTTCCGATGTGTGTTTAACGTTTTCGTGGAACCATAAATTATGGGTGTACAACCTTGAAGTATGCGGTTATCCATGAGGGCTTTTATAACCACTTCAGGTCCTATTCCGTTAATATCACCCAATGAAATACCTACTTTTATATCGAGAAGGGAATCGAGTTCCTTTTCTTTTTCCATTTAAAATTGTTTTTGCAAAAATACGAATCTATTAAAGAACCAAAAATTATTTTTGGTATTCGTAAATAAACTCTTCGTAATTAATTAATATCATTTTCCCATCCGAATTTTCTTTCTTATTTAAAATTTTGGTAGGAGAAGAAATTATGTTGTTTTCAAAATTCGACAAGGTTCTAGTCAAGAAAGTGCTTTCTGAAAAAGTTGAATCAATGTAGCCCGTGCAATATCCGATTTTGTCGTACGTAAAATAGCGAGCGGTATTAAAAGGATATGCATCTTCATGTATGACTTGAATACTGCCGTTTTTATAATTGAATTGCCGCACATTCTTTTCGTTAATCTTATTTTTAACTTGATAAATTTTTTCAGGTTTTAAAGGACTTCCCAATAAAATAAGGTCTTTTGGGTTAGGCCTAAATTCACGATCAATTTCCAAGGGGCGCCACAATTTTTTATCGCTCAAGCAAAATAGAAAATCGCCTGTCATTCTATTTTCAAAAATGCTGTAGCCTTTATCGCTTTTTTTAAAATTGTACAAAGCAAAAAGTTCAAGATCACGAGTTGTGTTCAAGGGAACGGGAATTTTATCTTTAAAAACGACCATAGAATCCAAACGCACACTTGCAAAACCGATGTTGTTGGCGAGATACGGGTAAACGTATTCGAATTGACTTATTTTTCTATCGTCGAAGAAAAAAAGATGACTTACCTTTTCCACATTTCCTTCAACACCAAATTCGTAGATCACCGTTTCACTTGGCATTTGAAATAGAGTATCATTTATCGTTTTATTTAAAAGCCTTTTTGGGTAAATATTTCGCGTGATTTTCTTGATTTTATTTGTTTGGATCATCGAATCATTGAACCAAATTGGGAAGGAGAATTCATTTGAAAAATCGGAAAACAGCAAATGATTGTGAATCAAAGAAGGGGGATTTGTTTTTTTTAAATCAAAAAGTCTGCGTTTCCCGTTCTCTTCACATGAAAAAAATATCACGCTAAATAGCAATAGCCAAGTAAAGAGGAAGAAAAAGCGTCTATTCATGGTTCGTATTTCTGCAGGAAAAATGAGAACATAAAGTTACGGATTCTGATCGAAAGTAGATCTTTTTTTGTCGCGGTAAGTGAATTGTGTACTTTTGCCCTGTGATAGACGAACGCCCGATAACAGATTGGTTACCATTAACGGTAAAAGAAGCAGAAAAAAGAGGCTGGAATGAACTGGATGTAATTCTAATTTCAGGTGATGCGTACGTGGATCACCCTGCATTTGGAACAGCTGTTGTGGGCCGTATTATCGAGTCAGAAGGATTTAAAATTGGCATCGTCGCACAACCGAATTGGAAAGATGATTTGCGTGATTTTAAAAAATTCGGCGTTCCTAAATATTTCTTCGGCGTTACAGCTGGTTGCATGGATTCTATGGTGAATCATTACACAGCCAACAAGCGTTTGCGTTCTACGGATGCATATACACCAGGCGGTGTTTCAGGATTTAGACCCGATTATGCAACGACGACCTATTCAAAAATATTAAAGGAGTTGTATCCAGAAGTTCCTGTTTTAATTGGCGGAATCGAAGCGTCTTTGCGTCGAGTTACGCATTACGATTATTGGGAAGATAGATTGTTTCCAAGTATTTTAGAAGATTCCAAAGCAGATTTATTGGTCTATGGAATGGGCGATCAGCCGCTTCGAGAAATTTTGAAATTGCTCAAAAAAGGCGTTCCATTTAACAATTTAAAAACCTTAAAACAAGTTGCCTTCCTTCAAGAAGCTGACGAAGAATTGCCTAAAAACAAATCATGGAATACAGTTGAGCTGGCAAGTCATGAAGTTTGTTTAGAAGATAAAATCAGATACGCGGCAAATTTTAAAATTGTCGAAGTGGAATCCAATAAATGGGAAGCGAATCGAATTACACAGAAAATTGGTGAGCGAACATTGGTGATAAATCCACCTTATAAAACGATGGAGGAAAAGGAAATCGACGAATCGTTTGATTTGCCTTACACGAGAGCTCCACATCCAAAATATAAAAATCGAGGGGCCATTCCCGCGTTTGATATGATCAAGTTTTCAATCAACATGCACCGTGGTTGTTTTGGTGGTTGTTCATTCTGTACTATTTCTGCGCACCAAGGAAAATTTATTGCTTCTCGAAGTGAAGAATCAATTTTGAGGGAAGTAGAACAAGTTGTAAATGACCCAACATTTAAAGGATATATTTCTGATTTGGGCGGACCTTCTGCCAACATGTACAAAATGAAAGGAAAGGATGATGCGATTTGCGCTCGTTGTACAAGTCCGAGTTGTATTCACCCTGTTATTTGCAATAATCTAGATACCTCGCACAAACCGATGACGGAACTCTACCGAAAAGTAGATGCGCATCCTAAAGTGAAAAAAGCTTTCGTTGGTTCAGGAATTCGCTACGATTTATTGGTCGACGATTTCAATAAAAATAATGCGGATGGTAACCACGATGAATATATTGAACAAGTAGTTACGCGACACGTCAGCGGCCGATTGAAAGTGGCTCCTGAGCATACATCTGATGCTACTTTGCGTGTTATGCGAAAACCTTCGTTCAAATATTTCCACAAATTCAAGGAAAAATACGAGCAAATTTCAGAGAAACACGGGCTGAAACAACAGTTGATTCCTTATTTCATCAGTTCGCATCCAGGTTGTGAAGAAGAAGATATGGCGAATTTGGCTGCGGAAACAAAAGACATGGGCTTCCAATTGGAACAAGTGCAAGATTTCACGCCAACACCAATGACAGTTGCCACAGTAATTTATTATTCTGGCGTTCACCCATATACTTTGAAACCAATTGAAACGGTTAAAGACAAAGAGGAAAAGCTAAATCAGCGTCGTTTCTTTTTCTGGTATAAGCGCGAAAACAGAGATTATATCCGAAAGTCACTTCAAAAAGCAAACAGACCAGAATTAATCGAAAAATTGCTCGATGAACCACAAGGTGCTCAGCGACAACAGCAAGCTCCACGACCAAATGATTCCAAAAAACCAGTTCCCAAGTGGTTAGAGGAGAGACGGAAGAAGGGGAAGTAGGATTGTTACGCGTTTATCTTTAATCAGTTCCGGTGAAAGCAACTCGCCACAATTTTCACAAAAATTGTTGTCTTAATTCCACGTTTTACATTTTAGACATTTTCTTTCGATTATCCTGGCGTAATTTCAGCCCTCAGATTAATCATCTTGTGTTCGTTTCATTGAATCTCTTTTCCTCCCACTCAATCCCCATTCTAAAGGAGAAAATTCACTCTCTAGTGAATAACTTTGTTTGAAACCTTTTGTCTCAGGATTTATGCAAGCAAGAAAATGTTTTACTTTCGTATCATATGAGTAAAAAAGCGGACAAATATAATAAACGTGGTGTTCGGGCCAGTTATGTATCTACTATTGTCGGTATATCCTTGGTTTTGTTTATGATCGGCCTTGTTTTAGGTGGTGTTTTTGGGTTGGATAATGTTCAGAAACAAGCCAAAGAAAGTCTGCAAGGCGACTTATTTTTTAAACCAGAACAGACCGAAGCGGATATCAAGCAAATCGAACAAAAAATGAAAGCTTGGTCTGAATTTACGGAGGTTTCTTTCGTTTCTCCGGAGCGCGCTATCGAAACGTTTACATCTGATGAACAAAATTCAGAGGAAATATTATCCATTTTTGAAGGTGAAAATCCATTGCCGCCAACTATTTCCTTCCGCCCGAAAGCAGAATATGCGAATGTGGAAGGGATGAATGGAATTGTCAATAAAATCATGACCGAATTTCCAAACGAAATCGATGAGGTGAATTATGACAAATCTAGTGTTCAATCTGTTAATTTAGGATTCAAACAGTTTGTTTTTCTATTCTTAATTGTGGCTTTACTACTCATCATAGTCGCTGTTGCAATGATCAACAATACAATTCGATTGGCATTATACTCCAAACGATTTACAATTAAAACCATGCAATTGGTTGGAGCAACAAGTAGATTTATTCGTGGACCATTTTTAGTTCAGTCCATCCTCCAAGGTCTTGTTTCGGCAATTTTAGGAATGGCTTTGATGGTAACCTTGTTTTACGCCTTGAATAATTTCCTTGAAACCATTGAAATTAGTTTTGACCTCTACACCTTCGGCGTTATATTTGGCAGTTTGGTGGTCATAGGAGTTATTATTACATTTGTCTCTACCTATTTCGCGCTCAACAAATATTTGCGAATGAAGTTGGATGATTTGTACTAAATATTGCAATAATGGAAAAAATGAAACCGCAATTTGCCTTCCGTCCGGAAAACTACCGATTACTTTTAATTGGTTTAGCAATCAACTTTTTAGGATTTATCTTAATGATAGGTGGTGGAGCTGACGGTCCAAATACGTTCGATGCGGAAGCTTTGTTTAGTACAACACGAATTACTATTGCTCCAATGCTAATTGTAGCTGGATATGTGGTAATTATCTACGCTATCATGCGTAAACCAAAAAGTACAGAAAAAGAATAAACCTGTTTCATGGATTTTATTCAAGCCCTTGTTCTCGCAATCATAGAAGGATTGACGGAGTTTTTGCCCGTTTCTTCAACTGCGCACATGATTTTCACCAGCGCTTTCTTCGGAACGGAAGGTGACGACTTTGTGAAAATGTTCCAAGTCTCCATTCAGTTTGGAGCGATACTTTCTGTTGTTGCCCTTTATTGGAAAAAGTTTTTCGATTTCAGCAATTTAAATTTCTATTACAAATTGGCAGCTGCAGTTGTGCCCGCGCTTATTCTTGGAAAACTTTTTGATGATAAAATCGAAGCAATTTTAGAAAAACCGCTTCCTATTGCCATCGCTTTGGTAGTTGGAGGAATCGTTTTACTATTTGTAGATAGATTATTCAAAAACACGACAATTGATAGCGAAGAGAAAATAACTTTTCGGAAAGCTATTACTATCGGTTTTTGGCAATGTTTGGCCATGATGCCAGGAACAAGTCGTTCGGCAGCTTCAATTATAGGTGGAATGCAGCAAGGTTTAACCAGAAGAATGGCAGCCGAATTCAGTTTCTTTTTGGCAGTTCCGACTATGCTTGCTGTGACTTGCTATTCTATCTTTTTGAAAGATTGGGAATACCTAGGCGTTGAGCAAAAAGGATATGAAATGATTACGGCATCGTCAGGAAATATCTTTATTTTCATTCTTGGAAATGTCGTAGCATTCATCGTTGCTGGTTTGGCGATTAAACTTTTCATCGGTTTAATTGAAAAATATGGTTTCAAAATTTGGGGTTGGTACCGAATTATTGTTGGTGTCGCTTTAATAGCTTTTTTTACACTTAAATGATTGATTATTTAGCAGGAACAACCGTTCTAATTGACAAACCCTACAAATGGACTTCCTTTGATGTGGTCAACAAAATGCGTTGGAACCTCAAACAATTGTTGGGTGTAAAAAATATAAAAGTCGGACATGCTGGAACCTTAGATCCATTAGCAACTGGACTTTTGATTATTTGCATTGGAAAAGACACCAAGAAAATCGATAATTTTATGGGCGGAATGAAAACCTATACGGGAACATTTCTGCTCGGAAAAACAACACCTTGCTACGACTTAGAAAAACAATTTGATGCAGAATATCCAACGGAACACATAACTGAAGAAGCAATTCAAAAAGTAGTTGAATCTTTTCTTGGCGTTCAAGACCAAATGCCTCCTATTTTCTCAGCAAAACAAGTAGACGGAAAACGCGCCTACGATTTGGCAAGAGCAGGTAAAGAAGTAGTACTAAAAACAAATTCTATAGAAATTAATTCTTTCACTGTTGATGCTTCTCGTTTTCCAGAAATAGATTTTGAAATTTCTTGCTCAAAAGGAACGTACATACGCTCTATTGCAAACGATTTTGGAAAAAAACTAGACAGCGGTGCAACTCTAATTGCCCTCCGCAGAACAAAATCTGGTGATCTTTCCATCGAAAATGCACATCAAGTGGAGAAATGGATTGAGAATTTATCAAACAATTAAAAGACACTTGTCTTAATGCAACTTTTTCCTGCCAATTTATAATCATCTAGTTTTATACTTCAATCGAACTGAAATTCGATTTAATCCTGTATGTCTAAAAGGCAAATTAAATTATTGAAGTTGATCGCAGGGAGAAAAATTAATCCAAAGGTTTATTTCTTTGTTTTTTTATTTCACCTCTCTTTTTTTTAGCTTTCAACCTTCTCTCTTTCACTCCTTTTGTAATTTTTGTAGGTTTCCTTTTTTTCTGAATTTTGAAACATTCTTCGATTAGTTGATAGAACTTATCGCGCGCAACTTGTTTGTTTCTTAACTGACTCCGCTCTGTTTGCGACACAATTTGCAAGATTCCATCATTCGTTATTCGTGAATTAAGTTTTCGCTCGATTCGCTCTAGCTGTTCATCCGTAAGAAATTTCGAATTCCGAACATCAAAATCCAGTTCGACTTTCGTAGCCACCTTATTTACATTTTGTCCACCTGGACCGCCACTTCTAGACACTTTATACGTTACTTCTGTTTCGAGCAGGGAAATATTAGGCTTCATTCAATAAAAATAATACTTAGAATTTCAAAAAGAAAATTAAACTTGAAATTATAGTTCTATCACATTAATTAAAAAATCACTCTCCTTTAACTTTGATATAGGTTTCATCCATTCTCCAACTCATACTTAATGTGAGTTAACTTTTAAAACATTCAAGGAATTCGATGAAAAATGGTCGAAAAATAATTGATACGACAGAACCTACTCAAGCGAATTTCTTAGCGATTCGTGCACCTGCCAGTAAAGTGGTCAGTAAAACCTATGAAACCATGACCTTAAACTTGCCCTTGAAGAAATCACTGAGTTATCTTACCTGCAATAATTTGATGACCAGTTTCTAAGTGAAGAAAAAGGACTTGTTCTATAACAAATGCCAAAGGAAATTCCCAGGAATAACTTTGAGCGCTGCGCAACTTCATGTCGCTTTCGAGAATTTATTGAATGAATACCAACTGAAATTGAAAGGAGTCGAAAAAGATGTAGTTGCTTAAATCATGCATTATAGTTACTTGAGTTATCGCAAGAAGACGACAATGAAATAATTGGCAACTAAATCAAAAATAACGCAGTTAAAAAAGGATTTGGAGTGAATAGAAGAACGTTATGCAATTGGCAAAAATGGATACCTTGATTTACACAAAATACAGTGAAAAGTACAAGGAAGAGATTTTAAATTTGGAGCAAAAAAATCACGAACCCAAGCCTGACGAGTTCTAACCTTCAAAATGCATCAAAAAAATGGGCTTAAAATCGCCAAAAAACTTAATAAAATTTGGGTTTCAGCATCTGTTTTCGAAAAGCACAAATTACAACACCTGTTGTTTCCAGAAGGATTCACTTATGACAAGCAAAAGAAGCGAGTTCTAACTTTTCGGACGAATGCATTTTTTCACTTAACATATTCACTATCAAAGTTTTTGGCTAAAAAATAAGCGGAGAACCAGTTGATTTCAACCGATTCTCCGCTAGAGTGACCTCACGAGGAAATACGTCAAACTTTTTGAGGGACCTAAATCAATTTGAAAACTTGGCAATCAAACCTTCTTTAAAACCAACAATATGCTAACCATTGTCAACATATCCAACTTGCAATAAGCCAAGAGATTATTTCTAGGTGGGAACTTTGGTAAAAAAAAGCCGAAAACTAATTGTTTTTAAATTGACAGATTGCTGCTAAAATTAGAATAGGGGAAAATAGGAGAGCCTGTTGTTTTCCGTATTTTTTTTGTGATTAACTCGATTTAGTATTATAATTGCACTGAAACAGTGGAATTTAGAACCCACTTAAAAAAACGGGCGACACCGAAAAGCCATACGAGTAGGAATAATTTTTAAAATAATGAAAATAAAAAACGCGGCAGTATTCCTAATGATGACAAACAC
>Ga0209702_10006487_pt1 | contig 14989 bp, 12 predicted proteins | sample FRY01_FD_187210 | JGI IMG/M metagenome (GOLD analysis project Ga0209702, IMG submission 187210) | Freshwater microbial communities from Lake Fryxell liftoff mats and glacier meltwater in Antarctica - FRY-01 (SPAdes) (version 2) | ecosystem: Environmental > Aquatic > Freshwater > Ice > Glacier... | reverse complement strand
AAATTGCAGGCATGAGCAAACATAAGACCGGGAAGACAAAGCCAAAAACCACCGAGATCGCCTTTATCCTGGACCGCTCTGGGTCGATGCAGCGGCACACGGAGGCCGCCATCGCCGGATTCAATGAGTTCCTCCGCGACCAGCAGCAAGTCGAGGGGCAGGCCTGGCTAACTCTGGTGCTCTTTGACGACCGGGTTGAGGTCCCCATCGACAATATCCCTGTGAGCGAGGTTGTCGATCTCGACACCGGCACCTACACCACCCGGGGCTCGACCGCATTGCTGGACGCCATCGGGCAGACCGTTGATGCGTTTAAAGTTCGCATTCGGGATCTTCCGGCACACGACCGGCCTGATCAGGTCATCTTTGCGATCTTCACCGACGGTCAGGAAAATGCCTCGCGCCGCTTCACTTGGCGGGACATCGCGGGCAAGATCCGGAGGCGGCAGGAGAAGCAGGGCTGGGAGTTCCTCTTTCTCGGGGCGAATCAGGACGCCATTGCGACGGCGGCGCAGATGAACATCCATGCCCACAATGCAGCGACTGCCAGTTACAGCGCCGAGGGGGTGAGGGGATCGTCGAAGGCTTTCAGCCGCAAAGTTCAGGCAATGCGGGAGTCCTTGTCGGCCGAGTATAGCGCGGCTCCGAATGAGGATTTGAGCAAGCCGATGGGCGAGATTTTGCGGGAGGAGGAGGGGCGGGAGTGAGCGGTGTCGGGTCACTGACCAGCCCTAGGAAAGGTCGTTCACGTCGATGAAGACATGAAAATAGCGACGTCCTAAGTGACGCGTTCCCAGCCCGAGAAGGGTTTCGGCCAATTTCAAGGCGCCGATGAATTCGTCTTTCGAGTGAGGGAGATGAGTCGAGTCGCTGGTGAAAGAGAGGAAGACCAGCCTGGTGTCGATGCCGCAGCGATCCTTGAGAAACCATTGATGAGCGAGCCTGTTGGCGAATTGAAAGAGTCCGCGAGTCCAATCGATATGAGGTTTGGCTTTCAGTGCCACCGAAACCTCTTCGAGGGACTTGCTAATCTGCTCGATCGATTCAGGAGAGGATGCCTTACAGTCGGAGATCCACTCGGTGAGATTGGCTTTGGCCTCCACAAGGATACGGGTTTGCCCTGACACCGCCAATCCGTCCCAGCAAGGCCCCTGTTTCGGCCAGAATTGCTCCAGCTTTTCGCTGAATTGCTCGAGCCCCAGCGCCTTCAAAAAGGCAGCATCTCGGAATTCGGTAAATCGCGGCGGCAGAGGCGACGCCCAGGTGATAGGCTTAGAGAGCCCGCAGGACTCGGAAATCACCCGATCCAGGTGTTCCCGGTGATTGAGGAGGCAGTGCTGGAGCCAATACTGGCTTCCTTTTGTGGCGATCGGTTTCATGAGATCGTGGAAATGAGGGTGGAACTTGTTCCCCGTGGATGCTGAATTTAAGGGCAACACCCTCGTGGCGGCGAATCTTTTTCCCTGACTTTCGCAGGAGATTTGTCAAATCGGTCCGCAGTTGCCTCCCCCTGTAGCGGTCCCACCCCCTACAGAAAGGTGGGACGGGTCTGCGTATGCGCTGTGGTCCAGTTGACGCTCGATTTCCCTTGCTAAACCTTTAGGATTCTGGTTCCTACACGGTAGGATGACTCAACCGAAGCTCACCGGGTGCCAGATTATGGACTGGCGTCAGGGGATCGGCAAGCCGCGAAGGTGGCTCGCCGAGCAGCTAGGCGTCAGCCCGAAAACCATCGAGAGCTGGGAATACGAGACCCGTACTCCTGGCGGACCCGCGCTTCGTCTTCTTGAACAACTAATGAATCAATGCCCTCCCGACGAGGTAAAGTCCTGAGACTAAACTGCTTTTTCGCCTCCAGATACCTTCATGCCTCAGGACCTCTACAATTTCCTTTACGTCAGGAAAGCCGTTCCCTCCCCAAAGCAAAATGGCTGCGGGAACTGGTGGCCATGCATCTCCCTTATGACTTCGGTCGAGAAATTTAGCGGGGATTCCATAAATCTGTTGATTCGGGACCTTGGGCTAGGGCTCTCTTGCCTTCACACCCGCCATAAATTCGTGCGCGGGCTGCTGTCTGGCATCCTGACCATCAATTAGGATTTCTCATCCTCTAAATGAGTTCCATCCCTCCACCCTCTGCATCCGATCTCGATCCCGAGAAGAAGATTGCAATCGAATCAACGGAAGGACCGCTCCTCGTCATCGCTGGTCCCGGGTCCGGGAAGACTCGCACTCTCGTTGAGCGGACAGTTCGTCTCGTCGAGAGTGGGGTTCACCCTTCCGCCATCCTCGTCGCCACCTTCACCGAAAAAGCGGCTGCCGAACTCGTCACGCGAATCTCCAATCGCCTTCTCGAACTCGATTTGAGCGTAAACCTCAACGAGATGTGGATCGGCACCCTCCACTCGCTTTTTCTCCGAATCCTTGACGAACACCGCGAGTTCACTCGGCTCAAGCGCAATTACCGCGTCCTTGACCAGTTCGACCAGCGCTACTTCATCTACCGCCGCCTCAAGGAATTTCGTGAGTCTCCGCACTCATCCACTCTGTTGAATCCCGGGACCACCAACGGATGGACTCAGGCGGAAACCGTCGTCTCCTACGTCAACAAGGTCTCCGAGGAGCTACTCGATCCCGACGCCCTCAAGGCGGATGCCGACGAGGCCATTGCCGCCATCGGCCATCTCTACGAGACCTATCAGCGCCTCACCTCCGAGGAGAACTTGCTCGACTTCTCTTCCATCCAGGTCGAGGCCTACCATCTTCTCGACCTGCGGCCCGAAATCCTCGCCGACCTTCAGGAAAAGCTCCGCTACCTGATGATCGACGAGTATCAGGACACCAACACGGTCCAAGAGAAGATCCTCCTCAAGCTCGCCTCCGGCCACTCGAACCTCTGCGTCGTCGGTGACGACGACCAAGGCCTATACCGCTTCCGTGGTGCCACCATCCGGAACATCCTTGAATTCCCGCAGAACTTCCCACAGGGCACCTGCAAGACCGTTCGCCTCATCACCAACTATCGCTCTCACCCCGGCATCATCCGCTTCTACAACGAGTGGATGCGCCACCTCGACTGGAACGGTGACGACGGAACTCGTTTCCGCTTCGACAAGGAGATCAAGCCACGCGACGACACCTTCCCGGACACCTCCACCGTCATCCGCGTCACCACAGACGGCACGCAGGAGGACTACCACCAAGAAGTCCTCACCTTCCTTCACCGGCTCCGCGATTCCGGCCGGCTCGACGACTTCAACCAAGTTGCCTTCCTCTTCCGGTCCGTCAAGAGCCCCAAGGCCACCGCCCTCGCCCGATTTCTCGAAACCAACGGCATTCCCGTCTTCTCGCCGCGCTCCGCCCTCTTCTTCGAGCGGGATGAGGTGAAGCTCATCCTCGGTGCCATCGTCTTCATCTTCCCGAACCTGTTCGACCTCCTCAAGTGGGACGAGAATTCGACTCTTCCCATCTGGGACTACTACCTCGACTGCAAAAACATCTTCGCCAATACGATCCGCACCGACCGGAAAAGGCATGAAGGCCTTCTGAAGTGGGCGAACCTCCACGCCCAGTCTCACCTGCGGCTTTCCGAGCCGACCGACTACCGCTTCTCCCAGCTCATGTATCAACTCTTCCAATTCCCCATGTTCCGGGGCTTTCTGGAGGCTGATCTGAACGGTCGATCCTACGACCTCCGCGCCACCTATAATCTCGCGCTCTTCTCCCGGCTCATCACCAAGTTCGAGTTTCTCCACAACATCATCGTCTTCACCCCTGATTCACTCCAGAAGGACCTCCAGGCCTTCTTCAATCGATTCCTCCGCTTCCTCATCGACGGTGGAATCGAGGAATATGAAGACTTTGAGGAGCTTGCCCCCGCGGGATGTGTCTCCTTCATGACCATCCACCAGTCGAAAGGCCTGGAATTTCCCATCGTCCTCGTCGGATCACTCGAAGCTTCGCCCCGCAAGCAATACGACGATATCGACGAGGCGCTCCAGACCCGTTACTACCACAAGCCGCCCTTCGAACCACTCGACCGCACCAAGCTCTTCGACTTCTGGCGCCTCTACTACACCGCGTTCTCACGCCCCCAGAACCTCCTTGGGCTCATCGGCCTGGAGGAACGAAACAAGAAGGGCGGCCTCAAGATCCCCCGCAAGGAGTTCCGGCCCGTTTACGATAGCCTCCCGCATTGGCGTGACGCTACCTTCGATCTCACACTCCTCGACTTCGAGGCACTCAAGGAGCCGAACATCAAGCACCAGTATTCTTTCACTTCGCACGTTCTCCTCTACGAAAACTGCCCGCTCCAATACAAATTCTTCAAGGAGCTTGAGTTCGCCGCCGTTCGCCAATCCGGCCCCATGGCAGGGACTCTGATCCATCAGACCATTGAGGACATGCACAAGGCCGTCCTCCGCGGCGAAGAACACATCGTCACCGAGGACCAAGTCGAAGACTGGTTCGAATCGAACTACCGTTCCCTCTCCCGCTCAGAGCGGACCTACCTTGCTCCGGGACAGCTCAACGCTCTCTTGGAACAAGTCCTCCGCTACAAATCGCGACAGGAGCATGACTGGGCCGCCATCCGGGCAGCTGAGGTCGATGTCTCTCTCGTCAAGGAGGACTACATCCTCCACGGCACCATCGACCTGATCCGGGGCCAAGGCGACACGGTCGAAATCATTGATTTCAAGTCAGGCAAGAAACCCGACCTCAATTCGGCGCACGACCGCGTGGTCCTCGACCGCTATCGCCGCCAGCTCGAGGTCTATGCCCACCTCGTCGAAGAACGCGAGGGGCACACCGTCAGTCGGATGCACCTCTACTACACATCGGAAAAGGACGGCCTCCCGACGGTCTCCTATGACCGAGCCGGTGCCGACCTCGAAAAAACCATCGCCGTCTTCGACCGAGTCGTCTCGAAGATCGAGAACCGCGACTACGACATGACCAGTACGGTCAAGACCGAAAAACTTTGTGGCAACTGCGACATGCGTCTCCACTGCGACCCCATTTATCCATTTCACTCATGAGCGACCAAACCGAACTCGAAATAAACGATGAATCCAAGATGGATTCCGTTGAGACCTACAAATTTGAGCCCATCAAGGGCTACCCGATGCTGAACTGGAAGGGGAAGCGCCCATTCACCTCGACGCAATACTATCCGGCACAGCTCAAGGAGAATCACGGGGAACCAGTCGATGGGTGGATGAACCGGATCTACTGGGGCGACAATCTTCAGGTGATGTCTCATTTGTTGAAGGAGTTTCGCGGCAAAGTTGATCTGATTTATATCGATCCTCCTTTTGACTCGAAAGCGGATTACAAGAAGAAGATAATTCTTCGAGGCGACCAAAGCTCAAAAACAAACGACTACTCGGCAATCGAAGAAAAACAATATTCTGACATCTGGAACAGCGACGGGTTTTTGCAATTCTTTTTTGAAAGGATGATTCTTATCAAGGAGCTCTTACGTGACACAGGATCACTCGTAGTTCACTGCGATTTTCATAAGAGCCACCTAGTGAGATCGATACTAGACGAAATTTTCGGCGTCGGAGCGTCAACGGATGACAAAGCTCCAGGCTTTAGAAATGAGATCATCTATTGCTACAGCGGGGGCGGTGTTCCGAAAAAGGCACTTCCACGAAAACACGACAATCTTTTTTGGTACACTAAAAGCGCTCAGTGGACCTACAATCCTATATACCGGGAGTATAGTGAGGGAACTCAACAGCGCGGAAGAACTGCCGTAAAGGGCGAGGGGGCTGAGTTACGTGAGGAAGGAACTCCGATTAACGACTGGTGGGATGATGTAAAGCGAATCACTAGTCCTACGGATTTGGAAAAGTTGTATTACCCAACACAAAAGTCTGAAGACCTAGTAGGACGTGTTGTCGATCTATTCTCAAATCCCGGAGACCTAGTTTTTGATTGCTTTATGGGATCTGGGACAACACAGGCGGTTTCATTAAAGAAAGGTAGAAGATTTCTTGGTGCCGACATAAATGTCGGCGCAATTCAAACAACTACAAAGCGACTCATAAACATCATCAAAAACACGCACCTGAATTTGGTGAAAAACATGCCAGGGTTCACGGTTTTCAATGTGAACAACTACGACGTTTTTCGCAATCCGGTTGAAGCAAAAGACATTTTGATTGAAGCTTTGGAAATACAACCTCTCCCAAGTAATTCAGTTTACGATGGTGAGAAAGATGGCCGAATGGTAAAAATAATGCCTATAAACCGGATTACCACCAAAGCAGACCTCAACCCACTCATCACTGGCTTCGACTACAGTGCCTTTCAAAAGAAACAGGAATCCGCTCCAAACAAGCCCGTCGAAATGTTGCTCCTCGTCTGCATGGGCCACGAGCCTGACCTTGCAGCTCATCTGAAACGCGAATGCCACGGCTTCGTAATCGACGTTAAGGTGGTCGATATCCTTCGCGACAAGGCGAACCTAGAATTTAAGCGAGATTCAGAGGCGGAGATCGTCGTCGATAAGGGTAAGCTCAAGATCGCCGCATTTTACCCCATGAACCTCCTCCAGAAGCTCTCTCTCCAGAAGGAGAAGGTCGGCGATTGGCGCGAACTGACTGAATCCGTCATGATCGATTGGAACTACGACGGCGGTGTCTTCGAGCCCACTGATGTCGATGTCCCGGAGAAAAACGAAATGGTGACCGGAGAATACACCGTCCCGAAGGACGCCGGCACGATCCGCATCAAGATCACCGACTTGCTTTCCGAATCACTCGAAATGGAGGTGCCCCATGGTAAGAGCTAAGGAAACCCCGACCGCCACTCAGGACTTCCCCTTCTACCAATACCTCTGGGAGTTCTACGTAGGGAACAAGGGAGCGATCAAACGTCGATACAAAAAGCTTTCGCTCAAATTCCTCGACTACAACGACCCGGGTAAGAGCGGCTCCGAGGCTTACCTTCGCCAACCTCAGTTTGAGGCTTTGGAGATGTATGTCTTTCTCAAGGAATTTACGGAGAACCAGCACCTCTGGAAAATCTTTAAGGACTGGTCAGAGGAAAAGAACGGGTTCGAAGGACGGGGTCGTTTCTCAATCGGGGCCAAGGGGCAGTTGGGACTTTTTGAGGAGCAGGCCGTTCAAAGTTACGACGAGGTCTTCAAGCTGCTCAAGAAGGCAGGGCAAGCCTACCCGAACTACATCTACGCCCTGGCCATGGGCCTCGGGAAAACAATCCTGATGGCCACTTGCATCTTCTACGAGTTCCTCCTCGCCAACAAGTTTCCCGGCGACAAACGCTTTTGCCACAACGCTCTCGTTTTTGCTCCGGACAAGACTGTCCTCCATTCGCTCAAGGAGATCCAGACCTTCGACAAGTCCCAGGTCGTCCCGCCGGAGTACGTGAACTGGCTCGACACCCACCTCCGATTCTTTTTCCTCGACGACACCGGACTCTCCCTCAACGTCATCGACCGTTCAAAATACAACATCATCATCTCGAACGCTCAGAAGATCATCCTCAAGAAGCAGCACAAGGCGAAATCCGCCGCCGATCAGCTTTTCTCTTCAGGGATCGACGCCTACGAGAGGAAGTCGACAATCACCGAAGGATTCGACGACCTCTACGACCTCGACGCCTCCATCGAGGATGAAGCCGATCTGCTCTCCAACCAGCGTTTTGCTAAACTGACCCGCCTTGGACAGCTCGGCATCTACATTGACGAGGCCCACCACGCCTTTGGGGACAAGCTCGCAAAGGACATGGGCGTCGGGAACGCGAGCAAGACATCCCTCCGCACCACGGTCGACGAACTCGCCGCCCACCTCAAGGGGGCTGGTACGCAGGTAGTTGCCTGCTACAACTATACCGGAACTCCCTACGTCGGTGCACGACTCCTCCCGGAGATCGTCTACGCCTACGGGCTCAGGGAAGCGATTTCCAACCAGTTCCTTAAAAGGGTCCATATCGACGGCTACTCGAACGCGCGAGACAAGGAGTTCCTTAAGATCGTTGTCTCTGACTTTTGGAAAAAACACCAAGGAAAGACCTACGAGGGAATGCTCCCAAAGATGGCCATCTTCGCCGGATCTATCGAAGAGCTGACCGAGAAAGTGAAACCCGCACTTGAGGAAGTTCTGATCGGGCTCGGAATCCCTACCAACAGCATCCTAGTCAACGTAGGAGACAGCACCGTCACCACCAACGACGATCTTCGCGAGTTCTACGGTCTCGACACTCCGGGATCGAAGAAGCAGTTCATCCTGCTCGTGGGTAAAGGCAAGGAAGGCTGGAACTGCCGCTCACTCTTCGCCGTCGCTCTCCACCGAAAACCAAAGTCGAAAATTTTTGTCCTCCAGGCCACCATGCGTTGTCTCCGGGCGATCACGACCGCTCAACAGACGGGTTCGGTTTACCTCTCAGACGAGAATTTGTCGATCCTCAACGATGAGTTGGAAGCAAATTTCCGACTGACCGTAGACGAGATGAATCAGTCCGGTTCGAACAAGGTGAAGGTGGAACTGCGGCCGGTCCCGCCGCCGGTAAAGATCACCCTTAAGCGTGTCTCGACGCTCCACCAGCTGATCGAGAAATTCGTTACGATGGGTATCGACCTCGAACTTGAGAAGGTCGAGGTTGACCAATACCGGATCATTCACAAGGAATACGAGGGTATGAATACCGCCAAGGTTCGAACCAGAGAAGACCTCTCCTACGTCCGTGAGCAGCGTGAATACTCCGAGCTAACGCTGGTCGCCGAGATCGCCCGCTACCTGAACAAACCACCGACCTTCATCCGGAACGTCCTCGCGTCTTCGAAGAATGGCATCCCAGCCATTCTTGAGGCAATCAACGAGTTCAACGAAGTGCTCTACGACCACGTCATCCCGCGGCTCTTCAGGGAGTTCTACGAGCTGAAAGAGTTCACCTCAGAGGAGGATTACGAAGTCGAACTGGTGAAGGCGCCCTCGGGAAATCCCGCCTGCTACGTCGTAAGCGCGAAGCCGGAAATGATTGCCAACCACCTTAAAGAGCCCTATGTCACCTACCGGGACAAGTCCTTCCACCTCGACAACTACTGCTTCGACTCAATTCCGGAGAAAGACTTCTTCTGGAAGTGTTTGAAGGACGGAAGTGTGGACAAGATCTGGTTCACGGGGATGCTGACGCATGGGCAAACGGATTTTGTTGTCACCTACATCGATCCGATCTCGAATACTGTCCGCAATTACTACCCGGACTTCCTTGTGCGGAAGAAAGACGGGACTTATGTCATCGTCGAGGTGAAGGGCGACAACAAGATCGACGACGCGGTAGTGCAGGCAAAGCAGCGGTATGCGCACCAACTCGCCTCAAGCAGCGGCTTCACATACCAGATGATCGCAGGCACGAACGCGAAACACGGACTGCTCGCAACGGGAACGGATCACGCCATCCCGATGGTGGCCAGCGAGGTGGTTGAATACCTTACCAATTCGGACACGGAGGACTGATCACAATTATGCCCCATTTCCCCGAACATCAGAAGACCGTCGTCATCCCGGTAGAGTGGAAGAAGGGAAAGTGGGAACCGTCGTATGGCGGGGAAATGCCCGAAATCCGAGAGGGCGCAATGGGCGACTTGACCCTGTCTGCTGGCGCGCTCACGAACCGGTACGATCTCGAGCGCCTATCGTACGAAATGACGGTGGAGATTCTGCATGCGGGAAGCCTTCTCTGGGCGCGAATGTCCCGAGTACACTACCGAGGGGAACGGCGACTTGGTGTTCCGAATGGGGGTTTTAGCCGTCAGAGGGATCGGCTCGAAGAGGCCGTCCTCTTGCCCTTCACCCTGAAGGAACAGCTCCAACTCCTTCTCCGTGGCACCAAACCGGCACAGTTGTGCCAGTGCGAGTGTGACGCACATGACCTTCCGGATAAGTCGGAGGAGATCCTCAGCATCAACCAGGCCTACACTCGACTCTCCGAGCGATTTGAGCCGGGGCGACGGTCACACGCGGGGAACGTCTTCACGAAGGTGTGCTTCACCGACGGGGAGGGTTTCATTATGCCATTAGAAGTGCTCCGAAAAAGTGAGATCGTGAAACTGGAGAAGACCCTGATGGCACAGATGGTCGAAGTCACTCACGGCCCGTTAGAAGGTGGCGAGTCACCGAATGGACACGTGAAGTTGATCGAGCCCCCAGAAATCGAATGACACGGATTTTCATCATGCTCTGTAGCGCGGCCACGGCGGGAGCGTGCTTCGAAAAGAAGTTATTCGGGTCCGGTGCCAACATGGCGGAGTTGCTCCGTCCGCTCCAGCGCGACGACGAGGGATTTCTCTACCATTACGAGTTGGACGTCCTTTTTGGCCCTTTCCGTGCGACCACAGGGATCGGGTGCCATGAGCCCTCAGCGTGGCGGCCTCAACGGTTTCCGATTCAGTTTAGGGTCGAGTGGAGCGATCTCAAGCAGCTTCACAATGCCAACGCGGTCTTCCGGGCTCTGGGAGTTCGCTTGTCCCGATTCGGTGAGGAGGCGCGATACGAGGTGCCCTCCCACCCGATACTCTACGGCAATCAAGCCAGTGGCCTGGCAAACAAATTCGCTCGTGCGACGGGGGCAGTCTTTCGGACAGTCACGACCGTAGAGCAAACTTCTAAGCCTCCGAACGGCGAAACACTGGAGGTAGACCTACTTCCGGTGTTGCCCCCCCAGGTGAGTCGGGAGGGGCGAGTAGTCCGAATCGACGTGGGCGAGGTGAATCGCTTCATCGACCAACAGATCGGAGCGGGTGTGATCGGGAGCTTCGAGAACCGTCCCGGCGCCACGCTCCACTCGGAGGAAACCTCAGGCACTGAAGAAGAGAAGATCTGCGTCACTCCGGAGTTCGAGGACCTCTTCGCACTGCTGGAACGTGAAACTCCTTTCACCTTCCTCACCGGCAAGGCAGGCACGGGCAAGTCCACCTTGATCGACCTTGTCCGCAAGCGTTTCGCAGCCCTGAACGTCGCGGTCGTGGCACCGACCGGAATTGCGGCGCTGAATGCGGAGGGCCAGACGATCCATTCCTTCTTCGGCATTCGGCCGAATCACCTGGATGATATCCGCCGGGTTGGCGACCCAACTGTGATCCAGAAGCTGGACCTACTCATAATCGACGAGGTCTCAATGGTGCGTGCCGACTTGCTCGATGCCGTGGATAAAAGTCTGCGTCTAAACCGTAACTCGGCTGAGCCCTTCGGCGGCGTGAGAATCCTGTTCGTTGGCGATCTCTTCCAACTGCCCCCGGTCGTCAAGCAACCAGAGGCACATCTCTTTCAGGGCGAGCGATACCTTTCTCCGTTTTTCTTCTCCGCCGAGGCGCTCCAATCGCAGGAGATGACCTGCGTCGAACTCACTCATGTCTTCCGACAGGAGGAGCGAAGATTCACCGACCTCCTCGAACAAGTGCGCGAGTCGGTCTCCTTGGACACGTGCGTCTCGGAACTGAATCGACTCTGCGGCGAAGGGCAGACGAAGGATCGGGAGGACGTTTTGACTCTTTGCTGTCTAAACCAGGCAGCGGACGAGATCAATCAGGGTCGGCTGGCTAGTCTGCCCGGTTCGGCGCAGACATATCGCGCGACGATCGAGGGAGAGTTCCCTGAAGAGAAGCACCCCTGCCCAAGCAGTCTTGCGGTGAAGCCCGGAGCCCGCGTCCTGTTTTGCCGGAACGATACCTACGGGCGATGGGTCAACGGGACCCACGGTATCGTTGAAAGTCTGAATCTGAAAAGTGTCCGGGTTAGAACACGGGCTGGAGAGGTCTACCAGGTGGATCCGGTCACATGGGAAAACTACGCCTATGAGTTCAACGATCTCAACCGCCGCGTCACATCTCGTTCGGTTGGCAAATTTACCCAGATTCCTCTGCGTCTTGCGTGGGCTGTCTCGATCCACCGGAGCCAAGGACTAACCCTAGACGAGGTCGGCATCGACCTCGCCGATGGGGCTTTTGCCGAGGGCCAGGTCTACGTTGCGCTAAGTCGATGTCGATCACTAGAGGGGATCACTCTCCTCCGCCCCATCCAGAGAAACGACATCCGGACCGACCGAAGGGTCTCCTGGTTTCACCACGCCCTGCGCGGAATGGTCGAAGATGGGAACGCGAGAGAGGCGGTGCCCGACGTGCCGCCGAAAGACCATGTCGAGGGATTTCAGATCCAACTTCCCGATTCAGTTCGTGAGAGATTGGTATACCGGGCCGAGCAGGAGGGCTGCACGGTGGAGGCAATGATCGAACAACTGATCGAGGAGCAGTTTCGGGCGAGGTGGTGAGCTAATCGCTCCGGAGCGAATCGTCTCCTCTTTGACAACGGAACTCCAAAACGTTCAAAATCAGTCCACCGTCAACGTGGTGCCCGAAGCTTGCTTTGAGGCTTCCCAACCTTGTGTGACAGCTGATATATCAGAACCATGAAACGAAAACGCTCCACACCGAAACCTAAGCCGACAAAATCGAGAAAGCCTGCGCGAAAAAGTGGTGTGAGCAAAATTGGCGAAGCGTTCCTCAACCTCCTGCCTGAGAAATTCGCAGGAGCGGTGGCAGAGGGATCAGCGAAACGGGTAGGAGCTGCAATCTGTGGCATTTTCTGCTTCATCGCGACGAACTTCGGCCTGGGCCTTGTGTCCAGCGGAGGCAAGGAATCGGGGGTGGCAAGCGTCCCGGCTCCTGCTCCCGCGCCAGTGATTATCAACCTCAATCTCTGGCAACATGGTGAACAGTTGGCATCCCTTCAATCGGCCACATGGGGTTCCACCGACTATGGTGGCAGTGCGACCAATTTCAATCCACCCAGCGTGCCCAAGACCGGTTCGCCGAGGGCTGTCAATGACGCCAAGGGAGAAACAGGTTCGCTCTCGAACAATTACAGCAACGGAAGTTTCGGAGGCTACAATTATGGGGGCGATAGCTACGTGGGGTATGGTTTCGGGGGTTCCGGTTACACCGGCGGGAATACCGGCAACTACTACGTTCCCTCCATGCCTAAGTCCGGGTCGTTGGGAATTGACCAAGGTGCGGAAAGCTTCGCCGGTTTAGGCTACGATGACCACAATGACGGCCGATCCACTGGTAAGGAGGATGAGAGGATTGAGCCCGGAGCGGCGAAGGTCGCTTACACAGGCGGAGAGCACTACTCCGGCCTTGCCTCCTCTTACTACACCCCAAGTAAGGACGCGAAGCCCATGACCTTCTCATCCTACACGCCAAAATATCCCTATTATACTCCTTCGGGTGACGAAGCGGTGAAACAGAAACTCTGAATCATTTTCACGTGCAGGAGAGGTGGCCGTCATGCACGTGAAACGCTGCATCTCGATCTCAGCCCAGACGACCGCGTCTCCTCGTCCTATTTATCCGGCTGGTTCGGGAGTGTCGGCCGCAGCGGTCATGTTTCGGACGTGTTCGCATATGATTGGAGCGGAAGCCTGCCCAATGACCTCGCGGTGGACCTCAACCCGTGCGTCGGTTGACGGGATGCGAGCGAACTCCGCAGCTGGGCCTCGTCCTTCGACTGCGGGAATCCCCTTTTGGAAACAGTTGGGCACGCTTATTAGCGATTGCATTATTTGCTCAGATGAACACTTTATTGGCATGGATTCCGAAAGACTGAAACTCTGGCGCGGGCGGGCGGTGAGATGCGCGCCCGCTGGAAGGATGCGCGATGGCGGTGCCCTCCAGCGAGACATCGCCAGAGAAGTCGTCTCGTTCATGGAAAAGACAGACCGGGAGCCGAACTGCCTGCTGATCGGACACGCCACTCTCGCGAGAATCCGTGAAGATCTGGAAGAAACCGGCAACGAGGCCGACCTCGCCGACGGTCCCGGTGCCTGGGGGCCGCCCGTCTACCTTGGTCTCCAGATCCGGGTTTCGGCCGACCACCCCTTTTCCTACGATCCTATCCTCCAGATTCGTCGCACCAGGGAAGATCGGCAAATAAAGGCGTAGCGGTCGCTACCTGATCGGTGGATCGAAGGAAAGCGTGCCATGAAACGGTGTTACCAGCTCTCCCGGAGGATCTTCGGAGAGCATGAACGCTTCGACCTTTTCATAGGGCAATACCAGAGGGCAACGATCGTGAATGGGCTCAATCGATTCCGGGGCGGACGTGGTGATCATGCTGTAGCTGCGCCCCTCGGCGACATCTCCGTCAGCCTCCCAGATGCCTGCGATCCAGAACCATTCCTCGCCGTCACCCGCCTGTATCCCGTGTTTTGTCTTGCTGCCCTTCGCTCCGCTCCACTCGTAAAAGCGACGCACCGGGATCACGCAACGGCGCTCCCGGAATGCCTTGCCCCACATTCTCCCGTCGAGCTTGTCGTCGCGAGTATTATTGACGGCGCGCTCGATCATTTTGCCATCCTTGCCGGGGAACTTGCGTTGGAAACCCCAGCTCGCCCGAGCGGCACTGATTCTGCCTCCATCCTCGGCAAGAGCAATCAGCCCCGGCTTTCCCGGAGCGACATAGATCAGATCTCCGAGTAATTCCTTCAGGGCCGGCTCCCAGCCAAAGCGCATCTTGCGCGGTGCCTTGCCAACATCGTAGAGATTGCACATGGGCGTTCGGGTAGTTGAATTTACGGGAATAGATTTCTGAGCATTATCTCTCGTCTGAGGTTTTGACGATCCAGTTCGAAAAATAGTTGGAGAGCAAGAGGAACCGGCTGTGGGTTCTACGTGTCACCTTAATGCTGGAGCGTCTCCAATGTCACCGTCAATGTCGTTGTCCGCCGTGCTGAGATTCCCACAGTCTTAGGATTCGACGCGCCTTCCATTTAAAAAAGAGAGATACCGCCGCGACGGAAGTCGCGGCGGTATTCGCTTTACACGTGGTCACGCGTAGCCGGGGAACATCGCTACGGGGGCGGGGCGGGGGCCTTCAGCCTCCACCTCGTCGTCCACGGCCAGGCGCTTGCGCACCTGTCCGAGTTGGGAAGCGAGAACCTCTCGCTCCGACTGCAATGACGA
>Ga0209702_10006486_pt1:0-12500 | contig 14991 bp, 11 predicted proteins | sample FRY01_FD_187210 | JGI IMG/M metagenome (GOLD analysis project Ga0209702, IMG submission 187210) | Freshwater microbial communities from Lake Fryxell liftoff mats and glacier meltwater in Antarctica - FRY-01 (SPAdes) (version 2) | ecosystem: Environmental > Aquatic > Freshwater > Ice >... | reverse complement strand
TGGTCTGTTGCCAGTCCTGACGTGTTTCGCACTTAAATTTACCATGACACCATCGCACACCAGTGTTTGCACATTAGACTTGTCCACAACTATCTTTGCTGACCCACTAGCACGTCCACCCAAGTGCATGATCTGGTTCATTGCAAGCTGAACCTGGTTGATCAGATACGCAATATGCCGAAACAAAACTAAAAATCTTGGCTGATTCAAAAACGCTGCCACTCTCTTCATATACTTGTGTAGTCTATTTTTCACTTCATTCGTGGAACTGTTGCGAAAATGTGTCAGAGGATCACTTTTGTGTGCAAGAAATGGAGAACAGTTCGTATGTCCTTTGTGATGAAACGTGTCCACGAAGAATGAATATCTGTCGATCATCCCTGGCTCTCGCGTCAAACAGTACATCAGAAGATTACCTATCAAATTGCAGTGTGTCAAACAGTTGGCACACCAAAAAAAATATGTTGAAAAAAGGGCATGACCATAGAAATGCAAATCTGCAGAGAAGGATGGGACGGTGCGAGCAACTGAGAGTATACACAATATAAAACATAGTATGTCAATCCACAGTGATGGTGCTGGTGAAGCATACAAAATCAAGTATCTTACATGCGTTATCATAGATTATGCGTGTTGGTCCTGCGTGTCGACCTCGAACCTTGCCACATGCACATTCAAAGCCCTTGGCATAATCAATTCTCTGTTCAAGCAAAGAAGTCAGACCAAAAAATAATTTATGCAGTGCAGGATAAGAGATCTTCGTGTGTTTAGGATTCCATCTTACTGACCTGCAAAGTTATTGCATCCAACACGCTGTCGCGAAAATTGACCAGAACCCTCGGATCGCCCTGTCTTCTTTCAATCTTAGCAAGATCCTCACAAAGAGTCTTGTACAACAATTTATCCGGGTGAGAATCAGGTAAGGTTTCAACACCTTGCATGCTCTGCACATAATGCTGTAACGCAGTACGAATATATGCGTGGAAAGTGGTGCTACTGACCAAAAGTTGGGTAATGAAAACCCTGATAAATTCGTAGGTAAAAAACATATGTCCCGCACCATGAATAAGATTGTCTTCAGCGCCATCGTAATTTTCAATGGGTCCTTTCACAGGCATTTCATACACACACCCTACATGAAAAACCAAGTAACGTTTCAATGGTGTGCTCGGTTCATGGATGTTATGCAAATTCAAACTCATTCCTTCCATTGCTGATGACAGTGCTTTATACGATTCCGATGTTCTTTGATCTGACGGAATCTGATCCACAGCATTCTTTAAATTGCTCAAACATTCAAGAGCGTGAGCGCTTGCTGGGGACTTATTGCTCGGGGTTTCCTCAACAATGTCGGCAGGAACGATACATTGGGATCCCAAAGTACGAATTGTTTGACCATCTTGCAAGTAGTACCAACGAGAAGTACTGCGCAAAAACTCAGGATCGTAATCGCCTCGTGCATCCTGCATCTTTGCATTTTTGTGACCACGAATTCCATCGAACGTTTGACCTGGCTTGAGATTATCTGGGCTGGTGTGGCTGGGTTGCTCTGTGCATGCTGGAGAAGTATGCTTTACTTCGTAATGCATTTCGTGTGAGTCCTTGTCATACATAACCCAGTCTGCCGTCGTATTGGCAGGGGTAGGAAGGTAGGACAACGGGAACTTGAGATTGGCAATCGTCCGAGCCGGCCGCTCCTGCCGCCCAAAACAACTACCATCCTCGTTACTACCATCATTTCGCCCCCTCTTCCCCTTTGCACCTTTCAGGCCCTGGTCCACAGTTGGCACTTCCCCGTCTGCTGCAGGATTACGTGTCAATCCACATTCATGTTTTGCGATTGTACTGTCAATTGGATCACTGGAAGAATAATCAGCTTCAAAACAAGAACTGCAACTCTCTTCATCGGAGCCATCAGAGCCATCTGAACTTGAAAAGCGGTGGGATATATCGGTGGATTTTGAAACAGATAATAGTTTTAATTGCTGTGCTTGCACCAAGCGTTCTAATTCAAACTTGTGCACGCATGAATTTTGATTTGGAATTGTTGCCTTTGAATGACCATACAAAATTAAGCCTTTACCATCCTTCGCGACATGTCGTTGCACGACCTTTTCATACTCATAGCCTTCAGGACGAGTGTGAGATCGTTTGAGTCCGCCAACAGTTCGAATGTGTTGAGCATGATGGCAACCAGAGCTGTCGCAGGTAATGCAATGACAAAAGCTCAGATTCCCTGCAAGACGTCCTATCAAAACCAGACCAAAAACGTCTGTCCCTGGATATCCATACTGTAAGAGACAATATCTATCGGTAGATGAGAAATGTTTTTCGAGAACAAATTGAAAAATATTTGAAGAGGAGGTCAATGCATTCGGTTTCCACGCATAAAGCTCGGAGTTGTCCTTCCTGAACTTCAGGGCCTTGCTGGCTATCAAACAATCAAGACCAATTGTATTCACTCGCGCTGTATTTGTTTGCAGAGATTCCATGCCAGGGACATCATGGTAAGCACGTTGAAAATACGAACGAATTGTCCGTATGTGAACACACTCTGATGGCTTATGTGCCTGGTTTAGACCTACTATGCCATGCATGTTTACTTGGGAAATCTGTGAAGCTTCGTGGCAAAAGTCACACGTAGAAATTCCAGTCTGAACCCCAAGAACCAAAAATGTGACAATGATTGGAGTTCGACGATCAACACGTTGGGATGTAATGTCATTTACTTCAGGGCTGAATGTTGAATTCATATTTGCAAACATGAGCCAGACACTCTTACGACAAGCATCCTGACCAAGCCCGTCAGCACCTAACAGTACATGCGGCCTGGACTTGCCAAAGACGTCTCTTTGAAGCTGCAATAAAGCAAACTCATCACTGCCAGCGTCCGAAAATTGGGGACCTGTCAAATGTAAGCTCACCAAGTCCTCCGAACAGCTGTCGAATTCACTTTCGCCACCACCATCATAATATTCATCTTCGCAACAACCACCCTCTATTGGCCCCGCCAGCAGAACAGACGGAGAAAACGATGTCGACTTGAGGATCGATGAGCTGGAAGGACTTGAACCACTAAGTATGTGATCACAGGGATGCACGTTGTTAAAACTATTGAAAGATAATTGTGCCGAGGACCGTTTGATTGGATCAATGTGACCCGGAAAAAAAATTGCCGGCAGCTTTTTGCCTTCAGTTCCCGTCATGAGATGTATGTGTGCTGAGTTTGAAAGTGAATATGCTGTCGCATGATGTGCTTTGAAAGGACTTTTCGGGACTAATCGAAGGAACTGACTTTGAATAGCAATTACGCACGGTAACCGCGTGTTGCGAAATGAAGTGAAGGCACTATCCCAGAGAAATAAGCACATGGAAGACTGACTGTCAAAAATTTTGCACAACAAATAAAACGTGCCATTTTTTGAAGTTCCAGTTTTGGACCACGTCATGAAGGCCATGGTAAAATGCCGTGAGTCCAATTTGCCTGAAGCACGTTGTGCCAGTTCAGAAATTTTAATCGATACGTACTCCCGCCCTTGAGATATCAAAGGAATGTACTTTGCGAATAAATCATGAGGTTCCGGGTCATCACAGGGATTCTCTAGATACTCCACAATTTCTGCCGTACTGTACTCGTCAGAAGAAACCGTTTCATCTTTAAGGTCCTTCAAACCAGCATCCTTCGAAATTCCTTTAGCACATGATGCTTTGTAGTAAACAGCGTTTGTCGGAATGCCATTAAGGGGATTGACACAAATGAAAGAACGATTCGTCAATTTGTGTTCCAAGAGAAGTGGATACTCATTATCCTCCAATATGATTACGTTGGCAGGAATCCCTTGAATCTTTTTCCTCAAAGAATCTTCAAGTCCAGAGCAAATTATTTGAAACCCTTTGCCATCTTGCAGTGTTCTTATTTCACGTAAGGCCAATTTTCGCCACGTGAGGCCAGAAGGTACATTTTCCACCGCTAAATTCTTGTAAACTTTTTGTAGTGTGGATATGGAACAACCCTATACCAACACAAAGAATTTCAAGTCAGTCCTTCATGAAATATGCTCGATATATTCATTCAAATACAACTTGAACACATTCTTACACAGAGGATTGTTTACCAGTATATCAGCAACATCCTTTTGTGTGCGAATGCAGCCTCCTGGCCCATATCGCACATCTTCGACTTGTTCGGCTGTCAGATGTGAGAAAATATCACCCAACTTCCCTGGGTTCCAAAATGCCGTGCTACGCTTGCACCTTGATTGGAAAACTGGCAATGACATCTCCTGTACATGAGTTCGTCAACTTATTGCACAAGAAAGTATGCGAGATGAAAAAGATGGGATAACAGTGGTACTCCTCTCAAAAAGTGAAAGTATTTGCGAATTATCTTACCATCTGAACTGCAGCCTCTCTTGGAGTATGCCCATGCCGTAAGAGGTGAAGAATCTTATCTTGATCTTCCGAATTAAATGGTTGATCCATTTCGCACAACGCAGCGCAGCGGCTGCAGTTTCGGGCCCTAGTCAGGGCAACCTGGTAGTTAAATTGGAGGCTGCAGTTTCGGGCCCTAGTCAGGGCAACATGGTAGTTAAATTGGAGGCTCGAAACTGCAGCCGCTGCGAAACGAAAGCACTGCATTCAGGTTTGACAGGGCCCTCTTCCTCTTCCCACCCTTGTGCCCTGCTGGTAGTGTGTGTTATGAAAATATGGAGGTTACTTGCAGGAAAAGACTTGTAATGCCCACCACCAAAGTGGTGGATGCAAAAATCTGTGATATCCCAAGCATGCAAAAATCTGTGATATCCCATCAATATAATATGGACAGGCTGCAGCTGAGCTGAGGGCGAAACTGAGTGGGGGTTAGATACTCCCACTCAGCTTAATAATTTTCTAAACACCCACATCTTAATCTCATACCCAATACCAGCCGGGACCACTTCTTTGAGAAAGCATCATCAAGTCCCAATAGCAAGGAATTCTAACACTTCTTAGAGGCTCTGCCGCAAAATTGGCCTGTCACCTGCACTCAGCTGCAGTGTGCGAACACCGCAGTTGCGTACAAGAAAGATGCGGTGTTTGCGGACGGGTTTGCGCTTGCCAAGGCTCGAAGCCTGCTATGCAATACGTTAAACAGACGCGATCGTCTGAGGAAAAGATCGCCTGAAGAACACGTTATCAAATTTTAAGGGAGGGATCAGTGCACCTCGTGAATTGTGATGGAGAGTTGCTGATGGCAAAAGTTTGTCACCACCTAACCGTGTGCAACTCCAACAGCTATGAGCCGCTGATGGCCATCTCACCACGACGTGTGCAAGGCCGCCTGGGCCGCCTTTCACCCCGTGCTCGTGCAGCCCGGTTTTGTTTATAAAAAAGTTGAATTTTACTTCCGAATTTTTATTTTTTTCAACAAAACCTATCCAATTACACCTTCCATGCACTAAGAGCTCATCGTGGTCGACTTGACCTGTGTGGGTGTGCAATCGTCGTTCTCGGCCTGATACCAGCTTCTTTACGGTGATATGTATGCGGTTGCTCATTTTTGTTGCTGTGCGCCACCGTTTTCAGTGTTTTGTTGCCCTCGTCTCTCTTTGCGACTCCACTCACTGTTGACCAATATGGTCTCTCCACCAACCTATGGGTCTCAATGCACTCCAAGTCTTGCGCGCGCCAGCTTTGTTGGGGTCTTATCTGAGTTGCTGCACTGTTTCATGCGCATTTACTTTGATTAGAACTTGGCATCTTCTTCAAATCTGAGGTGTCAAGTGCATGAGAGGAGGGGAGGTCGCACAGGTGCGACCTCCCCTCCGAACTACATGTGCATGCACAGTGTGAGTCTTGCGCGCGCCAGCTGTATTGGGGTCTTCTCTGAGGCGCTGCGCAGTTTCATGTGCATTCACTTTGATTGTCAATATGCTGCGCCTTGAGGTCTGTGTACTCAGATTCATCACAGACAGATGCGACCTCCCCACCGGGCTACGTGTGCGTGCACAGTGTGTGTCCTGCACGCGCCAGCTATATTAGAGTCTTATGTGAGTCCCCGCCCAGTTGCATGCGCATACGCCTTGATTGTGACTATGCTGCGCGCCCTGAGGTCTGTGGTCTCAAGGTCATCTGAGACAGGTGAGACCTTCCCTCCGAGCGATGAGCGCATGTGCACGGCAAAGGCACACACTTTTTGCGAGAAATGCAATGCCATTGGACGCAGAATGCCCCGACCAAATTTCCAGTGATTCAAGCAGTGGATCTGAAGATTCGAGCCGCACATCCTTGCAACTAGCCCCGGTGCGTCCTTCAAAAGGCAAGGCAAAAAAAACAGGAGGCGACAAAAGGAGCAGAAGCAAGAACGACAAACGATTGCGCACAAAAGATGTCTTCGAGAGTGATGGTAGCAGTGCATATCAAGATCCACACTCCACATCCTCGCAAGCACCCACGATGCGTTATCGAAAAGGCGCCGCGACAGCCGCAGAAGCCCACAGAGCCACACTCCATGCACCCATTCACCCGACCGAACAAAGCCTACTCCAGGACGAAGGCACTGGCAGTGACATGAAGGTCTCAGACACAAGCCGTGTGACCAATTGTGAATGTGTCTGTTCTGCTGTGTGTGTGTGTGTGTGTGTGTGTGTGTGACAAACTTTCTGTGCATCACTACATTGCTGCAGCATAATGAGCTCTACCAGAATTGAACATGCTCTTGTTCTTTTTAAAGTGTGCCAGTGTCTATTTTTCCAGAACGCGATTCAGCTGAAGCCACATGGTGGTCAAAAATATATTGTATTTAACCAGGAAATGTGGCTGCAAAGCCGGCTGCATGTCAGCAAGCTGCTTTCTGCAGCCACCGTTCAACTGGTCTGGTCCCCGTCCTGGAGCAGGACACTTTCTCTAGGCCTCTCCTAAACTTTTTCAAGGGCATCTCTTACATGCACGAGGTGTTCCTAGGACAGTCCTAGCCATTTTTTTATGTGCCAGGACGGGGACCTGACCAGTTCAACAGATGCAAGGTGGCTGCAGGAAGCAGCTTGCTGACATGCAGCCAGCTTTGCAGCCACATTCCCTGGTACAATACAATATGGTTTTCACCACCATGTGGCTGCAGCTGAGTCGCATTCTGGAAAAATAGCCACTGGCAGCTCGTGTTGCATTTCCCACACCCAAAACGAGCATGTGTTAATACCACACGCTCTGATTATTCTTGGGAGGGGTATTCTTGAATTTTCAAAAATCTCTCACAGAAAAGGCTGTGGGAAGATGCGGGCGGCGGCTGTAACGTGGCAACCCCCAATCCCGCAGAAAGAATTCTTGCAGACGACCTGTCTTGTACTCGGCGTGCCAGTACACGCCAGCTCAGTTCATCCTCCGTCCAGGGGGATGCGGGGTTGCCACGTTATAGCCACCGCCCACATAAACCCTATACCCACATCTTCCCATTTCCATTTCGGTGAGAGATTTTCGAAAATTCAAAATACAAAGCCCAAAAATAATCGGAGCTTGTGGTAAACACACGCTTCTTTTGGGTATGGGAAACGCAATGCGCACCCAGAAAATGCTACAACCCTCAATGTTGGCCAAATTGTTTTCCCACAGCACAACTCGTTTGAACTGTGTGTGTCTCAATGCCATTAATATAACGCAACGCTGTCTTGCTTTGATGGCGGTGTTTACAGGTGTAGACAACTGTGTATGATTGTGCCTTGTCAGTTTGTTGTTCGTGCGTGGGCGTAGCCCTGAATGGTGTTGTGTGTTGCGTGCGTGAATGATTAAGTGTATTCAGTCTTTTAAGAGTGACAATCGTTTACAATCACAGGCAACAAGCGAAGGTGGAGACATTGAAAGCAACTTGCAGATCGCACAACTTGTAAACACACAAGTTAATATCAACATGGATCTCCAAAAATCCGGTAATTTGTATATGTTTATCATTATCCAAATCCAAGCCAGTCAATCTGTCTTGCTGTTATTCTTGCCTTGTTTAGCTTTTGTTGTGTACGTATCCATACCGTTGAGTATCAATTTCCACGGGTGGAGTGGAGAGTGCTTAAAGTGGGAGGTGGAAACCTATTACACAGAAATGTTGCACTGTGTATTTTCAAATGTCAGTCCATTTGTATGGGGATTTCTAGCAATAAGAACTGCAATGCCATTGGACACAGAATGCCCCGACAAAATGTCCAGTGATTCAAGCAGTGGATCTGAAGATTCGAGCCGCACCTCCTTGCAACTAGCCCCGGTGCGTCCTTCAAAAGGCAAGGCAAAAAAAACAGGAGGCGACAAAAGGAGCAGAAGCAAGAACGACAAACGATTGCGCACAAAAGATGTCTTCGAGAGTGATGGTAGCAGTGCATATCAAGATCCACACTCCACATCCTCGCAAGCACCCACGATGCGTTATCGAAAAGGCGCCGCGACAGCCGCAGAAGCCCACAGAGCCACACTCCATGCACCCATTCACCCGACCGAACAAAGCCTACTCCAGGACGAAGGCACTGGCAGTGACATGAAGGTCTCAGACACAAGCCGTGTGACCAATTGTGAATGTGTCTGTTCTGCTGTGTGTGTGTGTGTGTGTGTGTGTGTGTGACAAACTTTCTGTGCATCACTACATTGCTGCAGCATAATGAGCTCTACCAGAATTGAACATGCTCTTGTTCTTTTTAAAGTGTGCCAGTGTCTATTTTTCCAGAACGCGATTCAGCTGAAGCCACATGGTGGTCAAAAATATATTGTATTTAACCAGGAAATGTGGCTGCAAAGCCGGCTGCATGTCAGCAAGCTGCTTTCTGCAGCCACCGTTCAACTGGTCTGGTCCCCGTCCTGGAGCAGGACACTTTCTCTAGGCCTCTCCTAAACTTTTTCAAGGGCATCTCTTACATGCACGAGGTGTTCCTAGGACAGTCCTAGCCATTTTTTTATGTGCCAGGACGGGGACCTGACCAGTTCAACAGATGCAAGGTGGCTGCAGGAAGCAGCTTGCTGACATGCAGCCAGCTTTGCAGCCACATTCCCTGGTACAATACAATATGGTTTTCACCACCATGTGGCTGCAGCTGAGTCGCATTCTGGAAAAATAGCCACTGGCAGCTCGTGTTGCATTTCCCACACCCAAAACGAGCATGTGTTAATACCACACGCTCTGATTATTCTTGGGAGGGGTATTCTTGAATTTTCAAAAATCTCTCACAGAAAAGGCTGTGGGAAGATGCGGGCGGCGGCTGTAACGTGGCAACCCCCAATCCCGCAGAAAGAATTCTTGCAGACGACCTGTCTTGTACTCGGCGTGCCAGTACACGCCAGCTCAGTTCATCCTCCGTCCAGGGGGATGCGGGGTTGCCACGTTATAGCCACCGCCCACATAAACCCTATACCCACATCTTCCCATTTCCATTTCGGTGAGAGATTTTCGAAAATTCAAAATACAAAGCCCAAAAATAATCGGAGCTTGTGGTAAACACACGCTTCTTTTGGGTATGGGAAACGCAATGCGCACCCAGAAAATGCTACAACCCTCAATGTTGGCCAAATTGTTTTCCCACAGCACAACTCGTTTGAACTGTGTGTGTCTCAATGCCATTAATATAACGCAACGCTGTCTTGCTTTGATGGCGGTGTTTACAGGTGTAGACAACTGTGTATGATTGTGCCTTGTCAGTTTGTTGTTCGTGCGTGGGCGTAGCCCTGAATGGTGTTGTGTGTTGCGTGCGTGAATGATTAAGTGTATTCAGTCTTTTAAGAGTGACAATCGTTTACAATCACAGGCAACAAGCGAAGGTGGAGACATTGAAAGCAACTTGCAGATCGCACAACTTGTAAACACACAAGTTAATATCAACATGGATCTCCAAAAATCCGGTAATTTGTATATGTTTATCATTATCCAAATCCAAGCCAGTCAATCTGTCTTGCTGTTATTCTTGCCTTGTTTAGCTTTTGTTGTGTACGTATCCATACCGTTGAGTATCAATTTCCACGGGTGGAGTGGAGAGTGCTTAAAGTGGGAGGTGGAAACCTATTACACAGAAATGTTGCACTGTGTATTTTCAAATGTCAGTCCATTTGTATGGGGATTTCTAGCAATAATTCAAGTTCCAGAAATCTTTGTACGACTACAAATTCCAAAAACCAATGACCCGTATTAACTTGCGGAAATCGCACGTTTTGTTGTTGCGCCTAGCAAATGTTGTGAGCCCTGTCCATTCCACTCGTGGTGCCGCATGCGTGTTGCTGTCTCTTCTTATTATTCAACTCACTCTCTTGATCAATTTAATTTCACCTCCGTGACAAGTCGCTTCGACAGATACACTTGCCAATCATGACAGGTTTTCAAAACTAGGTACGTCTTTTGATATTCAGTAAGGGACTTGACCTACATAATGTACACTAGATCAGAGTGCAGTTGCTTTGAAACATCACAGTCAACTCTCGATATGTGTATTGATTTACCCGCACCACACATCCCACGAGTGTGCAGTTGACCTTCTCACAAAACAATTTGATGAGAGTGAGAAGCACGATCTCGAAAAGACGGATCATTTTCGCGGCACGATGCTCATTCCACGATCTCCTGGGGAATGTCTAATTGGTTGGGAAAGTTGCGGGAAATACAGGTGATTTGGAATATGTTTTGTGTTGCATGGTCGAAAATGCTGTTTATTTCTGTGACTTGGTTTGAAACTCTCACTTGTGTGGACTTCACAAATGCGACGGAAACATTGTCTTGGTTTGTCCCTCTCATTTGTGTGAACTTGGCAAATACGAGGGAATCAGGAACTTAAACATCTATGAGACACTGAGGCTCAACACACCACTCGTATCTACGGTGGCTTATCATCCAATCACGGGAGATCCGATTACTGGTCAAAGCGTCCTGGTATCATTCAGCACAGCATATAAGGACAACAAACTCTTCAATGTGTCGCAAACTCCAGGCTATTTGAATGAACAAGTCGTGGACTGGTGGATGGCTTGGTGGGCATGTGAATCACATGGCTCATATGAATTGAAGGTTTGAATTTTGATTTTCTCTGATATCTTGATGCACCAACATAACCCCCATCATGACCCCCCATTTTGTATGATTCTCTGATGCACCAACATGTCCAACGGTTGTGTCACATTCCCATTACATCATTTGTACATGTACGCGTCATGAGGTACTAACACGAGCAAATGAATTGTTCAAATTACTATTCAGGATTGCAAGGACAACATGTGTCCTCTCGGATTTTTCCACAACATCTTTGTCAACACCCATTGGTTTGAATCAATATTGTTGCAGCACCCAAAAAAGGATGCAGCGTGGCAGGACAGAAGATTGCAAGACTGCTGTGAACAAATTTTTCTCTCAGAGAGGATGTTCATTCCCATCAACGTTTGTACATTCATATTTCATATTTCACGTTCCAATATGATTGCACATGTTTACAGTGGTTACAGACTTGTGTATTGCCAAGAATTTATTGTTCTGTTTGCGTATTGCCAAGAATTTATTGTTCTGTATGGATTGACCGCTCGATCACCCTTTGCTTTGTGCATTCGTGTTTACATTCTGATGATCACACATAGATAACGTCCACAATTGTACACTCATGCTTTATTTGCAGCAATCGAAGACCCACTGGCTATTGTGCTGCATTGATTTCAAGGACGGCAATATCCAAGTTTTTGACTCCTTGGCTGGGTCTTTTAACATCCATCAACATAAGGACAAAGTGAATCAAGTCCTGAAGTATGTGGAATGTATGCATCAAAAGTTTTATGGTAAAGCATTACCATCAAAGTGGCAAGTTAACAGGTGTTTTTGGTGCAACTGCTGTGCTAAGACGTGTAGTGTGATGACACTGACTACGCTTAATTTCATTGTGACATGACCGTGTCTCTAACGTATGACCTATCCGATCGGTCCCAGCCCCATTGTGCAGGACTACCCAAAACAGCATAATTCCCTCGATTGCGGAATTTTCATCATTCTCTATGCAGCATGGTTAGTTTTGTCAAGCAAGATTTAACATGCATGAAATTTTCTGCTGTGCAATGTGATTGGAGAGTTCTGTTGGTTTCGATGTACTGCGAGGCCGGGACGTTGCCTGCAACTAAATTGATGTCTTTTCTTCCTTGATTAGTCTGGCAGCACGACGTAAATTCGATTTCGGAGGGAATGTAATGGAACTTTACCGACTCTGGATGTGTGAGGTGAGTAAGATAGAGTATTTTCCAATGCATTTTCTATCATGTTCATTCGTGACTCATGTTTTCTGGAGTACTATCAATACATATGGATATGTCAGATGCCTACTACTCTGGAACTCTGTTGACTACATATAACAACAACCAATTTCTGTTTATGCTATGTCTTCAATCTTCTAGGAGATGGTCGCGGATGGTGAACGGATTACAAAACCTTCAAGGATGGGTGACGCGAAACTTTGATGCTCCGGGCACGTATGATGGGATCATTGGGCTTCATCAGGAATTACAGTGTATTCGTGGTGTGTGGGGAGAGA
>Ga0209702_10006483_pt1 | contig 14997 bp, 13 predicted proteins | sample FRY01_FD_187210 | JGI IMG/M metagenome (GOLD analysis project Ga0209702, IMG submission 187210) | Freshwater microbial communities from Lake Fryxell liftoff mats and glacier meltwater in Antarctica - FRY-01 (SPAdes) (version 2) | ecosystem: Environmental > Aquatic > Freshwater > Ice > Glacier... | reverse complement strand
CGGGCAACACCACCGCGTCTGGGCGGTAGACTGCACAGCGCACAGAGGATGTGCCGATGTCGAGAACGAGCGCCAGGGGTTGTTGGGTGTGGGGCATAATTTGGGTGATTGGGTGATTGGATGTTCATCAGTGGACCTGCTTTTTGTTATGCACTCCGATAGGCCGTCAGTCCACCGGCCAAATCGGCGATCAGATCGTCCGCGTCTTCCAGGCCGATGGAGACCCGGAAGATGTCGTCGTTCAGGCCGAGTTCTGCGCGCAGGGCGTCGTTGCCGTAGTATTGAAAGGCGAGGGGCGAGAGCAGACTTTCGTAGCCGCCCCAACTGTAGCCCAGGCCAAAGAAGCGCAGGCTGTCGACAAAGGCGGCGCGGGCTGCTTCGCCCCGTGGCTGCAATTCAAAGCTGAAGAGACCGCTGTCGCCGCTGGTCTGGCTGCGGTGCAGGGCGTGGCCGGGGAAGCTCTCCAGCCCCGGATGGTTGACGCGCACGACTTCGGGCCGGGATTCCAGCCAGCGAGCCACTTTCAGGCCATTGGCTTCGTGTTGCTTCAAACGCACGTGCAGAGTGCGCAGCCCGCGTAGGGCCAGGTAGGAATCATCCGGGCCGGGGCAGGCGCCGAGCATTGTATAGACTTTGCGAATCTGGGCCATTGCCTCGGCGTTGCCCGCGGTCAGGCCAAACATAATGTCCGAATGGCCGCCGATATATTTTGTGCCGGCGTGGACGGAGACGTCGATGCCCAACTCAATCGGCTTCTGGAAAAGGGGCGTGGCCCAGGTGTTGTCGATGACTGTCCAGATGCCTTTTGCTTTCGCCAGCTTCGCCACCGCGCGAATGTCCTGAATCTCAAAGAGACCGGTGGAGGGCGATTCGATGAAGATCATACGGGTGTTGGGGCGCAAATACGCCGAGAGATCAGCAGAGTCAGACGCGGGGAAGAATGTGGCCTCCACGCCAAAACGGGGCAGGTGGGACGTAAAAGCCGCCCGCGTCGGGCCATACACAGTATTGATGCAGAGCGCGTGGTCCCCGGCATTGAGCAGCCCAATCAGCACCATAGAAATCGCGCTCATCCCGGAGGAGGAGGCGATGCAGTCGGCGGCCCCTTCCAGATGGGCAATTTTGCGTTCCAGCAGTTTCGTTGTCGGGTTGTGGCTGATGTTGTAGGTGAATTCCCGCGGCTTCTCGCCGGTTACATTCGCTTTCCACCCTTCGTAGTCGGGGAAAAGGTAGGTGCTGGCGTGGTAGACGGGCGGGTTCACTGTGCCGTAGTGGGACTGGGGGTCGTCGTAGAGGTGGCCCAGTTTGGTGGCGGCGTGGAGATTTGTGTCGTGTTCGGGCAGAAGCAAGGGTGGAGCCTTTCGTGATTTGTGGTGTTTCATTCAGTTTTGAAAATCAACTGTTCTATCTCTCGCAGTAGATCGCTCAAATCAGGGATTTGAGACGGCTCAACCGTAGAACCTGTATGTTTGTGATGAGGATATGTGTGGATATTCGGATAATGGGGCGCGTTATCATATCGGAAGATCGGTCTTCCCGATTCGTCTTGATAGTGGTATGCGTACCGTAATTTCACAAGCTGGTTGTTGCGTAAAAGAAGCACTTCATCAAAATCGAGCAGCGATCCATCAAAAAACGTGAGCCGCCCTTCGATACTTCCCTGACGACCTGCCAGATCATCAAAAATCAACGTTTGAATCTCGATATAGCGCCTGGAGAGAATCGTATGGTAGAGTCGCTCCAAATAACCCTTTAGCATCAAGCCGCCACCGGCAGCGCGGCCAAATGACTATCTATCTCCTGTTTGGCTTCCAGGTACAATTCATAGCGTCCGGCCCACTTCAGCAATGGCATATCATCGCCCATTTCGCCACGCATAAAGCGGGCGTAGAAGACATCGCTTGCTATTTGGTATTTCTCTTCAAAAGCGACCAATTCCCGCAGCAGCCGAAAAACATACTCCATGACTGAATCACGGGCTTCCATCTGCTCAAGCAACGCTTTGAACTCATGCCGAGAGAGCAGGTTTTCCTTTGTAATCATTATTTTTGTCATATCGATTCCCCGATTGCTTCTACTGCTTAAAGCGCTAACACAGGCGGTGATCTTTCGCCCTGATAGAGGGATGGACCATCGTACCTGCCTGACCATAGCATACCACAAAAGCAACGATTATTTCGGGTGTGGGTGTCTCTTTGGGTGCAGTGCAGGCCGGGGGCGCTGCTTTTGATTCCCGGAATCGGGCATCCACAAACGCTGTACCTTCCGCACGGCTTCTGTGCGCAACCCACGGAAGCTGTACCCGGCGTACAGGATCGGTACGCGCTGCACAGCGGCTGTACCTCGCGCACAGACTCTGTATCTCGCGTACGGACTCTGTACCTCGCGCACAAGATGTGTGGGCCGCGCACAAACTCTGTACGCGGCCCACACATCTTGTGCGGCCTGATTCCCGGAATCGGCCAGGCGTAGGTGCGGTTTCTAACCGCACAATAGGGGACATCCCACAAAGTGCGGTTAGAAACCGCACCTACTGTATAGGCTCTGACTCTGCTTTACGCAGCGCCATCGCAGCGCCATCGCAGCGCGGCTGATCTCTTTAAAACTCCGGTAGCGCCGCGTTCAATGCTTCCAGCAGACTGCGGCGGCCCACCGGTTTGCGGATATAGCCGGACGCGCCCAGGGCACGGGCCAACTCTTCCTCCTGGATGACAGAACAGACCAGAACAGGCAGGCTTCTGCCCAGGGGGTGCTGGCGCAGTTGGGTCAGGAGTTCCCAGCCATCCACAGTGGGCAGCATCACATCCAGCACCACCGCGTCGGGCCGCACTGTTTCCAGCGTTTCCAGCAACTTTTCGCCGTCGGTCAGGGAGGTGATTTGATAGCGAGTGTTGGTGACAAAGCGCCGATAAAAGTGGTGCAGGTCTTCGTTGTCGTCCACCACCAGCACTCGCAACGGGGGCGCAGCCTTCAGGCGAAGGGTCAGATGGGTGACGGCCCCGGCCTGCTCCTCGGCCTGCTCCTCGGCCTGCTCCACCGCCAGTGTGCCGTCAAATTGACTGAGCAATTCTTCCAGCAGTGGGTCGCCGGGCAGATGCTCGATGGGGGCAGGGCTGCCGGTGAGGCTGATACGGACCTCTCCGCCCGTCTGGCTGGCGCTGATTTCTATATGGCCGCTGCTCAGATGACGTGCCCATTCGGTGATGGCCCGCACCATCACCTGGCGCAGACCGGTGGTCTGGACGGCCACAGCCAAACCGGGCCACAGTTCCCCCGCGCGTAACGCCACGCCGGAAGATGCCATCACCGGCGCCAGCAATTCCACCACCCGCTGGATTGTCTCGCAGGCGTCGGTGATGGCCGCAGGCGCGCTGCGTTGCAGGGCGGTCAGCTCTTCCCGTAGCTGGGCGGACCACTCCTCCGGCTGAGCGGCGGGCAGGGGTGGCTCTGCCCAGAGCAGCCGGGCCAATGCCTGCACAGCGTCGTTCTGTTCCCGGCGCAGGTGGCGGGCCGTGATGCCCAACTGTTCGGCGGCGGCCTCTTGGGTTGCGTCGTGAATGTAGCGTTGCAGAAGTACCTGATAGAGGCGATGGCTTCGGCTTTGTGGGGGCGCGTCGGTGGATGGTTGCAAGCGGTGGATGGCCTGTCGCAACGGAACGGCCCAGTCGGGGCGACCAGAGGAGATGCCCAGGCGCTGGCAGAATGCGGGCGCGGGCCGAAAGGCCGGATCGTTGAGATGGTTGAGCGCGGCCTGTAGCGCCTCTAAAAAGCCCTCGTATAAAGAGCCATTGTATCCGGTCATGTCCGCTTTGTGTCCGTTCTCTGTCCTTGTGTCCACGCGTTTCCTTGTCTATACTTCTTTACACTTCGCGTCATTCTAGCACGCTGCCAATCGGCGGTCAATCGGCGCTCTCTTCCCAACCTTTTTTCTCGACTGTTCCTACTCTTCCCGTTTCGTACTTTGCACCGATGCACGCGCAGCGACCAGCACAGGAGTGTGACGGAATGCTCGGCAACCCTATCTCCGGCAGCTTCACCCATCTGCTCGAAGGCGTCCAACGCCAACCGCTCCGCATTACGGATGTCAAGACGACGCGTCTGACATACCAGCCAAAAGATGGCGCGTATGTCCACGAGTGCGGTCCCGTGGTGCTGACCAAATATGACGTGGCTGTGGTCGAGGTCTTTACGGATCAGGGCCTTGTGGGGATCGGGCCGGGGGATGTGCATGCAACCGATAACTATCAGCGCTTCATCGGCAAGAATCCCTTCGATGTGGAACTGCTCGGCCTGCCCCCTGGATTGGATGTGGCCTGTTGGGACCTCATCGGCCAGGCTGTGGGCAAGCCGGTCTATCAACTGCTGGCAACGGACAACGAGCCCAACCCGCGGGTTCACGTCTACGCCAGCGGGGGCGTGCATTGGACTTATTACGACAAAGGTGATGGCAAACCCTACGGCGTGGACGCGCTGATAGAGGAAGCCTTGCGCTACAAAGAGATGGGCTTCGACACCTTCAAATGGCGGCCCGGCACAGACTGGCAAGAGGCGGGCATCAACCCACAGAAACTGGGCGAGATTTGCCGTCAACTGCGCGAGGCGGTCGGCCCGGACTTCAAGCTGGGATTGGAGAAGAAGGGCTACGATTCGTGGACCTTCGACGAGTGTCTGGAAATGGCGCCTATCATCAATGACTTGCACTTTTACTTCTTTGAACAGCCAATGGGCGACGAAGGCCCGGCTCAGTTTGACGACTACCGGCGCATCAAAGAATTGATGCCGAATGTGATGCTGTGGGGCGGTGAACGCTTCCGCAGCCTGGATCAGGCCCGCCCTTGGCTCGAAGAGGGCATTTACGACGCGGTGCAGACCGACGCCTACTCCATCGGTCTGACTGCCAACTGGTATCTAGCCCGCACGGCTGCCTTCAACGGTATCAAATTAGTGCCACACAATTGGAGTTCCAGCCTGGGTACAATGTGCAACATCCATACGGTGGCGGGCGTGCCCAACGGCCACATGTGCGAGTTTTTTCTTTACGACAATCCCTTCCGCGAGGCGCTCTTCACGGAACCCTATCGCCCGGTGAACGGCTATATTATGCTGAATGACAAGCCTGGCTTTGGGATGGAATTGATGCCCGATCTGGAAAAGCGTTTCCCCTATATTCCCGAACCCGGTGTCCAACCCAATCCCCGTTTTCCCCACGCCGCGGAGCGGGCACAGAAACGGGAAGCAGAGGTGCGAGCGCGTTATGCAAGCTAGAAACACAAAATCTCCAGCCGCAAAACCCGATTTTATGGCCCGCCTGATGGGCAGCCAACGCAGTTGGGACACCAATCTCAATCTCTTCTTGATGGCCTTGCCGGGCATTCTGCTACTTCTTGTCTTCGCCTATCTGCCCATGCTTGGGCTTGTTATCGCCTTTAAGGACTATCGTTTCGCCGAGGGGATTTTTGGCAGCGCCTGGGTGGGTTTCGAGAACTTCCGTTTTCTCTTTGGCACAGACACGGCCTTCCGCATCACCCGCAACACGCTGGGGATGAACAGCATTTTCATCGTCACGACGACGGTGGGCGCGTTGGCTGTGGCAATGCTAATGAACGAAGTCTACAAGAGCCGGATGAGCAAGTATTACCAGACGATGCTCTTTTTCCCCTATTTTATCTCGTGGGTCATCGCCAGCTACTTCGTCTTTGCCTTTCTCAACGGGGACGGTGGCATAGCCAATCAGGTGATCGAGCGACTCGGTGGCGACCCGCCTTCCTGGTATCGTTCGCCCCAATATTGGCCGCTGATTCTGACCCTCGCTCACATCTGGAACAGTATCGGCTTTAGCAGTATTGTCTATCTGGCGGGTATGCTGGGCATATCGCCGGAACTCTTTGAAGCGGCCAAGATCGACGGCGCAAGCAAGTTGCAGCAGATTCGCTACATTACCCTGCCCCTGCTCTACCCACTGATTATTATTCTGGTGCTGTTGGCGATTGGGCGCATCTTCAACGCTGATTTCGGTCTCTTTTTCTTCGTGCCGCGTGACACGGCAATGCTCTACAGCACTACCGATGTGATTGATACATTTGTTTATCGTTCATTGGTTCAGTTGGGCAATATCAGTATGGCTGCCGCTGCCGGCTTTTATCAATCGACAGTCGGCTTCGTATTGGTGATTGCGGCCAATTGGGTCGTGCGCAAGATCAACCAGGACTACTCGTTGTTCTAATTGGGGGATGTTATGACCGTTGAAACCCGGCGGGTAGCCCGCTCGTGGAATCGCTATCGAACCCGGGCGCTGCTCGGCCAGTGGCTGGTGCATGGCCTGCTGATTCTGATTGGTCTGGCCTGTCTGATTCCTATGCTGTTGGTGATTTCGATTTCGCTTTCCAGCGAGGGTGCGCTGGTCAAGGAGGGTTATAAACTCTGGCCAGTCGGCTTTTCCACAGCAGCCTACGACTATATTCTTCAACAGCCGGGACAAATGTTGCGCGCCTATGGTGTGACCGGGTTTGTCACCATTGTGGGCACGGGTGTCGGCCTGCTTCTTTCGTCAATGCTTGCTTGGCCCCTGGCGCGCAAGGACTTCCGTCTGCGGGGGGCGCTCTCGTTTTATGTCTTTTTTACTTTACTCTTTAGCGGAGGAATGGTGCCTTTTTACATTCTTGTCACCCGCTATCTGGGTCTGAAAGACAATATCCTGGCCCTGATTCTGCCCTATCTGGTCACCGCCTGGTATGTGCTGATTCTGCGCACCTCTTTCGCCCAATTGCCTACTGAACTATTGGATGCGGCCCGCATCGACGGCGCGGGGGAGTGGCGCATCTTTTTTCGCATCGTCCTGCCTCTTTCCAAGCCCGTGCTGGCGACGATCGGTCTCTTTTTTGTGTTGCGCTTTTGGAATGACTGGTTTCTCGCCCTGCTCTTTATCAACAAGGCTGTACTCTATCCCCTGCAATATCTACTCTACGTGCTTATGCGCAACATCACATTTCTGGCCTCTAATCCCCAGACTACCGGCATGCCGATTCCTACCCAATCGGCGCGTATGGCTCTGGCCGTACTCGCCTTTGGACCCGCTCTCTTCTCTTTTCTACTCTTGCAGAAGTACTTCGTGCGTGGCATTACCATCGGCGGACTGAAGGGATAAGAGGGTGACGGGGTGAAAAGATGACATAGCGCATCAGAAATCATCCCTTCAGCCTGTCACCTTTTCATCTTGTCGTCTGTTTGTCATCTATTTTTTACCCCAAGGAGGAAGTCGAATGCAGAAAAACCGTCTCTACTCGCTTTTGGCAGTGTTGTTAGTTGCTGCCCTGTTCCTGGGCGCGTGCCCTGCCCCGGCCGCGCCTGCCCCTGTGGCGGCTCCGGCTGAAGGCCAGGCAGCAGCCCCAGCACCCGCCGCTGATCTAGTCCCCATCACCTACTCCTATGCAGGCCCCATCCCCACAGACCTGCAAATGGTGCAGGATGCCCTCAACGAGATTCTCAACGCCAAGATCGGCGTGAATCTGACTTTGGAAGTCACTGAATTTGGCGCCTACAACGACAAAATGCAGTTGCGTCTGGCTGCTGGCGAACAGTGCGACATCATCTTCACGGCACCGTGGATCAACAGCTACGCCAACAATGTCGCCAACGGCGTCCTTATGCCTTTGGACGATCTGTTGCTGGACCACGCACCCGGCCTATGGGCTAGTATGCCTCCCAGCACTTGGGAAGCTGCCCGTGTGCTGGGCAAAATCTACGGTGTGATCAACCAGCAGATTTTCCCCAAGCCCTGGGGCGTCAATGTGCGTAAGGACCTGTTGGACAAGTATAACTTCAGCCTGGACAACGTGAAGCGCTATGAAGACATGGAGCCTTTCATGCAGGCTCTAGTGGCGGATGGGGAGATCACACCCATCTATGTCAACATAAATGGACAGCCAAGCACATGGCGCAGCCAATACTGGGGCTATGATGCATTGGACGATGGCATCGGATTTATCGGCATCAAAGCCAATGATGAATCGCTGACAGTTGTCAACATCATGGATACGGTTGAGTACGAAGAATCAGCGCGACTGACACAAAAGTGGTACGAAGCTGGCTACTACCCCAAGGAGTTGCCGGATGTGGCTGATGGTGATGCTGCGTTCCGGGCTGGCAAGTATGCGATGATCAATCACGTGGAAAAACCCGGCAATGATGTGGAAAACGGGGCCAAATATGGCTGGGAATTTGTCAGCAAGAATTTGACCGATCCGCTGATTCTGGACACCAGCGGCGCGACAGCCACCTTGAACGCCATTTGCAATACTTCCAAGAATCCTGAGAAGGCCATGGAAGTCTTGGAAGAAATCAACACGAATGTGGACGTCTACAATCTGCTGGCCCACGGCATCCAGGGCACCCATTGGGAGTGGGCCGATGAGGGCAACAAAGTCTTTAAGTTTCCCGATGGTATTGACGGCTCGACCAGCACCTACAACCCCAATACGGACTGGGAGTTTGGCAACCAATTCAATGGTTACTACCGGGACGCCAAGCAGGTGGGCGCATGGGAAAAAACCGCAGTGATGAACGACACGGCTTTCCCGTCCGCCGCTTTGGGCTTTGTGGTAGACCGCACGCCCATTCAAACCGAAATTGCCCAGACCACCGCTGTGTGGAAGGAACTCGCACAGCCGATTGCCAACGGCTGGGTAAGCTGGGATGATACCGCTGCCGACGCCAAGGACAAGCTGAACGCGGCGGGCGCGCAGGTCATCATCGACGAAGTGCAGCGCCAGTTGAACGATTGGGCGGCTACCAATAAGAACAAGTAAGCATACGCAGCAGTTTGCGTAGAAGTTGATATGTGAAACGTGAAACGTGAGGAAGATAGCCCCCTCACGTTTCACGTTTCCTCTTTTTCACACTCAATCAGTCAACCAATGGCGGTGAGGGCAATGAATTTGGAAAACAAGACAATTCTGGTGGTGGGTGGCGCGACGGGTATCGGCCAGGCCACCGCGCTGCTTTGTGCCGAACGGGGCGCACGAGTGATTGTGGCTGATTTCAATGAGGCCGAAGGCAAGGCAACGGCGCAGGCAGCCAGCGGGACATTTGTACGCGTGGATGTGACCGACGAGGCCAGCGTCATCGCCCTCTGCGCCAGCATCGCCGCTTCCCACGGCAAGCTGGACGCGCTGGTGCAGACAGCGGGCATCCTCAAAGGCGCGTATGTAGCCCTGGAAGATTTTGAACTGACGACACTGCGTCAGGTCATCGATGTGAATACAATCGGCAGCTTTCTCTGCGCCAAATACGCCGTGCCCCTGCTCAAAAAGGGAGAGAAACCAGCGCTTATTCTCATCTCATCCCCCGCGGCCTATGGGGTCAGCTCCTCCTATGCCTATGCGGTGAGCAAAGGCGGTGTCAGCGCGCTGGGCACGACAATGGCGGGCAAACTGGCTCCCGAAGGTATTCGGGTCAATCTTCTCTTCCCCGGCGGCATCAACACTTTTATGAAACGCTCTGTCATCGAAGAGGACGCCATTCGCAAAGGGCAAGACCCCCAGGCCGCGGTAGACGCAGCCGCGCAGTCCGGTCTGGGTGAACCGCTCGGTGTGGCGAAGGTGCTGGCCTTTCTGGTCAGCGACGAAGCCGATTACGTGCGCGGGTCGGTGAGTACCCGTTGACGTGACGGACAAATCAGCGCCACCCGATTTGACGTATAGTGTCCGGTGGGTACACTGATAGATGTATTTGCCGACCCATTCATCCATCACCCATCCACCGAGAGCTATCCCCCCAATGACACAAAATCTGCGTGATGACTTTATGCTGCGCCGGGACTGGCGACTGCTGAATAACGGCTCCTTCGGGGCCTGCCCGCGCCCCGTCTTTGAAGTCTACCAGAAATGGCAGCGGGAATTTGAAGATCACCCCGGCAGCTTTATGTCCCGCCAGCACGACCTGTTGACCGAGGCCCGCACTGTGCTGGCCGATTATCTGCACACGGATCAGAGCCGCCTGGCTTTTGTCACCAATGCCACAATGGGCGTGAATGTCGTCGCCCATTCCCTGCGCAGTTGGCTGAAACCCGGCGATGAGGTGCTGACCACCGATCACGAATACGGCGCGTGCAACCACGCCTGGCAGTTCAACGCCGGCAAAGCAGGCGCGCATTACATAAACCAGCCGACTACTCTGCCCACACCCTCTTCCAACGATCCCGAAGAGGCCAATCGTCTGGCCCAGGCCGCCTTTGTCGAGGAGTTCTGGGCCGGTGTCACTCCCCGCACGCGGGTGATTTATCTCAGCCACACCACATCGCCGACTGCGCTCACTTTCCCGTTGGAAGAATTGTGCAAACGGGCGCGGGAAGCGGGCATCCTCACTGTCATCGACGGCGCGCACGTCCCCGGCCAGCGGGAGCTTTTCCTGGACGATATCGGCGCCGATTTCTACACTGGCAACTGTCACAAGTGGATGAATGGACCCAAAGGCACAGCCTTTTTGCACGTCCGCCAGGAAGTGCAGCATCTGATCGAGCCGCTGATTGTGGGCCACGGCTGGTGGCCGGACAAAGTTTCCGAGCAGCCGCTGGTGGATTATGTGGAGCAGTACGGCACACGGGATATTTCCGGCTTTCTGTCCATTCCCGCCGCGATTGCGTATATGCAAGAACACGACTGGCCCGCGGTGCGCGCCCGCTGCCACGGCATGGCCCTGGCCGTCAAGCGCAAACTGGAAGATCACTTCGACACCGAATCCATCTGCCCGGAGCATTTCGATTGGTTCAGCCAACTCTGCCCCGTTCGCTTGCCCGACAATACGGATATGCCCAAATTGGGGGCCATCCTGCGCGAGCAGTATCAGATCGAAATGCCGATGATCAACTGGAATGGGACGAAAATCGCTCGCCTCTCCGTGCAAATCTACACATCCCAGGCAGATATCGACACCTTTGCCGAAGCTGTGATGACCCATCTGCCCGATTGCCTTATTTGAGTACCTTCCGGGAAGCGGCCACAAGATTTGTGGAGTTCAGGAGTCTTCCTGGCCGCTTCCCGGAAGGTCGGATAATCGCCAAACCAGGAGATTCTGCCCATGTCCGTCTACCCCTCCATCACCGCCAGCACTCCCCTCGTCCAGCCACCCGCTTGGGCCGTGCTGGAACGTAAGCTGATCGATGTAATGAACGAATCCGTGCATCCTTTTCTGGACAAATACACCCACCCGGGCGGCGAGCTGATTTGGGGCGACACCTGGAAAAACTCCCGCGACGGTGGGGACGATCTCTACGAAAGCAGCTACAATTGGCCTCTGCTCTATCTGATGGGCGGCGGGGACCATTTGCTCTCCCTCGGCCAGCGCCAATGGGATGCCATCACCCGCCAGTTGACCCGCCTCGGCCCGGTTCTCAACGAATACGAACGGGGCTACGATCAATTCCACCAGGCGGAGAGTTATATTTATTTCTATCTGCTCTGTCTGGCCGACCCTTCCAACGAACGCAATCGGGAACGGGCACAGCGGTTTGCCGGTCTCTATCTGAACGAAGACCCCGCCGCCCCCAACTATGACCCGGAACACAAAATCATCCGCGCCCCCCACAACGGCAGCGGTGGCCCGGCCTGGGGATTCAGCGATAACCAACCGCCCTCCTATGGCTGGGCCGCGGGAATGCGCGTCTACGGCCTGCCCTACGAGGATGTGGAGGGCATCACCCACTACGACGAATTGAAAGACCCGGCCCTGGCCCAGCGCATGGGCGCAGTGATGCACGAGCGGATGGGCAAGGGTGATGTGGTGGGGAATCTGATGGCGACCAGCCTTGTCGCCAACGCTTTCCTGCTCACCGGCGAAGAGAAGTATCGGGCTTGGGTGGCAGAGTATACGGATGCTTGGGTGGCGCGGGCCGCGGCGAATGGTGGTCTGCTGCCCGACAATGTGGGGCTGTCGGGTGAAGTGGGCGAATATATGGATGGGCGCTGGTACGGCGGTCTCTATGGCTGGGCTTGGCCGCACGGCTATTACAATATCGGGATGGCCGCCACTGTGGCCGCCTGCAACGCATTCCTCCTCACCCGCCAGTCTGATTATTTAGACCTGCCCCGCACCCAATTCGACCGGGTGATGGCCCTGGGCGAAGTGCGGGAGATGCGCGCCGATGAGATGAGTCTGGGCCATCACTGGCTGGATCAATTTGTGGCGGCGGGCGTGGAACCCCGAATGTTCCTCGTCCCCTACCGTCACAGCGATTCGGGCTGGTTCGATTATCAGCCTATGGCCCCGGTCTATCCCACAGCCATCTGGAATATCTCGGCGGATGCCGCGGACTGGGAGCGGGTGGAGAGTGTGCGTCGGGCCGAGCCGGTGGAGTGGCGACAGACGGTCTCCTTTCACAACAAAGAGGACGGCGGCCACGAAAAGCCCTGGCTGCGCTTTCTGGCCGGAGAGAATCCCGACTACCCGCAACAGATTTTGCAGGCCAGCTATCATCAGGTCTGCCGCCGCCTGGAGCTAATCCGCCAGGACGAACTCGACCTGACGAAGGTGGGTATCCACCACTGGCAGCAGCTCAACCCGGTGACGACGGAAGCGCTGGTGCAACTCACACTCGGCGCGCCCCAGATTATCTATAACGGCGGGCTGCTTCATTGCCGGGTGCGCTACTTCGATTTGGACGAGCAGCGCCCCGGTCTACCAGAAGATGTGGCCGCGCTGGTGGAGACGCTGGAAGCCGAACGGACGGTCATCCATCTGGTCAATCTCAACCCCTTCGCCGAGCGCAATGTCCTGATTCAGGCGGGCGGCTTTGGCGAACACCGTTTCGAGTCGGTGCGCTACGCCCAACGCAGCAGCGAATACCCCGGCACGCAGCACGACTACGCCGCGTCTCCGCTGACCAGCGAAGAGCAGGAACAATCGATTGACGGCCAATACCTGCACGTCTGCCTGCCGCCTGCCACGGAAATCAGGCTGGACTTGGCAATGGCCCGCTACGTCAACGAACCGTCGTATGGATTGCCCTGGTAGCTGTTACCCGTATACAGAATTGTCATCGGACAAATCTAATCACTTCTTGCCCGAAGCTCGTTGGCTGCTCCAAATGGATTGTGTGCCCCGCGTTCGGCCCAATCACAAGTCGGGCGTGGGGAATCCGCTCGGCCATCTGCTGGGCGATGGCAACAAACTTGGCATCCTCCTCGCCAGCTAACAACAACACAGCCATCGCCAGCTCCCCCAATCGATCCCACAAACTGGGCTGAATGCCTGTCCCCATCCCGCGCAGACTGAGCGCGAGTCCGGTTGCGTTGTTCTGCAAGCGTTTTTCGTGTAGCCATTCGAGAGCATCAATCGGAAGTTTTTCCTGACTTTTCCAGAGAGGCAGACTTTCCCAGAAGGTGACAAAGGCGGGGATGCCCTCGCTTTCGATGCGGTCAGCCAATGCGTTGTCGCTGGCGATCCGGCTGGCTCGTTCTTCCGCCGTTGCCAATCCCGGTGAGGCGCTTTCCAGCAGGAGAGAGGCCACCTGCGCGGGGTAGTGGAGGGCAAAGTAGAGCGCCAACCGTCCGCCCATAGAATAGCCCAGCAAGTGGACCGGTCCGCTTTCGGTACTTTCCAGCAGAGCGGCTAACTGAGCCGCGGTTGATTGTGTCGTGTAGTCATCCGAAGAGGCAGACTGGTTTTTCCCGTGGCCCGGCAAATCCGGCGTTAGGACGCGCAAACCGGCAGCGCGGAAGTGGGCTGCGTGATCGGCCCAGTTGGCCCCGCTGCCGGTGAAGCCGTGGAGAAGAACGATTGTTTTGGCCGTCATTTGTCTGGAAGATAGGCGGTGGCATCAATCTCCACCGCCGCGCCCAGGGCCAGCCCAGCTTTCCCTGCTTTCATCGTTGCACTCAGACCGGCATCGTTCGTTGGCTGTGCGCCCGACCCGCGGTGGCCGTATCCTCCCGCCCGCCGCTGATGACCCGCGCCCCTTCGTCAATGACCGCGCCGATTGTGTCGGGCGACGCGCCTTCCAGAAAGGCGATGCCGTTGGCCTGGCAAGCCGCACGCACCCGCTGGCGTACCTCTTCCATCTCTGGCGGCAGGGGGACAGGCCGGTGGCGGTAGCCCAGGGAGAGGCTCAGATCCCCCGGCCCCATTTCGGCAAAGCCAATGCCCGGCACTGCCAAAATTTCTTCGATGCGGGGGATGGCGGCGGCGGATTCGATCTTCAGCCCTAACAGAAGTTCGCCCTCCGGGTTCAGCGGCCAGGGGTCGGCCTTGTCCATATATTCGTCCCGGCTCACACCCCACACAGCCGCACAGGTAGGCTCGGAGCCGACACCCCGCCGCCCCTCGTTCAGCCCCGCGCCCACGCCAATGCGGTTGACGGGATAGCGACAGGCTTCCACGAAAGCCTGCACAGCTTCCGGCGTTTCGGCCTGGCAGAGCAGAATGCCGTGGACGCCCCGTGCCAGAATCTGGCGGAACTGCCAGGCGTTGTAGCGCACAAAATCGGCGTTGACCCCTTCGACCGGCGTTTCCACAATCACAGTGGGCGTCCGGTGACCGCTGCGGGTTGGCCCGCCGTCGATCAGTCCACGCAGATAAGCGTCCAGCCCGGTCATATCAAAACAGCCGTGCTCCATGCCCACATTGATATAGTCGGCCCAGGTTCCCGCGTCGATTTTGCCTTGCTCGTAGGTAAGGACGTGGCCGGTATGTCCGCCTGTGTAATAGAGAGGCTGGTCCTGTTCCAGCAATTCGATGGCCCGGTTAAGTCGTGTCATTGGGGGAGTCTCCTGAAAGTGATGAGGCGATGGGGAGGGAAACGTGCAGCCGTAGTCTACCGCCCGCGGGCAGAGATGTCAAAGGGGATTTTGAGAGCAAAAGTAGCTTCCCACTATTTCCTTTTGTGTTACAATAGCGTCAGGTTGAGATTACCACAATTTGAGCGGAAGGAAAGCCGATGAGTGAACAAAAAACACCCAATCCGAGTCGTCGTCGATTATTTGGAGATACTTTAGCCATTCTGGGGCG